>Ga0102924_1006680_pt1 | contig 10765 bp, 6 predicted proteins | sample PaiPotPPM11metaG_FD_80116 | JGI IMG/M metagenome (GOLD analysis project Ga0102924, IMG submission 80116) | Iron sulfur acid spring bacterial and archeal communities from Banff, Canada, to study Microbial Dark Matter (Phase II) - Paint Pots PPM... ...
GCTCATAGCTGACGTGGTCGAAACGCCCGCGAAGGTATTGAAACAACTCGATCTGAATGTCGTCGAGAGGAGCAAAATCGCAGTGCCCGCCCTCCGAAGCGAACACGTGGTGGCGTTTGCCGTCCCAGTAAAGGCCAGCCTCGCCGAGTCCGGTGCCGGCTGCTATAACCGCCTGATTGCCCGGGGGGATGCTGACTTGATTTAGCGAGACCAGATGCTCGGGCGGCAGCGCGCCGACACCCCAGCCGGTCGCCTCGAGATCGTTGATTAGAAGCGCATGATCAATCTCCAGTTCGTCAGCCAGCCGTCTTGATTCGATAATCCACGGCAAGTTCGAGGCTTCGACGCGGCCGTTGGTGACCGGACCAGCCACGCCAAAGCAGGCCTGTGCCGGGTGCGCGCCGGAGTTACTGACGAACTCCTTCACGATTTCATCAAGGCCTGAATACTGGCGGCTGGGGAAAACGGTTGATGAAACCAGGTTGAACTTTCCGTTCTTCACATCGAAGAGGGCCAGCCTTGCATTGGTGCCTCCGATGTCGCCTGCAAGAATCATCGATCGAAGTTCCTCCAGTGTCGGCCGTCACGCTCCAGAAGTTCGTCGGCTTCCTTCGGCCCCCAGCTGCCGGAGGGATAATTCGGAAAATTACGCGGCGGCAGCGCCTTCCAAACGTCGAGCACCGGGCTGACCACACACCAACCCGCTTCAACCATGTCTGCCCGCTGAAACAATGTGGCATCGCCGATCATGCAATCGTGCAACAGTCGCTCGTAGCCGGTGCTGGGCTGAGTACCGAAATAATCAGCGTAATTGAAATTCATATCGACTGCACCCAAGTGCATGATAGGGCCGGGAACTTTGGCCGCGAACTGCAAGGAGATTCCTTCCTGCGGCTGGATATGCAATACCATTTGGTTCGGCATAAGGTTTTCGACTGGCGTATCGCGGAATAGAACGAAAGGCGCTCGCCTGAATTGGATGACAATCTCGGTAGTCTGCGCGGCCAACCGTTTGCCGGTGCGCAAATAAAAGGGAACGTCGGCCCATCGCCAGTTGTCTATAGCGAGCTTCATCGCGACGAAAGTCTCCGTGCGCGTATCCGGCGGAACATCTTCCTCTTGCCGGTATCCCGGGACACGCTGCGAATCTTCGACTCCGGGCCCGTATTGTCCGCGTACCGTCCGGCTCAGGACATCCTCCGACGAAAGCGGCTGAATGGCATGCAGAATCTTGGCCTGCTCATCGCGCAGAGCATCGGGCCGAAACGAGATCGGCGGCTCCATTGAGGTAAGGCTGATGAGCTGCATGATGTGATTGGGAACCATATCGCGCAGAGCGCCAGCGGTATCGTAGTAGCTACCGCGGGACTCGACTCCCACAGTTTCCGCCACGGTAATCTGCACATGATCGATGTAGCGGCGGTTCCATATCGGCTCGAAAATTCCGTTGGCAAACCGAAACGCCAAAATGTTCTGGACAGTCTCTTTTCCCAAATAGTGGTCGATGCGGTATATCTGCTTCTCGCTCGCGCAGCCCAGGAGTTGCTTGTTGAGCGACCGGGCGGATTCAAGATCATGCCCGAATGGTTTTTCTACGATTACCCGCCGCCAGTGGTGATTACTGCTTTCATCCATCAAGCCGACTGCGGCAAGTTGCTCGACGATCGGGCCAAAGAACTGCGGGGCTGTTGCCAAATAGAAAAAGTAGTTCTGGTGCGTTGAATGATCTTTGTCCAGCTTATCGAGAGTGGTTTTGAGCTTCGGATAGAGGTTCTTGTCGTCGAATTCGGAGGGGGTGTAATAGAGCCGTTGCGCAAACCACTCCCAGATTTTAGGGTCAACGTCGCTGCCCGCATAACGCTTAATATCGTCTGCCAACTTGTTACGAAATTCCTCAGTGGACATCGGGGTGTGCGCGATCCCAAGGATGGCAAATTCGCGGGAAAGCAGCTGGGCCTTTGCTAGGTTGTACAGGGCGGGAATCAGCTTGCGGCGGGTGAGATCGCCGGCCGCGCCGAAGATGACCATGATGCAGGGATCGCCGGGGCGGCCCGGAGTACGCTGCTGAGTTTGCGGAAGCACTTCCATTTGTGCCATAGGCAATTTTCCCCTTGGGGTCGCCATTGCGGAGCGACCCTGCCGGATGGGATGGTCTGATCTTAAGCGGTCTTTTTCTCGGTCACAGGTTCGATGTGTCCGCCGAATTTCTGCCGCATTGCGGAAAGCATTTTTTCTGCGAACGTGTGTTCCTGACGCGAACGGAAGCGCACGAACAACGCCGCCGACAAAACGTCCACTGGAACAGCTTCGTCGATTGCCGCCTCAATTGTCCAGCGCCCCTCGCCCGAGTCCTGCACGAAGCCGCTGTATTCGGAAAGGGTTGGGTTCTCGGTTAAAGCCATGGCGGTCAGATCCAGAAGCCAGGAACTGACGACGCTGCCGCGCCGCCACACTTCTGCAATGTCGGCAAGGTTCAGATCGTACTGCTGGTCCTTCGGTAGCTCCGGCTTGTTGGCGTTGCGAAAGATGTCAAACCCCTCGCCATAGGCCTGCATGATTCCGTATTCAATTCCATTGTGGACCATCTTCACGAAATGGCCCGCACCGGAGGGACCACAGTGGATGTAACCATCTTCAGCGGTACCGGGTAATTTCTCGCGGCCCGGAGTTCGCGGAATATCACCCTGCCCCGGAGCCAAAGTTTTGAAAATGGGATCGAGATACTCGACCGTTGCTTTCGGACCGCCAATCATCATGCAGTATCCACGCTCCAGGCCCCAAACCCCGCCGCTGGTGCCCACGTCAACATAATGAATTCCCTTTTCGCCGAACATTTTGGAACGGCGAATGTCATCTTTGAAATAGGAGTTGCCGCCGTCGATCAGAATGTCGCCTGATTTCATCCGCTGAGCCAGAGCTTGCGCGGTAGATTCTGTGGGATCGCCCGCAGGAATCATTAGCCAGGCAATACGTGGAGAGGCGAGTTTCGAGCAGAAGTCGTCGAGTGATGTAGAGGAGATGGCGCCCTCTGTGGCCAAGCCCTTCACGGCATCAGGACTGCGATCGGTGACAACAACTTCGTGTCCGCCACGCATGAGCCGCCGCGCCATGTTGGCGCCCATTCTGCCCAGTCCCACCATTCCGAGACGCATGGTTTCCTCCGTGCGATTTTCTCAGTGTAACTCTGTGTCCTCTGTGGTTAAAAAAAGCTCAACCACAGAGGACACAGAGAGCACAGAGAAATTAACTCAATGCTTCACGAACAGCTTTTGACAAAGTAGAAAGCCCGGCGTTCACATCTTTGCCGAGGTGCACCCGCAATGCGCGACGCCCGCGATCCGCGAGGACTTGGAAATCTCCGCGGGCCTGCGCGGCTTTTACAATTCCGAACGTGTATTTCTGCCCCGGCACCGGAACATCTATCGCGTCGTCACAAGTGATCTGCAAGAATACGCCAGAGTTGGGGCCGCCTTTGTAGGCTTGACCGGTCGAGTGCAGAAAACGCGGCCCGAAGCCAAGACACGTGGCGACCCGCTTCGAGTCGCGAACCGCGTGGCGAATTTCCTGAAGCTTGGATTCGTGCTCGTCATTCATTTCGACGTAGCCGAGGACGGCGAAGTAGTCGCCGCCTTTAATCCGGCTAAGATGCGCGCGCAGATACTCCCCCAGGGAACTCTTGTTTCCCAGTGCGTTCGCGTTTTTGGGATCAGTGAAAAGTTTGATCCCGTTTTGCGCGAAAATCGGCTTCTCGGGCGGAAGAGAGCCAGTCTTCTCATACTCGCTTGTCAGCTTACGGGTTTCGAGTTTACTGGCTTCAACATCAGGCTGGTTGAAAGCGTTAATTCCGATGATCGAACCGGCGACTGCGGTCGCAATCTCCCAACGGAAAAATTCCTGACCCAAGTCGTAGGTATCGTTTACTGCAATGCGAATGACAGGCTGACCTGCTTTCTCAAGCGCAGCGACCTTCGCATCTTGTTCAGAATCAGGTGCGCCTTCAAAACGAAGATACGCAAATATGCGGTCGGCGCCGTAGGTTTCGGGCGCGGCCAGACGTTCGCGATCCACGGGAATAATTCCTTTGCCTTGCTTCCCCGTGGACTCGGCAAGTAGTTGTTCCAGCCAGGCGCCGAGATCGGAAATTGCCGGCGAGGTAATAATCGTCACCTTGTCGCGGCCGGATTTCGCGGCGCTCCCGAGAACGATGCCAAGCATGACACCGGGATTTTTCTCTACCGGAACCGAAGCAGCACACGCCTGCACCATTTCTTCGGTACGATCGAGGAACTTCGCGACATCGAGACCCATCACCGCTGCCGGAACGATTCCGAAATTCGAAAGCGCAGAGTAGCGGCCTCCAATAGTCGGATCGCCGTGGAAGATGTAACGGAACTTGTCGGCTTCAGCTTCCTTTTGTAGTTTCGACCCAGGATCCGTGACGGCAATGAACCGGCTGCCCGCTTTTTCCGCGCCAATGGTCTGCTTCACTCGCTCAAAGAAGTACTGCTTGAAAATATTCGGTTCTAAAGTTGTGCCCGACTTGCTCGAAACGATGAAAAGCGTTTTAGCGAGATCGACTTCCTTCTCGAACGCTTTGACCTGGGCTGGATCGGTTGAATCGAGCACGTGCAACTGAGGACAGCCCTTGATGCGCCCGAAGGTCTTCTCTAAAACTTCAGGGCAGAGACTCGAACCGCCCATGCCGAGCAGGAGAATGTCGTTGAAGTTTTCCTTGCGAATCTCTTCTGCGAGGTGCTGGAACTGTTCTTTCTTTTCCAGTTGCTTCTCGGTGATGTCGAGCCACCCGAGCCACTGCGATTCGTCGCTGTTGGTCCACAAGGAGGCGTCGCGTTGCCAGAGTCGGCGAACCTTGCCTGCAGCGCGCCAGTCGCTCACCACTTGGGCAACCTCTTTCGCCAGGGGATCAGGCAATTTCTGAGTTTGCTGGCTTATTTTGGACGTGTTGCCGCCTTGCGTGCTCTTTTCGACTGCGGCGAGCAGTTTGTCGAACGCTTCTTCGAATAAGCGAACACCGTCATCGGTAAGCTTGTCCGTGACGTCGTCGATTGAGATTCCCACCGAATCGAGGTTCTGCATCACTTGCTTGGCTTCGTCTACGCCTTCGGTCAGAGTTTCGCGCGGCTGGCCGTGATCTCGGAAAGCATCGAACGTGGCCGGCGGTATGGTGTTGACCGTGTCAGGCCCGATCAGCTCCTGCACATAGAGAATGTCCGGATAAGCTGGGTTTTTCGTGCTGGTGCTGGCCCACAGCACGCGCTGCGTCTGGCCACCTTTCGCGCGCAACTTGTCCCACTGCGGCCCAGAGAAAATATTCAGATAACGCTGGTACGCGAGCTTGCCGTTTGCGATTGCGACTTTTCCTAAAAGGCCTTTGAGCTTTTGCTCTTCCTGGGGATTCTCTGCTGATTTCAGGCGAGCAGAAATGTCGGCGTCTATGGCGTTGTCAATGCGGCTGATGAAGAAGCTGGCAACGCTGGCGATTCGTTTTACGTCTCCGCCGCTGGCAGCAAACTTCTCGAGACCGCGAATATAGGCTTCCGCGACCTTCTGATACACCACCTGCGAAAAGAGGAGTGTCACGTTGACGTTGATGCCTTCGCTGATGAGTTGCTGGAACGCGGGAATGCCCTCGGTTGTCCCGGGAACTTTGATCATGATGTTCGGACGACCGACTGCTTTCCAAAGCCGGCGCGCTTCTTCGAGCGTGCCTTGAGTGTCCCGCGCCAGATATGGGGAAACTTCCAGGCTGATGTAGCCATCGCGCAGCTTGGATTCGTCGTACACCGGACGAAGGAGGTCCGCGGCGTCCTCAATGTCGCGAATGGCGATGAGTTCATAACGGGCTTTAGCGTCGAGATCGGAGCGGCCTTTGAGCGAGGCCAGAATGTCCGCATAATCAGTGCTGCCGGCAATGGCTTTTTCAAAAATCGCCGGATTCGAAGTCATTCCGCGCAAGCCGTCTTCTTCAATTAAGCGCTTGAGTTCGCCACTGGTGATCAGATCGCGACGGATGTAGTCCAGCCAAACAGACTGGCCAAACTTGAGAAGATCTTTGAGCGGGTTGGTGGCTTTCGCGGTGTCTAGAACTCCGGTCGGCTGCATACGGTACCTCCACTTATATTGTTTTACTTCGCTCGCGATATTACTTGCTTAGCGGCTTGGACAACATGATCGACGGTAAATCCAAATTTCTTGAACAGGTCTTTTGCTGGGGCTGATCCGCCGAACGTGGTCATGCCGATAATTGCGCCCTGCAGTCCGACGTATCGTTCCCAGCCGAAAACGGACGCGGCTTCGACGGATACGCGTGCCTTTATTTCCGGCGGAAGTACGGTTTTCTTGTAAGCCTCATCCTGCATGTCGAAGATGTCGGTCGATGGCATGCTGACCACGCGAGCGCGAACACCATCTGCCGTGAGTTTCTCGTACGCGCTCATGCACAGCGAGAGTTCGCTTCCGGTGCCGATCAGAATGACCTCTGGCTTGCCGCCTTGCGCATCGGCGAGAACATAGCCGCCTTTGGCAACGCCCGAAGCCGGCGCATACTTTGATCGGTCAATGGTTGGCAATGCTTGCCGAGTTAGAACAAGGGCCACCGGGGTGTGTTTCATTGGCATGATAACTTTCCATGCCTCGACAACCTCATTCGCGTCGCCGGGTCGCATGACAATCATGTGCGGCATGGCGCGTAGCGAAGCCAATTGTTCGATCGGCTGATGCGTAGGCCCATCCTCGCCAAGCCCGATGGAATCGTGCGTCAAAATGTAAATCGTTGGAATTTCCGCAATTGCGGCAAGACGCATCGCTGGACGCATGTAGTCCGTAAAGTTAAAGAAAGTTCCTCCGAAAGGCCGGACCTTGATCATTGCCATGCCGTTCAGCGCGGAGCCCATCGCGTGCTCGCGGACGCCGAAGTGCAAATTGCGCCCCCCGTAATTTCCGACCTTAAAAACGCCTGCGCCTTCAAATTTGAGATCGGTCTTATTTGAAGTAGCCAGATCGGCGGCGCCGCCAATGAGCCAGGGGACACTTTGCGCAACGATGTTCAGCACTTTGCCCGAACTTTCGCGCGTGGCCACGCCCTTGGGATCGGCAGGAAACGTCGGCAGATTTTTGTCCCAGCCGTCCGGGAGATCGCGACGTTGCATGCGATTGATGTTGTCCGCCAGTTCGGGGAATTGCTTGGTGTATTTCGCAAAAAGGTCGGACCACTTCGAACTGAGTTCGCGTCCGCGTTTGCCAATGCCTTCGCGGAAATTCTCGAGCACACCGTCCGGCACCAGGAAGTGAGCATCTTCGGGCCAGCCATAAAACTTCTTTGCGAGACGGACTTCGTCTTCACCCAGCGGCTCGCCGTGCGCAGCATTGGTGTCCTGCTTATGAGGAGAGCCGTATCCGATATGGCTGTTGACGATGACAATGGTTGGACGATCTTTGGTTGCGAGAAATTTCTTGAATGCTCCCGACAGCGCATCAAGGTCATTGGCATCCCCAACGTGGGTAACATTCCAGCCATAAGCACGAAAGCGCATGGCAACGTCTTCGCTGAATGACCAATCGGCGGGGCCGTCAAGCGTGATCTGATTAGCGTCGTAGATCCAACACAGATTCGGCAACTTCAAGTGACCTGCAAGCGAGGCGGCTTCGCTGCCTACGCCTTCCATTAAGTCGCCGTCGCTGCAAATGGCGTAAATGTTGTAGTCAAAAATTTCTAAACCCGGACGGTTGTAGCGGGCCTTCAGCCAATTGCTGGCTATCGACATACCGACGCTGTTGCCGATGCCCTGGCCTAACGGCCCGGTCGTGGTCTCAATACCAGAGGTGACGCGATACTCAGGATGGCCCGGAGTTTTGCTGTCCAATTGGCGAAAATTCTTGATGTCATCGAGTGTGATGGAAGGGCGATCGAGAACCTTGTATTCGGAATCGACCGACTTCACGCCGCTGAGGTACAGCATGGAATACAGCAGCATCGACGCATGGCCGTTGGAAAGGATGAATCGGTCACGATTCGGCCACACCGGATTCGCAGGATCATAGCGAAGAAATTGTTGCCAGAGGGCATAAGCAACTGGGGCCAGCGCCATTGGCGCGCCGGGATGGCCCGAATTGGCCTTCTGCACGGCATCGATCGACAGCGTGCGGATGGTGTTTATGCTCAGAGTGTCCAGTTGCTTACCGGTGAGTACTGCCTGATCGCTGACGGCCATAAAAGGTTTCTCCCTAGCTTGGATCAATTTTCGCAGGAGAAGGATTCACCCGTGAGGCCATCCAGTTTATCAATTTCCGGCGTGTAAAGGCGGCGTGAGCTGGAAGGCACCGTTTTCGGGCAACCAGCACACTCGCAGCCGGGGCCGTAGAGAAAACCCGTAGAATGCATTTTCTGCAGGAATTCTCTTGAAACGAAAAATCGCGGTAGTTACATCTTCGCGCGCCGATTATGCGCACCTGCGCTGGTTACTGGAGGATCTTGGCGCACACCCTGCAGTCGATTTGCAGGTAATCACGCTTGGGCCGCATCTGTCTCCTGCGTTCGGACACACGGGCAAGACTGTTACTGCTGCCCAGCGGCTGAACATCGAGTGCCTGCTGGATTCCGACACGGACGTCGGCATGGCGAAAACCATCGGAGTCGCCACACTAGGGTTAGCCGACGCGCTCGGCCGACTACGCCCCGACATTCTGCTCCTGATCGCAGACCGATACGAAATGCTGGCCCCGGCATCGGTTGCGCTGGCCTTGCGGATTCCTATCGCGCACGTCGAAGGAGGCGAAGTCACATTTGGCGCGATCGACGATGCGGTGCGGAACGCCCTGACCAAGATGAGCCATTTGCACTTCGCCTGCACTCGCCGGGCTGCGGCGCGGATTGCGGTTCTCGGCGAGGAGCCCTGGCGGGTTACATTCAGCGGCAGTCTCTCGCTGGATTTTTTGCGGAGGGAACGACTGCTAAACCGCGAGCAGGTAGTGAAGAAAATCGGTATGCAACTGGAGAAAGACACGGTGCTGTGCATCTACCATCCGGTCACGCTGCTCAACAACACTGTTGAGGAAGCATCGGAGGTTTTTGCCGCTCTTGATGCTCTCGGCAAGCAAGTCCTATTCATTTATCCAAACGCGGACGCCGGCAGCCGCGAGCTAATTCGGCGGGCGGAGCAATTCGTTATAAAACATCGGGGTTCTCGGGTGTTGGTAAACCTTGAACATCGAACGTATTTGAGTGTGCTCAGGCATGTGGGCGTGCTGGTCGGGAATTCCAGCAGCGGAATTATTGAATCTACTTCACTTGAAGTTCCAGCTTTGAATATTGGAATCCGCCAGCAGGGACGCGAGCACGCGGCGAATGTGATAGATGTGTCCGCTCAGAGCGGAAAGATTAGAAAGGCCGTCGGTCGGGCGCTGTCCACAGAATTCCGGCGGGAAATTCGTGGACTGGAAAGTCCCTACGGCGACGGGAAAGCGTCGCAGATCATTTGTAAAACATTGCTAAAGACGCCGCTCGGTCCCAAGCTGCTGTTCAAGCGAACTGACTAGGCATGAAAGTCCGAATTCCGCTTGCCAAACCAGAGATAACCGAAGCCGACCGCGGCGCCGTTCTCGACGTCCTGCGCACCCCTTACCTGAGTAGGGGACCGAAGCTGGCGGAATTCGAGCAGGCGATTTGCGACTACGTGGGATGCAAATATGCGGTCGCAGTGAACTCAGGAACTTCGGCGCTGCACATTGCGGTCCGGGCTCTCGGGCTGGAGCGTGGGGCGGAGGTCATCCTGCCGTCATTCACTTTTTCAGCGCTGCTCAACGTGATTCTGCAGGAAGATCTGCGACCTAAATTTGTGGATATTGATCCCGAGACTTACAACACCACGCCGGAGCTGGTGGCTGCTGCGATCACACCGCAAACTTGTCTGATATTGGCGGTGCACACTTTTGGGTTTCCGGTGGACGTGAAATCGATTGGTGAAGTTGCGAGAGGGTATGGAATTTCGCGGGCGAGGCGCCCGCGCCACACAGTTCGTATTATCGAGGATGCCTGCGAGGCGCTCGGGGCTGAAGTCGGTGGGCGCAAGGTGGGATCTGTCGGTGAAGCGGGGTTGTTTGCGTTTTACCCGAATAAACAGATCACGACCGGCGAGGGCGGCGTGCTGACCACCTCTGACGAGGAACTCGCTGCGCATGCTCGCCGCTTGCGGAACCAGGGCCGCGATCCCGAACTCGATTGGTTGCAACACATCGGGATCGGATTTAGTTATCGACTATCCGACATAAATTGTGCGCTTGGCATTTCGCAGTTGGGGCGAATTGAAAATGTGATCGAGCGCCGGCAAAACCTCGCCGAAATCTACGATCGTGAACTCGCAAGAACAGTCGACATCCATCGACCGCCGATCACGAGTAAAGTCGGGCGCATAAGCTGGTTCGTGTATCCGATAAGGCTGGGGAAAGATTTTAGCCGCGCTGACCGGGATTGGATTTGCGAATCTATGTCGCGAAGAGGCATAGCCACAGCCCGTTATTTCGCGCCTCTGCACCTGCAGCCAGTCCTCGCGTCGTCGATCGGACAAGGTAAGTCTGAGCTCCGTTTACCTCAAACCGAATTCGTGGCCGACCGAATCATCGCGCTGCCCTTTTTTAATGAACTTACGGAGAAAGAAATTCAGGAAGTCTGCGCCGCTCTCGAGGAATCAATCCGTGAACTGCGGCGAAAAACGTAAAGCAGGTTGCCCTCGAACGCAAAGCGGCGGAC
>Ga0102924_1006682_pt1 | contig 10763 bp, 12 predicted proteins | sample PaiPotPPM11metaG_FD_80116 | JGI IMG/M metagenome (GOLD analysis project Ga0102924, IMG submission 80116) | Iron sulfur acid spring bacterial and archeal communities from Banff, Canada, to study Microbial Dark Matter (Phase II) - Paint Pots PPM... ...
GCGTTCGCGTTCGCGCTGCGCGATGGCGTCGCCACGCCGTCGCTGCCGTTGCGCACCGTGTGCGAGTGCAAACGCGCCAATCCCGAGCACGAGAAAAACCGGCCGCGGCAGCGCCGGAACCAACGCCAACGTCAGGAGCAGTCCGCCGGCGCCGCGCAACACGTCGGGTCGCGCGAAAAGTTGTGCCGCGAGGTCGGCTCCCAGCGCGCCGTCGGATGCAACGCGTGTGACCATCATGCCCATTGCCGTCGAAATGAGGAACGCCGGCAACGTCGTCACCAACGCGTTACCGATCGACAGCAGCGCAAACGTCTGGACCGAAGCCAGCGGTGACAGTCCGTGATAGACGATCCCAACGACGATGCCGCCGGTTAAATTGAGCGCAACGATGACGAGCGCGGCGATCGCGTCGCCTTTGACGAACTTTCCGGCGCCGTCCATCGCTCCGTAAAAATCGGCTTCCCGTTGCACGGCCTGGCGTTTGACGCGCGCTCCGGCGGCGTCAAGGCTGCCGGCATGAACGTCGGCGTCGATTGCCATCTGTTTGCCAGGCATGGCATCGAGCGTAAAGCGCGCCGCTACTTCGGCGACGCGTTGCGAGCCGCTCGCAATCACCACGAACTGAATGGTCACCAGAATTGTAAAGACGATAATTCCGACGACGAGATTGCCGTGGACGACGAACGCGCCAAATGCCGGAATGATGCCACCGACCGCACCGGGCGTCGCACCGTCGCTAAGAATGAGCCGCGTGGCCGAAACGTCGAGCGAGAGTCGAAAGAGCGTTGCTACCAACAACGCCGGGGCGAATGCCGAAAATTCCAACGGATCTTCGACCGTTACCGATAGCAACAACACCAGCGCCGAACCAAAAATGTTGATGCCGAGCATCAGGTCCAACAGCCAGGGCGGTAGCGGCACGATGAGAATGGCCACGACGGCAAGCAGCAATGCCGCGAAAACGTAGATCGGAAGTCGCGTCATCGTCGTGGTTCGGCGTTGCGGCGTAGTGCGATGACGATTTCCGCAACCGTAACGTAGTGTGCGGCAGCGATCGGCCGTCCGACGCGCGCATCGCGGTAGAGCGCGCGCGCAAGCGGAGGATTCTCGACGACGGCAACCTCGTAGCGCTGCGCAACGTCGCGCACGCGCAGCGCGAGTTCACCGGTAGCGCGCACCACGACGACCGGCACCGGAATTTCGGGAGGACGGTAGGTCAGCGCGACCGCAACGTGCGTCGGGTTGACGACGACGAAGGATGCCGATTTGACTTCCGCGATCGCGCCGCGTGCCAGCGATCGGTGCAGCGCGCGGCGCCGCCCGCGTGCGAACGGATCGCCTTCTTGTTCCTTGGCCTCGCGCTTGCGCTCGTCGGCGCTCATGCGTAAGCGGCGCAGCCAGGCGCTGCGTGCAGCAGCGTGTTGGGTTAGCGCGAACAACAAACCGGTTGCCACGGCGGCAGAGGCTACGCGTTCGGCGCCGCGCCATGCGCCGGCCACGGCTGCGGCGACCGTTGACGCCGCAACCACGCGCGCGGCCGTGTCCGCCGCGACTGCCAGCATTGCCGCCCCTGCGATTGCGCATGCGATGACCGCGCGGAAGGCGTGTGCACATGTTTCGCGGGACGCGATGCGCTTGAGTCCATCGAGTGGATTGCAGCGCTCGAGTTTGATCCCAATCGAACCGACGCGCAATCCTCCGGTTTGGACGATGCTCGCGAGAATTGCCGCAGCCGCCGCCGAGCCGGCCGGAACGAGCGCCCAGGCTAGAGTCGCGCACGTTTGCAGCCACGGCACGCGGCCCGACGGTGCCGCAACCAATGCGCTCCGCGAAGCCGCATCGAACCACGGCAGTATTGCGACGACGGTCAATGCCGCGGACGCAAAACCGACATTGGTTGCCAACTCGGCCGACCGCGCGACGTCGCCTTCGCGTTTCGCGCGTTCGATGCGCTGCGGTGTCGGATCGAACGATTTCTCGCCTCCGGCGCTCACGGCGAATGCGTGTGAGGAACGACGATGACCGGAGCGATCGCTTCGCGTGAAAGATACGGAAGCGTGAGGACCGCGGCGATCATCGCGGCTGCGGACGTCAACGGGAAGACCAGCGTGAAACTGCCGAAGCGCGGTATCGCGCGTGACAGCGCTCCGAGCGCAATCTGTACCACGAACGCCAGGCCGACCGCCGGCGCGGCGACCGCAATGCCGACCGCGACGATCGTCGTCAACCAACTGACGGCATACGCCGCCCACGCGCGCGCGTCGGCAGACGCTCCGGGAGCGATCAGCACGAAACTCTGCGCGAATGCCGGGATGGTGACGCGATAGGCTCCCGTCAAGAAAAATCCGCCGGTGTACGCGAGCGACCAGAGCCGTCCGAAACCACTCGGGGCGACGATCTGCAGGTTCGGCGCGATTGCCTTCACGCCGACGTAATCGTCGATCGCCCGCCCGCCCGCATACGCGCCGTCGTAGACCAAGGATGCCGCCATTCCGATCGCGCTTCCCAACAGAAACTCACTCGCACACGCCAGCGGCAGTGCGGCATCGGCGATGTGAACGGCGCCGTGGACGGCCGGCGCAACCGCGATTGCCAGAAAAAATCCCAAGCCTGCGCGTACCGGCGGCGGAACGCTGGGATGCGAGAAACCTGGCGCGCGAAACGTGAAACCAGCGCAGCGCGCGAAGACCAGCAGCGCGAGCGCACTCACCGGCCCGTCAGCAAGGGAATGCTTTGCAGCGCGTGCTGGAACAATCCGCACACCAATTGCATTGCGGCGGTTCCGAAGGCGGCCGTCATCGCGCCGATCGTAAGAATCTTCGGCAGCAACGTGAGCGTCTGTTCCTGCACTTGCGTCGCAGCTTGCACGACCGCAACGATCGTACCGACGAGCGCGGCTAACGCAAGAACCGGTAACGCGATGGCGGCGGTGGTTACGAGCGCATCGCGCAACAACGGCTCGAAAGCGTCCACGCCTTCGAGCCTAGCCGCGCAAGATTACCGCAACGTTGCCGTCGAGTATCGCGGCAAACGCTGATCGCCGGGCAAGCGCCACGCGCTGGCCGCCAGCAGCGCCGAGACGATGGCGCGCGTCGCCGGCGAGCGATTGAGCGTGTAGAAATGAATGCCGGGCACGCCGGCTTGCAACAACTCGACCGCCTGCATCGCCGCATAGGCGATGCCGAGCGCCTCCACCGCCTCCGGATCGCCTTTACGCAACGTCATCTCGACGTGGAGCTTGGGCGGGATCGCCGCGCCGCACAGCGCGACAAACCGTCGAATTTGATCGAAATTTGTTATCGGCATGAGTCCCGGCAGCATCGGAACGGCGATGCTCGCCGCGCGCGCCCGGCGTTCGAACTCGAAGAACGACAGATTGTCGAAGAACAACTGCGACACGAGAAAATCCGCCCCGGCCTCGACCTTCTCGCGCAAATGTGCGAGATCGTCGGCGGCGTCCGCGGCTTCCGGGTGTTTCTCCGGGTAGCACGCTGCGCCGATGCAAAAATCGTAGTTTCGCCGCAGCATCGCGATCAGTTCGGTCGCATGCGCGAATCCGCCGGGCGGGGGCTCGAAGTGCTGCGCCGGCGCCGGCGGATCGCCGCGTAGCGCCAGGACGTTGACGATGCCGGCGCGCGCCAGATCGTCGAAGAGCGCCCGCAACTCGGCGCGCGTCGCGCCGACGCACGTTACGTGCGCGACGACCGTGATGCCGGTTTCCGACTGAATTTGCTTGGCCAACGCGACGGTGCGTGCGCGTGTCGAACCTCCCGCGCCGTACGTGATCGAAACGAATGCGGGACGTAGCGGCTGCAGCGCCGCAATCGTTTCGAAGAGACGCCGCGACCCGTCGTCGTCCTTCGGCGGGAAGAACTCGAATGAAAAAAATGGTCGTACGCTCGCGAGCGCGTCGCTGATTCGCATAACGTTCTGGTATTGCTTAACGAAAACTCGCGGCGACGCCTCCGCATACCAGCGCCCAGCCATCGACCATTACGAAGAGCAGCAGTTTTACCGGCAGCGAGACGACGGGAGGGCTCAGCATCACCATTCCCAGCCCCATCAAAATAGCGGCGACGGCGAGATCGATCGCGACGAACGGCAGATAGAGCGCGAAGCCAATTGCAAAGGCGTTGCGAAGTTCGCCGACCACGAAGGCCGGGACGAGCACGTCAAATGAAACGTGGCCGGCGTTGTCTTGGGGTCGCCTGGCTATTCGCGCGAAAAGGTTGACGTCGACCACTCGCGCTTGCCGCAGCATAAATGCTTGCAGCGGCGCCGTCGCGCGCGTAAGTGCTTGAGACTGCGGCAACTGGCCGCGGGCGTACGGTTCGAAAGCGTCGCGCCGAATTTGCGCCAGCGTCGGCGACATGACGACGAGCGTCAGCACGAACGCGAGCGCCGAAAGCACGGCGTTAGGCGGAAGCGCCGATGCGCCGATTGCCGAGCGAACGAGCGACAACACGACGACGATGCGAACGAACGACGTGCACGTGACCAGTGCAAACGGCACGAACGCAAGCAACGTCAACGCCGCGAGCACGTCGAGCGGTGCGCTTGCGTGCGTTCGCGCCGCAAACGCGATGGCCCCGGTCACGCTGCGCCGTGGCGCCGGATGACTTCGGTAACGCGAATGCCGAAGTTGTCGCCGACTGCCACGATCTCGCCGCGACCAATTCGCGTTCCCGAAACGACGATGTCGACGGGAGCACCGGCGGCGCGGTCGAGTTCGACGATCGAGCCGGTTCCGATCTTAAGAAGTTCCGACAGCGCCATGCGCTTTCGGCCGACTTCCGCCGTGACTTCGAGCGGAACGTGCATCACGGCATCGAGCGCGCTTTCAGCGTGCGCTCCCGCGCCGTCAACGCTCATCCGGCGCCCTGCACGGCAAGGCAATACCGCCCGTTTGCGACGCCGCAAACACCGCGCGCCAGCGTGCAACCGTCGAGTGCGAGCCGCGCCGACGAACCGCTTGGGCCAAACGGCAAGAACGCTCCGACTTCGAGCCGCCCGAGCGTCGCGGCTTCGACTGCGGCGAGATCGAGATGCAGTGCCGGGAAAAGCGCTACCTCGCCGATATCGGCAATGTCGAGCAGGCCGTGCGCTTCAGGCAACGGATCGCGCGCGATCGCAATTCCGATGCGCGCCTCGATCGGCCGTTCGAGCAGTATTTCGAAAAACGTCTCGAACCCAACGATACTTCCGACGCTTTCGAACGATTCCCGCGTTCCGCACAGTGCAGTGAGGCTTCCGGCAAGCGTCGCCGCGGTGCGATCGAGCACGTCGCGTTCGATCGGTGATAGCGGACGCTGCAATCCGAGCGACGCCACACGTTCGCCGAAGGCGGCAACGGCGATCGCGGCTGCATCACGCGGTCGCAGCACGATGGCCGCATCGGTGACGGTCCCTCGCATGCGATACATTACGGCATCGCGAGCAATCGCCGACCACGCCGCGGGAGCGGGTATTACCGGCTCGAGCAAACGCGCCGAAACGGGAGCGCTCATAATGCCTGCAATGACTTCGCGAATGCCATTTGCGACCAGGCACGCCGCGCCGATCGGTAACGACGAACGCTCGCGAAAACACGCCTCACGCACGCGACCGCCGCTACGGTGGAACGCAAGCGCTCTCACTTGACGACGTCCATCGCCGCTTTGTCGAGACGGCCTTTAGCCGCTTGCGCAGCGGCCAGCGCATCGAATGCCGTGTACGCCTCTTTGAGTCTGCGCAAACTGAGATCGAGATCCACGCGGCTGTGCGTACGACGGTTGGGCACGAGCGTTTCGAACGTTCCGTCGCCGGCGAAACCAGTGTGCGGCGCGACGCCGGGCGGCGCGGCGAACGAACGTCCGTCCGCCGAATCGAGGCGAGTCGCCGCAGGAAAGCGCGCGAGCCCAATGCGGCCGGCGATCACGTTTGCGTTGACGTGTTTGCCGGTGCGAGGATCGATCGCCTCGCGCGAGTAGGCAACGGTTCCGTCCGCCTCGATGCGCACGTTGCTCGCGCGACCAAGGGCAGCATCGACATCGTCTACGCGCAACTCCGCGAGGGGTTCGCCGGGCGCGCGCCGTCCGAGCACCGGCATGCCCTGTGAATCCACTACTCGACCGCCTACGACCGCGAGCGTTCCGTCGCGTGTGTACGCCGTACGCCCGAAGCGATCGAGTGTGATGAAATACGCATGTTCCGGCGGCGCCACGGACAGCGGATCCAGCGTGAAATCGAAGCGATCGCCGGCGCCGGCCACGTCGTCGTTGCGCGGTTGTGCTCCCGGCGTAAAAGCTCGCCGAACGTCGGCCGCGCGATCGGCGATGCGGTCGAGTGCATCGCTCATCGCTGCATTCAAGAGCACGGACGGACGCCTACACGCGTGTCGAGACGAGCGCCGCGCGTTGCCAGTGCCGCACACGCGTCCGCAAGCGCTGCGGCCACGCGCTCGCGATCGGCGGCCCGGCAGATGGCGATCGCTCGCGTGACGTTACCGACATTTTGCAGCAGTAGATAGACGCGGGCCGCCCCGCGGCCTAACGTCAGTGTAGAACGCAGCCCTGGTACGCGGGCATTCGCTTTCGTGCGCTGCACGCGGCGCGGCGACGGAGCGTGCCGTGCGCGGTCCGCTTCACAAACGGTGCGCGGCAACGCTTTGACCGCGTCACGCGGTGCGAAGCCGTTACCGCGGGCTTCTCCAACGGTCTTTCCTTCGGTCGCCGGCGAGAAGCCACCGGCGGTAAATGTCGACGCCGCTACCCCACGCGGAGACTTTGCGAGCGATGCACTCGAGCGAGCTAACTGCAATGCCGAGTACCAAGCCTGCGATAGCGCGCGTTGATCGATTTGAACGAACGGTGCGGTGACGACGTGCACGTCAAGCTGCTGAGCCATCATGCCGCCATCATCGAGCGCTTTCGTGGCGCGCGGGTCGCTACAATATTGCGTTCGCGTGACTCGGCAGCTATGGAATAGGCGCGCGTTCGTACTGCGGACGATACCGACCGTCGTCGAAGCCGCGCGCCTTTTCGAGGAATAGCGTGCGGTGCGCGTAGTCGAAGGTGAACACGAAGTTCTTTAGGGATGCGAGCCCAATGTTACCGGCATCGTTACCGTCGGCGAAAGCGCCGGTATCGGTAAGCATCACATCCGCGTAACGGTTGTACAGATTGAACGGACCGATCTCCAGGCGATAGACGACCGCGGGAACTGCCGCGCTGCTGCCGCCGACGCCGCCATTTTGCGCGAAATCCGTTGCCGCACCGTAGAAGACGACGCCCGGATGCTGCTCGACGAAGGCGTGGAAGACGAGCAAATCGTTACTGTTGCCGGTATCCACCAGGAAGCGCCCCTCGGTCGTGCCGTTAATGCGGGCGGTTATCTCGGGCAACTCTCGATCGGTGTCGATCGAAACGGTCGTGCCGCGCGCCGCAAGCGTGCCGGGCCGCGCGATCGTCATCGTTTGGGCGTCGGGATCGACGCGAACTTCGGCGGCGGCGAAAAACGGATATCCGAGCACTCCGTCCACGGCGACGCCGCGATAGGCGACGCTGCTCAAATCCACGACCGATACGACGTGTGCCGGTAGTGTCGCACCCCCGAGGTTAATCGTGTCGAGCGCAGCGACGCCACGTCCGGCGATGCGCTTGCTGCCGCGCACTTCCAGCGTACCCTCCGGATCGAGACCGAGGCGCGAGGCAGCGGCAGTATCGATGAAAAGCCCCTGCGAACCGCTGTCTATCAGCAGCAGCAGCGGTTTTCCATTAGCCGAACCGCGCACGAAATAGTGGCCCTTATCGGTCAGCAGCGCGACGGTAACAGGCTGCGGCGCGTCAATCACGGCCGTCTGCAGCGGCGCGAAAACACCCGGATCGATCGGTTCGTCAACTCGAATCGAGCCGACGCGAGAAGTGAGGTCGTAGGCGTGCTCGCCGTTCGATTCGACGGTCACGGTCGGATACAGCGCGCCGTCGCTTACCCGGTAGTCCGAATAATCGAACGTCGTGATACCATCACCGTCAACGTACGCCTTCTCGTCGATCGTAAACGTCGTCGCGTCGATCGACACGCCGTACGGTTCGCCCCCCGGCGGCGCAACGCGAATCTGCCAGACATCCCGGCCGTCTCGCAACTTACTTCGGCCAATGAAGTCGTCGTATTCGGGATGGCGCGCGAATTCGCCGGAGTCGATTGCATCCTCGGTGATCTGGCGCCGCGCAATTAGCCCGTGCAACTCGCGCACGTCACCGTTGGCATTGCAGACCCATTCCACATCGCCGACGCGCAGCGCGCGCTGCGACCGAATCCCGAGCGTTTGATCGTAGCGCTCCTTATCGCCCTCACGCCATCGCTGAAACGTTCCGTGCAGCCCGAGCCCGTCAACACTGCCTACCAACACGAGCGAATGCGGTTGCCGCACGTGGCGCGACTCCAACATCCGCGAGTGCTCGGCCAGCACGAGCTGCAGCGAGGACGGAGTTTGCGCCGCCAACGGAGGCGCCGCGAGCGAAAAGCCCAGAACGATCGCCGATGCGGCTGCGAGACGCATTCGGTAGACTTCGCGAGAGCACGCCCCGCGGCATGCGCGCCGCTTTACCGCGGCGGCGGTTCGATGGAATCCGCCAGTTGGGTCAGCGCTGCGAACGTCTCGACCGGGGACGCCGGGCGGTCAACTTGCCGCAAAAACGTCTCGATTCGTGGCTCGGCGTCGATCGCACGGCGCGCGAGGTCGTCCACCGGCTCTATGCCGACACGGCGAGCGTCGGCGCTGCGTTCCAGCAGCGCCAGTGCGCCTCGAACGCAGGCTGCCGCGCGCACGTGCGCCGGCGATGCGACCGCGCTCATGGTTCGGCTTGCACTCAACAGCGGGTCGATCGCGGGAAATCGTCCGGCTTGCGCGAGAGGCGCCGATAAGACGATATGACCGTCGAGCAAGGAACGTGCCGCATCGCTGACCGGATCGCGTTCGTCGCCGTCGCTAAGCACGGTAGCGACCAACGTAATCGACCCGCTCCGCGTGATACCCGCAACTTCGACCAGTCGCGCCAACTCGGCAAATACGCGGGGCGGATAACCGCCGCGTCCAACGCTTTCACCGGCAGCGACGAAAATTTCTCGCCATGCCGCGGCGACGCGCGCGAGACTGTCGAGCACGAACAACACGTGCAAACCGCGTTCGCGCAACGACGCCGCTGCGGCCGCCGCCAGCATTGCAGCGCGCGCGCGTTCCGTCGCCGGACGGTCGCTTGTCGCGCACACGATGGTGGCGTGTTTCGGGCGCGCGTCGATCCAACGACGCGCTTCGCGGCCGCGCTCGCCGACGAGTCCGACGACGACCGCCTCGGCGCTCGACCATGCAACGACGTTTTCGAGCAACGTGCTCTTTCCGGCGCCCGGCGCGCCGAAAACCCCGATGCGCGCGCCGCGCGCAAGCGTTAGGAGTCCGTCGATCGCACGTAGGCCCGTCCACTGCGGTTCAGCGCTTTCGACGCGCTCGTGCGGAAGCGGCGGTTGCACGGAAACGAGAGCGCGCCGTCCGGTAAGCGGTAGGCCGCCGTCGATCGGACGCCCGTGCGCATCGAGCGCGCGTCCTAGCGCCGCGCACCCGAGAACTGCGCGCGCCGCTGCTGGATCGTAGACGACGGGCGTCCCACGCGCGATGCCATCGACGGAGCCATGCACCGCGATGAGAACGCACTCGCCGTCGACGCTACAAATTTCCCCGGAAACGACGAATGGCCGCGCCCCCAACCTGACGACGTCGCCGAAGCGCGCGCATGGAATGCGCGCCCGCGCCAAACCGCCGTGCACGCCGAGCACGACCCCGCGCGCAATCATCGTCCGCAATGCGCTACGACGCACGCCAAACGCGCGCCGAGACTCACGTCGATGCTGCCGCTTTGCACGTCGAGCGCGACGTCACCGCGACGCAGCGCCGAATCGGCAATCACGGGAACGCCGAGGTCGGTCAGCCGGTGTGTTTCGTCCGGATGCGCGCGCACCGAAACGGGAACTTCGTTCGCTGCCTCGTCGAGTGCGCGCGCCGCAATCGTCGCAATCTCGGCCGGCGCCAGCCGAAGTTCGCGCGCGAGCACGTCGCACGCGACGTCGCTCAACATTCGCTCGAGCGCCAACTCCAACGCATCGGCAAGGGCGGCGTGAAAGCGGCGGACGGCGGCGAGAGTGTCGCGGCACGGGCACTCCTCCGTCACGATCTGCGTGTTGCATTCGGACGCGCGCGCGTCGTGGGGAGCTGCTGCGCGAACGTTTTCTGCAGTGAGCGCTGCACCGCGCACGAATGCTTCCAGCGCAAGAAAACCTTCAGGCATGCCGGCGCAAGAGTTCCGTGACGTCGCCGAGCACCGGTGAGTGCGGCCGCTGCATCCGTTTGACGATGGCGTTGCGTTCGTGGGCGGGGTACAGCTCGAGCACGGCAGCGGCGGTCGCAGCGGGCAGCGCGCTGATGATCGCTGCGGCCGCGTGCGGCGGCTCGTGCGCCAGCACGCTGCGGACGCGCGCAGGCGCGTAACCGGCCACCGCTTTCGCGGCGCGGTCGACCGCGACGCGTTCGCTTGCCGCGCGCAGCGCCGCCGACAACGGCGGCAACGTCGCGCGCACGAGCAACAGCACGGCGGCGGCAATCGCCAACGCCGGCAATAGCGGTGCGACGGCACCATACACGAGCCACCAGCGATCCTTTCGCAGGCTGCGCTCGCGGTGAAAATCGACGGCTTGAACGACGAGCGAATCGCCGCGAGCGGCCTCGTAACCGA
>Ga0102924_1006683_pt1 | contig 10763 bp, 13 predicted proteins | sample PaiPotPPM11metaG_FD_80116 | JGI IMG/M metagenome (GOLD analysis project Ga0102924, IMG submission 80116) | Iron sulfur acid spring bacterial and archeal communities from Banff, Canada, to study Microbial Dark Matter (Phase II) - Paint Pots PPM... ...
GGGCGAACGCGTGGTCACCGGTCAACGCCGGATGCAAGCCGCCAGCGACATTTTTCTGGGCTGGCTGCGCGACGACGAAGGGCACGACTACTACGTCCGCCAGCTTCGCGATATGAAGGTCTCGGTGAAGCTCGACGCGCTCCGTCCGTCCGAACTGGAGGAGTACGTTACCACCTGCGCATCGGCGCTGGCGCGCGCGCACGCTCGCGCCGGCGACCCGGCGACAATTGCCGGCTATCTGGGAGGCTCCGACCGCTTCGACCGGGCCGCGGTTGCCTTCGCCCGCGCGTATGCCGATCAAGTCGAACTCGACTACGAAGCGTTCAAGAGGGCGGTCAAGCGCGGTTTAGCGTGATGCGCGCTAGCGGAGGGACGCACGTCGCGAGCGATCACGCCACGAGCAGTGAAGCGCATGGTCGTTCACCATGCGCACGGCTTGCATGAAATCGCGGTGACATTGCGACGATTGTTGGCATCATCACAAGGAGCGCGTCCGCGTAGACTCGCTTACCATTTCACGACGCGAGTAACGAAAAAAGCCCGTGGTTACGGGCTCAGATTGGTAGCGCCAACGGGAATCGAATCTGAGTCCGGTGATACCGATGAGTAGCGTTAGGTGACGAAGGGCCTCGTCCTGTAAGGCTCGCCCGGCCCGTTGTCGTCTCGGCGAGTATCGGCGAGAATCGCCCCGTGGCAACGATTCCGTGCCACAACGGTGCCACGCGCACGTGACACCCTCACCCGCATACTTTTCGGAGCGGATGTAACGTTCAGTGCAGGGCGAAGAAGAATCCGCCACCCAGTGAGAGCGCCGAGTAAATCTGTCCGCCAGCGGAACGGTTGAGCGACCCATACCCAACGTCGATGTGATAGCCGCGCTCCGGCCGCGTCCAGTGCTGCAGCGAAAGCGAGGCGCCTATCTCGACTTCGCCGACAAGCGTGGGATTGAGCGGGTTGATAAGTGACGCATCGTTCTCTCCTCCGCCGCCCAGCCGAAGGGTCTCCGTGGTCTTTCCGGGCACGCCTGCACGAAGCGCGAACGAGTATGCATGGGAACTTCCAAGCAGAGCGGACCAAGTGGGGATGTAGCGTATGGATGCGTAGTTATCTCCGAAAAAATAATCTAGGCCCAAGCGCGCTTGCCGCAAACCGCCGATCACATAGTCGTTTGCGGTCGAGCCGCCGAGCGCGAGGCCGATGTGTTTGCTTAACGCGACGTCCACTTCCGCCGCGAAACGACTTTGCGGAAACGGAGGGGCAGAGCCCGCGGCAACAGCAATATACGTCGAAATCGCGCGGCTGAACTTGTGGTAATTATTTATTTCGAGAAAGCGAGCTGTGGTGGGGTTAAGGCGATCTGAAGCGCGGCGATTCGTGATTTCAAATCCTGTTTCACGGTCAGGCGGCAAGCGTACGGATAGGGTTGTGCTCACCCACGGACCGTACGTATTTGCAGGCGAACGCAGGGTCGTCACCGTCGTCGAGAGGTCCACGGAGCCATCCGCTTGCGCCGCTACGCCGGTTAACAACGACAGCGCGATGCAAGCAAGTGTCGCGGCGATCGACGCTACCCGCAAAACTCGGCCTTGTCCGTCATTCCTCGATAGGTTTTTGCAGGCGGAACGCCCGCCCTGCCCCGCGGATTGAGGAAACGCCCGTCTACTGGCGAAGCGGAGCGCATGCCGATGGTCGTGATCGCCGATGGAGATCCCGTGACGCGCAAACTCGTGGAAAGCGTCGTGGAAAACTGCGGCGTAGAGGTTGCCGTGGCCGAGGACGGCGAAGAGGCGCTGAGACTCATTCAAGCCCACCTACCGAGCTTGGCAGTCCTGGCCGTGTCTATGCCTTTGCGCACCGGCTGGGAGATAGGGAAAGAACTCCAAGCAAACCCGCGAACCTCGAAGATTCCCATCATTTTCTTAACCTCGCATACGCAAGAAAAAGACGTGCTCGAAGGCTTCCTGTCGGGCGCCACCGACTATTTATTCAAACCGTTTTCCCCCTCCGATTTGCAAGGGTGTGTGCAGGCGATTCTCGATCGTACGTGACCGCTCTGCACGCCGCCCAGTATTGGGCGCTTCTTCTGGCGCTCGCGATCTCGCTCGCGCTCAATTCCCTCGTCTTTTCCGCCATTATCGTGGCGAAGCTTGTTCGCGAACGCCGCGAAACGGCGCTTGCCGCGCTGCAAGCGCAGTTGACCGATCTTCTTGTAAGCATTTCGAATGCGGATGAGACGTTCTCTGTCGAACGAAACAGGGTAACGATCGGCGATCGAGTTATACTTCTTCCACCTCCTCGTGGTTTGGTCGGCTCCACGACGCGCGAGCTGATTCTCTCGTTTATCGCTACACTGAAGGGAGAAGGTCGCGAACGGCTGACGTTGATACTCGAGTCAGCCGGTTATGTAGACGCCACGATTCAAGGTCTAAAATCTCGATCGGAATTGAGGCGTGCCAGGGCCGCTTCGATACTGGGCGGCATTGGCTCGGCTCGCGCACTTCCAGCGCTCACGGAGCGCTTTTTACTCGATCCCTCGCAAGAAGTGCGCCTCGTTGCAGCCGAAGCTCTAGCCGCACTGCGCGACATCCCGGGTATTCCCGGTGCGCTGCTCTTCCTAGAGGCCGCGCGCCAACCCACGCGCTATCAGGAGGCTCGCATCGCCAACGTCATGAGCAAGTTTGGGGCGAGCGTTGTGGGCCCGCTCGAGGATGCTCTTAGCGATCCCGACGCACGCATCGTCAACTTCGCTCTAGACGTGCTCATAGAAATCGGCCTCGTGCTGCATCCGGACAAAGTGATCGCAATCACAAAGCACAGTTCCGCACAAGTGCGCAGTCGGGCGATAGAGTTACTTGGTGCTGTCGGCCGAATTGATGCATTCGAGCCAGTGTCGGAGGCAATGTCCGACTCGGCGTGGTTCGTTCGCCTCAACTCAGTCAAGGCGTTAATTGCGATGGGTACGCCGCGTGATGAGGCCAAGCGAGCCCGCTATTTTCGAGCGCTGGAAACTGCTTTACACGACGAGCGATGGGCCGTCAGACGTAACGCGGCGGCAGCGTTAGCAGCTGCTGACGACAAGGGACGGCTTATTCTTCAACGTGCCCTGACGAATGAAGGCCTCGCAGCATTGCATATGTACTATTTGCGACGCGGCCAGGTTGTGCCGACCATAACATAATGCTGACCCATTTCCTTTGGAACGCGTTCTTCGGTTTTGCCTGGCTTATCCTGGTTTATACCGTTTTTGTGAACAGCACGTATCTTGTTTACACTCTCGTAGCGATCGGTACCGTGCGACGGCATCTTAAAACGCGGAGCAAGGAACGCATCGAACAGATATTCCGCTCCAAGCGCGCTCCCCGCATCTCCGTTATTCTCACGGCCTATAACGAGGGCCCGACGATAATAGACTCCGTCCGTGCGATGATGCGCCTGCTGTACTCCGAATACGAAATCGTGATCGTCAACGATGGAAGCGAAGACGATACCCTCCAACTGATGATTGACGCATTTGGAATGGAGCGTGTCGAGAAAACCTACGAGGAAACTATCTCCACCCAGCCGGTGCGAGGCATCTATGCATCGTTCGAGTGTCCGCTACTACTCGTTGTCGATAAGGAGAACGGCGGCAAGGCGGATGCCGTAAATGCGGGCGTCAACGCCGCCAACCATCCCCTGTTTTGTGCGTGCGACGCCGATTCATTGCTTGAGGACGACGCACTGCTTCAGCTGGTACTTCCGATGATGGACCGGCTTGCCTTCGTTCCGGTCGCGGGCGGAGTCGTTCGCGCCGCGAACGGATCGACAGTTACGCGCGGAACCATTGAAAAAATCGAGCTGGGGCATCGCCCGATCGAACTCTTTCAAGTAGTCGAATACCTCCGTGCATTTCTCGTCGGCAGAACGGCGCAAGCGGCGCTTAATATTTCGCTCATCGTATCCGGCGCTTTCGGCTTATTCGATACGGAAACGGTCAAACGCGTGGGCGGCTACAATAAGGATGCCATCGGCGAGGATTTTGAACTGATCGTCCGCATTACAAAACATCTGCACGAGATTAGACGCGAATTTGAAATATTCTTCGTTCCGCAGACCGTTTGCTGGACGATGGTGCCGCATGATTGGAAATCGCTTCGAAATCAACGAGAGCGGTGGCATCGAGGCCTAATGCAGACATTGCAGTGGCACAGTCACATGATCTTCAATCCACGTTATGGCAAGACCGGGTTCCTCGGCATGGGCTACTTTGTGCTCATCGAATTTCTTGGCTCAGTGGTCGAGCTTTTGGGTTATGCGGTTTTCCCATTGGCCGTTTTTATCCACGTTTTGAACTTGCCGACCGCGCTGTTATTTTTCCTCATCTCAGTTTTCGGAGGAGCGTTTTTGTCGCTTTCGGCATTGCTGCTTGAGGAGCTATCCTTCCACCGCTACACGAAATGGCGTGACGTCTTGAAGCTCGCACTCTACGCAATTCTTGAAAATTTCGGATACCGTCAGCTCACGCTTTGGTGGCGCTGCCGAGCAATGATCGACTATTTTCGCCGAGCCAAGCACGTGTGGGGCGAGATGCAGCGCGCTTCGTTCTCTGCGCCTCCGCCCTAGCCGAGCCGAGAATTGGTAGCGCCAACGGGAATCGAAAGCGGCGGCTTTCGCTGTTCTAATCCCTCTGAGCCACGAGGATTCCCGTATTTCGGGGAAATTGCGGTCGCCGCGACTTGCGAACACTTGCTTTTCCCGCATAATCCCGGGCTGAAGCTGACCATTTGCTGACCACGCCAGGCTGCTCTCAGGACGCCCTCTGTCGCACGATGGCCTGATGCAAGTCCCAATCCGCTTGCAACCGGATCCAAAACTGCGGCGACATCTTCAGAAAACGGGCGAGGCGCAACGCTGTATCGGCAGTGATCGCGCGCTTCCCGAGCACAATCTCGTTCAGGCGATTCAGTGAAATTCCGAGCTGGCGGGCCACGTCCACCTGGCTGAGCCCGCGCGGCTTGAGAAACTCCTCGAACAGCATCTCGCCCGGAGGAATAGCTGGCCCCAACCACCGTGCATCCCTAGTGATAATCTTCGACGCAGACTTCTTGCGCATGTCCTTCCTCCCATCGGAACGTCACTCGATAGCGATCGTTGATCCGAATACTATATCGTCCTGTCCTATCGCCCTTCAGGCGCTCGAGCCGGTTTCCGGCCGGCACTCTGAGATCGTCGAGCGTGACCGCGACATCGAGCATTTTGAGCTTCCGCTGCACACCGCGCCATAGTTCGCGCGGAATCCTTCGAGCGGCGCGCGTATCCCGTCCGCGAAAGAGATCGGCGCTGGTCGCGTCGCTGAAAGACTGAATCACCGGATGGGCTCTTCTTTACATACTACACGACTAGCGTGTAAATCGTCAAGCCCGAAGAAGTCGCCAGGGTGCGACTGGTGATGACGCCAGCCGCATCGTCTCCCTCTGTCATATCGAGCGTTTGTTGGTAGCGCCAACGGGAATCGAACCCGTCTTTCCGCCTTGAAAGGGCGATGTCCTAACCGATAGACGATGGCGCCGCGGATGCGACCTCGTTAATACAACACCGGATTGAGGGGGCTGTCAACAACGTGGCCCGCCTGCAGGCCCGGCATGAACGCTTCCCAGTCGGCGCGATGCTGTTTGCGCTGCGGTTCGACGAGTCGTATGCCGTCGGCCATGTAGATCACCGTCATGACCGCGCGCGCATCCTGCGAGCGATTTGCGCCGGTGTGATGGAACGTCCAGCCGGAGTGGAAACTCACCTCGCCAAGTTCGAACGGTTCGTTGATTTCGCGAAACCGCCCGGCGGCGAGAGCTTCCTTTAAGGTCGCTTCACTTTCGTCGGAGATCTCGAGCTCGCGGCCGACCGTGAGGCGATGACTGCCGGCGGCGAAAGCGAGCGGCCCCATCTCGAGCGGCGTCGCTTGCAGCGGAACCCAAGCCGTGACCGTCTTATCGCTGTCGAGCGGCCAATAGAATTGATCCGCATGCCATGGCGTGATTCCGCCGCCCGGTTCCTTGTATAACGCTTGGTCGTGATAGAGGCGCACATGCCCAGCTCCCAGCAATTGCGCGGCGATTCCCGCTAATCGCTTCCCAAAGACGAATTCACGCGCTACCTCATCGTTGCGCCAAAGATTCGTTACTTGCAGGAAGGCTTTGTGGTACGTGTCGCGCTGCTCGAGCGGCACGTTGCCGGCATTCCGGCGAACGACTTCGGCCGAGATGCGCTCGCGGTAGTGCGCGAGCGTCGACGCATTAAAGACGCCCTTGACTCGAACGAACCCGTCGCGCTCGTAAGCCACGCGATACGATGGATCGAGCGCGAGCGGATCGTCGATTTCTTTCATCATCAGAGCATGGGCCCGGCAGGATTCGAACCTACGCGCAACCAGTTATGAGCCGGCCGCTCTACCGCTGAGCTACGGGCCCCCGGAACAAAAGCGCTCGCTCGCCCGTTCCCATGGTAGGTACGGCTTGCCTGCAAAAAAGCAAGCATGCAAAGTGCGAGGCGGGCCCTCCCGATTACTTATATACGATGTTTCATGCGATTGTGCTTGGCTTAGCCATGCAGAGCGCCTCGATATCCGTGGCAGCGGAGCGGCGCATGCTTGCCGACCTCAACGCGACGCGAGCCCGCGCCGGGCTCTCCATGTTAAAGCTGGACAACCGCCTCACGCAGGTTGCGCGCCTGCACGGCATCGATATGGCCGAGCATAATTACTTCTCACATGCATCCCAGAGCGGCCAGTCGCCGTTCGATCGCATGAAGAGCTTCAGAATTTCGTTCAGTTGGGCCGGCGAGAACCTCGCCATGAGCCCCGACGAACCGACCGCTTACCAGGCGCTTCTGCAAAGCCCGGAACACTTAGCGAACATCATGCAGCGCCACTTTTCAAAAGTGGGGATCGCCGCAGTGCAAGGGCCGGACGGCGAGATGCTGTTCGTGCAGGACTTCACCAACTAACAGCTAGAGGCGCAAACTTTTAAATGCGTCGGAATTTGCGTACCGCGCAGCCGCACCGAGTTCTTCTTCGATCGCCATCAGCCGATTGTACTTTGCGATGCGATCACTGCGTGAAAGCGAGCCGGTTTTGATCTGACCGGCTGCGGTGGCCACCGCGATATCGGCGATAATTGAATCTTCCGTTTCACCCGACCGATGCGAGATCACGCACGTGTAACCGGCTTTATGCGCCATTTCAACGGCTTCGAGCGTTTCGGTCAGCGTACCGATCTGGTTCACCTTAATTAACACGGAATTAGCGACGCCTTCGCGGATGCCGCGCTCCAGCCGTTCCGTATTCGTCACGAAGATATCGTCGCCCACGAGCTGGCACCGCGAGCCGAGCGCCTGCGTCAGTTGCGCCCATCCCTCCCAATCGTCTTCGGCCAAGCCGTCTTCGATCGAGACGATGGGATATGCGTCGAGCAGCTCGCGGTAAAAATCCACCATTTGCGCGGATGTGAACGTGCGCTTGGTATCAACCGGATAATACTTGCCGTCTGCAAAGAATTCAGTCGCCGCCGGATCCAGTGCGATCGCCACGTCGACACCCGCCTTGTAGCCGGCCGCCGCGATCGCTTGCATCAGCAGATCGAGCGCCTGTGCCGGCGTGTCGAGATGCGGCGCAAAGCCGCCTTCGTCGCCGACCGTGGTGGGCTGCCCTTGCTCGTGCAAGATCTTGCGCAGCGCATGAAAGACTTCCGAACCGTACCGGACGGCTTCGTGCAGCGAGGGCGCACCGAGCGGGACGATCATGCACTCTTGGATCTGCAGCCCGCCCTCCGCATGTTTTCCGCCGTTGATGACGTTCATTTGAGGAACGGGCAAGAGCGAGGCGGACGGCCCTCCCAGATAACGATAGAGCGGCACGGAAAAACTCGCAGCTGCGGCGCGCACGACGGCCAGCGAAACGCCCAGCATCGCGTTCGCGCCCAGCTTGCTCTTGTTCGGTGTCCCGTCGAGCTCGATCAGTTTTTCGTCGATCTCGCGCTGGTTCGTCGCATCGAGTCCTTCGAGCGCGGGCCCTATAACGGTGTTGACGGCCGTAATCGCTTTAAGGACGCCTTTGCCTCCATAGCGCTTCGCGTCGCCATCGCGCAGTTCGACCGCTTCGTGCGCACCGGTCGACGCGCCCGAGGGCACCATCGCTTCTTCAACCGCGCCGAAACTGGTCGCGACCGTCACCGCAATCGTCGGGTTGCCGCGCGAATCGAGCACTTCACGCGCGCGCACGCCTTCGATCAGCGGCCGCCCGCCGCCGCGCAGCGATTGCAAGGCCATCTACTGTTCGAAGATCCAGCGTTCCAGATCGTGGCGGCGTGAAACGTAATCGGGCGGCTCGAAGAAAATTTTCAATTCGCGCTCCGCGCTTTCGTGCGAGTCGCTGCCATGCACCAGATTGCGCCCGATCGTTTGCGCGAGATCCGCGCGGATCGAACCCGGGGCCGCGGCCAGTGGATCGGTTGCGCCCATGATCTGGCGGCAGCCGGCAATCGCCTCTTCACCCTCAACGCACATCGCGATCAGCGGGCCGCTGGTAATAAATTTTACCAGCCCGTCAAAAAACGGCTTGCCTTCGTGTTCCGCGTAGTGCTTGCGCGCGCGCTCGCCATCGAGTTGCATCAACTTCATGGCGACGATCACATAACCGCGACGCTCCAAGCGAGAGATGATGTCGCCCGCGACGCCGCGCGACACCGCGTCGGGTTTGCAGAGAATAAGCGTACGTTGGATAGCCATAGAGCAAAGGTACGTTCTCGCATCGCCGTTGTCATCCTGAGCCTGTCGAAGGACGCCTGAGCAGTGCGCCAAAGGCGCACCTCGTCGAAGGCCGAAGCGCGGCACTATGAGCCGCTTCTCGCAGATCCGGCGCGTTGAAACCACGGGCAGCACCAATGACGATGTCGCGAAAATTCTCGGCGAAGATGCATCGCGCGGCCTGACGTTCGTTGCCGATTATCAAACGCATGGCGCCGGCCGGAAGGGCCGGAGTTGGATCGCGCCGCCGGGCAGCGCGCTACTATTCACGACAGCATTGCCGGACCCCATTCCGTCAGCGCAGCTATGGATCGTGCCGTTCTGGATCGGATTGGCGGTGCACGAAGCGCTCGCGCAATTCGGCGTCACGACGCAGCTCCAGTGGCCCAACGACGTGCTCTTTGGGAGCTCGAAAGTTGCGGGCATTCTGTGCGTTTCACGTGTCGCGGGCGATGACGCATGGGCTGCGTGTGGCGTTGGAATCAACGTGAAGCGCCCCGAAAATTCTGACGATATTGCCGGCATCGAACCGCCGCCCGCGTTTATCTCGGACGTTCGCGGGGTCGACCGTGACGAATTATTGCAAGCCATCCTTCGTCAAGCCGATGCTTCGTACGGCGATTTGGCCTCGCCGCCAAAAATCGCGAGCGCTTGGGAAAGCGCCGCCGGGATTCCGGGCGCCCGCTACCGGTTGCGGCTGGATGGAGCGCAAGCGTCCTTCGAAGCAACGGCGCTGGCCTTAGGGAAGGCCGGCGAACTCGTCGTCGATGTGGCCGGCTCGCAGCGCGTTATCGCGATGGCCGATGCGCGGGTAATGCGGGGCGCTTAGCTCCTCGCCCGGCTGCGCTTCTCGCAGACGTCGCAAAAGTGCGGCATTTTGTTGTCGGTTTCGAAGATCGAGTTCGAGTAATGCATCGCGCAGCGCGCATTGTAGCAGTGTTTTAAGCCTAACGCGTGCCCGAGCTCGTGAACGCACTCCTTGAGCGTGCGCTGGAAGAGCATATTCTCGTCCGCGTCTTCTCCGTAAAACTCGTTGCGCAGCCGGTGAATTGAAACGGCCACCACGCGGCGCTGCTCGTCGGCGTCGCCGAAGACGAACCGTTGCGAAGTCTTGTACAGATCGAAATCGGTGATCCCGAGCAGCAAGCCTCCGCCGCTGCCGTACTCACGCAGTATCCTCGTCGTCAGGGTCGGCAAAAAGAGCTGGCGGCGCGCGCTGTTCAGGCAGCTGCGCGAGAGCGAAAGCGAGTTCTCGACGGTGACGTCGTACAGAAAACGCTCCGCCAAGCACAGTCCCAGGCGGGAGAGAAAGGCAGGCTCGATCCCATTGACGGGAACGATGCGCAATTGCATCTCCATCTCTGGGGCGGTTTCTTTCGACGCCCTCGCGAAAACGCCCGCCATGATCGTGGGCATCGGCACGGACCTCGCTGAGATCGCGCGCTATCGCTTCGACCAGACCGAGCTCGCGTGGTTCGCAAGAAAAGTGTACACGGACGAAGAGATGGCGTACGCGTTGCGCAAGCGCGAGCCCGCGCAGCGATTGGCCGGATTCTATGCCGCCAAAGAAGCCACGCGCAAGGCCTTCGGACACGCCATCCCCTGGCGTAGCGTCGGCGTCACGCACGAGCGCAGCGGCAAGCCGGCGATCCGCCTGTTTGGACCCGCCGAAACTTTGATCGCGCGGCGCGGCGTCACAGCGATTCATCTGACGATCACCCACACCGACTCCATCGCAGCCGCCACCGTTATCCTCGAGGGACGCTAGTGCGCGTCTTTACCCCGCAGCAGATGCGTGCCGCCGACACGTTGGCGATCGCCCAAGTCGGAGAACTTGCGCTGATGCAGGCTGCGGGCCAAAGGATCGCAGAGCTCGCGATGCGCTATCCGCGCGGGCGGATTGTCGCGTTCGCGGGCAAAGGGAACAACGGCGGCGACGCATTTGCCGCGCTGGCGCTCGTGCCCGCACAGTACGAGCGGATCGTGTA
>Ga0102924_1006684_pt1 | contig 10762 bp, 11 predicted proteins | sample PaiPotPPM11metaG_FD_80116 | JGI IMG/M metagenome (GOLD analysis project Ga0102924, IMG submission 80116) | Iron sulfur acid spring bacterial and archeal communities from Banff, Canada, to study Microbial Dark Matter (Phase II) - Paint Pots PPM... ...
CTACGAGACCTCGACCCTGGTGGCTGCGGCCTTCTTCCCCAACGCGACCGAGGTGGCCTTCGCCAACGGGATGACCTGGCAGGACGCGCTGGTCGGCGCTCCCGCCTCGGCCCGTCTCGGGGCCCCGACGCTCCTGCTGGCCAACCCCGCCGCGGCCGGCTCGACGTTCGACTATGTCGCCGCCCACGCCTCCGGCCAGGGCCAGCTCTTCGCCTACGGCACCCCCGACGTCACGGCACAGTCCCCGCTGACCGAGCTCTACGGCGGCTAGTACACACCAGTTTGATCTGGTTGGCTGGTCGACGAGCAGGCTGTCACAGTTGTCGTAAATGTAACGCTATGCTACTGGTGTGACAGGAAGTGGCACCCAAACGACGGCGACGTTCATGGTTCCGAACGCTGCGCCGGCTCTCGACCACGCAGGCGTGGAGGCCGCCCGGCTCGTTCGGGCTGGCCGCGAGCAACTCGTGTCGGAGCACCCGTCAGTGACGTACGCGCTCTTGGCCGAGGGTCGCGCTCAGACCGAGGTCGCGGCGCGCCAGTGGGTGCGACGCCTGAGAAGCTCAGGTCGCATGGTGACCGTCGAGTGGGACGGGTTGACACTCATCCCATCGTTCCAGTTCGACGAGGCGTACGAGCCGATCTCCGAGGTCGGCGCCGCGGTCGCTCAGCTCGTCGGGCGCGGGCTTTCGGGATGGGCGGTGTGGCGCTGGTTCGTGACCGTCAACCCGTGGATCGGCGAGCGACCCGTGGCGCTGGTGAGCGGGAGGCGCTTCGGTCAGCTACGAGACGCCGTCGAAGGGTTCGTGGCCGACAACGGCGAGTGACCTGGCCTCCGTGCGGGCAAGGTGACTGCCCGGTCGCAGAACCAGCACCCAGGCTGCTCAGGCACGTGAGGACGGCAGCGCTCGAGCCGGGCGGGAGATGGTGGCGGGGGTCCCGACACCCGGCAGAGAGCCTCGCGACGATCGGTAGCGGCAACACCCGGTTCGCGCCGCTCGAGGGTGCCCGCCACGGCTACTTCGGCGCGACTTGGACGGTCGCCCTCCTCGAATCCGCCCTCCACGAGGCGTCGGGACCGCAACCCACGATCTTCTTGGCGTCCCTCGCCGGGTACGCGGTCGGCGGCGTCACCCTGACCTCGACCCTCCGGCTCGCCGATCTACGTGATCCTGAGCTTGGGCGCCTCGGGATCGGCCGCTCGGCCCTCGTCGACACAACACCGCAGCACTACCCGTGCACACGGATGTGGGCAGCACGACTCCAAGGTCGACACGCCGGACCCCACCACCTCCAGGGAATCCTGTGGCACTCCCGCCAAGCCGATCTCCACCGACGGGCACAAACCGGCGGGCTGCTCGCTGACGTCCTGGTGCACACACCCGCTGAGGTCGCAATCGTCTGGCACCCCCCGGGGCCGGCCAACCCGTTCGGCGCGGTGGGACCGCCGGAGCCGCTCGTGGTCGACGGCGCTCCAAGCCGGCTCGTGACCGAGCTGTCCGCGGCTCTGGGCATCCCCATCGAGTGATCCGGACCCGAACGGCTGACCAGGCCCCGCGTCACCCGGATGCTAACGTTACATGTAACGAGGAGGTCGGTGATGGCGAACGCGAACCCGGCAAAGCGAGTGCGAGAGCATCGCGCCCGGCTGCGGGCGCAGGGCCTCCGTCCGGTGCAGATCTGGGTACCCGACGTCCGGGCCCCTGGATTCGCCGAAGAGGCCCACCGGCAGTCCCGGGCGGTCGCCACCAGTGCCGAGGCTGCCGCCGATCAGGCCTTCGTCGATGCGGTGTCCTCTTGGCCCGATGAGTGAGACGCGCTGAGATCTGGACCGTGGCCGGCGGCCCGAGCTATGCCGGCAAGCCCCGGCCGGCGGTGATCATCCAAGACGACCGCTTCGACACAGACTCGGTCACCGTCTGTCCCTTCACCACCGATCCGGTCGAGGCGCCGCTGTTCCGGGTCGAGGTCGACCCCAGCAACTCCAACGGACTGCACACACCATGCCGGCTCGTGGTGGACAAGATCACGTCGTTGCCTCGCTCCAGGCTCGGGAACCTGGTGGGCGTGCTCGATGATGCTGATGTGATGCGCCTCAACCGCGCCATCGTCGTGTTCCTCGGTATCGCCGGCCCTTGAGCCTCGCGAGCGCCCGCCGCTTTCGGCCTCCCCGGGCGAGTGAAGCTTCTCAAGGCGTCCAGATCCGGTCGAGCGGCAGGACCTCCAGCCGTTCGCCGGCCCGGTACGAGTGTTCGCCGAGATGGAACGCGACCCCGCGGACGAAGCGTGGCCCGAGGGCGTCGCGGAGACGGGCGAGTCCTCTCAGGTCTTCCTCGCGCACCCGAGACGCTGACTTCACCTCGAAGGCGACGATCGCGCCGTCGTCGCGTTCGACGACGAGGTCGACCTCAACCCCATCGGACGTGCGCCAATGACCGAGGCCGGCGATGCCGTCCATCCACGACGCCTGCTTGCGCATCTCGCCCACGACGAAGGTCTCCAGCAGGTGCCCGAGCTCGGTGAGCGCGGCCGGGTCTCGACCGCGGAACCGATCCGGAGTCACTCGAAGCAGGCGAGCGGCCACGCCGGTGTCGACGACATGGATCTTCGGAGACGACGTCGCCCGCGCCCGCAGCGTCGTTCCCCACGCGGGGAGCCGCCAGACCAAGAACACAGCCTCGAGGAGGCGGAGATGCGTCTCGCCGGTTGTCCGATCAAAGCCCGCGGCCGCCGACGCCGCGGTCAGGTTGAGGACCTGGCCGGTCTGCGCGGCGAGACGCTCGAGAAACCTGGGCATGAGCGCCCCGCGTCTCAGCGTCGCGACCTCTGAGACGTCACGCTCGATCGCGAGCCGGATGTAGTCGTCGAACCAACGGTTGCGCGACGTCAGGCTGGGACGCGCGAGCGCCAGAGGGAGTCCCCCGGCCGCGATCAGGTCGAGATACGCGTCCCGCGTCGTGCTCGATGTCCGGCGAGGGGTCGTCGCCTCGAACGGCTCGAACAGGTCGGCCAACAGGTGCTCCTCGAAACCCATGACTTCACCGACCGACAGCGGGTGCACGTCGAGACGATGGAGCCGCCCGGTGAGCGACTGGGACGCAACCGGCAACGCGTCATACCGAGTGGATCCGGCAAGCACGAAACGCCCCGGTCGCAGGTCTCGGTTGAGCTCGGCCTTGATCGCATCGAGCACCTCTGGCACGTGCTGGTACTCATCGACGAGAACCGGGCCCGCCCTGCGGATGAACAAGGACGGGTCCGCGGCGACTGCATCCCGAACGGCAGGATCATCAAGATCGACCACTTCCCCGCCGGTGGCGACCGCCAGTTCGGCCAACAGCCGAGACTTGCCGACGGTGCGCGGGCCCTGAAGGAGCACCACCGGCTCCTCCGCCATGCGATTCAGGGCAACACGGAGCAGCCTCCGCTTCACCATGCCAATCAGGGGGACCACCCGCCGAGAGTAGCTGAGCCCTCGTTTCCGATGGTCACTAAGCCAGTTTTACGAGGGTCACTAATCCGCTTTTACGAGGCCTCCGCCCTCGATAAGGTGCCGTCGCCGCATGAACCCGCCCGCCCACCGCCGGCCGCGCCGCGCCCATCGTGTCGCCCGTCGGCGGCGTTGGCCCCTGGTCCTCGTGGCCGCTGGCGTCGCGGCTGTCGCTGCGGGCCTGATCGTGTTACTCGGCGTCCGCGACGCGCGGCGAGCGCGCAGCGACCTCGAGAGCGCCCGGTCGGTGCTGTCGGGGGTCAGCGACCGGCCCGAGTCGCTGTCTTCGGCCGACGGTCGGACCGCGGCCCAGGTGAGCCTGCACGCCGCGAGCCTGTCCGTGGCGCGGGCCCGCGCCACCCTCCACCGCAGCCCTGCGTTCATCGCCGCCCGCTTCGTTCCGGTGATATCGACCCAGCGGAGGGGTCTGTTCCGGCTGGTCGACGACGCCCAGATCGCGGTGAGCGACGGCAACGCGCTGCTGGCGAAGGTGTCGGCATCGGCCGACGCCCTCCACATCCGCCAGGGCAGCCTGCCCCTCGACGTCGTGTCCGGCCTCGGCACCACCAGCCACCAGTACGGCGTCGAGCTGGCCGGGCTCATCCGGCCGACCACCGGCCTGTGGGGCCAGCTCCGCACCGCCCGGGCGCAGTTCAACGCCCTCGACGACCGAATCTCGAAGCGTCTGGTCGTGGGAGGCGACGGGCTGCAGGCGGCCACGACGTTCCTCGGGTCGGGCGGTCCCCGCCACTACTTCCTCGGCCTGCAGAACAACGCCGAGATGCGCGACCAGGGCATGGTGCTGTCCTACGGCACGATCACGGCCACCGCCGGCCATCTCTCGGTCGACCACACCGGGCGGATCGCCGAGCTCACCCTGCAGTCACCGGCGCCCACGCCGGTCCCTCCGGGCACAGCCAAGGTCTTCGCCGAGATCGGACCGACGAGGCTGTGGCAGTCCGTGGACGCGACCCCCGACTTCGCGTTCAGCGGCCGGGCCATGGTCGACATGTACCACCAGGCGACCGGCGGCTCGGTCTCGGGTGTCATCGCGCTCGACGTCCCCGCCCTGGCCCAGATCCTCGACGTCATCGGCCCCGTCACCGTGGCGGGGGTGCCGACACCCATCTCGTCGGCCAACGCGGCAACGGTTCTCCTGCACGACCTCTACTCGGCGGACAACTCGGTGAACCAGGGTCAGCGGATCGAGCACCTGAGCGACGTCGCGGGTGCGATCGTCCAGCGCATGACCCACGGGGACGTGGACTCGATCGCGCTGGCCCGACACCTGGCCACCGCGGCCGCAGGCGGTCACATCAAGCTCTACAGCTCCGATCCCTCGGAGGAGGCCACCTTCGAGCGCTCCGGGCTCGGCGGTGGCCCCGCACTGGTGATGCCCGATCGGACGTTCCACATCGACGTGCAGAGCCGCCTCGCGGCCAAGGTCGACTACTACATCCACCCGTCGATCACCCAGCAGGTGTCCCTGCGCCCCGATGGATCGGCCGGGGTCCACACCACGCTCGTGGTGGACAACACCGCGCCGGTCGGGGCCCCGCCCAGCGAGCAGTTGGGTCCCGACGTGCAGAACGGCACTGCGATCGGCGACTACGTGGCCTGGTGCCTGCTGTGGGCGCCGGCGGGGGCCGAGCAGGCAGACGCCGTCGCCGAATCGGGGCTCCAGGCCACCCAGAAGGTCCCCCTGGTGCACGCGGGCCAGAAGGTCACGGTCACGTTCGACACCGTCATCCCCCACGCCGTGCGGGACGGGAAGCTCGAGCTGCGCTTCGTCCCCCAACCCCGCCTGACGCCCGACGACCTGACCCTGACAGTGAGCGGGTCCGGCTGGCGGATCAGCGGACCCGCCACCTACCGCGCCGTGATGGATCGGACCCTCACCCCGAGCTGGGATGTGCGCCGGAGGTGACCCCTCGGCGACGGGCCTCCTCCTCGAAGATGGGGGCATGCCCCGTGACCGCTGGCCCCGTCTGGTGCCGCTGGTCCTCGCCATCGGCTGCCTCGACATCGTCGTAGGGGTCGGGTTGCGCCTGCGGCGGGTGCGAGGTGCCGTCTCGCTCGACGTACAGACCGCAGCGCCTGTCTTCTCTCGCGCCTTCGGCGTCTCCCTCGTCCCGGTGCGCATCGCCAAGCAGTTCGTCAAGCTCGGCAACCCACGGCCATTCGCCCTGCTGATCGGCGGCCTCCTACTTCTGGCCCTGTGGGCGCGGGACTGGGTCGGCGCCGCGACCGCCGTCGCCGGCCCGCCCGCGGCCGTCGTCGCGGCCGAGCACCTCAAGTCCCACTTCGGCCGCACCGAGGGTGGGGGCGACGCCTACCCTTCCGGACACACGACGGCTCTCACCGCGGTGGCCGTCGTGTTGGTGCTCGTGGCGTGGCGTCGGTGGGGACCCAGGTCGCTCGTCGTGACCGGCCCGCTCGCGCTCGCGGCCGGGGGCGGCATGGTCCTCACCGTGGTGCGCCTCCACGACCACCTGATGTCCGACGCCCTCGGTGGCGTCCTCCTCGGCGCCGGGGTGGTGGGGGCCGTCTACGGCGTCGCCGGTGCCGCGGGATGGGCATCCCAGTAGGCGATCCCGGTAGGGCCGGAACACACAGCTCATTCGTACAACCACGCTGAGCGTTCAAATCGGGTACGACGCGAAGAAACCTGCCCAATTCGCGCCACAACACCGTAAGAAGCGCCTCGTTTGGCCGTTTCCGGGGAGGAATTCGGCAGGCGGTCACCGAAAGGTGACCACGTCGAGTGGTGACTGGGATGGGTCAGGACGCGGCCCGCTGGTGGGACGGCAGCGGCCCGGGCATGTCCGGGGGCAGCGCAGGAGGGGTGCGTGGACATCAACCTACGGGCGACGGCGGCGGTTGCTCCCCTGAGTCGGATCCGGACCATGCCGGACCCGCCGCTCCTGATCAGCCCGTCCGCGGCGATCGGCAACCAACCGGAACTGGTCGTGATCGACGGCGCTTCGGCCAGCTCGGTTCAGCAGGCGCTCAAGCGCGCGACCGACGTGGTGCTCAGCTTCATGTTGCTCCTGGTGCTGATCCCGGTCCTGGTCGCGATCGCCATCAGTGTTCGTCTGACTTCAGATGGCCCCGTCATCTTCCGTCAGGTCCGGATCGGGTGGCACGGGCACCCGTTCACGATCTACAAGTTCCGGACGATGACGAGCGGAGCCGAAGCCGCCCTTGTGGACCTCAGGGATCGCAACGATGTCGACGGTCCACTCTTCAAGATCCACCTCGACCCGCGCCGGACCCGTCTCGGCGCCGTCCTGCGCAAGTTGAGCCTCGATGAGCTGCCTCAGCTGTTCAACGTCATCAAGGGTGACATGTCGCTGGTTGGGCCGCGGCCGTTCGTGCCGTCGGAGTCGGCTGCGTTCACGGGCTGGGCCGCCCGAAGGTTCGACGTCAGGCCCGGCATGACCGGTCAATGGCAGATCTCGGGCCGCAACAACCTCCCCTTCGACGAGCTCAAGCGTCTCGATCATCAGTACGTGAGCGAGTGGACGCTCTGGAAGGACCTGTGGATCCTGTTGATCACACCGGCCAAGGTCGTTCGCCGGGAAGGGGCGTACTAACCGCCTACCAACCGACTACTGACCGGCGCCCTCCGGTCGACCCGCGACGCGGCGGAGCTCGGCCAGGAGCGCAGTGGCAGAGTCGGCCCAGGAGAACTCCGCCGCTCTCGCCTGGCCCCGCTCCCGGAGCTCCTTCCTCCGAGCTGCCGAGTCGATCAGCCCACCGATGCCGGCCGCGATGTCGTCGACCGACCAGGGGTCCACCAGCACCGCGGCCGATCCGGCGACCTCGGGCATCGCGGCCGCCGACGAAGTGACCACCGGAGCACCCGAGGCCATCGCCTCCAGGATCGGGAGGCCGAAGCCCTCATAGAGGCTCGGATAGGCGAACACGGTGCACGCCCGGTACAGCCCTCGGAGCTCCTGCGTGCTGACGTGACCCAGCCACGCGATGGCTCCGGGAGCCACGTCGTGTCGCAACCGGTCGGCCTTCCACCCGGGCCGGCCCACTGCGACGAGCGGCACCCCCAACTGGGCAGTCGCCATCGAAAGCCGGACCAGGTTCTTCCTCGGTTGGAGGTTCCCGACGGCGAGCACGAAGCGCTCGGGCAACCGGTGACGCCGCCGGACGGCTTCGACGTCCTCGACAGGCAACGACTCGGAGAAGCACGGATCGGCTGCATAGGGAGTCACGACGACCCGGTCCGGCGCCAGCCGCGGATAGACGTCGAGGAGCTCTTGCCGGGAGAACTCCGAACCGGCGACCACGAGGGCCGACACCCGAACGGCCCAACGCACGGTCGCCTCGATGCGGAGCCTCGAGATGCGGGGGAAGGCCTCGGGGTGGCGCCGGAAGCTCACATCGTGGACGACGGTCACCACCGGACCCCCGAAGCGAAGCGGCGGCTGATAGTGGGCTACGAAGACGTCGGCTCCCGCTCGCCTCGCTGAGCGCCCGGTGCCGACCTCGCCCGCGATCCCGGGCCCGATGGCGAGAACGGACGTGCGAGGGGCGGCGATGGCCCGCAATGCGGCCCCCTGGCGGCCCATGAGGATCAACTCGTCGTCGACCCCGAGGATTGGTTGGAGGCCTCCGACGAGGCCCCGAAGATAGGTCTCGTTCCCTGAGCCATCCCGCCCGATCGGGTCGGCGTCGAGCGCGATCTTCACGACGGCTCGGCCAGGGTGGCGGCCGCGGCTGCGCCGATCGCGGACCACTCGAAGCGGGACTCAGCGGTCAGTCGGCCCGCGGCCCCGATCCGAGCGGCCCGGTCGCCGTCCCGGAGCAGGTCGATGCATGCGCCCGCGAAGTCCTCGCTCGACGCCGCGATGAGGACCCCGTGCTCCGCGGCGAGGCGATGGCCCTCGGCTCCCACCGGCGTCGAGACGACAGGTCGCCCGTAGGCCATCGCCTCCGGGACCTTGAGGCGGGTCCCGGCTCCGAGGCGCAGCGGGACGATCGCCACCGAGCTGCGTGCGTAGAGAACGCTCAAGTCATCGACAAAGCCGAGGGCTTCGACGCCCTCGGCCCGCAGGTCATCTCCTCCCCGTCCGGCCAGGATGAGCGTCACATCCGGCACGGCGCGGCGAACGGCCGGCCAGCACGTCTCGAGGAACCACGCGACCCCGTCCCGGTTGAACATGCCCTGGAGCGAACCGACGAAGATCAGAGCCGGTTCGGCCGGCTGCGGCGGCGGCCGAGACGGCAGGTCGACCCCGTTGGGGATGACCCACACGCGGCAGGCTCCCGCCGCCTCGAACCACTCAGCCTCCTCCTGCGACACGGCCCACACCCCCCTGACCCGGCGGGCCAGGCGCCGCTCGTAGGCTCGGGTCCATCCCTCCGTCGCCCGGTAGGCCCACCGTCGGGGCCGCGGGCTCCGGCCGGCGAGCTGGGACACGACGCGCCACTCGAGGTTGTGCGCGTCGAGGATGCACCGGGAGAGCAGCGACGGGGGCACCAGGGGCGCACAGAAGGTGGTGCCCAGAACGATGACATCCGCGTCTCGCGTGGCGTCAACCAGCCGTGACCTCAGGGATCCGTCCCACCTCTGGGACAGGCGGGGCGGAACCCCCCGCAACATCGCGCCGAGCCGAGCGCGCGTCGACGTACCGGACGGGAGGGCCTGACCCGGTCCGATGGTGATCAGGGTCGCGGGCCACCGCGAGGCGAGCGCGTAGGAGAGCCGGCGTACTCGGATGTCGGTGCCCCCGTTCGCCACCCGGTCGTCGGGGGCGTAGAGAAATGCGATGGATCGCGGGCCCGGTGACGTTTCCGACCCGTGGCCTGGCGTCATCCGGCCGGCGGTCGGCGCCGGCTGGTCGGGGCCTTCGCCCCAGAAGCTGCGACGGTCCGGCTCGACTTCGCTGCACGCTTTGGCGCCGGCTGCTCCTCGAGGAGCAACCGGGCGATCGACGCCGCGAGGCGCTCCCGCTCACCAGCCGAGAGCTCTGCATCCCCGGCGCGGAGCGGGATCCGTCGCTTGAGCGCAGTCACCTCGCCGAGAAGCTGGGCCATCGACGCGTCAAGTGTGTCGTGGCGTTCGCCGTGTTGGTCAAGTTGCTCCCCCACCTGCTTGCGTAGGGTTCGGCTCATCTCGGCCAGACCTTTGCGCAGCGGGGCGACCTCAGCCGAACCGTGGGGGGCGAGGCGCGCCAAGCTCTCGGTGACCCGTTGGCTCTCGAGCACGCTCCTCTCGTACTGCTCGGACAGCTCGTGGTCGAGGGCCCCGAGGAGGTCGGCAAGAGCGGACTCGATCTTCGACCCCAGCGTCATCACGACGGCATCCTCCACATGGCGAATGGATTGGTGGATGGCGCTCATCTGACTCTCGACCGACCCGTGGTCGGACCTGAACGCCGTCCCAAGGCTCTCGAGGTGAAAGGCAAGGTCTGAACCCTGATCCCGTTGCCCCCGCACCAACGTTGCGAGGACCGTGGTCTTCTCGTCGAGGTGGGCAATGTCATCGGCCATTCTGGCGAGCAGCGCGCTCAGCTGTGCGACCTCTCCGCTCAGACGAGCGAGCCCGTCGGCAGGCAACTCATCGGGGGGCGCCGGACGGCCGCGGTTCGACGCGGCCGGTGGCGGCTGGGGCCGGCGGCGCCGAGGCGTCGCCGGGCGCACTTCCTGGCTGAAGTCGTCTGCGGGCACTGGGCCCGGATGGCCGCTCGCGCTCATGAGCCCCGCGGGGGACGGGCGAGTGACAACGGGTCGCCGGGGCCGGGGCCGGTCGGCGGGCTGCCGCCCTCCGCCGCCGGCTCGGGATCGTCGGATCTGTTGTCGGTGGTCGAACGTGCCGGGCGCCGCCGCCTCGGTCCCTCGTAGCGGTAGTTCTCATATGTGCCGTAGGACGTTCGCTTGCTCACCCCGTTGAACACGCAGCCGACCACGTTCGCCCCGATGACGTCGAGGCGACGCTGGGCCTCGGCCACAGCCTCATGCTTGGTCCGCCCCGCTTTGACGACGACGATCACGGCATCCACCTGGGTGGACAGCACGACCGCGTCGCTGACGGGCAGGATCGGGGGGGCGTCGATGACCACTACGTCCGCGTGGGCTCCCAGGTAGTCGAACACATCGGCGGCCCTGGTCGAGCCCAGCAGCTCGGAGGAGTTGGGCGGGAAGGTGCCGCTCGGCAGAAGCGCGAGGCGGGTGGCGATGGTTCGAAGCGCCTGTGCGGCCGGCGTCGACCCGATGATCACCGACGTCAGGCCCGGTTCGGCGTCGAGGTCGAAC
>Ga0102924_1006686_pt1 | contig 10760 bp, 8 predicted proteins | sample PaiPotPPM11metaG_FD_80116 | JGI IMG/M metagenome (GOLD analysis project Ga0102924, IMG submission 80116) | Iron sulfur acid spring bacterial and archeal communities from Banff, Canada, to study Microbial Dark Matter (Phase II) - Paint Pots PPM... ...
GTGGTGTCGCCGCAGGCTCGTATCTCAAGCGCAATCCGGGCGTCAAATCGGGTACGGTATTCGCGCCACGCCTGGTTGAGTATTTCTTCAAAGACGATGCTCGTCACGATCCGCAGTACACGGCCGAGCAGATCGTCGAAGAAAAAATCGCGACCAGCGAAGAGGTCGTGCTCATGTCAGACTATGCGCGCCTCATTTTCGACATTCTCGCCCACGCGTGGCGCCGGCAAAACGTGCTCCTCGTCGACCTCAAGGTCGAGTTCGGACGCGCTAACAAGGAAGGCGGCGGGACGGAAATACTGCTCGCAGACGTCATCGACAACGATTCATGGCGTATCTGGCCCGCGGGCGATCAGGCGCTCATGCTCGACAAGCAGATCTATCGCAACATCGCGACACCTTCCACCTCCGATCTCGACAACGTGAAGGCAAAGTATGAGGAGGTTGCCGAGCGTGTCGCCGCTTTTGCAAAGCGCAGCGGCGGGTTCGTCGGCATCATTATGGGCTCACGCTCTGATACGCCGCACGTCGATCGGATCGAAGAGGAACTACGTTCGTTCGCCGTTCCAACGCGCCGTCACATCGCTTCTGCGCATAAGACACCGGTGTTCGCGCTGAAAAAAATTCAGCAGCTCGATAATATGCTCGGGAGAGTCGTGTACATTACAACCGCGGGCCGCAGCAATGCGCTCTCGGCGTTCGTCGACGCCGCCACCGCAAATCCCGTGATCGCGAGCCCGGTGCTCGGCTCGACCTGGGGCGGAATGGAAGTTGTTTCCAGCCTCGCGTTGCCCGGCGGCGTTGCGAGCATGGTGGTGCTCGAACCTGAGAACGCTGCGCTCGCGGCTGCCAAGATACTCGCGGTGGACGACAGCGTCGTCTACGGCCGGGTCGTGATGACGCAGTATCGTAACAGGACCAACATCACGGAGGCGGACAAACGCCTGAACGCACCGCCCCAGGGGAATGGCAAAGCGCAGTAAATGAGTGTTGCGGCCACAGCAGACCTGGTCGCTCTCGCTGCGGCACCGCTCCACCTCGAGGGAAGCGACGAAGATCTCAAGCGCCTCGCCAAGAGCGAGGCGCTCGCGCTCACCCCGCGCGAGCTGCGCACGATTGTCGAGCGCCTGGGACGCAACCCGACTCGCGCTGAGGCGCACGCGTTTGCGATCCAGTGGAGCGAACACTGCTCGTACAAAAGCAGTCGCGCACTGCTGGCGCGCCTCCCCACGCGCAGTGAAGACGTGCTTGTCGGCGTCGGAGAAGATGCCGGCATCCTTCGCGCCGGAGTTATCGACGGCAAAGAGTACAGCGTCGGCGTGGCGCACGAGAGCCACAACCATCCCTCGCAGGTCGTGCCGTTTGAAGGCGCGGCCACGGGCGTGGGCGGAATTCTGCGAGACGTTCTCTGTATGGGCGCAAAGGTCGTCGCAAGCGCGGATCCATTGCGCTTCGGACCTCCGCTCGTCGGGTCACACGCGGCATACGTAGCCGGCGGCGCGGTCGATGGTATCGCCGCCTACGGCAATGCCGTGGGAGTTCCCAATCTTGCCGGTGACGTGTATTTCCATCCGTCGTTTCGCGACAATTGCTTGGTCAATGTCGTGGCAGTTGGCTTTGTCGAGAGCGAGCGCATCATCCACAGCCGCGTTCCCGATGCAGGCGAGGGATACGATCTCGTGCTCGTTGGCAAAGCGACCGATGCATCCGGCTTTGGCGGCGCGGCCTTTGCATCTCTGGTGCTTGACGCGCAAGAAGCCGAGGCGAACAAGAGCGCGGTACAAGTCCCCGACCCGTTCCTGAAGAACGTCATCATGCGAGCCAGTTACGCGGTCTTCGACATCATCCACGCACGCCGGTTAGCGGTTGGGTTTAAAGATCTCGGCGCGGGCGGCATCATGGGCAGCTCGTCTGAACTCTGCAGCGCCGGTGGGTTCGGAGCGATCATCGACGTTGAGGCGGTCCCTGTGGCCGTGTCAGGTCTGTCGCCCTTTATTGTCGCGATGGCCGAAACGCAAGAGCGGATGCTGTGGGCTGTGCCAAGTTCGTTTACCCCCGAGCTGCTCGCGGTCTACAATGAACGGTTCACACTGCCGGAGGTCTCGGCCAATGCGCGCGCCGCAGTGATTGGCAAGGTTACGCGTCAGAAGCGATACGTTCTGCGAGCCGGCACCACTGGCGTGTGCGACGTGCCGATCGACGTTCTTACGCAACCGGTGAGCGCGACCTGGAGACTTGCCGAGTCGCCATCGCAGCCCTCACCGGTGCAGGCTGCGAGCGTCGGACACGTTGCTGAAACGCTGCTCAAGGTGCTGGCGCACCATGACGTCTGCAGTCGCCGCCCGCTCATCGAACATTACGACACGGTCGTGCGAGGTGCAACCGCCATTCCGTCCGGGTATGCCGACGCGGGTGTGGTCATCGTGCAGCGCGGAGCACCGCTTGCCATTGCACTCTCCGTCGATGGAAATGCCCGCTATGGTCGAGTTTCGGCCAAGCTGGCCGCCGCGCACGCGGTCGTCGAAGCGGCGCGCAACGTTGCCGCTGTCGGGGCGACACCCATCGGCCTCACCGACTGTCTTAACTACGGCAATCCCGAGGACCCTATCGCGTACCGCGAGCTCGCCGACGGTATCGAAGGACTGGCGGAAGCAGCCCGCGCGTTGACGATAGCGACGCCGGACGGGTTACCTTTTGTTAGCGGCAACGTGAGTCTCTACAATCATTCCGCTTCAGGCAGTTCGATTACACCCTCGGCAATCGTCGCGTGCATCGGCCGGGTCGAAGACGTCAGACACACCGTCACGATGCAAATCTTTGGCGCGCAACAGGTTCTCTATCTGCTTGGCGCACGGAGCGCGGAACTTGGCGGCTCCGTGCTCGCCGATGTCTTAGGTCTGAGTGCTGCCGGCCCGCTGCCGCTCATCGATTACCAAGAAGCGAACGCGACGATCAAAACTGTGATTCACGAAATCCGCGAAGGGCGCGTTGCGGCGGCACACGATATTTCAGACGGCGGCCTGCTTGCGTGTGTGGCAGAGATGTGTCTGGGCGGCGAGGGCAAGGGCGCAATCGGCGCGTCACTGTTGCCGGTCGACCAGTGGGCACCCGGCGTTGCGCAGTCTGCGGCTCTCTTTGGAGAAGCCGGCGGCTTTGTCGTTGCGGTCCCACAGGCGCACAGCGAAAAGTTCGAAGCGAGCGCAGCCTCACATGGTGCGCCGGCAAAGCGGCGCGGTGTCACCGGTGGGTCGCGGGTGCGCGTTGAGCACCTCTGCGACGTCGCGCTGTCCGATCTCGCGTCAGCCTGGATGGCGCCACTCCAGGATCTTTTTGCATGAAGAGGCCGCGCGTAGCCGTGCTGGTCTTCCCAGGCACAAACTCAGAAGAAGAAACAGTCGACGCCTGCTGCGATGCGGGGATGGACGCGCGCGCTGTGTTGTGGAGCGAGCCCCCATCGGATCTGCGAGAATATCAGGGCTATGTTCTTCCCGGCGGCTTTGCCTACGAAGACAGAGTTCGCGCGGGTGCCATTGCCGCGAAATCGCCGAGCGTTGCAGTTATACTGAAGGAAGCGGAGCGCGGCAAGCTTGTCCTCGGACTGTGCAACGGAGCGCAAGTTCTTGCAGAAGTTGGAGCCATCGGGCCCATAGCAATCGCGCGCAACCTTCCCTCCGGTCATTTTCAGTGTCGGATCCTCGACGTTGAGCTTGCAGCACCGACGGATCGCTGCGCGTTTACCGCGGGCATGACCCCGGGCACAACGATGAAAATGGCGATAGCGCATGGTGAAGGCCGATTCACCGGCTCACCTGCATATTTCGACCAACTCGAGAAAGACAAGCGCATTACATTTCGGTTTGTGGGTGGCGCACCAAATGGCGCGATGCACGACGCCGCGGGCATTTGCAACGATGCCGGCAACGTTCTCGCGATCATGCCTCATCCCGAGCGGGTCGCATGGAACTACAATCTCGCCTTTGAGGTCCCGTCGCTTCGCGGACGAGATCCGAAAGCGCCATCACCTTCGCGCTCCATCTTCACGCAGATGGCCAAGGCCCTGCGCTAGCCAGGATTCCAAGGGTCTGCGACTAACCCGGGCCACTATGCAGCAGCCCGCTCGCACCGTCAAACGGCGCTTTTATTGGTTGCTCCTGATTCCGTATGTCGTCATGCTCTGGGTTCCATCCTACAATAAAATGGAACCGTCACTTGCGGGCATCCCGTTTTTTTATTGGTATCAGTTTGTCTGGATCGCACTGACCGCTGTGATCGTGTGGGTGGTCTACCTGCTGGCGCATAACGGCGGGCGCGAGTGACCGTGAGGCCGGAGCGAAGCAGGTGATCTGGCCGCAGTCGTCGTCTTCATCGCCCTTTTTGCTCTGGTGACGGTGCTTGGATTTCTCGGCCCCTATTGGCGCCGCGGCAATCTCGACGAGCTGCACGAGTGGGGCCTGGGCGGCCGCCAATTTGGCACATTTGTTTCGTGGTTTCTCATTGGCGGCGATCTGTATACCGCGTACACGTTCATCGCCGTGCCCGGCTTCGTCTATGGCACGGGACCTGTCGCATTTTATGCTCTGCCATACACCGCAATCGTGTACCCGCTCGTGTTTATCTTCGCACCCCGATTTTGGACAATTGCAAAGAACCGCGGATACATCACCTACGCCGACTTCGCGCGCGAACGCTACGACAGCCGCGGCCTCGCGCTTGCGATCGCCTTCACCGGCATACTTGCGACGATGCCGTACATCGCGTTGCAGCTTGTGGGTATCCAAGTGGTCGTGAAAGCGATGGGGTTCGCGGGCACAGGTTTATGGCGTGATGCGCCGATCATTATCGCGTTTATCATCTTGGCGGCATATACGTATCGTGGCGGTCTGCGGGCTCCAGCTCTCGTCGCGTTCGTGAAGGACACGCTCATTTACGTCACGGTCATCGCAGCCGTGATCATCATCCCGGCGAAGCTTGGCGGATTCGGCCACATATTCTCCGCAGCGGGCGCGTCACTCGCCTCGCGACCCAAGCCCATCAGCCTCATTTTGCCACCCGAGGAGTTCAGCACGTACATAACGCTCGCTCTTGGATCGGCACTCGCCGTCTTCATGTATCCTCACAACATCACGGGTGTCCTCAGCGCTTCGGGCCCCAAGGTGATCAGACGTAACATGATCGCGCTGCCCATCTACAGTCTGCTGCTGGCACTGCTGGCCAGCTTTGGTTATATGGCAATTGCCGCCGGCATTCACCCCGACAGCCCGAACGAAGCCGTGCCGCAGCTCTTTCTCCACATGTTCCCGGCATGGTTTGCGGGCTTTGGCTTTGCGGCGATCGCCATCGGCGCGCTCGTACCCGCAGCGATCATGTCAATTGCTTCGGCCAATACTTTTACGCGCAACATCTACCGAGAATACATCAATCGCAACTGCTCCGATCTCCAAGAGGCCAACAACGCGAAGCTCGTCTCGCTGATCATGAAACTCGGCGCGCTGATCTTCGTGCTGCTGCTGCCGACGCAATATGCAATCAACTTTCAGCTTTTAGCGGGAGGCTGGATCCTCCAAACGTTCCCAGTCCTCATCATCGGAATGTACACGCGCTGGTTTCATCGGTGGGCCCTGCTCGTGGGGTGGCTCGTCGGCATGGCTGCGGCAACCTACATGCCGGCTGCAACGTACAATCCAGAAACACACCGTTTCAGCACCATATATCCGCTGCACCTCGGCTCGATGACGCTTCCCGGATTTGAAGCTCTCTATGCGTTCGTCGCAAACCTCGTCGTCTCGGCTGTTCTCACTTTTGTCTTCGATGCATTAAAAGTAAAGCGTGGTATCGACAAGACGACCCCGGCAGACTACCTGGAGGCCGCATAAAGGCGCGCGGAAGATTGGCATCGCACCGCGAATTGCGTTAACAGATGGTCACGATCGACGCCGCTATTGAGCTCATCATCCCCGACAATACCGCGTTTACCGTACTCACCGCGCTGCGCCATTTAGGATACCAAAATCTTACCAAGGTCGCGCGAGCCGAACACGTCATCCTCAGCGTTACTGATGATGCCGCGCCTCACCACGTTATGGCGCAGCTCTCGAGGGCTGAGGTTCTCTTCAATCCCAATAAACACCGCATGTCGTATGTGACCTCGAGCGAAATGAGCGCCGCAACGCCCCCGCAGTTCGAAGCCGTTGTGCGTGATAACGACGAGAATAACGACCGGCTGGTGACGCTCCTTTCAGGAACGTTCGGTATGACCTCGTTGCGAGGATTGTCGCGGGCAGTTGGATGGCGGCTGTACGATGAGGCCGGGCCGGCAACCCGCGAGCGACTTGAGTGGGCGTGCCGCTCATTGCTTGCCAACCCCATATCGCAATCCTACGACATTCGTCTGCACCCGGTGTGGCGCCAGCTCCGGGAAATGGAGGAGGCGACGGCGAAAGCAAAGCGATGAGCCCGAAATCAGGCGCGCAACTCCCGTCGCTGTTCACCATCGCGACGCTCGGCAGTCACTCCGCCCTTCAGATCCTCAAGGGCGCAAAAGACGAAGGCTTTCACACCCTGGCAGTCGTCACGCCGATCAACGAGCGCTTGTACTCGAGCTTTGCGTTCGTCGACGAAGTTATCGTCATTCCGCGGTATAGCGATTTTCCTAGACTCGAAAAGGAACTCAACAAACGTAAGGTTATCCTTGTGCCCCACGGCTCGTTTGTCGCGTATCTGTCGATGGAAGAGCACAAGAAAATGACGACTCCATACTTCGGCAACAAGTCTGTCTTAGATTGGGAAGCCGACCGCATGCGCCAGCGAGAATGGCTCACGCGTGCGGGTCTCAAAATGCCGCGCCAATTCACGAAGGCAAGTGAGATCGACCGCCCGGTCATCGTCAAACTGTACGGTGCGCACGGCGGTAAGGGCTATCTCTTCGTCAAAAATCCCGACGATTTCACCGCACGCGCGTCGCATCTCGTCGAGCAGCGCTACATTATGCAGGAGTACGTGCTCGGCGTTCCCGTGTACATTCACTACTTTTACTCTCCGCTCACCGGCAAACTCGAAATCATGTCCATGGATCGTCGTTACGAAAGCAACGTCGATTCGCTCGGCCGCATTCCGCTCGCCGACCAGGAAGGTTGGGATATTCAGCCTTCATATGTCGTCATCGGCAATCAGCCGATCAGTTTGCGTGAGTCGCTCCTCGCCGAAGCGTTTCACATGGGCGAGGCAGTCGTGCGCGTCAGCCGCGAGCTGTGCGGCGAGCGAGGTCTCTTTGGCGCCTTTTGTCTGGAAACGATCGTCACGCCGGAGTCTGAGTTCTTCCTTATGGAAATCTCCGCTCGTATCGTCGCCGGCACAAACCTGTTCATCGACGGCTCTCCCTACTCGTATCTCAATTATGACGAGCCGATGTCGACCGGCCGCCGCATCGCCCGCGAACTGCGTAACGCGCTGTTATCCAACAGCCTCGACCTTGTGCTCGATCAATCCAGCCGCATGAAGTTCGATCGCAGCGCTGCGCCCAATGGGGAGTCGGTCGCCGTGCCGGGTCCCGGGGTTCCTGCGAACTGATGGCAGCGGCGACGTCGCCTAACGCCGCCCTCGCCGCCTACGATTCCCGTCGCCTCACGATCGCCTGCATCGGCAGCCACTCGGCGTTAGACGTGTGTTTGGGAGCCAAGCGTGAGGGTTTGAGCACGCTCGTTATCACCGCACCGAAACGCGAAAAGACCTACGCTGTCTACTATCGCACGCGTCCGGATGGCACGGGCTGCGTCGACGACACCATCATGGTCGATCATTTCGCGGAGGTGATCACACAACGGATCCAAACAAAGCTGCTAGAGAAGAACAGCATCTTTATTCCCAACCGCTCGTTCGAGGTGTACGCGCGCGAGCGACACTCCTATGACGAGATCGAACGTGGCATGCTTGTGCCCATGTTCGGATCGCGCCGTTTGCTGCGCGCCGAAGAACGCGACGAGGCGAACAACCAGTACCGGATCCTTGAAAAGGCGGGCATTCGCCACCCGCGCCGGTTGAGCGGACCGTCCGACATCGACGGACTCACGCTCATCAAGGCGCAACACGCACGCATCAAGTTCGAGCGCGCGTTTTTCTTAGCTTCCAATCCCGACCAGTATCGCAAACGAGCGTCGCACTACCTTGCGGCCGGCGTCGTCACCCAAGACGGCCTCGACAAAGCCGTGTTCGAGGAATACATCCTCGGACCGACGATCAATCTCAACTTTTTCTGGTCGCCGATGACCGGTGAGCTCGAACTTTTGGGAACGGACACGCGCCGCCAGACAAATATCGACGGCATCCGCTCGCTCCTCGCCGTTGACCAAGCCCCGCTGGGCGCAGCGTTTGCAGCGTCGATGGAGGAAGCCGGTCACATCGCTGCAACGATAACGGAGTCTATGCTCGAGCAGGCGTTTAACATGGGCGAGCGCTTCGTCGCTGCAGCCCGGACGTTGCAGCCGCCGGGAATCATCGGGCCCTTCGCACTCCAGTGCGTCATCGCGGCCGGTCCTCCGAAATCGTTCGTTGTCTACGACGTGAGCTTGCGTATCCCCGGATCACCCGGAACCAAGTACACACCCTATTCGGCCTATCGCTGGGGCAAGGAGACGTCGGTGGGCGAACGTATCGCGAAAGAAGTTGTCATAGCCCGCGATAGCGGGCGGCTTCCGGAGATCTGCACGTGAAGAACGCGCCGGCGGAAATGGTCGCCATTATCGACTTCGGAGCGCAATACGCGCAGCTGATCGCACGGCGCGTCCGCGAGGAGCACATCTATTGCGAAATCTTCCCGTACGATGCACCGTGGGAAGAGATCGCCGCACGCAATCCGTCCGCGTTCATTCTTACGGGCGGGCCGGAGAGCGTTCTTGCGCCCGGTGCACCCCATGTCGACGAGAAGATTCTGGATTCGGGCAGGCCGATTCTAGGGATCTGCTACGGCATGCAGGAGCTTGCCTTTGCAAGCGGCGGCGAAGTCGTGCCAGGCACTATTCGCGAGTATGGACGCGCTGAATTGACCGTCGATGCGGCGCAGTCACTCTTGTTTTTGGATGTACCGGGCAGGTTGCAGGTCTGGATGAGCCATGGCGACACCGTCACCGAGATGCCGCGCGGCTTCATTAAGCTCGCGCACACGCCGACCTGCGCGGTAGCTGCCTTTGGCAACCCCGACTCAAAGCACTACGGAGTGCAGTTTCACCCTGAAGTGCGGCACACAGAACACGGCCGTGCCATCTTACGCAACTTCTTGCGTAAAGTTGCCGGGCTGCACCAGCAATGGGAAATGGCGTCATTTGTCGATCGCGCCGTGGAAGAGATTCGGCTGCGCTTGGGAACCGCCAAGGCGATCTGCGCGCTCTCCGGTGGTGTCGACAGCGCAGTAGCCGCGACACTTGTTGCACGGGCAATCGGCGACCGGCTCACGTGCGTCTTCGTTGACCATGGGTTATTGCGTGAGAATGAAGCCGAGCAGGTCGTGACTGCGTTCCGCGATGTGCTGCACCTCAACCTCATTACGGTCGACGCGCGAACGCGTTTCCTTGAGACACTTGCCGGCATTGAAGACCCCGAAGAAAAACGCGTGATCATCGGGCGTCAGTTTATCGAGATCTTTGAAGAACAGGCCAAGCACATCCCCGGGGTTGAGTTCTTGGTGCAGGGCACGTTATATCCGGACGTTATCGAGAGTAAGACGCCGCTGAGCAAAGCGGGGGCGAAGATCAAGACCCACCACAACGTCGGCGGCTTGCCCGAGGTGATGAATCTCAAGCTGATCGAACCGCTTCGGCTGCTCTTCAAAGACGAAGTGCGCCGTCTTGGACTCGAGCTCGGTCTCCCCGCACATATCGTGAACCGGCAGCCATTCCCGGGTCCTGGCCTCGCCGTGCGGGTGCTCGGAGCAGTTGACGAAGAGCGGCTGCGGGGCTTGCGCCGCGCCGACGCGATTGCACGCGAAGAAATCGAGCGTGGTGGTCACGACCATCCATGGCAGTATTTTGCCGTTCTGACGCCGCTTCGCAGCGTCGGTGTTATGGGCGATTTCCGCACCTACGGTAACATGGTGGCGATACGCGCTGTGGCAAGCGACGACGGCATGACGGCGGACTGGGCGCGTCTCTCGCCGGAGGTTCTGCAGAAGATCTCGACCCGCATCGTCAACGAAATCCCGGAAGTCAACCGCGTCGTCTACGACATCACGAGCAAACCGCCAGCGACGATCGAATGGGAATGAAAGTCCTCGTCGTCGGCTCAGGCGCTCGCGAGCACGCCCTAGCCTGGAAGCTGTCAAAATCAACGAGAGTCGAGCGTATTTGCGCGGCCCCTGGCAATGCGGGCACGGCGCAGCTTGGCACGAACTGGCCCGATGTCAAGGCAACATCAGGCATAGAACTGGCGCAGCGTGCGTCGCAGGAACGCATAGACCTCGCCGTCATCGGCCCTGAGGCGGCTCTTGCCGCGGGCGTTTCCGACGCTTTGCGTGGCCGAGGCATCGCCGTCTTCGGCCCAAGTCGCGCGGGCGCGCGGCTCGAGTCGAGTAAAGCGTTCGCAAAACAATTCATGGAGCGTCACGGCATCCCGACAGCGCGCTATCGGGTCGTTCACGACCGCAAGCAGGCGGAGCGCGCGCTCCTGCACTTTCCGGACGGCGTCGTTCTCAAGGCGGATGGGCTCGCCGCGGGCAAAGGCGTCGTCGTATGCGCGAACGTGGACGAAGCTCGTCCCGTTCTGACTGAGTGGTA
>Ga0102924_1006688_pt1 | contig 10758 bp, 8 predicted proteins | sample PaiPotPPM11metaG_FD_80116 | JGI IMG/M metagenome (GOLD analysis project Ga0102924, IMG submission 80116) | Iron sulfur acid spring bacterial and archeal communities from Banff, Canada, to study Microbial Dark Matter (Phase II) - Paint Pots PPM... ...
CACCTTGGCGGTGTGCTCGCCGGCCCGGCGCGGAGCGTCGACGAACGGGGACTGAATCGCGGGCGACGGGTTGTCGCCTGAGGGCTGGGCCGGGCCGGGACCGGCGGGGCCGGGCTCGACGAGGGCGGGCGTGACTAGGGCGGACTCGACACGGGCGGGCTGGTCGGCGGGCTGGTCGGCCTGCTGCTCGGTATCGAGCTGGGCCGCCTCGGGCTGGCCGGTCTCGTCCTCGTCGGCGTCCTCGTCAAGGTCGCCGTCGGGGGCGGCGTCGGCGTCCAGGCTGCTCGTCGGCTGATCAACTACCGGCTGGCTCGGCCTGGGGAAGGCGGGCGCCTCGGTCGCTGGCTCATCCGACTCGGGGCCGTCCGACTCAGGGTCGTCCGGATCGAGCTCGGCCGTGTCGGGCTCAAACGGCGCGCGCTGGGCCGGCACCGACTGCGCGACGTTGGGCTGGCCGGCCAGGCGCGAGCCGGGCATCGGCCGCTCGGGTATCCAGGCCCGCCGGGGCAGGTCGCTAGACGCCGTCTGGTCGCCGTTCGCCGCCTGCTCATCGGGTGCGGTGGTCTCGTCCTGCCCGGCCGTCTCGTCCTCGTCCTGCTGATCGTCGTGGACGATGGTGGCATGAATGACCTGGGGTCCGGTTACGTCGCCTTCTTCATCGTCGGATGACACGATGATCGGGTCCTCGGTCCGGTCGCTGCCTGACGTCATCTTGCTCACCTCTCCTGCGGCAGTCGCGCCGCGCTGACCGGGCTGGGCGCATCCGCGCCGTTGGGGCTGACGTCCTGGGGCTCGCTCCCGGCCGGGGCGGTGTCGGCCGGGGCGGTGTCGGGCGGCGCGGTGGCTGACTCCGAGGCGGTCGCCTCGCTGGCGGCGGAACGGGCGCCGATGCCGGCTGGCTCGCCGAGCAGTTCCCGGAACAGCGAGCGGTAATGCACCATGGCCTGCCGGAGGTCCTCGGTGGTGGCCGAGCCACTGGCCGCGCGGCCGCTGAGCTCCTGGGCCGTCCGGAACTCCTGCAGCGTGCTGGCGTAGTCCACCGACAGGTCGGACATGATCTGGTCGGTGCTCTCGGTCGGGTAGCCGCGGTCCTTCATCACCGCCGTGATCAGGCTCTGCGCGCCGACAACGGACTTGGCCGGCGCGTCGACGAACTGCTCCTGGATGGTGTTCCACTCGCGGATGTAGCGGTCCAGCGCCGGCGCGTCCAGCGACCGGATGTCCAGGCTCCTGACCCGCCGCTCGCGCTCGGCCAGCTCGGCCTCGGCCTGGCGCTGGCTCCCGGTCTCGCCCACGACCCGGTCATACTCGGCACCGAACCGGCGCCGGAGCCGGTACCGCCGCAGGGCGCCGGTGGCGAACGCCGCCACCGCGGCCACGACGATGAGGACCACGATGACTGCGATAATGGCTCCGGTTGACATGGGAACCTCCTGCTGCTCGGTTGAGCGCATTCAGTGCCCGGCGATCGCCGGATCAAACAGCCCCCGGTCGCGTCGGCCTTAGCGAAGGCGGCGTGCCACCTCGGTGGCCCAGTAGGTCAGGATGATGCTGGCCCCGGCCCGCTTGATGGCCGTCAGCGTCTCGTCGATGATTCGCTCACGGTCGATCCAGCCTCGCTCGGCGGCCGCCTCGATCATCGCGTACTCGCCGCTAACCTGGTAGGCCGCCACGGGGACCGGGGCGGTCGCGGCCACCTGGCTGATGATGTCCAGGTAGGACAGGGCGGGCTTGACCATCACGATGTCGGCGCCCTCGGCCAGGTCCAGGGACACCTCGCGGATGGCGTCCCGCCGACTGGCCGGGTCCTGCTGATAGGACGCCCGGTCGCCGAACTGCGGCGCGCACTCGGCCGCCTCGCGGAACGGCCCGTAAAACGCCGAGGCGTACTTGACCGAATAAGCGCAGATGGCGACCTCGGAATGATCGGCCGCGTCCAGGGCGGCCCGGATCGCGGCCACCTGGCCGTCCATCATGCCGCTTGGCGCCACGATCTGCGCGCCCGCGTTGGCCTGGGCCACGGCGATGGCCGCGTAGCGCTCCAGCGTGGCGTCGTTGTCCACCTCGCCGGCCGCCGTCAGCAGACCGCAGTGACCGTGGTCGGTGTACTCGTCCAGGCACAGGTCGGCCAGCAGCACGGTCTCGGCCCCGACCTCGGCCACCAGGTCGGTCAGCGCCAGCTGGACGATGCCGTCCGGGTCGTCGGCGGCCGAGCCGCGCGCGTCCTTGACGGCCGGGATCCCGAACAGGATGAGCCCGCCGACCCCGGCGTCCACCGCCTCGGCGGCGGCCTTGCGCAGGCTGTCCCTGGTGTGCTGGACCACGCCGGGCATGGACGAGACCGGCTGCGGCTCGGCGATGCCCTCCTTGACGAACAGCGGCAGGATCAGGTCGCCCGGGTCCACGCTGACGTCGCTGACCAGCCGCCGCAGGGGTGCCGTGCGGCGCAGCCGACGCGGACGGGCCACGGGAAACGTCGCGCTCATGAGGCTCCTACCTGAGACGGCGGCGGGCACCCCGGCGGCGCTCGCTGGGCTTGCGCACCGGCTCGCCGGCCGCGATGGCCGCGTCGCGGATCGCGGCCCCGTGCTCGGCCAGCGCCTCGACCAGGGCGGTCGCCGACGCGGTGGGGGCCTGCACGTCGACCCGGAGCCCGAACTCGGCCGCGGTCTTGGCCGTCTGCGGGCCGATGACCGCGATGACGGTGACGGTGTGCGGCTTGCCCGCGATGCCGATCAGGTTGCGGACCGTGGAGGACGAGGTGAACAGGACCGCGTCGAAGCCGCCGCCCTTGATGGCCTCGCGCACCGGGGCCGGCGGCGGCGCGGCGCGCACCGTCCGGTAGGCGGTGACGTCCTCGGCCTCCCAGCCCAGCTCGGTGAGCCGGGCCACCAGGGCCTCGGTCGCGATGTCGGCCCGCGGCAGCAGCACCCGGTTGATCGGGTCGAGCACGTCGTCGTAGGCGGGCCACTCGTCGGCCAGGCCCTCGGCCGACTGCTCACCCTCCGGCACCAGGTCGGGCATGATGCCGAACTCGCCCAGCGCCCTGGCCGTCTGCTCGCCGACCGCGGCCACCTTGACCCCGGCGAACGCCCGGGCGTCCAGGCCGTACTCCTCGAACTTCTCCCGGATCGCGCGGACGGCGTTGACCGAGGTGAACGCGATCCACTGGTAGCGGCCGGTGACCAGGCCCTTGACCGCCCGCTCCATCTGCTGCGGGGTGCGCGGCGGCTCGACGGCGATCGTGGGCACCTGCTCGGGCACGGCGCCGCGGGCCCGCAGCAGGTCGGACACGCCCTCGGCCTGCTCCTTGGTGCGCGGCACCAGCACCCGCCAGCCGAACAGCGGCTTGGCCTCGAACCAGGACAGGGTGCGCTGCGCGGCCACGCCGTCGCCGATGACCGCCACGGCCGAGCCGCTGGAGGTCAGCGGGCTGATCCCGGCCGCCTTCAGGTCGGCGGCCACCGAGCCGAGCGAGACCACCACCGTGAACTGGTCGGTCGTGGTGCCGTTCCAGGTAATGGTCATCTTGGTGCTGTCCGGGTACCCGGCCCCGATGAGCATCTTGCCCAGGTCGACCGGGCCGTTCTCGGCGCCGAGTATGACCAGCGTGCCGGGACCGGCGGTGATGCCGCTGACCTCGCTGGCGTTGACCACGCGCACGTCGCGGCTGGCGTCAGAGGTCAGCGGGACGCCGGCGTAGGCGGCCACCCCGGTGGCGTTCGGCACCCCGGGCACCACCTCGAACGGCACCTTGGCCTTGGCCAGCGCCGCGGCCTCGGTGGCCGCCACGGAGAACAGGAACGGGTCGCCGCTGAACAGCCGCACCACGAGCTGCCCGGCCCTGGCCGCCTTGACCAGCAGCTTCTGATCGTCGCTGAGCTCGGCCAGGTCGACCACGGTGACGTCCGGCCGCATCAGCCGGGCCAGCCGCTCGCTCTCGGCGGGCTCGGCCACCACCATGTCGGCCTGGCCGAGCAGCGTGGCCGCGCGCACGGTGAGCAGGTCCTCGGCACCGGGACCGGTGCCGACCAGCGCCACCAGGCCGGGCGAGCCCTTGGCCTTGGCCGGGCCGGCCTTGGCGGTCGCGCCCTTGCCGCCCGCCTTGTCGGCGCTCGTCTTGTCGCCGCTCGTCTTGTCGGCACCGCCGGCCGCCTTGGCCACGGCGCCGTCCGTCCGGTCCTTGTCCGTCATCTCCCGGTCGGCTTTGTCCAATGTCTTGCCGCCAGTCTTCTCGCCAGCTGTCATCGCCCCGGCCGGCCGGCCGGACGAGCCCGTCGCGGGTGTGGGGTTCATGAGTCATCGTCCCCGTTGCTGATGGGTCCGCCTGACGCGTTGGCGTCGTGTCCTGCGGACACCGATGTGTACCGTCCCGCGCCGCGGCGCAGCAGGTCAGCGGCCAGCTCGCGGCCCAGGCGCTCGGCCTGGTCCGCGGGGCCCTGTGTGCTACCGCGAAGCGCTGTTCCCCCGTCGGCGGCCACGACGATGGCGTCCAGCCGCACAACATCCGTCCCGGCAGCATAGCCGCCTACCGGGGCCAGACAGCCTGCCTGCAACGCCGCGAGCAGGCTGCGTTCTGCCGTAGTGGCGGCCCGGCTGACCGGGTCGTCCACGCTGGCGAGCAGTGCGGCCAGGTCGTCCCGGTCGGAGCGGATCTCAACCGCCAGCGCGCCCTGGCCGGGCAGCGGGAGCATCTCCTCGACCTCGAAGATCTGGCTCACCGCGTCCACCCGGTCGATCCGCACCAGGCCGGCGTAGGCCAGCACGACCGCGTCCAGGTCGCCGGAGGTGACCTTGGACAGCCGGGTGCCCGCGTTGCCGCGGACCGGCACCGGGACCAGGTCGGGCCGCAGCATCAGCAGCTGGGCCGCGCGGCGCGGCGAGCCGGTGCCGATGCGAGCCGCGAACGGCAGGTCGGCCAGCTTGGCCCCGTTACGGGCGGCCAGGGCGTCGCGCGGGTCGTCCCGCGGCGGCACCGCGGCCAGCACGATCCCCTCGGTCGGCAGGGTCGGCAGGTCCTTGAGCGAGTGCACGGCCAGGTCAACCTCGCCGGCCAGCAGGCTCGAGCGCAGGCCGCTGACGAACACTCCGGTGCCGCCGATCTGGGCCAGCTGGGCCGCGCTGGCGTCGCCGTAGGTGGACATGCCGACCAGCTCGACCTCGCGACCGGAGGTCGCGGTGATGGCCCGCGCCACCTGAAGCGACTGGGCGATGGCCATCGGGCTCTTCCGCGTGCCTAGGCGCAGTGCGCTCACGGCGTACCTTCCTGCGATGGGCTAGATACGGAGTCACTGGCCCCTGGCACGGCCCCCGGGCCGGAGTCGGGCGCGCCAGGGGGTCCGGCCGGGTCGAAGCCCGCCAGCCCCGCGTCCGCGCGGGCGACTGCCTGCACCGCATCGGGATCCAGGTCGAACAGCACCCGCAGCGCGGTCTCGTAGGTGTCGGCGCCGGGCGCGCCGGCCAGCTCCTTGACGCGGACTGTCGGGGCGTGCAGCAGCTTATCGGTGATCCGCCGCATCGAGCGGTCTATCTCCTGCCAGGCGCGCGGGTCGAGGTGATCGAGCCGCCCGGCCAGCCGGGCCAGCTCCGCGTCGACCACGCTGGCCGCCTTGGCCCGCAGCGCCACCACGGTCGGGGCCACGGTCGCGGCCCGGCCCGCCGACACGTAGGCCGCGAACTCCTCGGCCAGGATGGCGCGCACGGCGGCGATGTCGGCCTCGCGGGCCCGGGCCTGCTCGCCGCCCGCGCCCGCGGCCACGTCCTCCAGGTCGACCACGGCCACGCCGGGCAGCCGGGCCGCGCTGGCCTCGATGTCCCTGGGCAGGGCCAGGTCGAGGAACACGAGCGGGGCGGTGGCCGCGCGCCGGGCAGCGGCCTCGCGCACCATGTCCGCGGTGATCACGGTGCCCGGCGCGCCGGTGCAGGACACCACCAGGTCGGCGGCGGCTATCAAGGACGGCAGGTCACTCAGGTCGGCCGACTGCCCGTCCACCGTGGCGGCCAGCCGCCGGGCGTGCGAGCGGGTCCGGTTGGCCACCGTGACGGCGGCCGCCCCGGCCCTGGCCACGGCGGCCACGGCCAGCGAGCTCATCGAGCCCGCCCCGACCACCAGCACCGAGCGCCCGGCCAGGACCTGCTCGGCCTCGGCCGGAGACTCGCCCAGCTCGGCGGCGGCCGCGGCCAGCCCGACGTTGACCAGGCTGGCGCCGGCGCGGTCGATGCCGGTCTCGGCGTGGGCCCGCTTGCCGGTGCGCAGGGCCAGCGCGCCAACCTCGGACAGGGCGCGGTTGACCGTGCCCTGCTCCCTGGCCACGGTCAGGGCCTGCCGGACCTGGCCCAGGATCTGGCTCTCGCCCACCACCATCGAGTCCAGGCCGCAGGTCACCGCGAGCAGGTGCTGCACGGCGCGGTCCTCGTAGTGCACGTACAGGTGCGGCGTCAGCTCCCCCAGCGCGACGCCGGAATACCGGGCCAGCAGCTCGCACACCGCGGCCACCGCGCTGTGGAACTTGCCCACCTCGGCGTAGATCTCGACCCGGTTGCAGGTGCTCACCACCACCGAGCCGGCCACGTCCTCGGCGAGCAGCACGTCCCGGAGCAGCTTGACCCGGTCGTCACCGGTCAGCACTGCCTGCTCAAGCGTCGCCATCGGCGCGCTCTTGTGGCTAAGTCCGACGACCAGAATGCTCATGTGCCTACCGCCTGGGCCTCCACGCCCCCCACAGTGCTCTCACCGCCAAGCGGCAGCGCCGCGTCGGTGTCTGGCTCGCGGTCACCACGACGCCGGGCCCGGCGGTCCTGCCACTCTCGGTCCTGCGCCATGCCGACTATCGCGCGACGCTGCGCGTGGAAGGCGAGGATCTGCAACTCGATCGACAGGTCGACCTTACGCACATCGACGCCGGAAGGCACGTTCAGCACGACGGGCGCGAAGTTCAGGATGCTGGTGACGCCGGCCGCGACCAGGCGGTTGCAGACGTCCTGCGCGGCGGCGGCCGGGGTCGCGATGACCCCGATGGAGACCCCGTGGGTGGCCACCACGTCCTCGATGTCGGCCGCGCTGCGCACCGTGTGCCGGGCGATCACCGAGCCCACCACGGCCGGGTCGCAGTCCAGCAGGGCGGCGATGCGGAACCCGCGGGAGGCGAAGCCGCCGTAGTTGGCCAGCGCGCGGCCCAGGTTGCCGGCGCCGACGATGACGACCGGCCAGTCCTGGGTCAGCCCCAGTTCCCTGGACACCTGGTAGACGAGGTACTCGACGTCGTAGCCGACCCCGCGGGTGCCGTAGGAGCCCAGGTGGGACAGGTCCTTGCGGAGCTTGGCCGAGTTGACCCCGGCCGCGGCGGCCAGTTCCTCGCTGGACACGGTCGCGGTCTCCCGGTCGGCCAGCGCGTACAGGGCGCGCAGGTAGACGGGGAGGCGGGCGACAGTCGCCTCCGGGATGCCGTGATGGCCGCGCGGCTGGCCGCCTCGGGCCCCGTTGGCCCGCGACCCGCCCCGTGGCGCGACGGCCCGCGATCCGGGCGCTCTCGCCCCGGCCGCTCTCGCGCCGGGGGCCTGTGACCCGCTGGCTCGCGAAGCGGTAGCCGGCCCCTCGGCATGAACCTCAGTACCGGGAACTTCAGTACCGCGAACTTCAGTGCCCCGCGCCTCGCTGCGCGGTGCTGACGTTGACCGGCGTGACATGCGCCTGCACTCCCAGGGAGATCGACGCCACGGTTGCGCAGGCCCTCGGACCTGCCCGCACGTGCTTCTGAAATTCACGGTACGCCCTTGTGAACGTTTGCACAAAGTCGGGCAGCTTGTCCGACGGCCCGGCGAGCGGCCCTTTGCCGGCTCATGACCAGGGCGCAGGCTCCGCGTTACCCGCACCCAGGCCGCTGCGCCCCCTGGAGCGCGGCCCCGTGTGCCCTGGTTATCCGCCGTTCTCGCGGTTCTATTCAGCCAGCGCGGCCCGCAGCCGGTCCTCGCTGACCCGCCAGTAGTCGTGCTGCACCCCGTCGACCAACGTGACCGGGATCATCTCCCAGTACGCCTCGAGATCCTCAGGCGACTGGGTGATGTCCCGTTCTGACCAGGGCACGCCCAGCTCGCCCGCCACCCGCTCGATGACCGCGCGGGCCTCCTCGCACAGGTGGCAGCCCGGCCGGCTCAGCAGCGTGATCTGGCGTCCAGCCACCGCTGCCCCGTCGGTCCCTGGCATCACGGCCCGGTGCCGTGCCCGCTGGAGCTGCCGTACTCGCGGGTGTAGTCGGGGCGCTCGAACCCGGAGGTGTCGTAGCCCGGCTCGCCGAACAGGTCGGCGATGGACGGGAACGGCGAGACCTTGGCCTGCTGGAGCCCGAGCTCGATCACGTTGGTGGCCAGCACGTAGGGCCGCCGGTCGGCCTCGAACTTGGCGATGTAAGGCTGCCGCCGGTGCCAGTCGTAGGCCGCCCGGTCCCGGTAGACCTCGTACAAGATGCGCTGCATGGGCGCCGAGGGCACCGCGTGCACGATGAACACCAGGGTGTCCGGCTCGTCGGCCCGGACCTGCTCCACCACCCGCTCGGCCAGCCGGTCGAAATCGCTCGTCCGGTCCTCGACCAGCGTGTAGATGGCGATCTGGCCGAAGAGCTCCTCGCGGGTGGCCTGGGCCGGCGCGGCGCGCGGCGGGGCGGCCCGAGGCGGCGCGGCCTCCTGGCCGGGGGCCGGGGGCCGGCCCTGGCCGCCGCGTCCGTCGGCGGCCAGGCTCGCGGCCTCGGCCACCGCGGCGGCGTTCAGGCTGCCGGTGTCGTAGCCGTCGGGCGCGAACGCCCCGTCCATCTCGCGGCCGTCGTAGTCGCCCGAGCCGTTGCCCCGGTAGTCGTCGTCCCCGTAGCCGTAATCCTCGTCCCCCGGTCCCACGGCCGCGGCCCTGGCCCGCGGCGGATCGTCGCGGTACAGCCCGCCGCCGCGGTAGACGCCCTGGCCGCCGTCGTCGTAGGCCTCGAAGTCACCGGTCTGGTCGGCGTTGTCCCAGTGCCGGCCGCGGTCCCAGTCGTCATCCAGCTCGTCATGGCGCCCGCCGCGGTCGACGTTCCACGCGTCCCGCAGATCCCGTGCGTCGCGTATGTCGCGCGCATCAGAGACCGGGCGCCGGGCCGGGTCCGCGCCGTCGCGCAGGTCGTCCAGCCGGACCCGCTCCACCGAGACGCCCGCGTACCAGGTCAGCCCGGCCGCGATCAGGCACAGCGGCGCGAACAGCGAGGCCATCGGCAGGGCCACGCCGCCGTACTTGCTGATAGCGGGGGTTAGCAGGGCGATGTCCAGCACGACCACCGCGCCGACCGCCGAGGCGGCGGAGAGGATCACGCCCTCCCACAGCCGCGAGTTGCGCGCCCGGACCATGGCCAGGCCGAGGAACACCACCGCCAGCAGCAGGGTGATCGGGCCGATGCCATACTCCAGCAGCTTGCTCGGGATGATCTGGTAGTACTTCGACGGATCCGGCCAGGCCTTGGTGTAGGTCTGGCTGATCGGGTCCGTACCCAGGATGACCAGGGCGATGAGGCCGAGGGCCGGCAGGTAGAGCCGGGACAGGAACCTGGCGATCGGGGTAGTGCCCAGCAACTCGGCCAGGCCCATCAGCAGCGCCAGCGGCGCGATGACCTGGGCCCCCAGCTCCATGAGCCGGAAGGTGAGGTCGCTGAAGCCCATCAGGTGACTGATAGCCTGCGCGGCCAGCGAAATCAGCAGGCCAAGCAGGGCCACGACCCAGCAGATCAGGTCGGCCCTTGGGGCACGCAGCGACCGCGCCAGCAGCAGGCCCGTCGCGACAGCTGTCGCGACGGCTCCAATGCCAGACACGATCAGAGAGATAGACATTGCTGCCTATGGTGCACGACGCAGGCGGATGATGTGAGCATACCCGCGACCTGGGCCGGTACCCGGCCCGCCGAAGGCCCGCCACGGGCTCCGCGGAAAGCCCGGCGAGTGACACCACCCTACCGCCACGGCGCCGGACGGCCAGCTCCCGCGCCGGTAGTCTGGATTGATATGAAAGGGATGCGCGCGCGCATCGTTCCCGGCCGCAACTGGGCCCTCAGGGCCGGCGCCGCCTCGGCGGCCGCCGCCGCCGTGGCCGCCCCGCCGCCGGTGCCTGACGCGTCGGCCGCGGCGTTCTTCGACGTAGACAACACCCTGATGCGGGGCGCCTCCATCTACCACTTCGCCCGCGGGCTGGCGGCCAGGAAGATGTTCGGGCCCCGGGCCATGGCCGCCATGGTGTGGGGCCAGTTCGCGTTCCGGCTGCGCGGCGCGGAGAACGCCGATCACATCGACGCGGCACGGGAGGCCGCCCTGGCCTTCGTGGCCGGGCAGCGGGTGGAGGACATCGTCCGGCTGGGCGAGGAGATCTACGACGACACCATGGCCGACCGGATCTGGTCCGGGGCGCGGCAGCTCGTCCAGGAGCACCTGGACGCGGGCCAGCGGGTCTGGCTGGTCACCGCGACGCCGGTGGAGCTGGCCAGCATCCTGGCCCGTCGGCTGGGCCTGACCGGGGCCCTGGGCACCGTCGCCGAGTCCGTGGACGGGGTCTACACCGGCCGGCTGGTCGGCGGGCTGCTGCACGGCGAGGCCAAGGCGGCGGCGATCCAGGCCCTGGCCGAGCGCGAGGACCTGGACCTGACCCGGTGCAGTGCCTACAGCGACTCGGCCAACGACCTGCCCATGCTCAGCCTGGTCGGCTACCCGAGCGCGGTGAACCCGGACCCGGTGCTGCGGGCCGCGGCCCGC
>Ga0102924_1006690_pt1 | contig 10755 bp, 10 predicted proteins | sample PaiPotPPM11metaG_FD_80116 | JGI IMG/M metagenome (GOLD analysis project Ga0102924, IMG submission 80116) | Iron sulfur acid spring bacterial and archeal communities from Banff, Canada, to study Microbial Dark Matter (Phase II) - Paint Pots PPM... ...
CAGCGTGACGGCGGGTTCCGTGGCCCGCGGCGTGACTCCGGCAGCGACAGTGGCTTCCGCGGCGGTGACCGGCCGCGCAGGGACTTTGGCGGCGGTGACCGCGGCAACGACCGGTCCGGCTCGCGCGGTGACCGTCCTTCCTACGGCGGCCGTCCCTCCTACGGCGGTCAGGGCCGCTCCGACGGCGGCTACCGCGGCGGTGACCGGCCGCGCACCGATTCCGGCGGCAGCGGCTACGACCGCGGCCAGCGCGGCGGTGACCGTCCGTCCTACGGCGGTCAGGGTCGCTCGGAAGGGAACTTCCGCGGCGGCGACCGGCCGGCCGGGCGCGAGTACGGCGGCGACCGGGGCGCCCGCCCGCCGTATGGCGGCGGACAGCGTGACGGCGGGTTCCGTGGCCCGCGGCGTGACTCCGGCAGCGACAGTGGCTTCCGCGGCGGTGACCGGCCGCGCAGGGACTTTGGCGGCGGTGACCGCGGCAACGACCGTCGCCCCCGTGGTGACCAGTACAGCGGTGACCAATACAGCGGGCACCAGTACAGCGGTGACCGGGACAGCGGACGTTCCTCCGGTGATGACCGGCGACCCCGTGGTGACCAGTACAGCGGTGACCGGCCGCGCTGGCAGGGGGCGGACCGCGACAACGACCGCGACCCGGGCCGCCGGGATGGCGGGTTCCGTAGCCGCGAGGGCGGCTCCGGGCGCGATGGCGATGACCGCGGACCGGGCGGCTACCGGTCGGGCCAGGACGGACCGTCACGGTCCGGCAGGCCGTCATACGGCCGTTCGGACGGCGGCGACCGCCCCGGGCGCAGCCAGGGCTTCAGCCGCAGCATGTCCGACCGGATCGGCGGCGCGTTTCCCGACGAGCGGTCACGCTCGCCAAGGCCGGGTGGCGGGGGACGTCCAGGCGCCCGCGGCCCGTCCTCCGGGACGGGCGGCAGGCCGGACCGGCCGTCCCGGTACGGCGCCGGACCGGGCGGAGACCGGGACCGCACCGACGCCCGTGGTGACCAGTACCGCGGTGACCGTCGGCCCCGTGGTGATCAATACAGCAGTGACCGGCCCCGGGACGACCGGCCCCGTGGCGACAGAAACAGCAGCGGGTCCGGATTGCCGCGCATCCCGGACAGCATCACCGACGACCAGGTCTCGCGCGAGGTGCGGGACGAGCTTGGCAGCCTCTCGCTCGACCGGGCGAGCACGGTCGGCCGGTACCTGATCGCGGCCGAGCTGGCCACCGACCCCGAGCAGGCCTACCGCTACGCGCAGGCGGCCAAGCAGCTGGCGGCCAGGGTCGGCATCGTCCGTGAGGTTTCCGGCATCATGGCCTACAAGTCGGGCCGGTGGGCCGAGTCACTGACCGAGCTGCAGGCCGGCCGCAGGATGACCGGCCGCAACGACTACCTGCCGCTGATGGCCGACGCCGAGCGCGGCCTCGGTCGCCTCGACCGCGCGCTCGACCTCGTGCACAGCGCGGAGGCGAGGCGCCTGCCGCGCGCCACGCAGATCGAGCTGCGCATCGTCGAGTCGGGCATCCGGCGCGACCAGGGCCTGGCCGACGCCGCCGTGCTCGCACTCCAGGTTCCCGAGCTGACCGACGGCAAGCAGCGCCCCTGGTCGGCCCGCCTCTTCTACGCCTACGCCGAGGCACTGCTCGCCGCCGGCCGGACCGAAGCGGCCAGGGAGGCCTTCTCCCGCGCCGTCGTCGCGGACGAAGACGAGCAGACTGACGCCCTGGCCCGCCTGGACGAACTGGACGGCATCAGCGTCACCGACCTCGAAGACGACGAGGACGAAGAGGACGAGGAAGAAGTCGACGACCTCGAAGAAGAAGACGAGGACGACGAGGACGACCTCGACGACGACGAGGATGACGAAGACGACGACGACCTCGACGACAAAGACGACGAGGACGAGCTAGACGACGAGTCAGACGAGCTCGACCCCCTGGAAAGGGACGAGGCGTTCGAGGACGAAGTCGAAGCCGACGACGATGACGACGATGACGACGATGAGGAAGACCTCGACGACCTAGCGGACGACGCCGACGACGACCTCGATGACGACGAAGACGACGAAGACGACGAGGAGCCCGCCGAGGCCCCGGCCACCGACAAGTAACCGCCGGGGCCCGTCCCCGTCCAGCTTGTCGAGCCAGTGCCAGATGCCCCCGACGTTGGCCTCCGTCCCGCTGATCCGGTCGAACTTCTCGGTCACGGCCGGATCGGCGTCGGCACCGAGCGCCGTGTACCGCGAAAGCGTCTTCTGCCTGACGGCCTCGACGGCGTGGTCAAGGTCCATGCCTGCCGCCCGCGCCGCCCGGGTCTCCGACACCCAGACCGAGATCTCCTCCGCCGACCGCTCCAGGGTCGCGGAGACGTCCGACACCGGCCCGTAGTGGCTGAACAGCAGCCGCGACGGCCCGAGCGCGGCGAACTTGCCGATCGAAGCCAGCGCCACGGAAAGGTCGAAGTCGGGCGGCGGCGCCGCCGGCCGCAGGTCGCCGGTCTCCGGGATGTAGACGCCCGCGGCGTCCCCCACGTACAGGTCGCCGCTCGCCGAGTCGAGCAGCCCCACGTGGTGCTTGGCGTGCCCGGGCGAGTAGTAGCTCTCAAGTCGCCGCCCGTCGCCCAGGTCAACCACCCCAACGTCCTGAAGCGCGCGCAGCCGGCCGGCGGGCACCGGGGCCAGCTCGCCGAACAGAACGTCGAGCGCGTCACCGTAGACCATCCGCGCGCTCGCCATCAGCCGCGACGGATCGGCGAGGTGCCGTGCGCCCTTCTCGTGCACCACGACCTCGGCCCGCGGGAACATCGACGCGATGTCGCCGACGCCGCCCGCGTGGTCCAGGTGAATGTGCGTGACCACGACCGTCGCGAGGTCGCCGGCGGCGACGCCGAGCGCGCCGAGCGCCGCCCGCACCACGGGGGCCGAGGTCGAGGTTCCCGTTTCGACGAGGCAAGGACGGCTCGACCGGATGAGATATCCGGCGGTGATTCCCCGGTAACCCGCCATTTTGGTATCAATCTGGAAGACGTCGTCGCCAAGATCTGTAATGTCCGGGGGGCCAGATTCCTGAGAGTTGCATGTCCTCATAGCAATGTCGTCACGCACCGGACTATTGTCCCAGACAACAGGAGAGGAAGTAGAGATGGAGCTCACGCTCAACGTGCACCCGGAGCCATCGGGGTTCACGGTCATCGAGGTCAGCGGTGAGATCGACGTTTACACCGCTCCCAAGCTGCGAGAGAAGCTGATCAGCCTCGTCGAGGAGGGCAGCTACCAGCTCATCGTCGACATGGAAGGCGTCGAGTTCCTCGATTCGACCGGCCTCGGCGTGCTCGTCGGCGGCCTGAAGCGGGTCCGCGCGCACGATGGCTGGATCGACCTGGTCTGCACGCAGAGCCGCATCCTGCGGATTTTCCGCATCACCGGCCTCAACAAGGTATTCAGCATTTACGACACGGTCGCCGAGGCCACGGCCGCGCACGAGGCCCCTGGCCCCGACGACCAGGAAAACTGACAACCGGTTTATGAGTCGAACGTACGCAGCACCAGCCCGGTGCGCGGCTTCGGCCCGAACGACGTGGACTTGCGCGGCACCTTCTCGCCGTGTGCCGCGATGTCCATCACGGCCGCGAGCGGCATCGGGTTGCCGATGACGGCGGTCCCACCGGAGTCCGCGGCCATCCGGACGGCCTCGGCGGCGTCGTGCGAGATCAGCACGTCGCGCTCGTTGTCCTTGATCGACCACAGCCGCGCGAGCAGCAGCTCCTGCATCACCGAGGCGTCGAGCGCCCGCCACCGGTGCGACGCCTCAGCGGGCATGGCCGCCTCGACCTGCCGCTCGTCCGGGTCGGTCAATAGCCAGTACCCCGCGTCCCCGGCGAGCAGGAACGCCGTTCCCGACTCCCCGGCCGCGGCGAGCAGGCCGAACGCTTCGTCCGGGTCGACCTGCGTGACGGTGAACGCCTCGGCCGCCCGGTCGACGGCTTCCGCGGGCGACAGCCGCGGCAGCACCCGGTGGATCGCGCCGAGGCGCAGCGGGTACTCGTCCGCGTCGACGAGGAAGGCGAGCCCGTAGTCCCACGGGCCGGACTCGGCGCCGGCGTCGCCCATCTCCGTCCGCAGCTCCCGGTAGGCGGCGTACCGGTGGTGACCGTCGGCGATAAGCGCGGTGCGCGTCGCCAGGTCCGCGGCGATGGCCGCCTGGACGCCCGGGTCCGTGACCGCCCACAGCCGGTGCGTCACTCCGTCGTCGGTGACGGCGCAGGCGAGCGGCGGCTGCCCGTCCGCCGTCAGGTCCGTCAACCGCGACGCGTCTCCCGGGGCGGCGAGGCCACCGCGCCCGCCGTTGTAGACGAGCAAGATCGGCTCAAGGTTGCTTCTGGTCTGCTTCATCAGCTCGCGCCGTCCGGCGACCGGCCCCGCCATCACGCCCTCGTGCGGGTGCACCGCGTCCGTCCCTACCGCCACGAGCCCGATCAGGCCCCGCTGCAGCCAGTCGGCGGCCCGCTGCTCGTACACGTACAGCGCGGGGGAGTCGTCCGCGGCGAGCACGCCGTCGGCCAGCCAGTCGTGCAGCCGCCCCGCTGCTATCTCACCCGGCGCGGCCTCACCCGGCGCCGCGTCGCCCGCGGCACCCGTGCCCGCGGCGCCTCCGCCCGGCGTGCCCGCGGGCAAGATCAGCCTGACGACGTTGTACGGCGAGGCGGCGAGCAGCCGGTCGAGGGTCCCAGGGCCGATCACGTCGTACGGTGGTGATGTGACGTTTGCGAGTCCCCCTACCCGGGATAGGTCATAACGGATACCGCGGAATGGCGCCAGGAGGAGGCCGACTCCGGGCTCTGCACCATCGCCGGACGGAAAGTGGGTCTGCACACCATGTCAGAAGTGCCAAGCGGCAGCTGGGATTCCCTTGACGAGGAAAACCTCGCGCTCTCCGCCGGCCGCACGAGCCGCGTATCCGGCGGAAACGGTGACCGCGAGCCGGACGGCCCGGACCCGGCGGACGTGCACGCCTGGTACACCACCGGCATGGAACTGCTCGGCCGGGGCAGTCCCGCCGCCGCCGCGCAGGTGCTGCAGCGGGCGGCGAACGCCGAGCCCGCCTCGCGCAGCGTCCGCGAGGCGCTGGCCCGCGCCCAGTTCGACACCGGCCAGTACGCGGCCGCGGCGGACAACTTCCGCGTGATCGTCGAGGCGAGCCCCGCGGACGACTACGCGCACTTCGGCCTCGGCCTGTCGCTCGCCCGGGCGGGCGACCACGCGGCCGCCGCCGAGTACCTGGCCCTGGCCGCGGCGATGCGCCCGGACCGCAAGCACTACACCGACGCGCTCCGCCAGGTGCGGGCCACGCTCAAGTTCCGTGGGAACGCACCCTAGACTGAGGCCCGTGCCTCAATCCCTCGCCGAAGCCTACGACGTCCTCCTCTTCGACCTCGACGGCGTCGTGTACATCGGCGGCATCGCCATTCCCGGCGCGCCCGAGGCGCTCAGGGAGGCCAGGCAGGCGGGCGCGCACGTCGCGTACGTCACCAACAACGCCTCCCGCACCCCGGCGGCGGTCGCCGCCCTGCTCGAGGGCATGGGCGCCCCGGTCACCGAGGCGGACGTCGTCACCTCCGCGCAGGCCGCGGCCAGGCTGCTCGCGGACGAGCTGCCGCCGAAGTCGAAGGTCCTGGTGATCGGCGCGACCGCGTTGCGGCTCGCGGTCAGGGAGCGCGGCCTGGTCCCGGTCTCGACCGCGCGCGAGAACCCGGCCGCGGTCGTTCAGGGCTTCGGCCCCGGCGTCGACTACGGCAATCTCGCCGAGGGCGGCCTCGCGGTCAACGCGGGCGCGCTGTTCGTCGCCACGAACGCCGACTCGACGATTCCCAACAAACTCGGCACCGCGCCGGGCAACGGCTCGCTGCTCAAGGTCATCGAGAACGCCACGGGCGCGACGCCCGTCGTCGCGGGCAAGCCGGAACCGCCGCTGCACCGGGAGTCCGTCATCCGCACCGGCGCGCGCCGCCCGCTGGTCATCGGCGACCGACTCGACACCGACATCGAGGCCGCGTACAACACGGGCACCGACAGCCTGCTCGTCCTCACCGGCGTCGACAACCCGCGCACGGCCACCCTGGCGCCGCCGCACCGCAGGCCCACCTACATCGCCGCGACGCTGGACGCCCTCGTGCTGCCCTACCCGGAAGTCGCGGCGACCGGGTCCAGCGCCGCCTGCGGCGGCTGGACCGCGACGCTTGACCCCTCGGGAACGCTCGCCTTGACGGGGCACGGCGCCGCGATCGACGGCCTGCGCGCCCTGACGACCGCCGCCTGGGCCGCCAGCGACCAGCGCGGCGGCCTTGACGCCGCCCAGGTGGCCGGCGCGCTCGACACCCTGGCCGCGGCCGGCCTGCACATCTGACCGCGCTTAATTCGACGGGGCCCAATTCGACAGGCCCCGATTTGACAATCACGGCCTCGTGCGGTGTGATGGCGCGCATGTCAGCACACCCGATGAGCCGCCAGGCCATGTTGTGCTGCCCCAAGACGGCGTGTCGTCGTCTTTCCTCGTGTTGTCGTTGACCCTGCTTTTCAGTCGAGTCACTAAACGCAGCCGACGCACGAAGGACCTCTCGTGAATACCGACCTCTCGGTCGCCCCTGAGATCGCACAGCTCGCCGACCCGTTCGTCCCGGCCCAGCCCGCCGCCGCTACGCCGCGCACCGACGGCAGGACCGCGGGCGAGCTGGCGGACCTCGCCGCCACGCCGCAGCGCTGGTGGGACCTGGTCCGCTTCGACCCCGACGGCCCGGTCCGGGTTCCGCTGCCCGACGCGCCAGGCGCCTGGCTGCTCGTGCTGCCACCCGGGGCGACGGCCGACTGCGACTGCCGCCAGGCGACCGCCCTGGCGGGCGAGGCGACCGAGACGCCCGAGACGGTCGGCGACGTCGTCCCCGCCCACGCGCCGCGCCCGCTACGCCCTGGCCGCGTCCGCGTGCACGGCACCCCCGGCCCGCACTGCGTGCGCGCCGTCGGCCACGCCTACTCGGTAACGCTGCATTGGACAGTCGGCCGCTCCCGTTCGGAATAACTTCAAAACTCCTTATCCCGAACGAAGGCGTGCTTTACCCCCCCGTGCCCGCCGCCTCAGCGGATTCTCAGGACCGATAAGGCATCATCTGGGCGCCGCCGCGGCCTGCGTGAGGACGGCGGGATCACCCTGCGGGAGTACCGGGTAAATCATCACCGCGGGCGACGCGACGGCCCCCGGCCGCCGGCCACAATTGGGAACGTCGCAAAAAGAACCTTCTTCCGCATGACGGAAGGGTTCATAACACGGACAGGCAACCATGAAGAAGAAGATTCGCTCGAGAGGACCATATTCCCATGATTGAGGTGCGGGGCCTCACGAAGCGGTACGGCGCTAAGGTCGCCGTCGACGACCTGACGTTTAGCATCGAGTCAGGCCAGGTCACCGGCTTCTTGGGACCGAACGGGGCGGGCAAGACCACCACGATGCGCTGCATCCTGGGGCTTGATTACCCGACCAAGGGCTCGATCACGGTGGACGGCAAGGTGTACGGCGACCTTGCGTACCCGATGCGCGAAGTTGGCGCGCTGCTCGAGGCCAAGGCGGTGCACGGCGGCCGTTCCGCCTACAACCACCTGCTGTGCCTGGCCCAGACCAACAGCCTGCCCAGGCGGCGGGTCGGCGAGGTGCTTGAGCTGGTCGGCCTGTCGGACGTGGCGAAGAAGCGCTCCAAGGGGTTCTCCCTCGGCATGAGCCAGCGCCTCGGCATCGCGGCCACGCTGCTCGGCGACCCGAAGGTGCTGATGTTCGACGAGCCGGTCAACGGCCTCGACCCCGAGGGCATCCTGTGGATCAGGAACCTGATGAAGGCCCTGGCCGCGGAGGGGCGCACGGTCTTCGTTTCCAGCCACCTGATGTCGGAGATGGAGAACACCGCCGATCACCTGATCGTGATCGGCCGGGGCAGGCTGATCGCTGCCAGTTCGATGAAGGACTTCGTCGCCTCGGCTTCCGGCGCGTCCGTGCGGGTGCGCACCCCCTCGGCCGACCAGCTTGTGCGCGCGGTGACCGCCAAGGGCGCGACCACGAGCACCGACGACGACGGCGCGATCGAGGTGCGCGGCATGTCCACCGAGCAGATCGGCGACCTGGCCTTCTCCGAGGGGATCAGGCTGCACGAGCTGACCCAGGTGCGGGCCTCGCTGGAAGAGGCGTTCATGGAACTGACCGCGGACAGCGTGGAGTACCGCGCCGACGCGCCCGGCCCGCACGCGACCACGACGATCGGAAGCGGTGTCTGACCGATGGCTACCTTGACAACGGCGGACGTTCAGCTGTCCGCGCTACCGCCCGCCACCGGCCACGCCGGGCTGCGCGGCGTGATCGCTTCGGAGTTCACCAAGCTCCGCTCGGTCCGCTCCACTTACTGGACGTTCGCGGCGCTGGTCATCCTCAGCGTGGGCGTCGCGGCCCTCATCGGCTTCGGTGTCGCGTCCAACATTCACAACAACCCGCAGAACGCGGCGGGCACGGACGCCACGCAGCTTTCGCTGGGTGTCTTCTTTGAACTCGGCCAGCTGATCATCGCGGTGATCGGCGCCATGATCATCACGTCCGAGTACTCCAACGGGATGATCCGCACTTCGCTGACGGCGATGCCACGGCGCGGCACGGTCTTCCTCGGGAAGCTGATCGTCCTCACCTCGGTGACGCTGGTCGTCTCGATGGTGACGTCGTTCCTCGCGTTCTTCGCCGGCCAGGCCGCGCTGTCCGGCTCCGGCGTGGCCGCGTCGCTGTTCCACTCGACCACGATCCCGGCGAACGCCCTCGTGAACGGGCCCAACGGGCCGGGCAGCGGGCCGCCTAGCTTCACGTTCCAGGGCACCGACGTGATCACCGCGGGCCACGTGCTCTCCGCGGTCGTCGGCACGGCGCTGTTCGTCACCTTGGCCGCGCTGATCGCCTTCGGCCTCGGCTCGATCATCCGCCACACCGCCGGGGCGATCACCTCCGCGATCGGCCTCATGTTCGTCCTGTCGATCATCATCCAGCTCCTGCCGGACACCTGGCGCTGGGACATCATGCGGTTCTTCCCCGACGCCGCGGGCCGGGTGATCTCGGTGACGATAGGCAGCGGGAACCAGCACTTGTGGTCGGCCTGGCCCCAGCTCCTGGTAACGGTGATCTGGGCGGCCGTCCTGGTCGGAGTCGGCGGCTACTTGTTCCGCAAGCGCGACGCGTAGGTCGGCCGACTCAAAGTCAAACCCTCAAGATCAAAACCAAATAGGTGAATGGCCGGGGGCCGTGGGGGATTACCGCCGACACTCCTTCGGAAGGTCGGCGGCTAATCCCCAGCGCCCCCAGCTAGCCAGAGTCAAAGAAGGCCGTCAGCGTGAGCTGGCGGCCTTCGGCCTGCTCATCCACCGCTAACGCTCCACCCCGGGGCGCGGACACGTCCTCACCCTGTGCGTTTCCCCGTCCTCACCATACGCAAATCATGACATATACCGAAACCGCCGCAGGGTGCTGGAGTCGCGCAAAAGATCTTGGATAGTTGGGTGCGCCAGAGCGACTCATACATCCACCATCATTAGGCAGCGGCCAGGCCCGCTGGTCTCACGTGGGGCAGGTGTGAAATTTGGGTTGTTTCTGAGTTTCTGGGGATACCAGGCGGGGCGGGGTTAGGACACGGGAGTATGGACTGGTGAAAATCTGGCGGTTGGGCCTGGCTGCCGGAGCCGTAGGGCTCGGGCTGGTAATGCTCTTGGCGGCGGGATGCGGGCGCCAGACCGTGGCGTCCGCCAAGACGCTCAAGGCGACGCCGCGGGCCGCGCCGGTCGTTCCTGGACGGGTGACCCTCTCGCAGGTGCGTACCGCCGACGGATCCAAGATCACGATCGCCACGTTCACCGGGTCGGTCAGCTACGTGCTGCATAACGGCAGCGTGGATCCTGGCAAGCTCCTGGCCGGCGAGGTGACGGCGGGACCGAAGATCACCGGCGCGAGCCGGGCCAGGCTGCTGGCCGCGTTCAACGGCGGTTTCCTGATGAAATCGCTGGCCGGCGGCTACGAGCAGGAGGGGCGCGTCGCCAAGCCGCTGCGCAACGGGCTGGCCAGCCTGGTGATCGACAACTCGGGCACCGCGCGCATCGGCGTCTGGGGGAGCGGGGTCCCCGCCTCCGGCGAAGACGTCTACAGCGTCAGGCAGAACCTGTGGCTGCTGGTCAGCGGCGGACAGCCCACCAAGCAGTCGGCGCGCTGGTGGCGGTGGGGCGGCACCGTCGGCCACCAGGAGTACGTGGCCAGGTCCGCGCTCGGCGAGAACGCGGCCGGCGACCTCATGTACGCGGCCAGCATGTCCACCAGCCCGGCCGACCTGGCCACGGCCCTCGTCGGCGCGGGCGCCACGTCCGCCATGGAACTCGACATCAACCCCGAGTGGGTCCAGCTGGACGTCGCCGACCAGCCCGGCGGCACGCTGCACGCCTCGGTTCCCGGACAGCACCGCCCGGCCGACCAGTACCTCACCGGCTGGACCCGCGACTTCATCGCGGTGCTCGCACCAGTGAGCGCACCGTCCCGCCCCGGCGCCCAGGCAGCGAGCAGCTTGGGCGCAGGCTAGAAGTCGACCAAGGCCGGTTCGCGGCCAGTCGACTGCGTAACGCAAGACGCCCTCAAAGCGCGGCGATCGTTTCCTGCGTCAGCGAGGTCAGCGAGCCGAGCACGACGCG
>Ga0102924_1006692_pt1 | contig 10752 bp, 6 predicted proteins | sample PaiPotPPM11metaG_FD_80116 | JGI IMG/M metagenome (GOLD analysis project Ga0102924, IMG submission 80116) | Iron sulfur acid spring bacterial and archeal communities from Banff, Canada, to study Microbial Dark Matter (Phase II) - Paint Pots PPM... ...
ACACCATCTCGGGCGCATGCAGGGTCAGGTGCTCGAGGTCGATCAGGTTCAGGTCGGCTCGCTTGCCCACCTCGATCGTGCCCCGGTCGGTGAACCCGTAGGTCGCCGCAGTCCGGCCTGTCTGCAGGTGCACGGCCTGCTCGAGCGGGATGCGTTCGCCCCGGGTCCGGTCGCGCACCCAGTGGGTCAGCAGGTAGGTCGGGAACGACGCGTCACAGATCAGCCCGCAGTGCGCACCGCCGTCGGAGAGCCCCAACGTGGAGTTGGGGTGGACCATCATCTCCCGGATGGCCTCGTGGTCGCCGTCGACGTAGCTGGCGAGAGGGGCGAAGATCAGCGCCTTCCCGTCGCGCTCGAGCAACCAGTCGAGCACGACCTCCTCCGGGCGCCGCCCGGTCGCCGCCGCCACCGCTGCGGCCGAGCTGACCGGCGCCGGTTCGTAGTCGGGATCGGCGCCGAGCGGGAACATCAGCTCCCAGCGCGACATGAGGGTCTTGGCGATCGAGTTGGACGTCGACATCTCGTCGCCGAGAAGCGCGGCCCGCACCGAGGGCTCGCGGAGGCGGGCCACCCGCTCCGCCAGCGGCAGCGCAGCCAGTTCCCGATAGGTCGGATGGGTGATGAACGGGTGCAACGACGACTGCAGCCCGAACAGCATCCCCGTCGGGCGCACCGACACCTGCGGCACGATCTCGAGGCCCTCGGAGGACAGCCGGGCTGACGCGTCGAGCGCGTCGCGGTAGCCGGTCCGGCCCACGGCACCTGGGCCAGGGAGTAGGTCACGGTGGTGCCCGTCCGCCGGGCGATCTCCACCAGCCATCCCAGCTCCTCTTCGGTGCCGGCCTGGTCGCTCACCAGCTGGAAGATGCCCCGGCCGGCGCGCCCGATCGCGTCGCCGATCGCGAGCAGCTCATCGGGCGGCGCCGACGTGCCCGGAACCAGGCCGTGCTTGGACCGGTGCAGGATCGTGCGTGACGTGGTGAACCCGACCGCCCCGGCCCGCAGCGCCTCCTCGGTCAGCGACGCCATCTCGGCGATGTCGTCCGCGCTCGCCTCGTCGTGGGCCCGCTCGCCCATCACGTAGGCCCGCAGCGCGGCGTGCGGCACCTGCGCCGCGACGTCCACCGTGCGCGGCATGCGGGCGAGGGCGTCGAGGTACTCCGGGAACGACTCCCACTGCCAGTCCATGCCCTCGTGCAGGGCGGTGCCGGGGATGTCCTCCACTCCCTCCATCAGCTCGATGAGGAAGTCGTGGGCGTCCCGGTGCACCGGGGCGAACCCCACCCCGCAGTTGCCCATCACCACGGTGGCGAACATGAGAGTGTCGTCAGTGGACTCGTCGCGGTCCGCGCCCGCTCGTGCTCGAGCAGCCAGCGCTTGCGGTCGAGCCCTCCGCCGTAGCCCGTGAGGGCACCGCTCGAGCCGATGACCCGATGGCACGGGACGATGATCCCGATCGGGTTGCGCCCGTTGGCCAGGCCGACGGCGCGGCACGCCTTGGGCCGCCCGACCCGACGGGCCAGCTCGCCGTAGGACATCGTCGTGCCGTACGGAATGTCACGCAGGCCGGCCCACACCGCGCGCTGGAACTCGGTGCCGTCCATGTCGAGGGCGACATCGAACTCGGTCCGGTCCCCGGCCCAGTAGGCCTCGAGCTGATCCTCGACATCGGCGAACGGACCGCGGTCGGCGTGGCCGAAGACCAGCTCGTCGGGACGGTGCCGCTGCTCGTTCATGAACAGTCCGCACAGGACCCCGTCGCGAGCGACCAGGGTGAGCGGACCCACCGGGCTCGCGACGACGGTGTGGGCGAGGGTCATTTCAGCCTCCGGAGGGCAGGTGGTTGATGGGATGGTCCAGGGTGGACCACAGGTACTGCACCGCATAGGACCGCCAGGGGCGCCAGCGCTCGGCGTGGCGCAGGAGCGTCGCCGGGGTGGTGGCAACACCGAGCGCGGCTGCCGCGGCGCGCACGCCCAGGTCGCCGACGAGGAACGCATCGGGGTCCCCCAGGGCGCGCATCACGACGGTCTCGGCGGTCCAGGTCCCGATGCCGGGGAGGGCGTGCAGCGCGACCCGGGCCCGTTCCCAGTCGGCCCCGGCACCGAGGTCGAGGCTCTGGTCGGCCAGGCGCGAGGCCAAGGCGACGACCGTCGCCCGTCGGCTCTGGGGCAGGCGGAGCACGCCGGGGTCGAGGCCGGCGATCGCGGAAGCGGTCGGGAACAGGTGGCTCAGCCCGCCGGCCGGATCCTCTACCGGCTCCCCGACCCGTTCGACCATGCGGCGGGCGTGGGTGCGGGCGGCCGCGGTGGACACCTGCTGGCCCAGCACCGCCCTGATGGCGAGCTCGGGTCCGTCGACCGTCCCCGGGATGCGGCGGCCCGGCGCCTTCGACACCAGCGGAGCCAACGCGGTGTCGTCGCTCAGCGCGTCATCGACCGCCACCGGATCGGCGTCGAGGTCGAGCAGCCGGCGGCAGCGCGCCACCGCGGCGGCAACATCGCGGAAGTCGGTCACGTGAAGGGTGCACGCGACGTGGTCGGGCCGCGGGGCGAGCGCCACGATGCCGTGGCCGTGCGGCAGCCGCAGGGTGCGCCGGTACGCGCCGTCGCGCCACTCCTCCACGCCGGGCACCGCAGTGGCGACGAGGTGGCCGAACAGGTTGTCGGGGCACAGCGGGACGCGGAACGGGAGGCGGAGGCTGAGGACGCCCGGGACGGTGGCGGCGCGGTAGCGGCTGCGTGCTCGCAGCTCGGTCGGCGACGATGCGAACACGGCGCGGATCGTGTCGTTGAACTGCCGCACGCTCGAGAACCCGGCGGCGAACGCCACGTCTGCGGCCCGCATGGGCGTGGTCTCGAGCAGGATGCGCGCCGTCTGGGCCCGCTGCGAGCGGGCGAGCGCGAGGGGGCCCGCGCCGAGCTCGGCCACGAGTTGACGCTCGAGCTGGCGGGTGCTGTAACCGAGCCGGCGCCCGAGCCCGCCGACGCCTTCCCGGTCGACGACGCCGTCGGCGATCAGCCGGACCGCTCGGGCCACCACGTCACCGCGGGCGTTCCATTCGGGGGAGCCGGGCACCGCGTCGGGCCGGCACCGCTTGCACGCGCGGAACCCGGCACCCTGTGCGGCTGCGGCGGTCGGGTAGAACCGGATGTTGCGAGGCTTGGGCGGGACCGCCGGGCAGCTCGGGCGGCAGTAGATCCCGGTGGTCAGGACGGATGTGAAGAACCACCCGTCGAACCGGGCGTCTTTTGCCTGCACGGCGGCGAAGCACCGGTCGAAGTCCTCGAACACCCGCCCAGTATCGCCCGGGCAGGGAAGATGGTCTGGCGGTTTTCCGACATCGACGTCGGAGCAGTCAGTCGAGGGTCTTGCGGTAGATGTTCGTCTCGCGGCGCTCGAAGCCGAGGCGCTGGTAGAGCCGGTTGGCTGCCTCCCGCGACGGTCGAGACGTCAGCTCGACCGTCTTGGCTCCAAGGGTTGCGGCCCGGTCGAGGGCGGCTCGGGTGAGCGCTTCGCCCGCCCCGTGGCCGCGGGCGGAATCGTCGACCACGACGTCTTCGATCCAGGCCCGGAGCGCGGTCGGGATGCGGAACACGACGAGGGTGAGGGTGCCGACGACGCTGGTTCCGAGGCGGGCGACGAAGACCGTCGTCCCGGGCGAGGCGAGCATCTCGGTGAGCTCGGCCTCGCCCGGTGGGGGCGACGACCGGGACAGCTGGGGAATCAGCCGCGCGAAGGCGTCGACCAGCTCCGGCGTGGTGGTGGACGCCGGCTCGACGGACAGGACAGGTTCGGCCACGGCGCCGGACTGTACCGGCGAGCCGCGGTAGAGCACCGCGGTCGCCGGCCGGGTGAGCTGTAGCCGCGCGGTCGCCGGCCGGGTGGGCTGTAGCCGCGCGGTCGCCTGTACGGTCGCCGCGGTGCGGATCCGCCAGAAGACCATCGTCGTGACCGGGGCCTCGTCGGGCATCGGCCGGCACACCGCCCTTCTCTTGGCTCGCAAGGGCGCGTCGGTGTGGGCGGTGGCCCGGGACATGAAGCGGCTCGAAGCGCTGGCCGCACAGCAGGATCGGATCACGCCGTTCCGGTGTGACGTCTCCTCCGACGCTGATCGCGCCGCGCTCGTCGAGGCTGCCGGACCGGTCGATGTCCTCGTCAACAACGCCGGGTTGGGCTACTCGGGGATGGTCGAGACGATGCCCGCGTTCGAGGTGCGCCGCCTGTTCGAGATCAACGTGCTCGGCGTCATCGATCTCACCCAGCGGGTGCTGCCGGGCATGCTGGCCCGCAAGCGCGGGCACATCGTCAACGTGTCGTCGGTGGCCGGCTACGTCGCCACACCTCCATTGACCGTCTATGCCGCCACGAAGTTCGCGGTGAACGGCTTCACCGACGGCCTACGGCGCGAGCTGGCCGGGCGCGGGGTGAGCGTGGCGCTGATCAACCCCGGTCCGGTCAACACCGAGTGGGGGCCGCGCTCGATGGGCTACCTGCCTGTCGAAGGTGCGCCCGAAGTCAAAGGCGTAGGGGTGCCGGCCTGGACCGTCAGCCATGCCATCGCCCGCAGCATCACCCTGGCCGCGGTGCCGGGTTGGGACACGATCGCGGTGCCGCGGGTGGCGGGCCTGGTCCGTTTGATCACGATCCCGATCCTCACCCGGCTGGTGGACGGGAGCGCGTTCGCGAGCCGCACGATCACCCGCTCGAACCCGTAGACCCGGGGGCGGCCCGCGTCGCAAGGCTTTCGGGTCAGGCCGGTTCGGTCTCGCTCAGCTCACCCACGGCCGTCGTGATCGCGTCCGCCGACGATGCGGGCACCCCGGTCAGGGTGTCGTAGCGCCACAGTTGCGGGGAGCGCCACGCCAGGGCCAGCGCGCCCACCACGCAGGCCACACCGCCCGACCACGCTGCGAACTGGGGTCCGGCGACCGCAGCCGCCGCCCCGGCTTCCGCGTCTCCCAGCCTCGGGCCGCCGCTCACCACCGCGATGAAGGTGCCGGACAGGCGACCCTGGAGCTGTTCGGGCACGGTCGTCTGCAGGATCGCGTTCCGGAACACGGCCGAGATGACGTCCGCCGCGCCCGCGACGCCGAGCATGACCAGCCCGAACCACAGGATGGGAACGAACCCGAAGAACGTCACAGCGGTCCCCCACGCCAGCACCGCGATGACCACGGCCCGTCCTTGGCGGCGGACGCCGCTCACCCATCCGGTAAGGAGCGCGCCGACGAGGGCGCCGGCTGCCGGAGCGGCATAGAGAAGGCCGACCACCGCGGCCCCACCCCCGTACAGCCCGGTGCCGAGGGCCGGGAAGAGGGCGCGCGGGAGCCCGAAGACCATCGCGTCGAGGTCGATCCAGAACGTCGACGCGAGCAGCCGTTCGTGCCGGAGGTACCGGAGCCCCTCACGGATGGACGCCAGCCCGGCCGGCCGGCCACCGCCGGTGGGGACGAGCGAGGGAAGGAGGGCGACGGCAACCAGCGCGGCGCCGAAGGACGCGACATCGATGCTGTAGACCGCGCTCAGGCCCAGCCGGGCGATGAGCAGTCCGGCGAGAGCGGGCCCGGCCACGGCCGCGCCCTGGTAACCGATCTGCTGGAGGGCCAGCGCGGCCGGAAGGTCCTCGACCGAGACGAGCATGGGGAGCGCCGCCTTGCGGCCCGGCCAGTCGACGCCGCTCACGGCGGCCGCCGCTGCGGTCAGGACGAAGAGCGGCCAGAGCGCGGGGTGGCCCAGCCCCGCGTTGACCGCCAGGCCGAGGCTGGCCGAGCCGAGCACGACCTGGGTGACGAGGAGCACCTTGCGCCGGTCTTTGGCGTCGACCAACGAGCCACCGACGAGCGAACCGACGAGGAGCGGGACGAGCTGGGCCAGGCTGACCAGGCCGACGACCAACGTGGAGTGGGTGAGCTCGTAGGCCTGGTAGGCGACGGCGACGACCGTCAGCTGGCTTCCGAAGCCGGACACGAGCTGACCCACCCACAGCCGCCGGAAACTCCGATGACGGCGCAGAGGCCCGACGTCGGCGAGGATCGGCACCGGTCGAGGGTACAGGTGCTGTTCAGCAGATCGTCACCTGATCGCGACGTCGATGTAATCCGAGCTGTTTACCCTCAGCCTCATGAACCGCCTCCAGCGTTTCCTGCGTTCTCTCGGCGCCGCCGGCGCCGAGGCGAACGCGCGGCGGTCGTGTGAGCAGCTGCGTCGGAGGGATCGGGACGCCGCCGCAATCACGCACCGCTTCGAGTCGCGGCCTGCGGCCGCGGCCATCCGCCGAGTCGCCTGAACGCCTCCCGTCCCAACGGTCGGCCGGGCCTGGGCCGATCGGCCGGGCCGAGTCGGGTCGGGTCGGGTCGTCTAGGGCGAAATCCAGCTGACTGGGTAGCCCTATGGTCGTATAACGACCATAGGGCTACCCAATGCCAAGGCGAACCGGTTCCCCTCGGGCGAACGGTCCCGCCGGGCGACGTCAGAGGGGCTGGCAGCGGGGGCACCAGTACACGGTCCGCGCGTGCGTGCCCGTCCGGGCCGAGGCGATCCGGGTGCCGCACCGGCGGCAGGGCCGGCGGCTCCGGCCGTAGACCCACCGCTGGTCAGAGCCGAGTCCGAACTCCCGCCCGACCGAGGCGTCAGGCCGGGCGTTCGCCCGCATGAGGCGGGCGGCGTCGATCACCAGGCGATCGAGGGTCGTGTCGTCGATCTCACCGATCGGCCGGCGGGGGTGGACGCGGCCGAGGAACAGGCTCTCGCAGCGATAGATGTTCCCGATTCCTGATGCCACCTGCTGGTCCAGGAGGACGTCGCCGATCTCGGTCCGCCGTTCCCGCGTCGCCGCCCGGCGGCGGATCTCGTCGAGGTCGAGGGGTTCCACGAGCACGTCCGGCCCGAGCCCGGCGAGCGCCGCGTGCGCCCGCTCCATCCCCGCGGCCAGCACCTCGACGACGGGCGCGTTGAAACAGACCGCGACGCGATCGCCGGCCACGAGCACGATCCGGGCCTGCGACGCGGGCCGGTGCCAGCGTTCGCCCGCGGTGTACACGTGCCAGGAGCCGGTCATGCGCATGTGGGTGTGGAGGGTCCGCCCCGAATCGAAGCGGATGAGCAGGTGCTTGCCCCGAGCCTGGACCTCGCTGACCCGGTCGCCGATCAGCGCCGTGGCTGCGACGCCAGCCACGGTGGTGCGGGCCGCGGTGATCGTGCGGCCCTCCAGCCAGCGGCGCAGCGTGGTCGCCGTCCGGAAGATCGTGTCGCCCTCAGGCAAGGTTCGCTTCCCCTGCCGGGCTGGGTGCGCGATCAGCCGTAATGGACGAGCCCCTTGGGGGTGGCCACGAACCCGACGGCTTGCAGCATCGACCGCAAACCGTCGGGGAACCGCTCGAGGACGAGTCGGCTCAGCCGACCCTGCCCTACGAGGCCCACGAGCGCCCCGATCGCGGCCTCCTCCCACTCGCCGTCGAGGTCCCGCAGGGCCTGGATGCCCTTGCCCCCTTTGTCGAGGTAGAGCGAGGCGACACCGTCGACGAGGATGACGTGGGCGCCCGCGGCGCGCTGGAGACCCTTGACCGGCCATGGCAGCGACAGGCCGTAGGCGTTCGCCGGATCGGTGGCCGCGAGCACGAGGGTCCCCTCCACGTCGCGCTGAGCCCGCAGCCGGTCCACCGCGCCCGCCAACGCGAACTGAGCTCCCCCGAGCCCGGCGACGAAATAGCCCCGCCGGATGCGGCCGGCCTCCTCCATCGCCCGCAGCACCGGATACACCGCGGCGAAGCCTCCGATCACGCCCTCCCCCCGCGCCGCCTCTCTCGTGAGGACGCCGTGGCGTTCGAGCAGGATCGCGGCGCGGGCGTGGGCGGCGAGGGTCGGATCCACGCGCGACCCCAGCTCGCGGTCGGTCCGCGTCCAGCGGCCCTGCGCCCGGGGAGGTCCCATCACCGACAGCGACCCCACCCGGGGCCGGGCCCGACCGGGGCGGGACCCCACTCGCCGCCGGCGCGGGGCGCAGAACGCTCGGACGGCGGCGAAGCTGTCGTTGGTCACTTCGCCGGCCCAGACCAGGTCCCAGAGCGAGTCCAGCGCGCCGGCGTCATCGAGACCGGCCAGCTCCCGGAAGAAGCAGGCGCCGCGCGCGTCGAGGACAGACCGGATCCGGTCGTGCTCCGGTCCCGCCGGCACGTCCGAGCGGCTGGGCCCGTACAGGAGAGGCCCGCACAGCAGGGGCGCCTGGTCGCGCAGGAACAGCGTCACCTTGCCGTCGTCGCGGCCGAGGGGCCCGGCGCCCACCCAGACCACTTCGCCCGAGCCGCACAGCTCGTCGAGAAGCCGCGGGGAGTAGTCCCGGACGCGAGCGGGGAGCACGTCGTGCTCGAGCACGCTGGCCGGGATCGGCACCCCCTGAAGCTGGGCGACGATCTCGTAGAGGCGATCGAGCCCGGATGCGTCGCTTCCGATCCCCTGCCACGCGGGCAGGAACCGGGCCAGTGTCGCCTGGTCGGTCGGCTCGACCTCGCGGCGCAGCGCGGCCAGTGAGCGCTGGCGAAGGAGGCGCAGGACCTCGGCGTCGCACCACTCCCGCTCGGTCCCATCGGGCCGGAACTCGCCTCGCACCAGGGTCTGGTCGTCCACGAGGCGCCCGAGCACCTCTTCGACCCGGGACGGCGGGAGCCCGTAGCGGTCCGCTGCCTCCGCGGTGACGAACGGTCCTCGGTTCCGGGCCCACCGCCGCAGCACCGACACCAGCGCGTTCGGCACCGGCTCGAGGAATGACTCCGGGACGCCCGCGGGTGGGTTGACGCCCAGTGCGTCTCGGTACCGGCCCGCGTCCTCGGCCGCGATGAACCGGGCGTTCCCCGAGATCCGGACCAGCAGTGCCCGACGGGACTCCACCAGCGCCGTGCCGAAGCCGGGCTCGGCGGCGCGCGCATCGAGCTCTGGCTGTGACAGATCACCGAGGCGGAGCAGGAGGTCGTGCGCGCCATCGGGGTGGCGGGCCCAGCGCCCCTCGACGAGGTGCTGGAGCTCGTCCTCGAGCGCGGCGAGCGAGGCGGGGTCGATGAGCTCGCGCAACTCGTCGGCGCCGAGCAGCTCGGCGAGCATCTCCCGGTCCAGCGTCAGGGCCTGGGCCCGCCGCTCGGCGAGGGGTGCGTCACCCTCGTACATGAAGTTCGCCACGTAGCTGAACGCCAGCGATGACGCGAACGGCGACGGGACCGGGGTGTCGACTCCCACCACCCGCACCGTTCGCGACCGGATGTCCTCCATGAGGCCCGTCAGCGCCGGCAGGTCGAACACGTCGCGCAGGCACTCCCGGTACGTCTCGAGCAGGATCGGAAACGCGCCGTACCTCGACGCGACGGCGAGCAGGTCTGCGGCGCGTTGACGAAGCTGCCACAGGGGCGTCCGGGTGCCGGGCCGGCGGCGGGGGAGGAGCAGGGCTCGCGCCGCGTTCTCCCGGAACCGCGATGCGAACAGGGCGCTCGACGCGACCTGGTCCACCACCAGATCCTCGACCTCGGTCGGGTCGAGGATGACGCTGTCGATGGGCGGCAACTCGTCGGCCTCCGGAAGGCGGATGACGATCCCGTCGTCGCCCCAGATGGCCTGGACCTCGAGGCCGAGCCGGCTGCGGATCTTGTGCTCGATGGCCAGCGCCCAGGGAGCATGGACCCGAGCCCCGAACGGCGACAGGACGCACACCCGCCAGTCACCCAACTCGTCCCGGAACCGTTCCACCACGATCTGGGTGTCGGTCGGCAGCGCCCCGCCGGTGACCTCGCGCTCCTCTTCGACATAGGCAAGCAGGTTGCGGGCGGCGAGGGCGTCGAGGCCGCACTCCTCGGTCAATCGTGCCGCCGGCCACGCCCCGGCACCCACTTCTCGCACGAACGCGCCGACCGCCCGGCCCAGCTCGAACGGGCGTCCCAACTGATCGCCGTGCCAGAACGGCAGCTTCCCTGGCTGCCCCGGAGCGGGGGTCACCATGACCCGGTCGCGGTCGATCTCCTCGATCCGCCAGGTCGTGGCCCCGAGGAGGATGGTCTCGCCGACGCGGCACTCGTAGACCATCTCCTCGTCGAGCTCGCCGACCCGTCCCCCTTCGGGCGTGAACACCCCGAACAGCCCCCGATCGGGGATGGTCCCGCCGCTCGTCACCGCGATCATGCGGGCCCCGGCCCGGATCGACAGCCGGCCCTCGATCCGGTCCCAGGTGATCCGGGGGCGAAGCTCGGCGAACTCGTCGGATGGGTAACGGCCGGAGAGCATGTCGAGCACGCCTTCGAGCACCTCGATCGAGCAGTCGGCAAACGGATAGGCGCGCGCCACGAGCTCGTGGAGCTCGTCGACCGTCATGTCCTCCATCGCCACCATCGCCACGATCTGCTGGGCCAGCACGTCGAGGGGATCGCGCGGGACCCGCGTCTCTTCGATGAGGCCGGCACGCATGCGGGTCGCCACGACGGCGGCGACCACGAGGTCGTGGCGAAACTTCGGGAAGATCTTCCCGACGCTCGGACGGCCCACGCCGTGGCCGGCCCGCCCGATGCGCTGGAGCCCGCTCGCCACGCTGGTGGGTGCCTCGACCTGTACCACCAGATCGATGGCACCCATGTCGATCCCCAGCTCCAACGAGCTGGTGGCGACGAGCGCGGGCAGCTTGCCCGCCTTGAGCAGGTCCTCGATCTCGAGCCGCTGCTCGCGGGCGATCGAGCCGTGATGGGCTCGCACCAGATCCGCCCCAGCGGGGACCCGGGC
>Ga0102924_1006697_pt1 | contig 10743 bp, 7 predicted proteins | sample PaiPotPPM11metaG_FD_80116 | JGI IMG/M metagenome (GOLD analysis project Ga0102924, IMG submission 80116) | Iron sulfur acid spring bacterial and archeal communities from Banff, Canada, to study Microbial Dark Matter (Phase II) - Paint Pots PPM... ...
CCATAGGTGAGCGAGTTGGCCGGGCCGTTGCCGATGCCGGTAACCAAGCCGCCGTTGGCCTGGCTGTAGCTGTTGTCGACGTGGGCGGTGCCGGTCATCGCGCCGTCTTCGGCCTGGTAGGTGCTGATGTCGGGCCCCACCGCCGGGTCGGTGGCGCTGACCGGGGTCACGGTCAGCTTGTCGAGGGTCAGCTCGCCGCCGAGGCCCGTGACCACGACCTTGTTGATGCCCGCGCTGAGGTACACCCGGTCGGTCTGGGCGGACCAGTTCCGCGGGCCGAAGCCGTGCAGCGCGCCGTGCAGCGGCAGCGCGTTGACCGAGGCCAGGGCCGCTCCCTGGCCCTTGTCGCGGAAGGCAAGGTCGGAGTAGCCGTCGCTGGCCGAGTAGACCCAGAAGGTCACGTCCTGGCCGTGGCCCAGGTCGACGGCCCCGGCGCCGGACTGGCCCTGCGCGCGGTAGTCCGTCGTGACGCCGCCGCCCAGATCGGCCTGCTCGGCCTCGTAGATGGCGGAATCCTGGACGACGGGGTCCTCGAGCTGAAGATCGATCTTGTTGATGATCGCGTCGCCGTTGGTGGCGGCGCCGTTGGCCCCGGTCGTGGACAGGCTGATCTGATGGGTGCCGGCCGTCAGGTGGACCGAGGTGTCGGCATGATTCCAGATCACCCAGTTGTAGCCAGCCGGCAGCCACACCTGCTGCGGGTTTCCGCCGTCGACCCGCACGAAGATGTTGGTCGGGCCGGACACGTCGGACGCGGCCGAGTTGCTGCCGTCGAAGATCGACATGTTGTAATTACCGGTCTGCGGGACGTTCACGTTGAACGTGATGACCGTGCTCGAGCCGGTCCGCAGGCCGCCCACGTCCTGCTCGCCGGCCGTGGCGTATCCGCCGAGGTTGCTGGGCGTGCCCTCGGTGTTGATGTTCCAGCCGGCGCCGGTCATCGTGGCCTGGGCGGCCAGGTAGCTGTGCAGCCAGGTGGCGTCGGTCGGGGTGGCCGACCCGGTTCCGCCGGGCTCCAGGATGACCTCGTAGGCGTCCATCGTCGGCGGCACGGCCGGGTGGGAGATGATCGTGCCGTTGCGCCCGTTGCCGGACGAGTCGATCGCGGCGGCGCCGCCGGTCTCGTCGAACTTGTAGTCGGCCACGTCGCCGGCCCCCGCCTGCCCGCCGGCCAGCGTGCCGATCTGGGCCGCGCTCAGCGCGCTGCTGTAGATGTTGAAGTCGTCGATCTCCCCGTCCAGGTACGGGTCGGCCGGGTACTGCGAGTGCCCGATCCAGTCGTTGGTGGTGTCGCCGAGGTCGGCCGGGGTCAGGGTCATGTCGTTGTTGGTGCCGACCACCTGGCCGTTGACGTAGAGCGTGCCGGTGGTGCCCGACAGCGTCACGGCGACGTGCGACCACGTGTTGAGGGGCAGTTCCGCGGTGCCGTTGATCTGCTGCTCGCCGCCCGCGCCGCTGTTGGTGATGGCGAACCGGATCGGGCCGCCGCCCGCGTTGAGGGTCAGGAACATGTAGTCGCTGGTGCCGGTGCCGAAGTCGAACACTCGCGACCAGGCGGTGTTGGCCGAGGGGTTGACCCAGGCCGAGATCGTGAAGTCGTGCAGGCCCGCCGCGATGCCGGACGGCAGGCTGACGTACTCGTTGTTGCCGCACAGCGAGACCGCGTTGCCGATCTTGCCGGGGACCCGTGGCCCGGTGGCGTTGCAGGACGCCGCGTTGCCGCCGTCGCCGTCGCCCTGGTCGCCGTTGGTCACCGGAAGCGTGATCGAGCCGTCCGCGCCCACCGGCACGTCGCCGTCGAACGTCCTGGTCGGCTGGGCCGCCGCTCCCGTCATGCCGCTCCACCGGTCCTGCAGGACGGTGGCGTGCACGGTGTGGCCGAAGATGGCCGGGTCGATGTGGTTGACGGTCACGCCCTCCGGCCCGGCCGCCCCGCCGCCGAGGATGATGCGGGCCTGCCGCCTGGCCGGGTCCAGCGTGGCCAGGCCCTGCAGGGTGTCGTCGGTGTTGCCCTGCGGCGTGGTCACGGCCACCGTGTGGCCGGTCATCGAGGAGTACCAGTTGTACAGCCACCACTGGGCGTTCGGGATGTTCTGCTGGGCCACCGAGTCGCCGAGCGAGCCGTTGATGTTCCAGTAGGCCAGGTCGCCGTCGACCTTCTCGGCCTCCAGCGCGGACAGCCAGGCGACCATCTGGCCGGGGCTGGTCAGCTGGTACCTGGCCGCGTACTCATCGAGGCTGATCGGCAGGTGCCGGGTCATCCCGACCGTGGTCTCCAGCGCCCGGTAGGCCTCTACGTCGGTGCGCACGGTCGAGGCGACCGACAGCTCGTGCCAGGTCATCACGTCCGGCAGGCAGTTGTTGGCCATGCAGAACTGCAGGAACGAGCCCAGCGCGGCCGGGAAGAAGCCGCTGAAGTTGGGCCCGGCGATCCGGGCCTGCGGCCACAGGCCCTTGATGAAGTCGTAGGTCTGCAGCCACTCGGCCTCGAACGCGGCCAGCGTTGTCGCGTTGGTAGTCAGCCCCGAGAACCAGTTGCCGTCCGGCTCGTTGTAGGGGACCAGGATGATGCGGTTCCGGTACGGCGAGTGGATGACCTGCTCGACCTCGGTCTTCATGTAACCCTGGTACTGGGCGTAGGTCGTGCGCTCGTACGGGAAGTCGCGGTACACGTCGGTCATGTAGATGTAGATGTTCCGGCCGCCGCTGGCCAGGAACGGCTTAGCGATCTCGAGCGCGTCAGAGCCCGGATGCTGCTGCCCGTCCTGGGCCTTGGTGTCGGTGGTCTGCAGTCCCATGCCCTCGATGAGGTTGTTGCTCGGCACGCCCTGGTCGTAGATGCCGTACAGGGCCCCCGACGCGCCGCCGTCGAACGGCCCGGTGGAGGACCCGAGATCCACGGCTACGTTGTTCGCTGTGGCGTCATTCGGGGCGGCGGCAGCACCTCCCGGTGACGCCGCGGCGAACAGGAATCCGGACGCGGCCAGGACGACCGCGGTCAGGCCAGCGCTGATGCGAGCGGGCTTCATTGCTGCTCCCGAGCAGGACGGGTAGGAACTCCGTGCTCATCACCACCGGTGGGGAAGCGTTTCCTCACCCAGTAACGCCGAGAATGTCCCGTTGCCGGAGACCCGTCAAGACGCGGCCGTGTCCGTTATCTAACCGTTACCAAAGCCCTCAGCCGAACCTCCGCGCCATTGGCGGGGCGGCAGTGAGCTTCGGCGGGTCCCTGGGTCGCGTCCACCCTGGATGTGCCGCCGCGCGCGGGCTGATGGCACACTCACGGCATGACCAGTCGACGGCCGGCGACCCTCGTCGAAGTGGCCAGACGCGCCGGCGTGTCACTGACGACCGCGTCCAAGGCGATCAACGGTAAGAACCGGGTGTCCGAGGAGACGCGGGCCCGTGTCATGGCGGCGGCCCAGGAGCTCTCGTTCACGCCCAACCCCATCGCGCGCGGCCTGATCACCGGGCGGACCAGCACCGTGGGGGTCATCATCGCCGACAGCATGACCCACCGCTTCGCCATGCCGGTCATGCTCGGCGCCGAGGCCGCGCTGGGCGAGATCGACCTGTCCATGATCACCTGTGACGCACGGGGGGATCAGGCCCGCAGCCTGGAACTGGCCCGGATGCTAGCCGCCCGCAAGGTGGACGGCGTGCTGATCGTGGGCGACAACAACGCGATCACCACCTCGGTAACCCGCCACGTGGACGTCCCGGTGGTCTACGTCTACGGCGAGTCCGACGACCCCGGCGACAGCGTGCACATGCCCGACGACCAGGGCGGGATCAGCCTGATGGTGGATCATCTGGCCGGCGCCGGGCGGCGGCGCATCGTGCATCTCACCGGGCCGCGCGACATGACCGCGGTTACCCACCGCGTGGACGGGCTGCTGGCCCGCCTGCGCGACCATCAGCTGGAGCTGGCCGCTCCCGTCGTGTACGGCCGATGGTCGCAGCGGTGGGGCCGCGCCGCGGTCACCGACCTGCTGGCGCAGGTGCGTGACGTCGACGCCGTGCTGTGCGGGTCGGACCAGATCGCCTCGGGGGTCCTGGTCGCGCTGGACGAGCTGGGCCGGCGGGTGCCGGACGACATCGCGGTCACGGGATACGACAACTGGGAAGTCTTCGCCCTGGAGACCGAGCCTCAGCTGACCACCATCGACATGAACCTTGAGGAGCTCGGCGCGGCCGCGGCCAGGGACCTGTTCACGATCATCGACGGCGCCCCGCGTCAGGGCGGCGTCCGCCGGCACGCCTGCGACCTGGTAGTACGCGGCTCTAGCGTGAGACGGACGTAGCGTCGCGGGTGAGGATGGGTATTAGCTGATCCACACCAGCGTGTAGACGCGGACCAGCCGCTCAGTCTCGTCTACCTCGAACTCGATGAACCCGGAGTCACCGAGTTCAGCCATACGCTCGGCCGGACTGTCGTCCCTGACTGGCATGCTGAGCATCCGGTCGTAGGGGTTGTCGCAGATGCTGGCCATGGTCTGCACCAGGACATCAAGCGCCTCGGAGGGCAGCCCCGCCATCTGGCGAAGCGCAAGATCCGCCAGCCATGGCCGGTAGTTCACTGACCCGCGCGGCGGTTCCGGACGGCATCCTCAAGCAGCATGCCGGTGCCCGTTCCGGCGCGGGCGGCGTCTCTGGCCTCGTAATAGCCCGGTTCGGCTACCGCTACGGCGCGCATGGTCCACAGCCGCAGGAACCGTCGGAGGTCTTTCCAGCCTGCGGGGTCGCGCGCGGTGTCGAGCGCACGGCGGTACTGCTCGAGGAACGTGGCCCGCTCCGGTCCGGGGAGCATGCGAAGGATGCGCTCGGGGTCGGACGGATCCTCATGCGGCGGATCGGCGGACAGCGCGGTCATAGCCCAATGCTAGACGCCTGGTACGGACGCCGCTCTTGTCACAACCCAGGGCGGGCGGCGCGTCGCGGGAAGCTGCGGTTTCGTGCCCTATGAGCACGTCCGGAGAGCAACCTTTGACGCGCGTCAGCACTGGGGGCAAGCTTGTACCGTTTCGGTGTGATTTGACGGGGAGGCAACGATGACCCGGCGCCATTTGTTAATTACGGGTGTTGTACTGGCCACCGGACTCGGCATGGCCGTGACGGGAGGCCCCTGGCTGGCCGGGGCCTCGGCCGCTCCGGGCGGCGGGACGCCGGCCGCTCCGGTCCTGGGCCGGGCCGCATCCGGCGGGGCGGTCATCGTCGTGCTGAAGGATCAGCACACCAGCCTCAACCTGCGGACGCAGGCGGCGCGGCGCACGGCCGCCGCCCATGCCGACCAGCGCTCCATTGTGTCGAGCATCAGGGCGAGCGGCGGCACCGAGGTGACCCAGCTGGTTGCCCCCAGTGCCGTGGCCGCGCATGTGCCGGCGGCGGAGGTGAGCCGGCTCAGCCGCGACCCGGCGGTGGCCGAGATCGTGCCTGATGTGCCCGTTCGGATGCAGCCGCCGGGCTCGGCGTCTGATCCGCTCGCGAGCGCCGCGCCGGCCCCGCGGCGATCTGCGGCCCGCGCGACGAGCTGCCCATTCAACCCGGCGGGGCCGTCCCGGCCGTTGCAGGAGCCTGAGGCGGCGGCCGACGTCCACGCCTCGGACGGCAACCCGGGCGCTCGGGACATGGCCAACTCGATTGCCACCGGCCGGGGCGTGATCGTGGCCAACGACGGGATGAATCAGCTGGCGGGAAACCCCAACTTCACCCGGCCCGATGGCACCCACGTGGTCATTGACGCGCCGAGCTACCAGGCCAACGACAGCAATGACGAGTCGTACGGGGACGCCTCGTCGATCGCGGCCCAGGGCACGGTCGTCTACAAGTACTCGAAGGCGCTGCCTTACTCGCCGGTGCCGCGGGGCTGCTCGTTTGACATCAAGGGCGTCGCGCCCGGTGCCTCGCTGGTCGACCTGACCGACATTGACACGCCGATCCTGGCGCTGTCGAAGGTCCTGGCCGGGATCGACCGGGTCGTGGCCAAGGTGCACGCCGACGTGATCTCGGAGTCGTTCGGCATCGACGCGGTTCCGCCGAACTCGTTCGCCAGCCTGCTGGCCACGGCCGACGAGGCGGCGGTTCAGGCGGGCGTGACGGTGGTGGAGTCCTCAGGCGACAGCGGCGCCTCCGGCACGGTGATCGCGGCGTCCGATGATCCGGACGTGATCGCGGCCGGGGCGGTGGACAACTTCCGGCTGGTGGCCATGAACGACGGCTATCGGAGCTACGTGAGCAATCAGCTGGCGGCCCTCTCCTCGGGCGGCACGACCCCGACCGGCAAGGTGGTGAACCTGGTCGCCCCCGGGTGGTACGGGGGCGAGGCGGCCTGCGCGGATAACACCGGCGGCTGCCCGCCGCATTACCCAACCGAGGCGATGCGGGGCACCAGCGAGGCGGCGCCGCTGATCGCGGGAGCGGCGGCCGACGTGATCCAGGCCTACCGCGCGACCCACCGCGGCACCAGCCCGACGCCCGAGGTCGTGCAGCAGATCCTGAGCAGCACCGCCACCGACCTCGGCAACCCGGCCGACCAGCAGGGAGCGGGGCTGGTCAACGTCTACGCGGCGGTCAGGGCGGCCCAGCAGATGCCGGGCACCACCTACGGTGGGCCGGGAAACTCGCCGGGTCTCGTCGTCTCGCCCTGGCAGCTCGACGTGGCCGGGACCGGCGGCTCGGGGAGCGACCAGAGCGTCAGCGTCTACAACGCCAGCCGCAAGCCGGCCACCGTCGCAGGGACCTACCGGTGGACCGGTCCCGAGCGCCAGATCGGCAAGGTGGTGACGGAGCGGGTCAGCGCCCCGAGCCGGAGCAAGCCGCTTCCCCCGGAGGGGGCCACGGCGGCCAGGACGGTCAGCTTCACGGTGCCGTCGGGACTGGGCCTGCTGGACGCCGACATGATCTGGCCCGACCCGCACAACCGCAACATCCTGCAGTTCCAGCTGTTCAACCCGCAGGGCGCCCTGGTCCAGGAGTCCTACGACGACCCCTTCGGCAGCCACGGTTACGGACGCGGCAACGACGGGGGAGTGCCCGACATCCAGCACGCCACGGTCTCTGATCCGGAGCCAGGTCGCTGGACGGCCAGGATCCTGTGGTCGGGCGATGACGTGGATCCCGCTCAGGGGCCTGAGCCGCCGGGCGCCTACCGGGGGCCCGTGCGCTTCCGGGTCTCAGGCCAGCATTACCGCACCTCGCCCGCGTCGGCGCCGGTGCGGATCCCCGGCCGCTCCAGCATGTCGATCCCGCTGCGCATCACGATGCCGCGCCAGCCCGGCGACTACCCCGAGTCAGTGCAGTTCTCGGCCAGCGACGGCGCGCGGACGTCGCTGCCGGTGGCCCGCCGGGTCTTCGTCCCGTCTCATGGAGGGTCGTTCCGTACCCTGATCACGAGCACGGTGGGCCGCGACACCGGGCAGGCCAGCACCTACGAGATCAACCTGCCGGCCGGGCGGAGGTACCTGCGGGTCAGGCTCCGCACCCCGGACGCCAGCCGCGACAACGGATTCAGCTTCTTCCTGGTGAACCCGAGCGGCAAGGTCGTGGCCGACGCCGCGACGCCGAGGAAGGTGGATGGCAAGTCGGTGCTCACGGCCAGCCTGAGCGCCCGTCACCCGGTGCCGGGACCGTGGCAGATCGATGTCCTGCTGGATCTGACGGTCAGCGGGAAGGAGTTCACGCAGACCGTGTTCGGCAGCGTCACAGATCCTCCACTGTCTCGCTCCGGGTGACCCGTCGCGCCCGTGGTACGCCCTGGTAACGCGATCCGCTGTCAGACCTTCCAGTACCGGTCCGACCTCGGCCGCAGGAACAGGAAGTAGTAGATCAGCGCGGCGGCGAAGATGCCCACGCACAGCCACAGGTCGGTGCCCTTCTGCTTGGTCAGCGCGATCACCACGCCGGCCAGCGCGATCACCGGGGGCACCGGCCACAGCGGCATCCTCGACGGCCGCTCCAGGTTCTTCTGCCTGACCCGGCTGACCAGCGCGGAGATCGCGATCAGCCCGTACAGCACCACGATCAGCACGGCGGTGAACGTGACCACCGTGATCAGCGTGGACTGGAAGCAGAGGATGGTCGCCAGCGTGCCGACGATCAGTGTCGCGACCCAGGGGGAGCCGCGGTTCGGCTCGACCTTGGCGATCTGCTTGCTGACCGGCCGCGGCCATGCCACGTCGCGCCCGGTGGCCCAGACGATCCGGGAGAACTGGAGGGTGATCGCCACGGACGCGTTGAAGATCGCGATCAGCGCGCCGTAGGTGACGATCGTGATGAACGTGTGGCCGAAGGCCTCGCCGCCGACCTCGGTGATCGGCGTGGCCGAGTGCAGGAACGCGGACAGGTTGTGGGCGCCGAACACGATCGCGATGAACGGGATGAGCTCGAAGATGATCCCGATGGCCGCCGCGGTCACCACGGCCCGGCCGACTTCCTTCTTGGAGCCGAGGACCTCCTCGGCGAAGTTGATCCCGCTGTCGTACCCGTTTACCGAGAACAAGGCCGTGGCCAGCGCGGTGATGATCAGGCCCGCGCCGATCGCGGTCACGCCGCTGGTGCCGGCCGGGCCGACCGGATGGCTGAGGATCGACAGCGGCTGGTGCCAGTGGGTGAACCCGGCCACGGCCAGCGCGCCCACGACGATCAGCTCGATGGCCAGGCAGACGCCGGTGAACCAGGCGTTGAACTTGATCTGCATCAGGCACACCAGCGTCACCAGGATCATGCCGAAGCCCGAGATCAGCCGGGTCGAGATGCTCGGGTCAAGCGCGTGCACGTAGGTGCCGATGCCGATGGCCACGCTGGCGGGCAGGAAAATGGCCTGCCCGATGTAGTCGACCATGGCCACGAACCCGGTGGCCCTGCCGAGCACCTGGGTGACGATCGAGTACAGCCCGCCGGCGACGGGGAACATCGACCCCAGCTCGCCCATGCAGAACGCGACGTTCAGGGCGATGAAGCAGCCGATGAGGTACGACCACACCGAGGCGGTGCCCGCGGTCGCGATCACGGCGGTGGCCACGACCAGCAGCGACGCGGTCGGGGTGATGTCCGACAGGATCAGTGCGACGTGCCCGAGCGAGTTCACCACCCGCTTCAGTTCCTGCGAGTACCCCAGCGACTCCAGGGACTGCTGCGAGCTGGACTCATCGCCGGTTACCTGCTGCGCGTCTGACACCGCTTCTCCCGACCCTGCATATCCGACCCTGCATATCCGGCACGATATATAAAGTGGGGCTAATTGGGCGTAAGCTACACCTACGGTTGATGCAGGTCAATGGCCGGTCGGGAGGCGCTCATGAAGGTTTTTATCTCGGTCGACATGGAAGGCATATCGGGCATCACCGACCCCGAGGACGTGCTGCCTGACGGCGCCGACTACCAGCGCGGCCGCGAATTCATGACCGGCGACGCCAATGCCGCGATCCTCGGCGCCTACGACGGCGGCGCCGACGAGGTGCTGGTGAACGACTCGCACTGGATCATGCGCAACCTGCTGCTCGAGCGGCTGGACCCCCGCGCGCGCACGATCAAGGGCTTCCACAAGTCGCTCTGCATGGTGCAGGGCCTGGACGCCTCCTACGACGGCGCCGTGTTCGTCGGCTATCACGCCTGCGCGGGAACCGAGGGCGGCGTGCTCAACCACACCATGCTCGGCAAGGAAATCCAGAACATTTACCTTAACAATGAACCGACCGGTGAGACGCGGCTCAATGCCGCGTTCGCCGGGCACTTCGGCGTTCCGGTGCTGGTCGTGGCCGGGGACGCGGCGGTCTGCGATGAGGCCGAGCGATTCCTCGACGGCGTCCAGACCGTGGCGGTCAAGGACGGGATCGACAAGTTCAGCGCCAACTGCCTGCATCCCGAGGTAGCCCAGGCCCGCATCAGGGAGGCGACGGCCAGGGCGCTGGCCTCGCGCAGCGGGGTGGCCCCCTACGTACTGGGCTCGCCGTACCGGCTCGGCATCGAGTGGAACTCCACCACGATCGCCGCGACGTGCGCGATGATTCCCGGGGTCGTGCTGACCGGGTCGCGCTCGGTGGAGTTCGTCACCGAGGACTATCCCGAGCTCATGCGCGTGCTGGTGGTCATGCTCCTGCTCGGCATGCAAGTGGGCCAGAAAGCGATCTATGGCTGAGCAGGGCGCGGGCCAGCGCCCGGCCGCGGGCGAGGGCCCGGCCGCGGGCGAGCCGCACGACCCGGCTGAGCTCGGCCGGACGGTACGGGCCCAGCGCGAGCGGCGGCACATGACGATCGCCTCGCTGGCCCGCAAGGTCGGGGTCAGCGCCGCGGCGATCAGCCAGATCGAGTCGGGCGCGGTCCAGCCGTCGGTGGCCACGCTGCGCAAGCTCGCGGCGTCGCTGGAGATCCCGGTCTTCCGGTTATTCCTGCCGGTCGAGGCCGACGCGGTCAGCGTGGTCAGGCGCGGCAGCGGGGTGACGATCGGGCGGCCGTCGTCGGGTGCGCAGTATCAGTTACTGAGCCCTTCGATGCACGGCCAGCTCCAGGTCATGGAGGTGACCATGGACCCCGGCCAGGCGTCGGCCGCGGAGGCGCTCAGCCACGCCGGGGAGGAGTGCCTGGTGATCCTCGGCGGCCGGGGCGCGCTCGAGTTCGGCGACTCGGTCATCGACCTGCGGGCCGGTGACGCCGCGACGTTCCAGGGCACGATCCCGCACCGGCTGCGCAACCCCGGCCGGGGCCGGCTCCGGGTGCTGTCCATCATCACGCCGCCGTCGTTCTGAC
>Ga0102924_1006699_pt1 | contig 10739 bp, 9 predicted proteins | sample PaiPotPPM11metaG_FD_80116 | JGI IMG/M metagenome (GOLD analysis project Ga0102924, IMG submission 80116) | Iron sulfur acid spring bacterial and archeal communities from Banff, Canada, to study Microbial Dark Matter (Phase II) - Paint Pots PPM... ...
AGATCGCCCAGTGCGCGCGTGGTCGGCAGCCACACTTCGGCGACGTCCGCCGAGAGCAGATTGAAATTCGACAGGCGCCAGATGCTGAACGAGCCGAGCACGACGACCAGCGCAAAGAAGAACAGAAAGACCGCGGCGAGATGAAACCGGATCGATTGCGGCTGGCGCATAGAAATAACCGTTACCGAGGCCCGCAGCCAAAAGCGGCCGTCGGCTAACCATAGCGCAAAGCTTTAACCGCCGGAAATTGGATTGGATTATGCTTAGCCGCTGTTGGCGCGCCGGCCACTTTTTCGTCCTATTCCGGGCGCGCTTCCGGCGGCGCGCCAATGCCGGTAACCTTTGCCGCCACTGAGCTCGAACAACCTGCTGGAACGGAAGCCAGAGCGAAGGCCACATCGCCCATGCCCGAACCGCCGATCAAGATACTCTGCGTCGAAGACGATCGGGAAACCGCGGCGCTGATCGCCGAAGAGCTGATCGACCGCGGCTATGAGGTGACGCTGGCCTATGACGGCCGCGAGGGATTCGCCGCCATCCTGAAGACCATGCCGGATCTGGTGCTGTCGGATATCAGCATGCCGATCATGTCGGGCTTCGAGCTGCTGGAACAACTGGTGGCACTGGCGCCGCGATTCTCGAAGATGCCCTTTGTGTTTCTGACCGCGCTGAGCGATCGCGACAACGAGTTGAAGGGCCGGCAGCTCGGCGCCGACGATTACGTCTCAAAGCCGATCGATTTCGAGATGCTCGAGACCATCATCACGGCGCGCCTCAACGGCGTCGCGCGCTCGGCGGTGTGGCCGCGCCGGATCGATCTCAACGACCGGGAGATCGAGGTCCTGACCTGGGTGGCGCGCGGCAAGACCTCGGCCGAGATCGCGCAGATTCTCGGCCTCACCAAGCGCACCGTCGATTTTCACACCGACAATGCCCGCGCCAAGCTCGGTGCGGCGACACGCACTGAAGCGGCAATCAAGGCCGCGACCGGCCGACTGATCGAGCCCTAACGCCGGAATTTGCCGAACGTCTACCAGGTATAAAAAAGGCAAAGCACGGAGAATGGCAGCGCGGTGACGCCGAGATACAGCCAGGTCCGATAGCCATGGGCGTCCTTGGGCCCTTCGAACAACTGCCAGAGCAGCCAGATGCAGACGCCGATACCGAGCCAGAGCCGGATGAGATCGCCCGGCGTCTCGTAGGCCGACCAGATCGTTTCGCTTTGCGGCTGAGCGACCCGCATAACCAGCGCCATCAGGACAAAGATAAACGCGGTGCGCAACAACGTCGCCGCAATCCGCAACCCGCTCCCGGCTGGAGCAGCACCTGGTGCGCTGCTTAGCGGATTGCCTGAAGCCGGACTTGACGCAGGGGCCGAACCGGTCGGGACACTCGTAGTCGGCGCGACCGGCGCTTCCTGCTGGGAGCTAGAAACATTGTTCGATATCGCCATCATGCACGCTCCGCCCCGGCATTCATGGCTTTCGGGTCCCTTCTGGTCTCGTTGCGGCGAGCCAGCGGCAGGACCGAATATACATTTAGTATATCAGAAGCATTCTAAAAAGTAAGGTCCGACGCGGATTTTGCTGGCCTTTTCCAACGTTGTTGGCGCGGGCCGGAGCATCGCGGGTGGCACCGAGGGCGGCCCGGACGAGATTTCGTTCAACACGAGCCTCATTGCGGTCCGCCACGGCGAGCGGGCCGGTCTTCCGCGTCAGGTGCGCCGCTCCGGCAATATCAGCGTCCATGTCATCGCCGGCGATCAGGTTGCGGGCCAGCCGATCCCGAAAAAGACGGTGCGCACGTCGGATCGCGACGAAGGATTCGAGCCGTGGCCCTATCTTTGGTCGCTTCTGGTGGTGGCTTGCGCGCTCGGCAGCGCCGAGTTCGTCGATTGGTCGATCGGCGTCGAAAACGTCGACCTGGTATTCTTGACCGCGGTGGTTGCCGTCGCCGTACGGTTTGGGCTGTTGCCGTCGCTGTTCGCGAGCCTGGCCTCGGCGCTTTGCTACAATTTCTTTTTCCTGCCGCCGATCTACACGTTCACCATCGCCGATCCGCACAATATCGCGGCCTTCGCTCTGTTCACGCTGGTCGCGATCATCGTCTCCAACGTCGCAGCGCGCGCCCGCACCCAGGCGAAGAGCGCGCAGGCGCGGGTGCGCACATGGCGCGACCGCATGCCGGCAAGGTGCTCACCCACAAATTCCTGCTTGGCGAATTGTGGGACGACCTCACCGACGCGCAATATCTGCGGGTGTATGTGCGGCAGCTGCGGCAGAAGATCGAGGCCGATCCGGAGCGGCCGCATTATGTGCTCACCGAAACCGGCATCGGCTATCGGCTGCGCGCGCCCGATTGATCGCTATTGCCTTCCCCGGCCGCTTTCCCATATCGCCCAGGTATGCGAGTTTTGGGGTCATTTCGGCAAATCGGGGAGATCGCTCATGGCCGATGAACTTGTGTTCTATACCAATCCGCAATCGCGCGGCCGCATCGCGCGCTGGATGCTGGAAGAAGTCGGACAGCCCTACAAGGTCGAGGTGCTCGATTATGCCTCGACCATGAAGGGGCCCGACTATCTCGCCATCAATCCGATGGGCAAGGTGCCGGCGCTGCGCCATGGCGACGCCGTCGTCACTGAGTCGGCCGCGATCTGCGCCTATCTCGCCGACGCATTTCCGCAGGCCGGGCTGGCGCCGGCGCCGACCTCGAAGGAGCGCGCACCTTATTATCGCTGGCTGTTCTTCTGCGCCGGCCCGTTCGAGGCCGCCACGAGCAACAAGGCGCTCGGCTTTGTCGTGCCGCCGGAACGCGAACGCATGATCGGCTACGGCACTTACGGCGCAGCGCTGGATGCGGTGGAGGCCGCCGTGTCGAAAAGCGAATACATCGCCGGCGGCAAGTTCTCCGCCGCCGACGTTTACGTCGGCTCGCATATCGGCTTCGGCATGATGTTCGGCACGCTCGAAAAGCGGCCGGCCTTCCAAGACTACTTGAAGCGGGTGACGAGCCGGCCGGCCTGGAAGCGCGCCAATGCGCTCGACGAAGCGCTGATCAAGAAGGCGAGCTGATCCGGCTGATAAGTTCAGGGCAGCCGCAGCAGCGGCTGCCCCATTTTTATGTCGGCGCCCTCGCGGACATTGGCGCAGAATTGAAAGCCGTCAGGCGCGAAGACGATGATGGTCGAGCCGTGCTGGAACCAGCCGAGTTCGTCGCCTTTCTTGAACGCGCTATCGCAGGCGATGACATTGCGGCCGTGATAGTTGCCGTTGAGTAAGTCGTCGATGCAGTGCAGGCGAATGCTGGCAACGAGGATGGCGGCGACGGCGACCAGCGTCACAGTCTGGCCGCCCGGCGCGAGCGTTGTCCTGATCACCGCGCGTTCGTTCTTGCAGAACAGGCGCTCGATGCGTTTGAGCGCGATCGGGTTGACGTTCCAGGTATCGCCCGAAACGTAAGTGACCTGCTCGATCCGGCCGTCATAGGGCGCATGGAAACGGTGATACATGCTCGATTTCAGCCGCAAGGTGACATAGCGGCCGTTGCGATGGGCTTCGACCAGCCCCGGATCGGGCAACAGATCTGAAAGCGTGTAAGGAAAGCCCTTGGCCTGAAACAGCGTAGTGTCGGCAATGGCGCCGTGGGCGCCGATAATGGCGTCGCAGGGGCTGACGACAATATCGGCGGCCATGTCGATTGGCCGCGTGCCGTCCTTGAGCTCGCGGATGAAGCAGTCGTGCAGGCTTGTGAATTCGGTTTTCTTGGCCTCGCTGAGATCGAGGTCGGAGAACAGCCGCCACAAGGCAATCGAGGCATCGCGGACCAGCGGCTGCTCGATCTGGCTGAACCAGCCCGCGAATTGGGTCGCAAGCCGCCGCGGAATGCGGTTGGTCAGGAGGAAGTTAATGTCTTCCTGATCGAAGATCTTAAGGATTTGAGTCCTGACCGTCATGTGCTTGTTAAATCTCCCGGCTAAACCGCGATTCGATGGACGGCAATACGACTCTCGCCTTTTACGGGCTCGGCGCCGCGGCCGCCGCAGGCTCGGTCGTGGCCCTGAAAAAGCGGCTGCAATTGTCGCAGGCCAAGCACCGTTCGCTGGCCGGCCACGCCCGGATGTCGCGCTGGCTGGCCGGCTTCCTGCCGTTCTACGACTACGGCGAAGACCGGTTCTTCAATTCCGACGGCGCGCCGGCGGAGATCGCCGCGCGCCGTCGTGATGGGCTGACGCGGCTCTCGGCGCTCTACAAGACGCGCTTCGCCGAAACCATCAAGCGCACCGCGCAAGCGAGCGATTCGATTTCCGATCTGCAATTCACGGACGCCTATCGCGTGCCGTTCCAATATCGCCGCGTGGTGCACGCGCACCTGCCCTCGGTAAGCTTCGTGCAATCCTCGAGCGGCGTGACTGTGACCGATCTCGACGGCAACCGCGCCTATGACCTTACCGGTTCTTACGGCGTCAATGTTCTGGGCTACGATTTCTACAAGGGCGCGATGGCGCGCGGCACCGCGCGCGTGCACGAGCTCGGGCCGGTGCTCGGTCCCTATCATCCGCTGATCGTCGAGAACACCGAGCTCCTGAAAGAGATTTCCGGGCTCGACGAAGTCTCGTTTCACATGTCGGGCACCGAAGCGGTGATGCAGGCGGTGCGGCTCGCCCGCTATCACACCAAACGCACCCATCTGGTGCGCTTCTGCGGCGCCTATCATGGCTGGTGGGGCGACGTGCAGCCTGGCGTTGGCAATCCGGTGCCGGCACACGAGACCTATACGCTCAACGACATGTCCGAGGATACGCTGCGGGTTCTGCGCACACGCGACAATATCGCCTGCGTGCTGATCAATCCGCTGCAGGCGCTGCATCCCAATGCTTCGGCGCCGAGCGATTCGTCGCTGGTCGACAGCGGCCGCAGCGCGCATTTCGACAAGGACGCCTATGTCGAGTGGCTCAGACGCCTGCGCCAGGTCTGCACCGAGCGCAACATCGTTCTGATCTTCGACGAGGTCTTTGTCGGCTTCCGCGTGGCCAAGGGCGGCGCGCAGGACTATTTCGGCGTGCGCGCCGACCTCGTCACCTATGGCAAGACGCTCGGCGGCGGACTGCCGATCGGCGTCGTCTGCGGCCGGCACGAACTGATGAAGCGCTTCCGCGACGACCGTCCGGCAGACATCTGCTTCGCCCGCGGCACGTTCAACTCGCACCCTTACGTCATGGCGGCGATGAACGAGTTCCTGCGCTTCTTGAAGACACCGGAGGCCGACGCGCTCTATCGCGGCCTCGATACGACCTGGGACGCTCGCGCCCGCGCCCTCAATGCGCGGCTTGCCGCCGAGGCGCTCCCGATCGAGGTCGCGAATCTGTCGTCGATCTGGACGGTCTGCTACACGCAGCCGTCGCGCTACAATTGGATGCTGCAATATTACCTGCGGCTTGACGGCCTGGCGCTGAGCTGGATCGGCACCGGCCGCCTGATCTTCAGCCTCAATTATACCGAAGCCGATTTCACCGCCGTCGCCGATCGCTTTGTCGCCGCCGCCAAGGCGATGCAGCAGGATGGCTGGTGGTGGCATAATCCGGCGCTGACCAATAAAACAATCAGGCGGACCATCTTGAAGGAGATGATCCGCCAGAGATTGCTGGGGCGAAGCGGCTAGCAAGGTTCTTGGACGTTCGGCGTGAGGCTAGGCACGCCGAGGACCTTTGCTCCCTTTAGCTCGCCCGCGGCGCCTCCTCGACGACGTCTTCGTCGTCTTCGTCGTCCCAGTGATGCAGACCGATCTCCGGATCGATCAATTCGCCGCGCAACAGCGCGAACGGCGCCTTGTGGTAGATCTTGATATCGTGGAACGGGTCGGTGAGGATTTTCGTCGCCCACACCAGGCCGGTCTGCACGTCCTTGACGAAGAACAGCTGGATGGTGCGGAACAGCACGCCGCCGACACCGAGCACGAGCCAGATGATGCCGATGTGGTGAATGAAATCGTGGAGCGTCACGGCCGGTGCGAACAGCCCGAAATAGCTCCGGCTGAAATAAAGCGGCAGCGGCGACAGCGCCCAGATCGTCAGCAGCACGATCTTGCGCTGCAAATTATAGCCGACCTTAATCTCTTCTTTGTATTCGTGGGTCGCCTGATTGACGTGGTCGTAGTCCTTCGGCTCGAAGAAGAAGTGCCCGGTCTGCCGCGTGGTCATTGCCACCAGCCAGCCGGCGAGCGCCGAGACCGCGGGGTCCTTGAAGATCATCACATAAGCAAACAGAAAGCTCAGCGCGCTGACGAAATGCAGCGACTGATTAATGCGGCTGTGATGATAGTAACGATGATCGTCCCACCGCTGAGTCCGCAACGTCTCGAGAAAAGTTTCCATTCGTTAACCCCCGTCATGCAGGCGTTCGATCTGGGTATGGCGATTCCATGTATCCCTTGTGACAAGGGACGCCCACGGAGCCTGGGCCGTGAGCGCGTTCATGTGACAGATGTGTGAATCGGGCTGTCCCTGTTAGCCCGCGGCACGCACCGAGTCCGGCGCATAGGCGGCGCCATCGTGTTTGCCGAAACGGATCAGATTGAAGTGCCCGAACGGCGGCACCGCGCGGCGCTCGATCAGATGCATGCCCGGGCTCTTGGCGGTCCAGCGCGAATAGCGCTCGAACAAGAACTCGGAGCGCCACCCGAGCTTGCGCGCAGCCGGCTGGAACCAATGCTCAAATGATCGCCGCACGCCGGCATCGGCGCCGACGCGGCTGATCAGAATGATCTCGCCTCCTGGCTTGAGCACGCGGGCAAGCTCATCGAGAACGGCCTCGGGATTTGGCGCCGTGCTGATGACGTGCTGGGCGACGACCGCGTCGAAGGAACTGTCGGGAAACGAGAGGCGTTCGCCATTCATCACCCAGAGGCCTTCGACATTGGTCAGGCCAAGCTCGGTGACGCGTTCCTGCGCCTTGCGCAGCATCGGCTCGGAAATGTCGACGCCGGAGATCTGACACCTCTTGGAATAGAGCGGCAGGCACATTCCGGTGCCGACGCCGACCTCGAGGACGCGCCCGCCGATGCGCTCGGCCGCGGCGATCGCCGCCTGGCGGCCGCGCTCGAAGACCGCGCCGAAGACCAGATCATAGACCGGCGCCCAGCGCGCATAGGCCTTGGTAACAGTTTGCGCGTCCAAATCGACTTCAGACAGAGTGCTCATGCTTAACCCTCGTATTGCGGCCGGGGATCAAAGGATGCCCGGCCGTGTCCTGTGCGGGAGCCGCGACCGGCATCGCCGGCTCCGGTTCGCGTGCGCCGCCAACCGCCACTTTGTGCGCGTGGCCGATGAACTGGCGGGCACTATTCTCCCACGAATAGTGCAGCGCGAATTCGCGACACGCCTCGCGGGAAATCCACAGCGCCTGCATGCAGGCAACACGAAGGTCGTCGTTCAACACGCCGATCGGATTGTCGGAGATCACGTCCTTGGGCCCGGTCACCGGGAAAGCGGCGATCGGCACGCCGCTGGCCAGCGCCTCGAGCTGCACGATGCCGAACGTGTCGGTCAGGCTCGGAAACACGAACACGTCGGCCGCGGCGAGGTGTGCGGCGAGGATTCCGTTGTCGAGCTGGCCTAAGAATTTGGCGCTCGGGAAGCGGCGCTTGAGCTCGGCCTCCTGGGGGCCGGCACCGATGATGACTTTGGTGCCGGGCAGATCGAGCGATAGAAATGCCGGCAGGTTTTTTTCGACCGCGACGCGGCCCACCGACATGAAGATCGGCCGCGGAAAGCCGAGATCGATGGCGCGGTCCGGCCGGAACAGATCGATGTCGACGCCGCGCGTCCACATGCCGAGATTGGTGAAGCCGCGTTCGCGCAACTCGGTCGTCAGCGACGGTGTTGCCACCATGGTCACGGTCGCCGCAGCATGAAAGCGCCGCAGCGCGTTGTAGATCCATTGCGCCGGGATCGGCGAGCGCGCTGAGATATATTCGGGGAACCGCGTCGTGTAGCTCGTCGTGAACGGCCGGCCGATCCGCACGCAATAGGCCCGAACAGCAAAACCGATCGGGCCTTCGGTCGCGATATGGATCGCGTCCGGCTTCGCCGCCTCGATCCGTTCGGCGATCTTCTTTTTGCTCGGCAGCGCCAGACGCAGGCCTGGATAAGTCGGCACCGGGAACGTCCAGAAACCGTCGGGCGAGAGGAACTCGATCTCGACGCCGAGCTTGGCCGCAGCCCGTGCCAGCGAGTTCAGCGTACGCACCACGCCGTTAACCTGCGGACGCCAAGCGTCCGTCGCGACCAGGACTTTCATGGGATTTCTTCCGGCCGGGCGCTTGCCGCCCGCGTTAATTGTTCGAATCGCATTCAGCGACAATTGCCATTTCATATCTCAATCGTGTGACGGTCCCGGCGCAGCGGCGCGACGGTCGGCCGGCCGACCGTAACAATGCTGTTACAAATGGATGGGACTTTGCCGCGCGATTCGCAGGAACTTTGACTTGTGCTGTTTTTATCGGGAATCGGATGCCTATCTGTGAGAGGCACGTTTCCGAAACATGTTTCCGAGGCATGTTTGCAAGACATGTTTGCAAGACATGCGCCAACGGAGTGGTTAACGTCCTGACCCAGACGAGTCCCGTAACCCCGTCGATCATCCGTGGCGTCGGACGAGGCAAATTCAGCTTCGCCATCAGCCTGACGATCGTCGCGCTCGCCGCAGCGATCCTGTACCATTTGCTGCGCGGCATCGACCTCGACAAAGTCATCGACGCCATCAAGGCGCAGCCGAGCTGGAAAATCTTGTTTGCCGGCGGGCTGGTCGTCGCCGGCTATTCCAACCTTGTGCTCTACGACGTGTTCGCACTGCACACGATCGGCAAGCGCTACATGCCGTGGCGGGTCGTCGCCTTTACCAGCTTCACCAGTTACACGATTGGCCACTCGCTCGGAGCGGCGACTTTCACCTGCGGCCTGGTGCGGTTTCGCGTCTATTCGTTCTGGGGCCTGACCGTCATCGACATCGCCAAGATCGCATTCATGACCGGCCTCACCTATTGGCTTGGCAATGCCTTCGTGCTCGGCGCCGGCGTCTTCGCTACGCCGGACGCGATCGGCGTTTACGATCACCTGCCGTCTTTTGCTAATCGCCTGTTCGGACTCGCCGGCCTTATCGCCGTCGGCTGCTATCTGCTCTGGCTGGCGCAACGGCCGCGCACGGTGGGCCGCGCCAACTGGAAGATCGTCGTGCCCGACATGCGCCACACCTTGCTGCAGATCGGCATCGGCTCGATGGACCGCCTGCTCGCCGCGCTGTCGTTTTTCATCATGCTGCCGGACTCGCCCGGCATCGGCTTTGCGAGCCTGTTGGTGATCTTTGTCGTCGCGACGCTTCTCGGAACGGTCAGCCACACGCCGGGCAGTCTCGGCGTGGTGGAGGCCGCGCTCCTTCTCGGTCTGCCGCAATTCAATCGCGAGGAGCTGCTGGCGGCGATCCTGACTTTCCGGGTGCTCGATTTCTTCCTGCCGCTGATGCTGGCGACGATCATGTTCGGGCTCCGCGAATTGCGGATGGTCGCGCGGCGCGCGCAAGGCAGGCGTGCGGAAACGGCCCCAACCTTGTAAGCCCCAACCGCCCCCGCTACAGTTCCCGACTGGGCGGTGCGGGGTCTGTTGTGACGAGTGAGAAGAGGGCTCCACGGGGATGGAACTTCCCCAAGGAGTGGAGCCGGCGCCCATTTCGGCTCATTGTTCTGGTCGGCGTGCCGCTCATCGCGGGGCTTTTTGTCGCTCCGCTGACAGCCAGGGCCGAGACCATCGAGTCTGCGCTCGCGCGCGCCTACCAGAACAATCCACAGCTCAATGCGCAGCGCGCCATCGTGCGGCAGACCGACGAGAGCGTGCCGCAGGCGCTGTCCGGTTACCGGCCGAGCGTGAACGCGACCGCGACCTTGCAGCGGCAATATTCCAATCTGCAGCAGACCATCCCGGCCACTCCCCCTCTCATACAGAACGGCCTTTCGATTGCAGCCCAGGGCATGAGCACGCCGCGGTCGGTCGGCGGCAGCGTTTCGCAGACCTTGTTCAACGGCAACCAGACCGCCAACAAAGTCCGCGCTTCGGAAAGCCAGGTTTCAGCGGCGCGCGAGACGTTGCGGGTCATGGAGCAGTCGGTGCTGCTCGCGGCCGCGACCGTCTACATGGACATGTCGCGCGACACCGCCAATCTCGAAGTCCAGCAGAACAATGTGAAGGTGCTCGACCGCACTCTCACCGACACCAGAAACCGGTTCAACGCCGGCGCTGTGACCGATACCGACGTCGCGCAGGCCGAGTCGCAATTGGCAGCCGGCCAAGCCAGCCAGCATGCCGCCGAGGCGGCGCTGGAGACGACCCGGGCCAATTACCGGCGCATCATCGGCGTCGATCCGGCGAATTTGGCGCCGGCCTCCTCGGTCGAGCGGCTGGCGCCGCCGACGCTCAATGGCGCAGTCGCGCTCGGCGTGGCGCAGAATCCCAACGTGCTTGCGGCAATGTATGGCGTCGATGTCGCGCTGCTGCAGGTCAAGATATCGGAAGGCGCGCTCTATCCGACACTCACGGCGCAGTACAACGTGCAATACAACATCTTTCCTCAATTGCTGTCGCCGAAGGTTTTCACCGACACGTTCGGGCTCAATCTCTCGGTGCCGATCTACCAGGGCGGCGGCGAATACGCGACGATCCGGGGGAACAAGGAAGCGCTCGGCCAGCAGCA
>Ga0102924_1006700_pt1 | contig 10739 bp, 10 predicted proteins | sample PaiPotPPM11metaG_FD_80116 | JGI IMG/M metagenome (GOLD analysis project Ga0102924, IMG submission 80116) | Iron sulfur acid spring bacterial and archeal communities from Banff, Canada, to study Microbial Dark Matter (Phase II) - Paint Pots PPM... ...
AAAACACGCCATCGATGGCGAAGCCGAGCGCGGCCTGCTTTCCGAGGCCGGCCTCGCCGAGGTCTCCCGCCGTCGCTCCCGGGCGAATCGCGGCGAGCGTCTCGACGATGCAGGCAATGGCGGATTCGAACAGTTCGATCTGGCGACCGGATACGGGCCCGATTGCCTTCGCGCGGGCGAGATCGAAGACGTATCCCCCGACCACGCCGGAGATGCCGAGCCTGATCCAGTCGCCCTTTTCGAGTCGTTTGTCTGATCCCCAGGTCGGAAAATTGCTTTTTGCCAGCCGGGACGGGTTGCCGCCGCGGCCCGATGCCATGAAGGAATTATAGAGCATGCCGCCGGCCGGCACGAGATAGTTCAGCCCGGCGGCGACCACCTCGCCGTGCGAGGCGCCCGGTTCAGCCGCCCGCATCATCGTCTCGATCATTCGCGAGCCGATCCGCGCAGCGTGCCTCAGCATCGCGATCTCTGCCGGAGACTTGATCGACCGAAGGGTCGCCGCGATATCGTCGGCGGCCTCGATCGCCATCTCCGGCAACTCTCGGCGCAATCTGGTCAGCATGGTGAAGGTCAGCACGTCGCCGCCGACGAGACCGATCCGTCTCTTGTCCAATTTCGCACGCTTCAGCGCCGCGATCGTGTCCTCCAGCACGAGGTCGGAATAGGTGACCTTGCCGTCGGCCAGCCTGATGCGGCCATCGTCGGGAACGTCGATCAGGAGCTCGGCGGCCTCGGCGACCGGGAGCACGAGGAAGGTGTGAGCGCGCGCCGACCAGTTGTCCTTGAAGTCCGGAACAAACGGAAAATGCGTATAGAAATTCGTCAGGTAGAGCACGTCCGCGTAGCGGTCGAGCGTGCCGCCGCCGCGCGAGCAGACGAGCAGTCCATCGAGCTCGCGCGCCCGCGCGGCGCTCACCGCGCGGCTTCGGCGTTGGGCAAATTCTGCGGCGGGGATGGCGGGACTCGACATGGATCACTTCCGTTTGAGAAACCAGGCGAGGCTCAGGAAAAGGCAGGATACGACCAGCAGCAGGCAGGAGGCGGCCGCGACGATCGGGCTGATCTCGAAGCGGATGCCGCTCCACATCTGCACCGGCAACGTGGTCGCGCTGCCGCCGCTGATGAACAACGCCACCACCACCTCGTCGAAGCTGGTCAGAAATGCGAAGACCGCCCCCGCCGCGATGCCGGGCGCGAGCGCCGGCAAGGTCGCGCGCCGGAAAGCGACAACGGGCGATGCACCGAGCGAGCGGGCCGCGTCGACGATGCGCCAGTCCAGTTTCTGGACCACGGCCGAGACGTTGATGACGACGAACGGAAGCGCCAGGATGGTATGGGCCAGCACGAGCCCCGGCCGCGTGGCGATGAGCCCCGTCTTCGCCAAGGGCGTGTAGAGGGCAACCGCGGTGATGATGGTCGGGACGATCATCGGCAGCAGAAAGAAAAAGCTCACGAGGCGGCTGGCGCGCGGCGGCAGACGCGGCAGGCCGAGAGCGACCATCGTCCCGAGCACCGTCGCCGCGACCGTCGTCCCCGCCGCGACGACGACACTGGTGAGAAGCGAGCCCCACCATTCCGGCTGCTCGAAGAAGGCTGCGTACCAGCGGCCGGAGAAGCCTTGCGGTGGAAAAGTGATGAAGTCGGTCTCGGTGAAGGAGATCGGTGCCACGATGAGCGTCGGCAGCACGAGGAACACGCACAGGGCCCCCGCCATGCTCGCCAGGGCGACATTCGCCAGGCGTCCGGTCACGCCGCGCCCCACAACCGGCGCAGGCCGAAGAAGCGCTCGCCGATCCAGTAGAGCGCTACGGTCGCGGCGAGCAGCACCGTCGACAGCGCTCCGGCAAACGGCCAATCGAGCGTCTGGTTGACGTTGAACTCGATCAACTGGGCGAGCAGCATATCGCGCGGCCCGCCGAGGAGGGCCGGCACGACGAAAAAGCCGAGACTGATCATGAACACCAGGAGAAGGCCGCCGAGCGCGCCCGGCAGGGTCAACGGTACATAAACCTTGACGAAGGCCGAGAGTGGCGATGCGCCGAGCGAGCGAGCCGCATTCAACACGGTCGGGTCGACCCGGCTCATGACCGCCGCGAGCGGCAGCACCATGTAAGGCAGCATGATCTGGGTCATGCCGATCAGCACGCCCGCGGTGTTGTAGACGAGCGGCAACGAGCCGTGGATCAGGCCCCATCTCCGGAGGAGGACGTTGACGACGCCCTGCGGATTGAGGAGCACGATCCAGCCATAGGATCGCACGAGCAGGTTGGTCCAGAACGGGATCAGGATGCACAGCAGGATCACCGCCTTGCCGACTGATCCCGCCCGGTCGAGCCGGTAGGCCAGCGGGTAGCCGAGAACGAGACAAATAAACGCCGTCTCCGCACTCGTCAGCAGGGTTCGCAGGACGACGCGCAGATAGCTCGTTTCCGCCAGGATACGCCCATAATGGACGAAGGCGCCCGCCTGGTCCTCGAAACTCGTCGCAACGAGCAGCGCGACCGGAATGACGAACAATCCGGCGATGAGGACAAAGCCCGGCAGTACGAGCAGTACCGGGCCGTGGCGGCGCAACACCCCGGACATCACCGCTGTGGGCCCCCCTCGGGCGGCGTCGACCGTCAGGACAGCTTCCAGGCGTTCACCTTCTCGGTGACCTTGGCGAGATTCTCACCCCACCATTTCTCGCCCATGACGATCGACTTGCCGCGCGTCTGGGGTCCGCCGGAAAGGATCTTGGCACGTTCCGGCGGAATGAGGTCGAAGGCCTTGGGAACCACGGGCCCGTAGGTGTAGGCCTCGGCGATCGCGGCCTGTGCCTCGGGCGTCAAGGCAAAGGCCAGGAATTGCATGGCCGCCTTTGCGTGCGGGGCATTCTTGGGCACCACCATGGCCGACCACGTCAGGAAGCTCAGCTCGAACTGGAGCTCGATCGGCGCGCCATGGTTCTTGACGTTGAGGGCGCGCCCGTCGGGAATGAGCCCGATGACCGCTTCGCCGTCGCGCATATACTGCTCGGCCTGGGCATTCGTTTCGTAGAACAGGATATCGTCGCGAATCGTGCTCAGCTTCCGGAGCGCGCGGTCGACATCCAGCGGGTAGAGGCCCGAGGGCGCCACGCCGTCGGCGAGCAGGGCAGCTTCCAGATAGGCGCCATTCGCCTTGGCGTAGAAGGTGCGCTTGCCCCGGAATTTCCTGGAGTCGAAGACATCGGCGAAGGTCGCGGGCCCCGGCGCCAGCTTGGTATTGTATGCGACGAGGCGTGAAAACACGACCTGCGGGACGGAATATTCCGTCACCATGTCCTTGCCCGGCATGATCCGGGATTTGTCGACGACCCCGAAGTCGATAGGCTCGAGCAGCTTCTTCTGCGCGCCGATCCACTGGAAATCTGGCAGCACCTCGACGACGTCCCATTCCGTCTTCCCCGCCTCAACCATCGCCTGGATACGGCCATAGGTGTTTCCCGATACCGTGCGCACCTCGGTTCCGTTCTTTTTGGTGAACGGGTCGAACCAGGCCTTGCGCATTGCCGCTTCCCAGGAACCGCCCCAGGTGGCGAAGACGAGCTCGGAAGCCTCAGCCCGCAGGACCGCGGGTGCCATGAGCACGGCCAAGGACGCCCCGCTCGCCCGCAGAATCTGCCGGCGACTGGCCCCACCGCATGCGAAGGAATCGGAGAAGCGCTTGCTGGTCATGACGGCACACTCCCTTGGTATTGGTCCAACCAATAATGCCATCCCAGACTATATGATTCGAAAAATTTGCTGTAAAGAATTAATTCCCAAGCAGTCCGAGGCGCTTGAATTCCGCGTTTTGGTATGATTGGTGTGAAATGGTCAATGAGGGCGGCTCATGGATCGAGGCGATCGGGGATGGCAAATCGCGCGCACCCATTCACGGGACGGTCTTTTGCGCCAATGCCGCGAGGCGCTCCGGGACGGCATGCTGGGACCGGGAGACCGTCTGCCGAACGAACGGCTGGTCGCCGAATTGAGCGGCTTGTCGCGCTCGACGGTCAGGGCGGTCCTCGGATTGCTGGAGCGCGAGGGACAGATCACCCGCCAGGTCGGCCGCGGGACGTTCGTCGCCGAGGCGAGACAGGAAACGAGAACGAACGGCGCCGACAAGCTGCCGACACCCGCCGAACTGATGGAGTTCCGGCTGATTACCGAACCGCCGCTCGTCGAGCTGGTGGTTCTGAGCGCAACGGATGCCGAACTCGAGCAATTGTCCGACATCGCGCATGTCGGAAGCCGCGTCCGACATTGGCAGCAGGCCGAGGAGGCCGACCGGCAATTTCATCAGGCGATCTTCGACGCAACGGGCAACTGCCTGTTCATCGACCTGGGCAGGCGCCTGAGCGAAGCGCGCGACAGCCGCAGTTGGCTGCGTCTCAAGGAGGGCAGTTTCTCGCTCGAGAAATGGGCAGTCTACCAGCATGAGCATGAGGTTGTCGTCGCCGCGCTTCAGGACCGCAACGCGGAACTGGCTCGCAATGCGTTGCGGCGTCATCTCGGGGGCGTGAGGGCCAATGCGCAGATGGCGGCCTGGGAATTGTAGGTGCCCGTCACCGCAGAGGAGCCCAGGCAGTGTTCGCGGTCACTCGTTCGCGGCCAGCGCGCCGATCGCTGCTCGATCGATGATCGATCCTCAAAAAAACGGGGCGCGTACCGCGATCTGACCTCGCCTGCCGCAGACCGGCTCGGTTCGGCCTCTCCGAGAGGAGACTGGGCCAGTCGGCCGGCAAGCGCAGCTTTGCCTCTGCCTCACCCCGCGAGCACGATCACCTTGGCGTTCAAGGCCGTGCGATTGTAGAAGTCGATCGCATCTTGGTTGATCATGCGGATGCAGCCCGACGAGACGCGGTGGCCGATGGTCCAGGGCTCGATCGTCCCGTGGATGCGATAGTAGGTGTCGTGGTCGCCCTGCCAAAGATATTGGGCTCGCGCGCCCAGCGGGTTGCCGGGGCCGCCCGGGAAGCCGTTCGGAGGAGCGTATCTGGCGAGCTCGGGTTGGCGCTGGCGCATGTCCGGCGGCGGGAACCATTTCGGCCATTCCTGCTTCGAGCGGATATAGGCCTCCCCGTTCCAGCCAAAGCCTTCCCGGCCGACGCCGACGCCGTAGCGCACCGCGCGCCCGTTGCCCAAGATGAAATAGAGATAGCGCCTGCCGGGATCGACGATGACGGATCCCGGAACTTCGCTGCTCGAATAATCCACCGTGCGGCGCAGGAAGGCCGGGTTGATTCGCTTGAGGTCGATCGCCGGAACCGGGAACGGTTCGGTGGTGATCGCCGCATAGGTCCCCACGTCGGAAGGATCGGGAGCATGAGCGAGGTTCGCCTGCGGGGGCAGGGGAGGCGGCGGCAAAGGGGATGAGGTCACGGGCTTCGTCGGGGCTGCCGGCCCTTGGGTGACACCCGGCGGACGCGTGTTTGCCGCGACGCAGCCACCTAGCGCAACCGGAAAGCTCAAGGCGAAGGCACGTCTTGTCAAGCAGCCGTTCATGTTCACTCCAGCGCGCGGGAAGCTCGAATCAAGGTTCGCCCCTCAATGAGGCGGCCGCTGGATTGCGGCTCGCCTGAGTCCGAATTGTGGCAAATAGGGCAAGAATGCGCGTCTGGGTCAAGATGGGCCACGAGTGCGCCAGAAATGCAACAGTTTGAGCCTGACCAGATGATTAGCGACCGCCCGAGACGGCGAGATTGGCTCCGGTGATATAAGACGCCTCCACCGACAGGAGATAGAGAACCGCGCTCGCGATCTCCTCGGGCCTGCCGACCCGCCGGATGGGGATGAGCGGGGCGATGCGATCGACGCGCCCGGCATCGCCGGTCGAGAGCGCATGGATCTCGGTATCCACCATGCCGGGCGACACCGCGTTGACCCGGATGCCCTCGGTCGCAAGCTCTTTGGCGAGCCCGATGGTGAGGGAGTCGATAGCTCCCTTGGAGGCGGCATACCAGACATAGTCGCCCGGACTGCCGATGCCCGCGGCGACCGAGGAGATATTGACCATCGCGCCGCCGCTGCCCCCGTGGCGTCTCGCCATGCGCTTGATGGCGGCGCGCGCGACCAGGATCGCGCCTGTCACGTTGAGGTCGATCGTGGCCCGGATCGCCTCGAGCGAAGCGGCGTCGAGCGGGCTCGACCGGCCGGTGACGCCGGCGTTGTTGACGAGATGGGTGAGCCGCCCGAGCCGCTTGTCGGTCTCGGCGAAGACGCGCTCGATATCGGCTTCGACGGCCATGTCGCCCATCAGGGCCTCGCAGGCACTGCCTTCCGCGCGGCAGGCGAGCGCCACCTTCTCGGCGGCGGCCGTATCGCGCAGATAGTTGAGCGCGATCGCGTAACCCGCTTTCGCAGCGAGCCGGCACACGGCCGCGCCTATGCCTCGCGAGCCCCCGGTGACCAGGAGGACCTTGCTCAAGGGATCGATCCAGCCATGTTTGCGTGAAACCGGAGCTGTCTAGCGCGGCGCCATGCGGATCGCGCCGTCGAGGCGGATCGCCTCGCCGTTCAGCATGTCGTTGTCGATGACGGCCTCGACGAGCCTCGCATATTCGTCGGGCCGGCCGAGCCTCGAGGGGAAGGGAACCGAGGCCTCGAGCGATTGGCGGAACTCCTCGGTGATCTGGTCCATCATCGGCGTGTGGAAGATGCCCGGGAGAATGGTCATGACCCTGATCCCGTACTGCGCGAGGTCGCGCGCAACCGGCAAGGTCATGCCGAGCACGCCGCCTTTCGAGGCCGAATAGGCCGCCTGCCCGATCTGGCCGTCCTGGGCGGCGACCGAAGCCGTCGAGACGATCACGCCGCGCCCGCCGTCAGGGGTGATCGGCGCGAGCCCCGCCATGGCGAGCGCGCATTTGGCGATCATGTGGAAGCTGCCGATGAGATTGACCTGCACGACCTTCGCGAAGGTCGTGAGGTCATGCGCGACGAGCTCGCCGGTGTCGCGCTTCTTGGCGACCACGCGCTTGCCAGCCGCGATCCCGGCGCAATTGACGAGGATGCGCTCAACTCCCTGGGCCGAGCGGGCCTTTGCGAGCGCCGCGTCGACGGAGGCCTCGTTCGTCACGTCGCACTGAGCGAAGAGGCCCGTGATCTCGGCCGCGACCTTCTCGCCCCGCTCGCCGTTCATATCGAGGAGCGCGACCCTGACGCCGTGGCCGGCAAGGCGGCGCGCCGTCGCCTCGCCGAGGCCAGACGCACCTCCCGTGACGATGGCGGAGAGCGAGTTGTCGAGCTTCATGATGCTGGCCTTAGGCGGGTTCCGATCCCTTGCCCTTAGGCGGGCGCGGGCTTGCTGAAAAGGGGGCGAATGCAACGGCCGGAGCGAGGGCTCCGGCGGTCCCTCGACGTGGCAGCTCTCAAGCCCGAACGCGCCTGTCGTCGTAATCGGTTTCGACTGTCTGGTCGGCGGCCTCGCTGCGCATCACCAGCGACAGGACTGCCGCGATCACGATGTTCACGATGACCGAGGTCAGCCCGTTATAGGCACCGAAGCCGAGCAGGCCGAAGAAGTTGCTGACCGGGGTCCAGGCCGTCGCCCCCCAGGAGAGCCAGGTTCCGAGGACCGTCCCGACCGCCCAACCGATGAGCAGGGCGGTGCCTGAGAACCAGCGCGTATAGAGCCCGAAGATCAGCGCCGGGAAGATCTGGATGATCCAAACGCCGCCGAGGAGCTGCAGGTCGATCGCGAACTGTGTCGGCATCACGAACAGGATGAGCAGCGCGCCAAGCTTGACGATCAAGGAGACGACCTTGGCGATGCCGGCCTCCTGGGCCTCGGGGAGGTTCGGGTTCACGAACGGCTTCCAGAAATTGCGGGTGAAGGTGTTCGCCGCTCCAATCGACATCACCGCGGCCGGCACCAAGGCACCGATGGCGATGGCCGCGAAGGTGAAGCCGGCGAACCAGCCCGGGAACATCTTGAGGAAGAGCTGCGGGACGGCGTCCTGCGGATTGGCGACCTTGATGCCGGCCGCATGGGCCATGAAGCCCATGATGGCGATGAGCCCGAGCACCACAGAATAGGCCGGCAGGGCGATGGCGTTGCGCTTGATGGCATCGCCCTTCGAGGCCGAGAGGATACCGGTCAGCGCATGCGGATAGAGGAAGAGAGCCATGGCCGAGCCGATGGCGAGCGTGATGAACGGCATCACCTGAACGGGCTTGAGGATGAGCCCCGCCGCGATCTTCCCGCCGGAATCCGCCACCTTCTTGTCGAGAACGGCGCCCGCGGCGTCGAAGATCGCTCCATAGCCGCCGAGCTTGATCGGGATGACGATGACCGCGGCGATCACGAAGATATAGATCATCGTGTCTTTGACGAAGGCGATCATGGCGGGAGCACGCAACCCGCTCGAATAGGTGTAAAGCGCCAGGATCACGAAGGCGATGGTCAAGGGCAGATGCGACAGCAGCCCCGTGCCGTGAAAGCCCAGCGCCTGGATCACGCGCTCCATGCCGACAAGCTGCAGCGCGATGTAGGGCATGGTGGCGACGATGCCGGTCGCGCAGACGGCGAGCATGAGCCAGCGATCGCCGTAGCGGCCGAAGATGAAGTCGCCGGCCGTGATATATTGATGCTTGTGGGTCACGGCCCAGAGCCGCGGAAAGGCGACGAAGAGCAAGGGATAGATCAGGATCGTGTAGGGCACGGCGAAGAAGCCAAAGGCCCCGACCGCATAAACGAGGGCCGGCACCGCGATCACCGTATAGGCGGTATAGAGGTCGCCGCCGATCAGGAACCAGCTGATCCAGGGGCCGAAGCGGCGTCCGCCAAGGCCCCATTCGTGCAGCACGTCGAGCGGGCCCGATTTCCAGCGCGCCGCCATGAAACCCATCACCGTCACGACGGCGAAGAAGAAGACGAAGACGGCGGTCGCGGGCCAATTGAGGTTGTCCATCACCGCTCTTCTCCCTTATAGGCCGCCAGGATGAAAAGCGCCGAAACCGGGATCAGCAGCAGCAGAAACCAGTAGAAGAACGGAAAGCCGAAGAGCCTCGGATCGATGCGGTTATAGAGCTGCGCCCAAATGGCCACGAGGCACGGCAGAACCAGCAGGATGTATCGCATCATTCTCCCCATCCGATCGGTCGTTCTCGTTGCGCATCCGGATCGCCGGCCCTGCGACGGTCCACGGCAGCTGGAATCACACCTTTGCCACAATCTACAGGCAGCCGGGCCGGCCTGTAAACAGGGGCGGTTCCGCGAGTCAGGGCGGTGAGGTCAGGTTAACGCGTGGTTAACGCGGTTTATGACTTGACAGGAGACCCCTCCCTATCGCGTCGCGTGCGGAGCTGATTCTCTGTCCCCTCTGATTCGGGAGGGTGCGATGGAAGTCTGGTCAACCAAGCCGCGGCTGCGCGTGCTGCTCGATCATCTGGGGACAATTAAGGATACGCGGCAATCGTGGAAGGTCGCCTATCCGCTGCGCGAGGTGTTGTTCTTGGTCGTGTGCGGGACGATCGCCAGCGGCGACGACTATGACGACATCGTCGATTGGGGCGAGGCGCATCTGTCGTTCCTGCGAGGCTTCTCGGAGTTCCACTACGGTATTCCTTGCGCCGATTGGCTGCGCACAGTGATGAACCGGATCAATCCGGAGCTATTCGCGGCCTGCTTTTCGGCCTGGGTGGCCGAATGCTGGCCGGACAAGCCGGATCTGGTCGCCATCGACGGCAAGACCTCGCGCCGCAGCCACAACCGAAAGATCGGCCAAAAGCCCCTGCATCTGGTTTCGGCCTTCGCGACTGCCAGCCAGCTCGTGTTGGGTCAGGAGGCGGTCGACGAAAAATCAAACGAGATCACGGCTATTCCGGCCCTTCTGGAACGCCTCGACCTCGAAGGCTCACTCGTCTCCATCGATGCCATGGGATGCAATCCCAACATCGCCCAGAGCATCCTCGATGCCAAATCCGACTATCTCTTGGCCGTAAAGGACAACCAGCCGACCCTGCATGCCGATGTCAAAAGCTACTTCGACACCGCACCGGCCGCGGAGGTCGAGAGCTGCCAGACCCTCGGCAAGGATCACGGCAGGCTCGAGCTGCGAGCCCACACCGTCTCAAAGGTCGTCGATTGGATCGCCTCCGAGCGTTCCTATCCCGGTGCACCTCGCTTTCCCAAGCTCACCACCATCGCCATGGTCGAGAGCCGCATCGAGAGAGGCGACAAGATCGAGACCGAGCGGCGGTCCTACATCTCCTCGCGGGCTCTCTCCGCCCAAGCCTTCGCCGAAGCCGTGCGAAGCCATTGGGCCATCGAGAACAACCTGCATTGGACTCTCGACGTCACCTTCAAGGAGGACCAGTCACGCCTGCGAGCCGGACACGGCGCCAAAAACATGGCCGTCATCCGCCACTTCGCCCTCAATCTCGTTCGCCAAGCCAAAGACAAACGATCCATCAAGAGGCGGCGCAAGCGAGCCTCATGGGACCCGCAATACCTCCTGCAAATCCTCGGTCCACTCCGCCGTTAACCTCGACTCGTTGCCCTGTTCCGCGAGTTCCGCGACGCGACCCTGCCTCGGGAGGGCCTGCCGAAATAAGAAGAAAGACCTACAGAACCGGCCTCGGACGCTGGATTAATTTCTCTCGGAGCAGCGGATCGGCGAGGAATCGGTCACCCTCAGCCCTTGCGGGGGATGAATCATCCACTCGCTAGGCAGGGGCGTCCGGCACGTGCGGTTGAAAAGAACCCTTCGTTCTGTAAATCAAACGAAC
>Ga0102924_1006701_pt1 | contig 10738 bp, 7 predicted proteins | sample PaiPotPPM11metaG_FD_80116 | JGI IMG/M metagenome (GOLD analysis project Ga0102924, IMG submission 80116) | Iron sulfur acid spring bacterial and archeal communities from Banff, Canada, to study Microbial Dark Matter (Phase II) - Paint Pots PPM... ...
AGAGAAGGTTCGATCAGACGACAGGTAGGTGGGATGCGCCGGGTGATCGGCCCCCCGCTCGGCTATCCACGAAGCGCCGCTACGCGACAGCCCACGGCTCGCTTCGCAGCCCAATGGCGCCGTCCGCGCGTCCCGCGGAACCTGCAGGTTCGCCGGCGTCAGGCGCGATGTGCTCTTCACCTACCTGGTTGCGCGCCTGCCTGTGAACTTCCGCTCGTGCCGCACCGAGAAGATCGTGACGTCGAATCTGGCGGCCCTGACGCCGCCGCCGAAGCGCTCGAGCTGTCCGTCAAGTTCGCGGTGCGTAGGGGGGATCCCACGCGCAGCCGTTCAGATCGCCGTCGCCCGGTGCATTTCGGCGAGGTCCACGAACGATCGAAAGGCCCTGGTCGCGCCTCAAGCGATTGGCGTATCAAACGGTTGGTCGTTGGAAGGAGACCGGGAAATGCGATTGCCTCCTTGGTTGCCCCTGGTTCTTGCGGTTGGTAGCGCGTGCGGCGGCCCCGCCGGAGGGGCGGGCGGCGACGATGGAGGCTCGGGTAGCGGCGGCTCCAGCTCCGGAGCCAGCTCCGAAGCAGGGCAAGCGAGCAGCTCGGGGTCCGGCTCGTCGTCGGGCAGCGCATCCACCGGATCGGGGAGCACGGGGTCGTCGACCGCCAGCAGCAGCGGGTCCCCGAGCAGCTCCTCCAGCAGCTCCGGGAGCAGCACGTCGAGCAGCAGCAGCGGTTCTGCGGGGAGCTCCGGCAGCAGCGGCGACTCAGGCACAGACGGAAGCGGCTCGGGGTCGGGCTCGTTGGGCGGCAGTCCCGACGGCGGCGGCCCCGCGGGCAAACGCGTTATTTATTACGACCAGACACAGTACGACCAGGGTACTTACGTCTCGCTCGCACCGCTCTGGAACACCCTCGACCCGAACACCAACAAGCCATACGTCACCGACGTCATGATCGCGGCGTTTCACCTCGGCATGATGAGCGACTCGACGCTGATTCATCTGAACAACAACGCGCCGAGCGATCCGATGTTCACGACGCTCTGGCAAGAGACCGCCATGCTCCAGAGCCGCGGAGTGACCGTTCGCTTGATGCTCGGCGGCGCAGGCAAGGGATCGTATGCGAACGCGCTCTTCGCGGACTGGAATACCTTCTACCCCGCGGTCAAACAGACGCTCACAACGTACAAGTTCGACGGCATCGATCTGGACATCGAAGAACCGGTCGCCCTCGCCCAGGTGCAGCAGCTCATCGATCAGCTGTCGGCCGACTTCGGCCCCTCCTTCGTCATCACGCTCGCACCGGTCGCGAGCGCGCTCGTCGGCGGCAAGAACCTCTCCGGATTCGATTACCGGCAGCTCGAGCAGAGCCCCGAGGGCGCGAAAGTCGCCTGGTACAACACGCAATTCTACAGCATGCTCGGCTCGCTCGCGACGACCGCGAACTACGACAGCGTCACCTCGGCCGGGTTTTCGCCGAAGAAGATCGTCGCCGGGATGCTCACCAACCCGGCGAACGGGACCGGCTACGTCGACGTGAACACCGTCGCGAACACGGTCACGCAGCTCGCGCAGGCGTACCCCGGCTTCGCGGGCGTCGACGCCTGGGAATACTTCGACGCCAACCCCGGCGGCTCGGCCCACCCGGAGCAGTGGGCCGCCCTCATGGCAAACGCGATGCGGTGACCGAATCGGCGATCGCGCGCATCATCTCGACGCGCGCGGGGTCGACTGCGACGTGGTCGTGCCCGCGCCTGCGGGCCGAGCTGTGGAACTCATGCGCGCCCGTGGCCGCCAGCAAGCCCGGGAGCGAGTCCTCCTCGATTCCGCCTCCCGGCATTACGACGATCCGCTCTCCCGCCTCGCGCACCAAGTCGGCGAGCGTGGGGATGGCAGCCGGCGCCGCCGTCTCCGCGCCGGACGTGAGAATGCGCGCACACCCCGCCTCGATCACGGCCTCGAGCGCGCCGCGCAGGTCGCTCGTGGTGTCGAACGCGCGATGAAACGTCACCGACATCGGTCGCGCCGCTTCGACGAGCTCCCGGCAGCGGCGAACGTCCACGCTGCCGCCGGGCGTCAGGACCCCGAACGCCACTCCGTCGGCGCCGAGCTCCCGGCTTGCCGCGATGTCCCGTCGCATGACGTCCAGCTCCAGCGGGGAGTATGCGAAGCCGCCGCCACGCGGCCGGATCATGACGTGAAGCGGGATGCGGAGCAATTGCCGCGCGACCGCGATCGCTTCATAGCTCGGCGTGACCCCGCCCTCGGCCGGTTCGCTGCACAGCTCCACACGGCCTGCGCCGGACGACTGCGCCGTGAGCGCGCACTCGACGGAGTAGGCGCACACTTCAAAGAGGATTCGGCGCTTCATAGAGACTCTCGCTCGCGAACAGCTCGTTATGCGCGTCGCGCGACGCGAGCGCGTATTGGAATCCTCTCTGGAGCGCGAACGCGCCGTGCTCGCCGCTCTTGCTCAGCGCGAGGAACGCGAGCTGAATCGTCTTCGCTTTCTCCGGGCGCTTGCGCGCGATTCGATCGATCGCCTCGCGGCAAGCGTCCCGGGGAGAACGCCCCTGGCGCATCAGCTCCACGACGAGATGCGAGCCGACGATGCGGATGGTCTCCTCGCCGACGCCCGTCGAAGTGGCGGCGCCGACGTCGTTGTCCACGTAGAGGCCCGCGCCGATGATGGGCGAGTCGCCCACCCGGCCGTGCATCTTGAAGGCCATGCCACTGGTCGTGCACGCGCCGGACAGGTTGCCGGCGGCGTCGATTGCGATCATGCCGATTGTGTCGTGATCGCGCACGCTACCTGTCGGCTCGTAGTGCGACGTCTTCAGCCACTCTCTCCAGGCGGCCTCCGAGTCAGCGGTCAGCAGGTTCTCTTTCGGGAAGCCGCTGTCGAGCGCGAACTGCAGCGCGCCGTCGCCGACGAGCATGACGTGCGGCGTCTTCTCCATCACGCAACGGGCCACCGAGATCGGGTGCATGATGTGCTCCAGGCTTGCGACCGACCCGCAGCCGCCGTGCTCGTCCATGATGCACGCGTCGAGGGTCACCCTCCCGTCCCGATCTGGGCGCCCGCCGTACCCCACGGAGGTCACGTTCGGGTCGCCCTCCGGGACGCGCACGCCCGCCTCGACCGCGTCGAGCGCGCGCCCTCCCGACGCGAGGATCGTCCACGCCGCGTCGTTGGCCGGAACGCCGTGCGACCACGTCGACAGGACGACGGGCCGGATCGCGGCCGCGCCGGCGAGCATCGATCGGCGCGCGCAGCCCTGCCCGTCGGCCCCGCCCGGCCGGAACCCGCGCACCGGAAGGAGCGCGCCCGCCAGCGCCGAGAGGGCCATGAACTGTCGTCGCGAACGCATGCGGCCGATGGTACGCCGCCAGTCCTCTCGGCAACCACTCAACGCACGTGACCACGATATGGGAAGGCATCGAACTCTTCCAAGGGTCGAGCGCCTCAATGCTTCTGGCATGCACCTACGCGATGCCCTGGGGTAGATCCGGATCCTGACGGACACTCTTGCAGCCGGTGACAGACCGGAATTTGGACGACGGGCGTGAGGTCAGGTCAGACGTGGCGTGACCAGGGCGGGGCGGCGTCAGGCCTTTGCGTCGTCGTTCGCCGGACGCCCGCGGCGACTTTTTACAGCGGTTGGCGGTACTCCACATCTTCGCCGCTACGACTGGCTTCGGCCCCGTTCCGAGAGGACCCTCTGGATGTTCATCGCCGCCGGCATGCCGAAGCGCTTGATGCGCTCCCGCGACGAGATCACGCGCGGGTCGTCCTTGTGTGCAGCGATGCCGCTGGCGGGGTTCAGTCGGCTCCCTCTGCTCCACTTGGAGAGTGTCGGATGGGCCCCGATCGCGGTCGTGGCGGCCATCGCCGCGAGGAAGCCGCTCGCGTAGTCCTCGTTCGTGTCCCAGTAGACCATCGGAGGGCAGAGACCGTTCTTTTGCTCGTCGCTCTCGACCGTCGCCTCGAGCATCCCGAGCGTCGCGAACTGGTAGCACGCGAACCCCCACTGGAACGGTTGCACGGTCACTCGCCCCGGTTCGAAAATGTGGCGGCGCGGCCTGCGGGCGAGCCCCGACGCAGCGCAGTGGACGTGGGCGGTCCGCTCGTCGGTGGGCACCCGGCCGTCGTCGAGGACGATCTCGGTGCGCTCAATCTTGCGCACGTGGCCCATACGGACCACGTCCTCGATCCGGCGGAGGAGCTGGATCTCGGACTCGCTCGTGATGGCGCCACGAAACATCGTGGCGGGAACGGTGCGGTCGATGCGGAGAGCGATACCCGCCGCTTCCAGGCGGCCGAACAGATCGTCGATCGACTTGGCCTGGGCCATGGCCTCGATCTGGATCGCGTTGCCCTCCAAGAAGCCCGGCAGCAGCGTGTGCGGCTGCTGGAACCGCCGGTTCCACCACCAGGCCTCACGCGGCCTGATCCAGCGAATGGCCGGGGCCGGGACACCTCTCTCGAGGAGCCAGACGCACGCGTCGAGGGCGGTCTTGCCTCCGCCGATGATCACGTAGCGCTCGGGCGGCTGCTCGAGGCGCGCGAGTTCCCCCGCCGTAACGCAGCGAACGCCGTCCGCCGTCGAGAATGGCAGGGGGCTCGTCGCCGGGATCGTGCCCTCGACGTACGTGGTGTCCACCAGCTTGCGGCGCACACGCACCTGGCGAGACTCGGCGGTCAGCCGGGAGACGAAGCGGTGCTCGCCCAGGTAGTCGGAGCTCGGGAAGTACTGGACCCGCCCGGTGGGCAGGAAGTGGCGGTGCATGACGCGCTCGTAATAGGTGCGCAGCTCGTCGGCACCGGCGAGCTCGTAGAAACCCGCGTTGGTCCCGGTCGCGTCGATGCTGTCCTGTCCGAGGGGCACCGAGTCCACGCCGTAGAAGGCCGACGGCTGATGGAGCCGGACGTACGGATAGGCGTCCACCCAGTGGCCCCCGGGCGCGTGGCGGCGGTCCACGATGGTGACGGTCGCGTTGGAATGCGTGAGGAGCGCGTCGGTGAACGCCATCCCGGCGGCCCCGGCGCCCACCACGAGATAGTCGGTCTCGATCTCTCTCATGATCAGCGCGGCTGGGCGTCGAGGTCCACGCCGAGCATGGCCTTTCCGCAGATCTCGCGCGCGAGAAGGCCGCTCGCCGGGTGGATGCGCCCGAGCCTCGCGTCGCGGAACAATCGCTCGATCCCGGCCGACGGGAAGATGCCGTACCCCCCGTAGATGTCGAGACACCTATCGACCACGCGGAACGCCGCCTCGACCGCGTGGCACTTCGCCGCGACGATCTTGACCGGCCAGAGTGGCCCGTGATCGACGCCCGTGGACCAGTCGTGGGCAATGCGATCGAGGTGTGGTCCGATGGCCTCGAGCTCGAGCACGGACTCGGCGACTGCGTGCTGGTAGCCGCCGTGGTACGCCATCGACGGACGCGCGAGCGCGACCGACTTCTTGCTCTTCACGCGCTCGACCGTCATGTCGAACGCGCGCCGCGCGAGCCCATAGTAGACGTTGCCGAACCCCATCAGCGCCCAGGCGAAGATCCCGAGCACGAAGGCGTCGGCGCCGGCGAACCCCGCGGGGACGACGCGCGCGATGTCCTTGTCCGGCACGAACGCGCCCTCGAGGATCGTGTCGTCGGAGCGCGTCGCGCGCATGCCGAGAACGTTGTCCCACGTCGGTTTGATGACGAGCCCCGGGGTCTCGCGCCGCACGAAGGCGTGGACCACCTTGGGGTGATCGACGTCGCTCGTGTCCATGCCGTTCATGCCGAGCCGCGTCCACGCCGGGCCGAGCGAGCCGAACGACTTGTGCCCCGTGAACCGGTAACCGCCCTCGACGCGCTCCGCTCGCGTCGTCGAAGCGAGCACCGGCACATCGTTGCCCGACTCGGCGTGGCCGGCGGCGAACACCTCACCGTGCGCCGCTTCCTTCAGCACCCACTCGAGCGACTTGTTGCCGGCGCGCCACATGTCGGCGATGAGCCCGAGCCAGTAGACGTGCATGTTGACCGCGAGGGCCGTTGCCGGCGCGTGGTACGCGAGCCGCCGCTGCTCGAGGCACATGTGCTCGAGGTCGTAGCCGAGCCCCCCGAGCTCCTTGGGAATGGGTGCGACCAGGTAACCGGCCTTCTTCAGATCCTCGAAGTCCTCGGCGAAGAAGCGATTGCTCGCGTCGTAGCCGGGCGCACGTTCGGCGAAGGCCTTCAACGTTCGGTCGTCGAGAAGATGGGCGGTCGACATAGCTGGTCCCCTCAGGTGGCGTTGGCGACGTTTTCGCTCGAGCGAGACTTGCGCTTGAACGGCAGCAGCATTCCTACCTGATCGCGGTACCGGCGATAACGCTCGCCGAACTGGGCCACTAGGTCACGCTCCTCGAACCAGATTCCGAGCAGGATGTAACCGGTCGTCGCCACCGCGAAGGTCAGGTGGCCCACCGTCATCGCCGGCGTGGCCCAGAACGCAAGAATGAAGCCGAGATAGATCGGATGCCGGACGTACCGATAGAGGCCCGGCGTGCGGAACTTCGGCTCCGGCACGTCTCGACCCCGGAGCTTCGAGTAGACTTGGAGCAGTCCGAAGAGCTCGAAGTGGCTGATGAGGAACGTGCTCACGAGCACCACTCCCCAGCCGACCCACGAGATGGCCCGGAGCGCGTACGCCGGGCCCGTCTCGGTGACGGTCCACACGGCGCCGGCGATCGGGTGCCACTGCCAGCAAAGGAGCGCCAGCATGAGGCTCGCGAAGAGGACGAACGTGCTCCGCTCCACCGACTTCGGCACGATGCGCGTCCACCACCGCTTGAACACGGGCCGGGCCATGACGCTGTGCTGAACCGCGAAGAGCCCGAGAAGGGCCGCGTCAAGGAGGAGCGCGGCTGCCGACAGCCCGCCGGCGCCCGGCGCGTCGATCGACTTCGGGACGGCGACGTTCTCGACGAATCCGATCGCGTAAAGGAACGTGCCGAGGAAAAACACGTAGACGACGAGCCCGTAGATTGTCCCGAGAATGCGCCCCATGGCGGCCTCCGTTTGCGGCTTTGGGTGGGAAACGTCCGCTGACCCGGGCAAGATGACGAAACGTCGTGGGAGGGACCGTGGGTATGGGCGAGGAAACGTCCGGGCAACCAGGACTGAGCATCCGTCTCCTCGGTCCCCTTGCGGTGCTCCGGGACGGCGCCCCGGTGGCGTTGCCCCGATCGCGCAAGGTTCGTGCATTGCTCGGGTTTCTGGCGCTCACGCCCGTGCCCGTCGGGCGCTCCAAGCTCTGCGATCTCCTGTGGGAAGTCCCCAACGACCCGCGCGGCGAGCTCCGCTGGTGCCTCAGCCGCCTGCGGAGCGTGCTCGGACCGGACGATCATCGACTGACGACGCCCGCGACCGATCAAGTGGCGCTCGACGTGTCGGGCTGCTTCGTGGACGTCGTCGCGGTCGATCGGGCGCTGAAGCCAGGCGTTGGCGAGGTGAAGACCGCCGACCTCGCGGAGGTCCGGGCCTGGTTCGGCGGAGAGCTCCTCGGCGGCCTTCACCTCGACGGCAGCGCGAGCTTCTACGGATGGCTCACGGCGCAGCGCCAGCGCTACCGCACGATCCAGATCGCGGTGTTGCAGGAGATCGTGCGGCGCTCGCCATCGGGATCGGAGGAGATGTTCGCGCGGCTCGACGAGTGGCTTCAGATCGCGCCGTTCGATCTGCACCCGCACGAGATCATGCTCGACGCGCTCGCTCAGCGCGGCCGCCTGCGCGACGCGCAGGAGCACCTCGCCAAGACGATCCAGCTCTTCGAGGAGGAGGGGGTCGACACCTTCTCGCTCCGGCAGAAATGGCGCGCCATCCGCGAGGGACCCCGTCGCTCCAGCGATCCGCCGCCCGCCCAGCAGATGGTCTCGCAACTCGTCGGACGGGATCAGGAATGGGCGCGCGTGTCGAAGATGTGGAACGTGGCGCGCGAGGGCCGCGCGTCGTTCCTGCTCATCACGGGCGAAGCCGGAATCGGCAAGACCCGGCTCGCCGAGGAGTTCCTCGCGTCGGATGGCGCGAAGGGCGCGTCCACGGCTCGCACGGCGTGTTACGTCGCCGATCGTCCGATGGCGTACGCCGCGGTCGCCGACTGGCTGCGGAGCCCCGCGTTCCGGTCGGTGCTCGACGGCCTGCCCGTGGTGCAGCTCTCCCAGCTCGCGCGCGTCATGCCGGGCATCCTGATCGACCGACCGGACGTCCCCGCGCCGCCGCCGTTCACCGAGTCATGGCCGCGCGTGCACTTCTACGAGGCGCTCGCGCGTGCGCTGCTCGCCGCGCCGTCGCCGCTGCTCGCGTTCATCGACGACGTGCAATGGTGTGATCCAGAGACCGTCGAATGGCTCCGCTACGTGCTCCACTTCGATCCGCGCGCCCGCGTGATGGTGATCGCCACCGCGCGCACCGGCGACGTCGGCACCGAGCACCCCGTCGCCGGCATGCTGCGCGACCTGCGGCGCGACGAGAGAGGCGCCGAGATCGCGCTCGGCCCGCTCTCGGCGGCCGATACGGCGGCGCTCGCGGCGAAGATCACGGCGCGATTGCCGGAGCCGCGCGAGCGGGCGCTTTACGAGAAGACTCGCGGGAATCCCCTCTTCATCGTCGAGATGGTCCGCGCCGGCCTCGACGACGGTGACGGCGACGCCGTCCCGCCGAAGGTGCATGCGGTCATCCGGACGCGCCTGTCGCAGCTCGGCGACAAGGCTCGCGAGATCGCGTCGCTCGGCGCCGTCGTCGGACGGCCGTTCACTTCGGCACTGCTCGCGAGGGTGAGCGGCGGCGACGAGGACTCGGTCTCCGCGGGCATCGATGAGGTGTGGGAGCGCCGTCTCATCCAGGCGCACGGGGGCGCCGGCACGTACGACTTCACCCACGGTCTCATTCGCGACGTCTGCTACGCGGAGCTCGGGCCCGAACGCCGCCGCTCGCTGCACCGGCGCGTCGCGCAGTCACTCGCTGCGCTCCACGCGGCGGATCCGGACGCGGCGAGCGCCACCATCGCGGAACACTTCGACCAAGGCGGTCAGCCGGCGGAAGCCGTGCCGCACCTCGAGCGCGCCGCGGTCGTCGCGCGCCACAGGTATGCGGAAAAAGAGGCGATCGGTTTCCTCGAGCGTGCTCTCGGCTTGCTGGAACAGGCGCCGCCCGGCCGGGACCGCGACCGCACCGAGCTTCGGTTGCTTGCGTCCCTCGGGCAGGCGCTGATGGGGACCCGTGGATACGCTGCGCCGGAAGTCGGCCGAAGCCTCGAGCGCGCTCGTGCCCTCAGCGACGCCACCGCCAACGACCCCCAGCGGTTCGCCCTGCTCTCGGCGTCCTTCTTACATCACGCCGTCTGCGGCGCTCTCGAGCTAGGGCGAACGATCGCGACGGCGTGCATTGACCTCGGCGCGAAGTCGGGTGACGCAGCGATCACCGCGGGGGGTCGTTGGGCGCTCGGTAGCGCTACCTTCCACCTCGGGGAGATCGCTTTCGCCGACGAGCAATTCGCCGCCGTCGCGGCCAGTCTCGGCGACGAGCCGCGCCCGCGAGCATCGCCTTACGAGTTCGGCCTCGAGCTCGGCGTGTTCAGCCGCGCGTATCGCGGGCACGCCCGCTGGCTCCTGGGGGACGCAGAGGCGGCGCGCAAGTTCAGCAACGAGGCGATGGCTCGCGCCGAAGCGCTGTCGCACCCCTTCAGCCTCGCGGTCGCCCTCGCGTACGACGCGATGCTCCAGCAGTTCCGCGGCGATCCCGAGCTGACCTGGCGCCGCGCCGACGAAGCTGCCGCGCAATGCCAGAGGCACGGCTTTCTCTACTACCTCTCCTGGATGCCCATTCTGCGAGGCTGGGCGCGCGCGCGACTCGGCTCGTTCGCCGAGGGGCTCGCTGAGATGCGGGACGGATACGCGTCGTTCCTGGAGACGGGGGCGCGGCTTCGGGCGCCGTACTATCTCGCCTTGATGGCGGCCGTGGCGCTCGAAGGCGGCGACGTGGGCGAGGCGTTGCGGCTCGTGGAAGAGGGGCGCGCCGCCGCCCTTCGCGCCGGGGAGCGCTGGCAGGACACCGAGCTGACGCGGCTTGACGACGCCGCACGGGCAAAGCGGTGGAGCGAGGCGGACGCCAGTAGCGGACGAGCCGGAAGAGCACGGGGACCGTCCGCCTGCTGAAGGGCCAATGGCACGCGAAGTGGACGCGTGCCGACCGGACGCGCTCCAAGTGGGAGCCGCTCGACCCGAAGATCGCTATCGACGACGTGGCCGGCGCGAAGGCGTGTGCCGCGCGTGTTCATGCTGCAAGCCTGGCGTAGCGGTGATGGAGTCCGCCGAGCCTCGGTAACGCGACGAGGCGGCCCATCGAGGGCGGCTGGACCTCGCGTCGCATCGGGGCGTCGCCCTCGAGCGACATGTGAGGGCGGTCGGCGTTGTAGTACGCAACATACTCACGCAAGATCCGGCGCAGGTGGTGCTCGCCGAGCACAATCACGTGGTCGACGATCTCGCGCCGCGCGGTGCCAACCCATCGTTCGGCGAACCCGTTCTGCCATGGGCACCGAGGCGCGATTCGGAGCTGCGCCAGACCGAGGTTGTCGACGCGGCGGTCGAAGGCGGCCCCGAAGATCTTGTCTCGGTCGCGGACCAATCGCTCAAGCCGCTCATCGGGGCCGACCGCCTCGACGATTTGCTGCGCCGCCCATTCAGCGGTCGGGTGCCCGGTAACGTTCACGTGGAGGAC
>Ga0102924_1006702_pt1 | contig 10737 bp, 8 predicted proteins | sample PaiPotPPM11metaG_FD_80116 | JGI IMG/M metagenome (GOLD analysis project Ga0102924, IMG submission 80116) | Iron sulfur acid spring bacterial and archeal communities from Banff, Canada, to study Microbial Dark Matter (Phase II) - Paint Pots PPM... ...
CGGCGCTCGGCGCGCAGGCAGGGGTGGGCGGCGGCGGTCGCTACGACCGCCTGATCGAGCAGCTCGATGGGCCCTCGACGCCTGCATCGGGGTGGGCAGCGGGTGTCGAGCGGGTGCTGCTCGCGGCCGGTGAGCCACGCGTTGAGACCGAGCCGGTCGACCTGTTCGTCGCGGTTGCCGCGCCCGAGGCCAGCCGGGCCGCCTTCAAGCTGACTCGAAAGGCGTGGAGCGCGGGCCTGCGCGCGCAGCGCGAGCTGGCAGGACGATCGCTCAAGGGCCAGCTCAAGCACGCCGACCGGATCGGCGCGCGCTACGCAGCGATCCTTTCCGGCGACGGACAGGCTGTTCTGAGGGACATGTCGAGCGGCGAGCAGCGTGAGGTCGCGCTCGACGAGGTAATCGGAGCGGTCAAGTGAAGCAGCCGCCGCGCACCAATAGCTATCGGGACTCCTGGTGCGGCGAGCTGACCGCCGAACGCGCCGACGCGCAAGCACGCGTCGCGGGCTGGGTCCACCGGCGTCGCGACCACGGCGGCCTGATCTTCATCGACTTGCGCGACCGTTCCGGGATCGTCCAGCTCGTCTTCCATCCGGAGACGGCAGGCGAGGCTCATCGGAATGCCCATGCGCTCAGGTCCGAGGACGTGCTCAGCGCCGCCGGGACGGTCGTCCGGCGTGAGCCGGAGAACGTCAATCCGAACCTAAAGACCGGCGAGATCGAGCTGGCCGTTGCAGAGCTCGAGATCCTTGCCGACGCCGAGACGCCGCCCTTCCCCCTCGACGAGGACGTCGCGGTGGACGAGCACCTCCGTCTCCGCCACCGCTCGCTCGATCTGCGGCGGGCACCGATGCAGGAGGCGCTCGAGCTGCGCCACCGCGTCGTCGCAACGATCAGGGAGGTGCTCGATGCGCGCGACTTCCTCGAGATCGAGACGCCGTTCCTCACCCGCTCGACGCCCGAAGGCGCGCGCGACTTCCTAGTCCCAGCCCGCATCCAGGCGGGTTCCTTCTATGCGTTGCCGCAGTCTCCGCAGCTGTTCAAGCAGTTGCTGATGCTAGGTGGCCTCGAGCGCTACTACCAGATCGTTCGCTGCTTCCGCGACGAGGACTCGCGCGCCGACCGCCTCCCCGAGTTCACACAGCTCGACCTCGAGATGGCGTTCGTGGCCGAGGACGACGTGATCGAGACGATGGAGGCCGTGATGGGGACCGTTTTCGAGAGCGCCGGGTTCGACGTGCCCGCGCCGCCGTGGCCGCGGATGACATTCGCCGAAGCCGTTGCGCGCTACGGCTCCGACCGGCCCGACATTCGCTTCGGGCTCGAGCTGCGCGACCTCGGCGAAGCTGTCGCTGGGACCGAGTTTCAAGTGTTTTCGGGCGCGCTCTTTGCTGCTGGCGTCGTACGCGGGATCAACGCCGGGGCACACGAGCTGCCCCGCGCCGAGCTCGACGCCTTGACGGAGCTCGCCAAGCAACACGGCGCGAAGGGGCTCGTGTGGGCGTTTGTCGAGTCCGATGGCTGGCGCTCGCCGATCGCCAAATTCCTCTCCGAAGAGGAACGCTCGGCACTGAACGAACGGCTTGGCGCCCAGACCGGCGACCTGCTTTTGATCGTCGCCGACCAGGAAGTCACGGCGGGCAAGGTCCTGGGCGCTCTGCGACTCGAGCTCGCGCGCCGCTTCGAGATGATCTCCGCCGGCAGTCACGCGATCCATTGGGTCGTCGAGTTCCCGATGTTCCTGTGGAACGAGGACGACGGGCGCTGGGAGGCCTCGCAACATCCGTTCACGCAACCGGTCGGCGACCTGGACGGTGATCCAGCTGGGCTACAGGGCCGCCAGTACGACCTGATTCTCGACGGCTCTGAGATCGGCGGAGGCTCGATCCGTAACCACCGCATCGACGTCCAGCAGAAGATCTTCGAACTGATCGGGATGGAGCCCGAAGAGGCCCAAGCGCGCTTCGGTTTCCTGCTCGACGCGTTGAGGTACGGCGCTCCGCCGCATGGCGGGATCGCGATGGGCATCGACCGGATCGTGGCGCTGCTCGCGGGCCGGGACAACATCCGCGAGGTCATCGCCTTCCCGAAGGCGACGAGCGGCGGCGACCCCCTGACCGGCGCGCCGGCGCCCGTCGACGCTACGCAGCTGCGCGAGCTTGGGTTGAGATTGCTGTAGGGGCTCGTAACCTAGGCCCGGTGGACAGCGCCGCGTTCGAGCACCATCTGACATCACCGCAGGGCCACCGGCGGATCGCGGGCCATGTCGCCGAGGTCGGCGGATTCCAGTGCTGTGACCGGATCCAAATCGCGGTGACACTCGACGGAGGCCGCGTCGCCGACGCGGGCTTTGACGCGGATGGCTGCGGCGCGGCGACGGCGGCTGGAAGCGCGTCTGTGACGCTCGCGCGCGGGCGGCGCGTGCTGGATGCCGCTCGGCTCGGCCCGCACGAGATCGCCTCCGAGCTCGGTGGCCTCAGTCCCGGGAAGCTCCACGCGGCCGAGCTCGCGGCGGACGCACTCGCGCGGGCGCTCGGGGCGGCCGCGCGCGCGGAGGCGAGCCTTGGTGCGACCGACCGCGCGCTCGTCGCGATGAGCGGTGGCGTCGATAGCGCCATCGCCGCACTCCTGTGCGCCCAGGCCGGCGACGCCGCCGCCGTGACGCTCGAGCTCTGGTCCGACCCGGAGAACGACGGCGAGCGCAGCTGCTGCTCGGCGTCTGCGGTGGCGCAGGCGCGCGCGCTCGCGCATTCGATGGGCCTGCCGCACTTCACGATCGACCTCAGAGACGAGTTCCGCACGGGCGTGGTGGAGCCATTCATCGCCGGGTATGCCGCCGGCGAGACACCCAACCCGTGCGTCGGCTGCAACGGTCACGTGCGCCTCGACGCGATGCTTGAGCTGGCCGCCCGGCTCGGCTGCGCCACCCTTGCGACGGGTCACTACGCGCGCGTCGTCAACGATGCCGACGGCCCGCTGCTCCGCGCTGCCGCCGACCCGGCCAAGGATCAGACGTATATGCTCGCGGCGCTCTCGCCCGCATCGCTCGCGCGGATGCGTTTTCCGCTCGGTGAGCTCACCAAGCCAGAAGTCAGGCGAATCGCCGCCGACGCAGGTCTGCCGGTGGCCGGCAAGGTCGATTCGCAGGATCTCTGCTTCCTCGCCGGTACGGATCGGGCTCGCTTTCTGGCGCGCCACGGTGGAGTCGGCGACCGGCCAGGGGAGATCGTCGATCGCTGCGGGCGAGCGCTCGGCCGACACCGGGGCCACCATCGCTACACAGTCGGACAGCGCAGGGGCCTCGGCGTGGCCGGTGGCGAGCCGCTGTACGTGATCGACAAGGACGCCCGGCGCAACCGAGTCGTGGTCGGCCCGCGCGAAGCGCTTCAGACCAGCCGCGTCGCGGTGCGCGCAGCATGGCTCCATCGCCCCGGCGCTCGGGTGGATCGCGTCAAGCTGCGGTACCGCTCCAAGCCGCTGCCGGCCCGCCTGAGCGGCGACCCGGCGACCGGGCGCCACGCGCATTTGACCGTCGACCTCGCCGAGCCGGTTCTCGGAGCAGCTCCCGGACAGCTTGCTTGCCTGATGGACGGCGAGCTGATCGTGGGATGGGGGACAATCGGGCGGGAATGACCTCCGACGACATCCGCCGGACATACATCGAGTTTTTTGAGCAGCGCGACCATCTGCGCGTGCCCTCCGCGCCGCTGATCCCGGCTCAGCTCGATCCCTCCGCGCTGTTCACGGTCGCGGGCATGCACCCGCTAAAGCAGTACTTCCTGGGAGCCGAACGGCCTCCACATCCGCGCCTGACGAGCTGCCAGAAGACCTTTCGCACCGCCGACATCGAAATCATCGGCACGACCACGAGGCATCTGACGTTTTTCGAGATGCTCGGCAACTTCTCGCTCGGCGACTACTTCAAACGCGAGGCGGCGCGCTACGCCTGGGAGCTGTCGACCGACGGTTTCGGCTTCGCGCCCGAGGACATCTGGATCACGGTCTTTGGCGGCGATGAGGAGCTCGGAATCGGTCCCGATCAGGAGGCGGTCGAGGCCTGGCTTCGGATCGGTGTCCCGCGCGAGCGGATCGTCGAGTGCCCCCGCTCTGAGAACTGGTGGGAGCTGCCGCCCCCCGGGCCGTGCGGTCCTTGCTCCGAGCTCTACCTCGACCGGGGCGTCGAGTTCGGCAAGCCCGATGACCTTCCCGGAGGTGAAAACGAGCGCTTCATGGAGTACTGGAACCTCGTGTTCATGCAGTTCAACCAGGACCCGGTCAACGTCCTGACCCCGCTGCCGGCCAAGAACATCGACACCGGGCTGGGCCTGAACCGCCTTGCGGCGATCGTCCAGGACAAGCCAACGGTCTTCGAGACCGACCAGTTCGCACCGTTGGTCGAGCTCGGTGAACAGCTGTCCGGTCGGCGCTACGGCGAGACATATGAGAGCGACCGCGCGTTGCGCGTGCTCGCCGACCACTCGAGGGCGATGACGTTCCTGGTCGCCGACGGCGTCGTGCCCTCGAACGAGGATCGCGGCTATGTCCTGCGCAGGATCATCCGCCGGGCGATCCTCCAGGGCCGCCAGGCGCTCGGGCTCGATCCCGGCTTCCTGGGCCGGTACTCAGCGGTGGTGACCGATCTGATGGGCTCCGAATACCCCGAGCTTCGTGAACAACGCGAGCCCGTCCAGATGTGGCTCGACTCCGAAGAGGAGAACTTCGGGCGCACGCTCGAGCAGGGCACCAAGCTGCTCAACGAGCTCATCGCGCGGGCGCAGGAGTCGGGCGCCGAGGGGATCGCCGCGCGCGACGCGTTCCTGCTTCATGACACGTACGGGTTCCCGATTGACCTGACGCTCGAGCTGGTCGCCGACCGCGGTCTGGGCGTCGATGAGGAGGGCTTTGAGGCGCTCATGGACAAGCAACGCCTGCGGGCCCGCGAGGGCGCCAAACGCGGTGCGGGCACCGACCAGCTACGCGAGAAGGCGCTCGCGCTCGCCGGCGGGGCGGGCTTCGAGACAGAGTTCGTCGGCTACGAGACGACAGACGCCGACACAACCGTCGGTGCATTGGAGAGCCAAAACGGCCACCTGCTCGTCAAGCTCGTGTCCTCGCCGTTCTACGCCACGGGCGGAGGCCAGGTCGCGGACTCGGGCTTTCTGCAGTGCTTTGAGGGCGATTGTCTCGCGCGCGTCGACGACGTCCTGCGGCTAGGCGCCGACCAGATCGTGACGGTCGTCGCCGAGCGGGGGAAGCTCCGGGTGGGCGAGCGGGTCCGCGCACACGTCGATCGCGCCGCGCGTCACGCGACCGAGTGCAACCACACCGCGACGCATCTGCTGCATGCGGCGCTCCGACATAGGCTCGGCACCCATGTGCGCCAGGCAGGCTCATACGTGGGTCCGGACAAGCTGCGCTTTGACTTCACCCACTCGCACGCGCTGTCCGCCGATGAGCTGCGCGACGTCGAGGGTCAAGTGAACGCGTGGATCCTCGAGGACCAGCCTGTCCGTGCGCTGACGACGACCCTGACCGAGGCTCGCCGGCTCGGCGCGATGGCGCTGTTCGGCGAGAAGTACGGGGACGTCGTGCGGATGGTCGAGATCGGCGACGGCTCCTTCTCGCGCGAGTTGTGCGGCGGAACGCACGTGCGCCGGACGGCGGAAGTGGGGGCATTCCGGGTACTCAGCGAGGGCTCGAGTGCGGCCAACGTTCGGAGGATCGAGGCTTTGACCGGACCGGCCGCGATCAATCTGCTTCGTGAGCACGACCGGCTGCTGGCCAGCGCCGCAGCGGAGCTGCGCGTGCCGGTCGAGCGGGTGCCGGCGGCGGCCGCTGAGCTGCGCGCGCGGGCACGGGAGCTAGAGCGTTCAGGGGCTCGCCCTGCCATGGCCGACCTCAACCTCGATGCTCTACTTTCCGGTGCGACAGGGGTTGGTGATGTCCGGGTGCTGGTCGCTCGGGTCGATGTCGATGACGGCAGGGAACTCCTCGGCGTCGCCGATCGCCTGAAGGGCAAGCTGGGCGATGCGGCGATCGTGCTGGGCTCAGCCGGCGACGGCAAGGTCGATCTCGTGGCGAGCGTCGCGCCGGCGCTCGTGCAACGCGGCCTTCACGCCGGTGAGGTCGTCAAGGCAGCCGCCGCCGAGGTGGGCGGCGGCGGAGGTGGGCGCGACACGCTCGCTCGCGCAGGCGGGCGTGACCCGTCGAAGCTCGAGGCCGCGCTCCAGACCGCGCGCGAGGCGATCGAAGCGGCGCTTCAGCAGTGAGGGTTCTCGCGCTCGACTACGGCAGCGCCCGTTGCGGCTGCGCCGTCTCTGACCCAAGCGGCGCGCTGGCGACGCCACTGGAACCGGTACTGCGACCCGCGACGAAGGCCGGGCTGCGTGCGCTGGGGGAGCTGGTCGCCTCGCTCGGGGCGGAGCGCGTCGTGGTGGGTCTGCCGGTGTCGCTGAGCGGGGACGATTCGGCTCAGACGGAGGAGACCAGGGAATTTGCCGCCACCTTGGAAGAGGTATTGCCGGTCCCGGTGGAGCTGCATGACGAACGGCTGACGACTCGCCTGGCGGAGCGCTTCGGGGGGACCGGTAACGCCGACTCGCGGGCAGCAGCCTGGCTCTTGGAATCCTGGCTCGCGGCGAACGATGCTGAATTGGGTCCAGACGGCGGACCCAAAGTGGCAAAGTTCGCCTTTGGCGAGGGGCGCGATGGCTGAGGATCGCACCGCCGAGGAGCGGGAAGCGGCGCGGCGCGAGCGCGAGGCCCGGCGGCGCGGGGTGACATCCGACGGCGCCGTGCGCCAGCAGCCGTCACCCGCACCGGCGCGGGTGGCGCCGAGGCCGACGGTTCCGCGACCGCCGTCGCCCCGCCGCCCCGCCGCCCGCCCGGGGGTGCCGCACTCCCGCCGCAACCGCGTCGTTGCGCTGATAGCGCTCCTCGTCGCAGCAGTCGTCGTGTGGTTCTGCATCGAGGTCTTCCAGCCGTTCCACGGCTCTGGTCACGGCAGCGTCACCGTGGTGATCCCGGCGCACTCGAGCGTCGGGGTCGTCGGCGACCGGCTCGCGAAAGCCGGCGTGATCTCATCGAGCTTCTTCTTCCAGGTCCGCGCCACGCTCGGCGGCGACCGCGGCGGCCTTCGCCCCGGCACCTATCACCTGAAGCTCGATATGAGCTATGGCGCGGCGCTCAAGATCCTGACCGCGGTGCCGCCGCCGGTGCCCACGAGCGAGGTGACGATCATCCCCGGACGAACGCGGCGCCAGCTGGACGCCATCCTGCGACGCCAGGGGGTCAAGGGCAGCTACTTCGCCGACACCCGCAGCTCGCCGCTGCTCCGTCCCGTCTCGTACGGCGCGCCTGCGGGGACCAGCTCGCTCGAAGGGTTCCTGTTCCCCGACACCTATCAGCTCCGCAAGCCGATCAGCATCCCGGCGCTGGTCGCCGACCAGCTCACGGACTTCAAGCAGAAGTTCGCGGGCGTCAACCTGAGCTACGCCCGCGGTCAGCATCTGACGGCCTATGACGTGCTGATCGTCGCCTCGATGGTCGAGGCCGAGGCGCAGACTTCGGGCGACCGCGCGCTGGTCGCCTCGGTGATCTACAACCGGCTGAGGTACGGGATGCCACTCCAGATCGACGCAACGACCCGCTACGCGGTCAACAACTACACGAGCCCGCTGACCGTCTCGCAGCTGGGCTCTTCATCGCCGTTCAACACCAGAATCCACAAGGGGCTCCCGCCGACCCCGATCGCCAACCCCGGCCTGTTGGCGATCCAGGCCGCGGCGCATCCGGCGCAGACGAACTACCTCTACTTCGTCGTCAAGCCGTGCGGCAACGGAGCGCTTCAGTTCGCTTCGAGCTACTCCCAGTTCCTGCGCTACCAGCAGCAGTACCAGACGGCGCGTGCCCGACGCGGCGGGAACTCGCCGACCAGCTGTTGATGGCCACCCGACTCGGCGTGCTCGGCTGGCCCGTCGCGCACAGCCGCTCGCCCCAGATCCAGAATGCCGCCCTGAGGGCCGTCGGGCTCGACGACTGGCGCTACCAGCTGCTCCCCGTTCCGCCCGAGCTGTTCGAGGACACTGTGCGCGCACTAGCGCAAGCGGGTTTCCGCGGGGCCAACGTAACGATCCCCCACAAGGAAGCGGCGCTTAAGATCGCTCCCGAGGCAACGCCGCGAGCGCGGGCGATCGGAGCGGCGAACACGCTGACATTCGAGGGCGGCGCAATCGAGGCGGACAACACCGACGCGCCGGCGCTGGTCGACGCGCTTCCGGTGGCCCCGCAGGGCAAGACGGCGTTCGTGCTCGGCGCCGGGGGCAGCGCGCGTGCCGCGGTCTGGGCGCTGCTCGATGCCGGCGCGCGGGAGGTCTGGATCTGGAATCGCACCACGGAGCGCGCGCAGACGCTTGCAACCCAGCTCGGCGGCACCGCGCTAACGGATGTAGTGCCCGCCGACCTGCTGGTCAACTGCACGTCCGTGGGACTGGACGATCCGGAGGCAACTTTCCAGCAGCTCCCGCTGCACGCCGATGATCTGGCTAGGTACGAGTGCGTGGTCGACCTCGTTTACACCCCCGCCGAAACCGTCCTCGTCCGCGCCGCGCGCGAGCGCGGCGTCCGGACAGTAGAAGGGCTTGAGCTGCTTGTGCGCCAGGGCGCGCTGAGCTTTGAGCGCTTCACGGGGCATCCCGCGCCGGTCGATGTGATGCGGGCGGCCGCGGCCAGCTGACTGCGGGCCACGGGACCACACGCGATCAAGGTAGCCGCGAGCTCCGCGGCAGCGCCCGGGTGGGTATGGTCCGGCCCGATGATCGTCACCGAGGCAGTCGAGCGCTACCTCGCTTCTGTGCGCGCGGAAGCCGACCCGGTGCTCGCCGATATGGAGGCCCAGGGCGCGCGTGAGGGGATCCCGATCGTCGTCCCCGAGACCGGAGAGCTGCTGCACGTGCTGGCGCTCGCCTGCGGCGCGCGGCAGATCGTCGAGGTCGGCACCGCGATCGGCGTCTCGACGCTCTACTTGGCCCGCGCCCTGCCTCCTGACGGCCGGATCGTGTCGTTTGAAATCGACCCCGAGCGGCACGCTGCCGCGAGGGCATACCTTAAGCGCGCGGGTGTGCTCGATCGAGCCGATCTGCGGCTAGGCGACGCTCGCGAGGGGCTTGGATCGCTAGCGGGAGAGTTCGACCTCGCGTTCATCGACGGCGTGAAGGCTCAGTACAGCGACTATTTCGACGTCCTGCTGCCGCTCCTGCGCGCCGGGGCGGTGCTCGCGATCGACAACGTGCTGATGTCGGGTACGGTCGCAGAGGGCCGCAGCGACGGGCACTGGACCGACGAGCAGATCGCCGGCGCGAGGGCGTTCAACGAACGCGTGCTCAGCCACGACGAGCTCGTCGGCACGCTCACGCCGATCGGGGACGGCGTGCTGGTAGCGCTCAAGCGATGAGCACCGGCGAGGACCGCTCGACGTGCACGCCGTGCCGGGGGACCGGCCGGCTCGTCAGCTCGCTCGGGGGCGAGCCGCATGAGGTGCAGTGCCCGTGGTGCGGCGGCTCCGGCCACTTCGAGCCCGGACGCGACGCGCAGGAGCATCCAGCCGAGCAAAGCGGCAGATAGCACAACCGTCCACCAATGGGTTGAAGCATTGAGGCCACTCCCGTCGACGCCGACGAGCGGCTGCTGATCCGCGCGCGGCACCCGTAACCTTGGGGCGACCATGCCCCTCCGCCTCACCACCGCCGGCGAGTCACACGGCCCATCGCTGACCTGCATCCTCGAGGGAATGCCGGCCGGCCTCGCGCTTGACCAGGACGCGCTCAGCCGCGACCTCGAACGCCGCCAGCTCGGCCACGGCCGCGGGGGGCGGATGAAGATCGAACGCGACCGGGCTGAGGTCACGGCCGGGGTCAGGCACGGGCGCACGCTCGGCAGCCCGATCGCCCTGCAGGTCGTCAACCGCGACTTCGCCAACTGGGAGGAGCGGATGAACCCATGGCCGGTCGACGGTGAGATCCCCGAGGTACACCTGCCCCGTCCCGGCCACGCGGACCTCGTAGGCACGCAGAAGTACGGCCTGACCGACGTGCGCGACATCCTCGAGCGCGCGAGCGCGCGAGAGACCGCCGCACGCGTCGCCGGCGGTGCGGTCTGCAAGGGCTTTCTCCGCTCACTCGGCGTGGAGGTCTACAGCCATGTGATCCAGATCGCCGGCGTCAGCGCGCCCCGCCGCGCCGACCTGACGCCTGGCGATTTCGACGGCGTCGACGAGTCCCCGGTTCGCTGCCTGAACGCCGCGGCAAGCAAGCAGATGGTCGGCGAGATAGACAGGCTGCGGAAGGCAAACGAGTCGCTCGGCGGAGTGTTCGAGGTGCTCGGCTTCGGTCTCGTGCCCGGACTCGGCTCGCACGTCTCGTGGGAGGAGCGGCTCGACGGCCGCCTCGGCCAAGCGATCCTGTCGATTCAGGCCATGAAGGCCGCGGCGATCGGCGACGGGATCGAGGTCGCGGGCCTCCCCGGCTCGCAGGCCCATGACGAGATCTTCTTCACGGACGAGCGGGGCTACTTCCGCGAGACCAACCGCGCAGGCGGGCTCGAGGGCGGCATGACGACGGGCGCACCGCTCGTCGTACGAGGCTTCATGAAGCCACTCCCGACGCTGACCAAGCCGCTTCGAAGCGTCGATATCTCGACCCATGAGCCGGCGGAGGCGCTACGGGAGCGCACCGACTCCTGCAC
>Ga0102924_1006703_pt1 | contig 10734 bp, 7 predicted proteins | sample PaiPotPPM11metaG_FD_80116 | JGI IMG/M metagenome (GOLD analysis project Ga0102924, IMG submission 80116) | Iron sulfur acid spring bacterial and archeal communities from Banff, Canada, to study Microbial Dark Matter (Phase II) - Paint Pots PPM... ...
CAGGTTGGCGAAACCGGTTTGCTGGCTCGTCTCCATGCCTTGCGTATACGTGTCGCCGCTGAAACGGTCGCGCATGTAGCGCTGGAACAGGTATGCCGATCCGTAACAGCCGCCGCCGCAATTATACTTAGGATTAATACCGTTGCCTCCCCAACTCGACGGATCGATCCCGATGAAACCCGAGAGGCTATAGTTTTGCGGCGACGAGAGATACTGTTGCGCGTGGCTCATCGCATCCGCTACGTCAAATGCTTGCGTCGGATGCAACGTGTTCACCGCCAAGTCCTGGGAAAGCATCGAGAGTCCTTCGTTGATGAACGCGTCCTCGGAGCCAACGAACGAGTAGGTGTTCGCCGCCGCCGGCAAGATCGAATGGTTCACGAAGTTGATCAGGTGCTGCAGTTCGTGCGCCGTTCCGCGCACGAGATCTTCTTGCAACTCGTACGTCGGCGTGTTACTCGCGAACCAGCCGCAATAAATGAACGGCGCTTCGTTGGACATCGGCACCGTGCCGCCGCTGCCGTTCTTGATGAAATAGTTCCAGATTAACTGCGGCGTGTAGTTCACGCTCGAAAAATACCCGCCGACACCGCTTCCGAGATTGGCGCTGTTCAGGATCTCTAGATTCATGCGCTTGTCGGTCGGCTCGAAAATGTACTGATTTTCATAGGTGACCAGGGCGTTGCCGCTCGAATCATAGTCTTGGAACTGCAACGTGACGCCCGGCGCGTTGTTGGCATAATCAAACGAAGCGAAATGAGCCACATCCGAGACGGATGCGTTCTCCAAATCGGCGCCGATCTGCGCAACAGTGGTTGCGAGGGACGCACCTTGGAACGATGCCGATGAGGTTAAACCACTCAGGAGCGAGTTGTCGATCCAGACGTTTCCGTGCGCGGTCTGGAACTCGAGCGTGGACGGCACTTGAACGTAGGTCACGCTGCCCCCGCCGAGAGGGAACTTCGCAACCCAAATGCTAGCGGTGGCTCCCACGGTCGGGTTTGTCCCAATGGTGCTGGTTTGCGGAAAGACCCGCGAACTGCCGTTACCATGCGGAAGCTTGTGACGCAGCTGTTCGATCTGCGCGGTCGTATCGGGTCCGTCCGGCGCGCTCAGATGTTGGCCGCCGCCTTCGACGGCGGCGTGCTGCGAGGCGCTCATGGTTTGGACCCCTATGGATTGCGCCGTCGTTCCCGAGCCAATCGTAAGCGACCCGAAATTCATCGTGCCGCCGGTTGTTAGCGAGGCTTGATCGGCAGATTCAGAGATCGCGACCGCGAGAATGCTCGACATGCCCGTGCCCTCGGTATCGGTTACTTTAAGCGACGAGAGCTGACGCATATATCCTACGGGAACCACGCCCGGCGTGAGCGGCGTCGAGTAGATCGCGGTCGTTGAAGAGATGACGTAGAGCTGGGTCGCGCTGGCCGACATGCCGATGCCGGTGCCGCCGGGCTGCGTCCAGCCGGGGTTGTCCAAATCATAGTAGTAAATCGGCGTGCCCGAACCACTGGACGGATAGCCGAGCGCAAAAATTCCGCCGACCGACGGTGCGATCTGCGCCGCCGCTCCGGGAAACGCAATGTAGCTGCCGTTGCCCGGCGTGTAATAGATCAAACCGGTGGAGTTCACGATATAAATGCCGCCCGGTCCAACCACCCCGCCCGAAACGACGTGCGTGCCGACGTCGAACGACGCCGAAACGTGCACGCCCGCGCCCGGGATCTGCGTCCAGCCGCTGGTGTAGTGCCAGATCGCCTGATTGTTGCCCGCGGGTTGCCCGTTGGAAAGGACGTAGAGCGAATTGTCCGACGCGGCTGCGATATCGCTGACGCCGCCGCCCAGCGCCGTCCACGTGCCGCTCACATAGTGATAGGCGCCGCCGACCGAGTTGCTCGCGTACAGCGAACCATCGGGCGCGGCGCTGATGTGGTTGGCAAGTCCGCTGATGTTCGTCCACGCGCCGCTCACGTAGTGCCAGATGTACTTGTCGGCCCCGGCCGGCGCATTCGAAAGGACCCATAAAGAACCGTCGGACGCGGCCGCGGCAGAACTCGCCGAACCCGGTACCTGCGTGTAGGCCACACCTGCGATCGCGCTCATCGGCTTCACCCCGGCCCCGGCCGGCGACTGCATCGCGCTGACCGGCTGGATTGCCGTCACCGCCATCGGCGGCGGGACGATCGACCCGGGTGAGACGGATTGGGGCATGGTCAGCTGCATCTGGGGCGGCAAGGCCGACCCGCCGTGCGACGAGCATCCGGCGGCAAACAACGCAAAAAACACCGGCAGTAGAATGCGTGACGGGCGGATGGCCATAAGACGCTCCTAGCAAGGCTGGGGCAGACTCTATGCTTCGCTACCTGCCGTATCTGCCATCTAAGGCGGGCATCAAGATTCCGTAGGGGGTGACTAAGGCGCCGTATAGTGCTTCGCGAGGACGCCTTCGACGGGGTTGTACGTAAAGCTGAGACCGCGGCGTTTTACGGGATCGGCGAGCGTTGGATCTGCATCTTCTGAGTTATTGAAACTGGTCCAGCGCCAGAAGCAGCCCCCGTCCATGCCGTACTTCTCCATCAATGTTAGGAGACTGTCCGCAGCGGCGGCTGTCGGCCAAGACGGATCGACCGGGGTGTCGTCCCCGAATTCTACCGCGACGGCGTGCGCGCCGTTATGCCCGATCGTCGTGAAGATATACTGCATCGTTTCGTCCGCCCACGTGTTCGGATCTTCGTCGATGCAGGTAGCTCCGCTCGGCACGTATTTACATTTTCGGTGTTCGTAAAAAGAAAGCGCGTAGGTGCGCTGCGCGTCGGGAACGCCTAGGCTATCGTAAATGCCCTTCATGACCGCAATCGGACTGCTGAGGTTCGGCGAGTTTTCGTCTTGATAACTTCCGACAATCGATTCCGCCGAGAGTTTGCTATACGGAACGCCCAATGAATTCGCATAGCCGATCGCCCACTTGACGTACCGCGCAGGCTGGCCGTTCATGCCCAACCAAAGCGGCGGCTCAGCCGGAATTCCGCACGTCGGCGTATTGTTGAAATTGTTGACGTGGACGTCGCCATCGAACAGGACGAGGTAAAGCGCCGGATGATTCTTGATCGCCTGCAAAATCGCGTTCAGCCAGGTCGAATTATTGTTGGGCGGTTGCTCCTCCATGTGCGTGTTCACCAGATTCAAGACGACCCTCATCCCTTTGCTGTTCACGAGATCGAAGAAAGCGGCCAAATTGGAAAGCTCCGTCGCCGTGGGCTGAGGATATTGCAGACCAAGTGCCGGAGGCATATTGCAATCCGGCGGTACGAACGTGCCGGTCCACGTCGGGTCGGCCGCCCGCAATTCAAACTCGATCGTGTTCACGCCCATCACGCGCATTTTGTCCAGCTGGAGGCTCACTTCCGATCGCACCGTTGAGTTTACGACGGAATCGAAGTCGTTGAATTGCTGCAGCGCTTGGCCGTCCCAATATTGCGAGGGCCAACCGCGCTCCTCGAACTGCACCCACAACCCCCTAACCGGCAGAGAAGAACCGCGCACGGGAATTGGGGTCGAGTAGATTCCGCCCCCGGCGCCGACAACGTACAGGTTGGTGTCGGCCGCGATGCTCACGCCCGCGCCGCCTTGCGCGCTCCATCCCGGCGAATCCAAATCGTAATAGTAGATCGCGTTGCCGTTTGGGTTTGATGAATAGCCCAGAACGAATACGCCCCGCCCGGCCGGAGCGATGGCGGCAGCAGAGCCTGCCAAACGCGCGAACGTTCCGTCTGCATTCTCATACCATATCGAGCCGGCGGAGTTCAGAATGTACAATCCGCCCGGCCGTATCGTTCCGCTGTCGACGCTATACGGACCGCCCGCGTCCCAGGAGGCCGCGAGCGCGACACCCGAACCCGACGCTTGCGTCCACGATCCGTTTACATTGTGCCAGATCGCTTTGTCAGGCGAACTGCCGCCGTTCGACAGGACGTAAATTGAACCGTCGGACGCCGCGGTGATTGCGTTGGCACCGCCGCCGAGCGCGGTCCAGTTTCCGCTGCTGAACTTGTACGTGCCGCCGCCCGAATTCAGTGCATAGAGCGTGCCATCCGGCGCGACGGCTAGATGCGCGGCTAATCCGGAAATGTTCGTCCACGCCCCGCCGGCGTAGTGCCAAATATATTTGTCCGCTCCGGCCGGCTGATTTGAAAGAACCCAGATCGAGCCGTCGGGCGCGGCCGCAATTTGGGTGGCCGAACCGGGAATCTGCGTCCAGTTCAGACCTTGAATAGCGCTCATCGAAACGATGGGCGACCGCATTGCACTCGAGGGTAAAATCGCGGTCTTCGCCATCGGCGCGGGCGGGACGAGCGCCGGCGAAACCGATTGCGGGGTCTTCATCGCGCCGAGCTGCTGCGGCATCACGCGGTGCGAGGAACAGCCGGCCGCAATCCAAACGACGGCGGCAAAGAAAAGAATGCGAGGCGCGGGCAGCGTCACAATCTTCTAGCGGCGGACTCCCACCGCAATTTGCGGATCTTTGCCGGCGTTCGCCGGCGAAACCGATTGCGGGGCGAACATTTGGCCGCCGCCGCTAGGAACAACGTTGCTGTGCGAGCAGGCGGCCGCAATCAGGGCAGTCGCTACAATGAATAAGCGAAAACGGCGAAGGATCATGGGAGCCTCCAAGCGCTCGGGCCATTCGTTTTCTGGCACGCGCTTCCTGTTTGGCTGACGTTTGCCTGGTGGCAACTTAAGCGCTTAGCCCACTTTGATCAGAACCGCGTCGCCTTGGCCGCCGCCGCTGCAAATGGCCGCGATGCCGTACCCGCCGCCGCGCTTGCGCAGCTGGTTGATGACGGTTCCGATCAGGCGCGCGCCCGAAGCGCCGATCGGATGGCCCATCGCGACCGCGCCGCCGAACCGGTTGATTTTTTCCGGATCGATTCCCAAGCGTCTTGCCGAGGTCAACGCGACCGCCGAAAACGCTTCGTTGATCTCCCACACGTCGATCTGCTCTTTGCGCAGGCCGGTCTTTGCCAGCAATTTCTGCGCGGCCATCGCCGGCGTCAGCGCGAGGTAGGGCGAATCCCAAGCGACGGTCGTATGATCGAGAATCGTTGCCAGCGCTTCGCGTCCGTGCGAGCGCGCATACTCGGCACTTGCAAGCACGAGCGCGGCCGCGCCGTCGTTTACGCCCGGCGCGTTCCCGGCCGTAATCGTACCGTCTTTATCGATCGGCCGGAGCTTGGCCATCGTTTCCAGACTGGCATCCGCGCGCACCGATTCGTCGCGGTCGAGCGTCGTGCTCGGAACGTCCCCGGTGACGAACGGCGCCCACTCGCCGTAGTTGAGCGTGAATTCTTTGGAAGGCTGGTGATCCCAGACCGCGTCGGCGCCGCCGTTTGACGAACCCGCCGCGACGGGCACGCGCGCGCGCGCCGGTTCGGGAAGTTTATCTACGACGATCTTGCCTTTAACTTTGCTCGCGACGCGCAGCGGCACGATCTCGTCCGCAAGCTCGCCGTTATCTTGCGCTTGCGTCGCGCGCCGGTGGCTTTCGTACGCAAAACGATCCTGTTCCTCGCGCGAAACGCCGAGTTCGCTCGCGACCTTCGCGCCTTGGGAAGCCATCGTCATCGGAAAGTAGTAGTCCCACAAGCCGTCGTGGATCATCGCGTCGATAAGCCGCCCGTCGCCGAAACGGTAACCGCTGCGCGCGTCCTTTAAAAGGTAGGGCGCGTTCGACATCGATTCCATGCCGCCGGCGCCCACGAGCGCGCTGCTCTCTTCGTTGATCAGACGCGCTGCATTCACAACTGCCAACAATCCCGAAGCGCAAACTTTATTTACGGTTTCCGCCGTTACCGTTTTGGCTAAGCCGCTCTTGAAGACGACTTGCCGCGCGGGATTTTGTCCGGCGCCGGCCTGCAGCACGTGCCCGAAGACGAGATGCTCGATCTCGGCCGGATCCACGCCGGAGCGTTCGATCGCGGCCACCAGCGCGGCCGCGCCGAGCGTGGTGGCCTCAAGGGAAGCAAGCGAACCGCTTAAACGCCCAAACGGCGTGCGCGCGAGGCCGAGGACGACAGCTTTGGAGTTCATAGCTACCGGATTCGCGCCGCCTCCGAACCCGTCCCGCGGGGCTGCGTGCAGACGACGCGTTCGTCCGGTTCGCAGTTTTCACATTCGAATTGCAGCGTGACGTGCGTGATGTCGAAGCGCGCGCGCAGCGTTGCGTCGATTTCGCGCGCGATTGCGGTCGCTTCGCTGACGCGGCGATCGTCCACGAGGACGTGCGCGGAGAGTGCGCGATCTCCGGTGCCAATCGTCCAGACGTGCAAGTCGTGGATAGCGACGATGCCTGCCAACGGCGCCAGCGATGCTCGCACGTCATCGAGGCTCATGCCGCGCGGGGTGCCTTCGAGCAAGACGTCGGTCGCATCGCGCAGCACGCGCAGCACACCTGTGACGATAATTGCGGCGACAAAAAGCGAAAGCGCCGGATCGATCCAGGATGCGCCCGTCGCCGCGATCGCCGCACCGCCGACGATAACCGCAAATGCGCCAAGCGCGTCGCCGCCGACGTGAAAGATCGCGGCCTGCACGTTGAGGTTCGTCTTGCGGTCGCGCATCAGCAACAGCGCCACGCCGGCATTCACCACCAGGCCGAATCCGGCGACGCTGCTCATCAACACGCCTTGCGGATGATACGCAATAAAGAATCGCTGAATGGCTTCGTACACGATGAAAAAAGTCGCGGCGAGTAACAGCGTGCCATTTGCGAGCGCGCCTAAAATCTCAAGCCGTCCGTAGCCGAACGTCTTGCGCAAGTTTGCCGGCCGCTGCGCGCCGGCTAGCGCGGCTAGCGCGATCGCGAGCGCAAAGACGTCCATGCACACGTGCACCGCATCCGCGAGCAGCGCGAGGCTGCCCGCGCGCAAGCCGCCCCAAAATTCTACGGCGGCAACGATCGCAACGAGAGCCAGCGCCAGGGTGAGCCGCGAGCGCGGCATGATTACACCAGGAGAGCTTTCACGGCGAGCGCGGCGAGCATAACGCCGACGGTAATGAACGTCTTGCTTTCGGCTTGCGCGATCACGCCGGGTTTCCACGTTCCTTGCTGCGCTTCGGTGGCTTCGAGCTGCGGAACGATTGGCGGAACGCTTTCGCAGTAGCGCACAAACGCCTCACCGAACCGCGCGCGCAGAAACTTCTCCTCGTGCGGAATAATAATGGCGTACACCGCCGCCATGACGCCGAGACATCCTGCAATCAGCGCGACTCTAGCCGCCAAAGAGTTCGCGCCGGTAAATGCGATCGCAAAGCCCACGGCGGTAATGAAGTTTCCAACGTAGAGCGGGTTGCGCACGTACGCATACGGGCCGGCCGTGACCAACTCGGGCGCCGTCACAGCATTGCCGCGCGTGGTTACGCCGGAGTAGCCAACGGCCCAGCAGCGCAACAGCTCTCCCGCAAATGCAAGCGGCAAGCCGACGCTGACGCCGAACGCGTTGGGCCTCCCGAAAACCAGCAGCAGCAGCGCGGGCACGGCCAGCGCGGCTCCGCGATTCTTAAAGACGAACGCCTGCAGCTCGTCGCTCACGGGCTGATGGTTTGGAGTTGCCGCGCGAAAGCGTCGTCGAAGATCTCGCGCAGCGAACGGCCCAGCGGAATTTTCGGCGCCCATCCCAGCGCGCAGAGCTTCGCATTGTCTCCGTAAAACGTGCGCAGATCGGCCTCGCGAAATCTCGACGCATCCTCGTGAACTTCGACCGGAACATTCGCGATCTGAATAAGCAGGCGCAAAATATCTTGAATGCGCATCGGAACCCCGCTGCACACATTGTAGATCTCGCCCGGTTCGCCGTCTTCCGCCATTGCGATATAGGCTTCAACGACATCGCGTACATCGAGAAAGTCGCGCTCGGTCGTCAGGTTGCCGACTTGAATGACCGGCTTTTCCAGGCCGGCTTTGATGCGGGCAAGCTGTTTTGCGAATGCCGGGACCACGAAGTCGTGACTCTGACCGGGGCCGATATGATTGAAAGAACGCGCCATGATTACGGGAATTCGGTACGAGTACCATGACGCGATCGCAAAGCATTCTGCTGCGGCCTTGCTCGCGCCGTACGGATCGACGGGAGCGATGGGATACTCTTCGTGCAACGGATTTTTGGATTCGGCGACGCGGCCATAAACTGAGGCCGAACCGGCGAGGACGAATCGCGGAAAAGCTCCGGCGGACTCTTTGCATGTTCGCACGGCTTCGAGCATGCGAACCGTGCCCATGGCGTTAACTTCGAATGCCTCGAGCGGCTTCTCAATCGCGCGCGGCACGAACGGCTGGCCCGCCAGATGGAAGACCGTATCGGGCTTTGCGACGCCGAGCGCATGGCGCAGCGTATCGATGTTCGCGACGTCGATTCGAAGCATCCCGTCGGCGGCATGTGGGCCGCCGGCGGCCACAACTTCATAACCGCGCTCCTGCAGCGCGCCGATGAGGTACTTGCCGACAAACCCGTCGGCGCCCGTTACGAGAGCGCGCACCTGGCGTCAGACCGGAACGGCCCGGCTCAAGCGGTCGAGATCCGCGCGCACCATCATGTCGACCAGATCCTCAAACGAGTGCTCCGGCTCCCAGCCCAGTTCGCGCTTGGCTTTGGATGCATCGCCGGCCAGCAAATCCACTTCGGCGGGCCGGATGAATCGCGGCGCGGTACGAACATACTTTTCGTACGATCCGAGGCCGGCAATTTCGAAAGCGATACGGCAAAAATCACGAACCTTGTGCGTGCGGCCGGTTGCGATCACGTAATCATCCGGAGTATCTTGCTGCAGCATCAGCCACATCGCTTTGACATAGTCGCCTGCGAAGCCCCAATCACGCTGTGCGTCCAGATTTCCCAGCACCAGTTCACTTGCAAGGCCGAGCTTGATCCGGGCCACGCCTTCGGTGATTTTTCGCGTCACAAACTCGCGTCCGCGCCGTGGCGATTCGTTGTTGAAACAGATGCCGCTGGTAGCAAACAAGTCGTACGATTCGCGATAGTTAATGGTGATCCAATGTCCGTACAACTTGGCGACGCCGTAGGGGCTGCGCGGATAAAAAGGCGTCTGCTCGGACTGCGGCACGTCGTGCACCTTGCCGAACATTTCGGAACTGGAAGCCTGATAGAACCGTATCGCCGGATCGACGGCGCGAATAGCCTCGAGCACGCGGGTGACTCCCAGTCCGGTGAATTCTCCGGTTAGGACCGGCTGCGTCCACGATGCCGGCACGAACGATTGCGCGGCCAGGTTGTAGACTTCGTCGGGCTTGGAACTCGCGATGATTTCGGTGATCGACGTCTGGTCGAGCAAGTCGCCCGATACAAACTCGATGTCGTCGACGATGTGCTGGATCCGCTCGTGCACATCGGTGCTCGTGCGCCGCGTCATGCCGACGACGCGGTAGCCCTTTTCAAGCAAAAGTTCTGCGAGGTAAGAACCCACTTGTCCGGTGATGCCCGTAATTAGCGCCGTCTTGCCCACTTGCCGTCCATTCAAAGCTGCGGCGAGGCGGCCCTGTGCACCATCCGAGTCGCTATAAAAGCCGCCACTTCGCTGGGCAACGTGCCGCGCCCGAAGCCCGCATCGTACCCTAGTTCGGTCGCCAGCAAGCCGGTCATGCGCGGTCCACCGCAGCAAAGAATCACGCCGTCGCGCAAGCTCTCGGCTTCCAGCAACTCGACCAGCCCCGTAAAATTCTTGACGTCGCTTCCCTTTTGCGTGACGACCTGCGAAGCGAGCAAGGCGTCGATCTCTTTCTCTTTTGTGAACTTTACGAGATCTTCGACCGACACTTGACTGCCTAAATTGAAGGTCTCGAACATCTTATAACGCTCGAGCCCATAGTCGCCCTGATAGCCCTTCATGTTAAGGATTGCGTCGATGCCGACCGTGTGCGCGTCGGTGCCGATGCACGCTCCGGCCACGCGAATCTTGCGGCCGACGCGTTCTTCGATGAGCGCGTCGATCTCTTCCATCGTCATCTTGCGCGTTTTTATTGTCGGCATCGCCAGCGATTCAAAATCGATCGCTTGCGGCGTGCTCGCATAGACGATGAAAAACGAAAAGTTCTCCGCGATCGCCCGTCCCTCTACCACTTGCACGTCGGCAAAGCCCATCCTCATGACGAGCTGACGCGCCGCTTCGTCCGCGGCCTCGCTCCACGGAACCGGCAGCGTAAAAGAAAGCTGCACCTTTCCGTCGTTGAGCGTGTCGCCGTACGGTTTAATCATCTTAACGCGGCCCTCGACAAGCTCGGGCGTGGTTCGACAAGCTCACCATGACAATTATAAAAGCTCCTCAAAAGGGTTCCAATAATCCGCGTCGCGCGCGAACACGCCCTCGAAACCGCGGCCGCCGTCGGGCGATCGCTTCACATCGGCAAACGTTCCGGCTTCGATCGCTTGCATCAGTCCGCGACCCGCGACCCGTTCCAGCAAGACCTCGCATTCGCTCAAAACGTCATTTGCGCGTTGTTCGATGCGGCCGCCGGGTTTCGGCACGATATCGTCGCCGAAATGGCGCGCCGTTTTCATGATGTAGCGCGCGTTCTCGAGCGACAGCGCGCGGTCGCCCAAGAACGGCGTGTGGATCGCTTCGGTCAGGATGCCGCACAAGTGAATCGTTTGTCCGGTCATGACCGACGTTAGGTTGAACATTGCGTCGACCAAGTGCCCCTTGAAAATGTCGCCCGTAATATGC
>Ga0102924_1006707_pt1 | contig 10726 bp, 13 predicted proteins | sample PaiPotPPM11metaG_FD_80116 | JGI IMG/M metagenome (GOLD analysis project Ga0102924, IMG submission 80116) | Iron sulfur acid spring bacterial and archeal communities from Banff, Canada, to study Microbial Dark Matter (Phase II) - Paint Pots PPM... ...
GGGCTACGCCATTGCAAATCCTGAATTCCTGCTCGCCGGAACAGGCGATAACAGGTCGTTCAAGCGTGCGCGGCTGCACTTTGGCCGAGGATACTTCTGGCCATGACAAAGGGTCAGGCCGCGCGGCACGTTCGTGGCGGACCGGCTTGAGTCGCAGCGGATCACCATCGTCGCCAACGGAATAAAAATCGGCAGCGCAATGGTTGCCGAACGTTCGCTGATCGATTGCGAGCTGCCGCAGCGCGTGCTCGCGATCGCGCCGAATATCGGCATCGATTTCATCCTGCCAGATGCGGCGCGACCACAGGATTTGATCGGCTCGGACGATTTTCGCACGCTTGGCCTTGCCTTCGAAAGCCTGGAGCTGTTGCCGGCCGCGGCCCTCGCCGATGGGCCGGTCGAAGCTGTCGAGCTGCAGTCGTCGGAAGCGATCACGGTGGCGGCCTGGACGGAGGCCACGGGAGCAGTGCCAGACGGGATTCGGAGGCGCCGTCGATGACGGCGATCTCACACCCGCGGAACTGATGATGCGGTTCGAGAGTCTCGGCGAGAATTGCGAGTTCGGCTTGGTACAACGGCGCTGCGGCGCCGATCCGCTTGGCCTGTTCCGCTTTGGCAGCACGCCGATCGAGAAACTCCTGGAAGCGCTCGAGGCCCGGCTCGAAGGTCTTGGCGCGCCCGGGCGGATTTCAATCGAGCTGTCGGCGAATGGCCGCGAATACATGGTCAACGATCACCAGTTCGGGTTGCCGTACCACGCATGGGTGCTCGCCGGCGAAATGACGCCGGATCAGGTTCTCCAGCGGGAGATGCGGCGGCTGCCGCTGCTGATACGAAAGCTGATCGAGGATTTGAGTAACGGAGCGAAAATTTTTGTCTGCCACGGCATGGACAAGGGCCTCCCGGACGCTGATGTCCAGCGCCTGACCGAGGTCGCGCGAGGCTACGGTCCGAACACGGTCCTATGGGTCGGGTTGGCGGACGAAGCGCACCCGCCCGGGACCGTCGAATGGGCGGGGCCGGACCTGCTCAAAGGCTATATCGACCGCTTCGCGCCGGGCGACGACGCGCACGAGTTCTCGCTTGCCGGCTGGGTGGCGATCTGCCGCGAAGCGCACCGGCTGTGGCAGCAACGCAAGGATCAGCATCGAGTGGCGGCGACAGCCGCCGCTGTGACCGACAGCACGCCGACAACGGCCGTCGCTGCGGCCGAGTCAGCCCCGGTCAGGAAACGGGCCAAGCGCCGCGATCGCGCGTGGCCCAATGCGGCAGCCGCGGATGGGTCAGCCGATAGAGCAGCGAAGGTGGCTGGGTCACGCCCCTGAGGCCGAACAAAAAGCTGAAAACGCTGAGCGCGAACGCGCCGCCGAAGATCGCCAAATAGGTCCACAGAAGCCCGAACCGCACCAGCGGATTATCGCCGAGCAGCAGGTCATGGAACTGCGGCAGCAATGCGAGAAGAAAGCCGGGCCCCGATAATATGATGCCAACCAGACCGGCAAAAACGCGCAGCCCAGACCAGTCCCTCTCCAGCCTTTCGCGCTTGCCTGCCAATATCCACTCCGTTTCACGCGGGCCAGCCTGCCTCGCGCGCCTGGTAACCGTTTCAGCTTTGTCGCAGACCGAGAGGAGCCAACGCCAATCCCGGCGGCGGATCATAGCTGAGGCTGCCGCGAACCGAAACCCCGGCGATATTCTTGACCGGATGCGGCAAACACGGTCACGCTGAGCCACCGCCCCGAGCCGAACGAGCGCCAGACGATGGACGACAAGCTTCCCGGTTTCGCCCACCCGCGCGAAGGCACCCAACCGCCCTACCTCTATCCCGACTACGCCAGCACCGTGAAGCGGTCGCCGAAACGGGCGCCGCTGCGCTTCGATCCGACGCTGTCCGAGATCACCGGCCCGACCTTCGACGATTCCTGGGCCGGCCCCGAAGCGACCGATCTGACCCGTCAGCACAAGGGCGAACCGCTCGGCGAGCGCATCATCGTCGCCGGCCGCGTGCTCGACGAGAACGGCCGGCCCGTGCCGGCGACGCTGGTCGAATTGTGGCAATGCAATGCGGCCGGGCGCTACCACCATCCGGTTGATCAGCACGACGCGCCGATCGATCCGAATTTCACCGGCGCCGGCCAGATGGTGACGGACGCCCAGGGCAATTACCGCTTCGTGACGATCAAGCCCGGCGCCTATCCCTGGCGCAACACCCACAATGCCTGGCGCGCGGCGCATATCCATTTCAGCGTGTTCGGCCCGGCCTTCGCCACCCGGATCGTCACCCAGATGTATTTCCCGGGCGACCCGCTGATGCAATACGACCCGATCTACAAGAGCACCGCCGACGCGCTCGCGCGTGAGCGCCTGGTGTCGCGTTACGACCCGGAGTTGAGCCAGGCGGAATGGGCGCTCGGCTACCGCTGGGACATCGTCTTGCGCGGGCGTGAGGCGACCCCGCAAGACCCGGGCTGAGGGCACGCGATGGCGGAGAAACTGATCCCGACCGCATCGCAGACGGTCGGCCCGTTTTTTCACCTTGGCATGGCGCGGCCCGAATGGGCCGACCTGACCCGGGCCAATCCGATCGGCGAGCGGATCGTGGTCGACGGCCGCCTCGTCGACGGCGATGGCGCGCCGGTTCCTGACGCGATGATCGAGGTGTGGCAGGCCAATGCCGCGGGCCGCTACAACCACCCGGACGATGACCGGACCGACAAGCCGCTGGACCCGCATTTCCGTGGGTTCGGCCGGGTCGCCACCGATGCCGAGGGACGGTTCCGTATCACCACGATTCGGCCCGGCCCGGTGCCGGGGCGGGGCAATTCGCTGCAGGCTCCGCACCTGACCCTGGCGATTTTCGGCCGCGGCCTGCTGCGCCATCTGTATACGCGGGTCTATTTCAGCGACGAGCCGGGAAACGCCAACGACCCGCTGTTGTCCTCGATCGAAGATGAGGCGGCGCGGCGCACGCTTCTGGCCCGCCGCGGCGACGAAACCGGCCCGACCCGCTACCAATTCGATATTGTGCTCCAGGGCGAGAACGAAACGGTCTTCCTCGACATCTGAGCATTCGTGCGTAACCGGCAGCGTATCGAGTTATCTAAAATCCAGATTAAGCAAACTATCGCAAAACGCGAACCTGCGCGGCTGCTGTTTCACCACTCCGCCTTATTCCGTCAATTGCCTCCCCGTTCAGCAATCTCTCCGGGATCGTTTTCAGAAGCGCGGCGTATATCAACGCGGGCAATCGCCCGTTCTTGATAGCTTAATAGGGGAAACGACGATGCGGATGCGGATCAGTGTAGCAGGCGCGTGCCTCGCGCTTGCAACAGCGATGGCCGTCCCCGCCGCGCACGCCCAGATGACCTACTACATCGGCGGCGAGGGCGGATGGTCGATGCTGACCGACCAGACCGACCGGGCAAGCGGTCTCCCGGGATTGCACAAGCGCTTCGACGATGGCTTCGCGGTCGGCGGCCGCGCCGGCGTCGAATGGGGCCCGTGGCGCCTCGAAGAAGAATACGCCTACCGCAGCAACGACCTGAACCGCGCCACTGTCGGCAGTGTCAGGATTGCCGGTGCGACGGGCGACCGCCAGTCGCATGCGATCATGACCAACGTCCTCTATGATTTCAGCCTCGGCTGGCCGGTGATCCCGCATATCGGCGCCGGCATCGGTGCGGTCAACATCATCGACCACGGCAGCGCGCCCGGGATCGGGCGGGTGCAGAACGACGACGATTGGCAGTTCGGCTACCAGGCGATCGGCGGTGTCCGCTGGCCGGTGTCGCCGAATTTCGCAGTCGATCTCGATTACCGCTACCTCGCGACGACCGACCCGACCTTCCGTTCGGCGACGACGCCGTCGATCCGCTACCGCTCGGGCTATGAAACCCACAATCTGATGGCGAGCCTCGTCTACCGCTTCGGGCCGCCGCCGGTCGCCGCCGCGCCGATCGCGCCGGTCGCGCCGCCGCCGATGGCACGTCGGGTCTTCCTGGTCTTCTTCGACTGGGACCGCGACACGATCACGCCCGACGGCAGTCGGGTGATCCAGCAGGCGGCGGATGCGTTCCGGTCAGGTACCCCGGTGCAGCTGCAGGTAACCGGTTATACCGACGCCTCCGGGTCGGCCGGGTACAACCAGCGCCTCTCCGAACGACGTGCCAACAATGTCGCCAACGCGCTCGCCCGGATGGGCGTGCCGCGCAACGCCATGGCCGTCAACGGCCGCGGCAAAGCCGACCAGCGCGTCCCGACCGCGGACGGCGTTCGCGAGCCGCAGAACCGCCGGGTCGAGATCGTCTTCCCGTAACCCGCGGCACCGCGAAACCTTGAATGGGCCCGCTTCGGCGGGCCCATTTTTTGCATGCGCGACAATTTGCCGGGCTTTTCCTGCGCGGCGGGCGAACTGTTTACAATCAACCAACGTTAGTGAGGCGATGAAAACACGCAAAGACAACGTCGCCATCTGGCGGCTCGACGAGCACCGCTTCGCGGTCGGGGTCGATGATGTGGTCCGCTATGTCGGATCGCAAGAGGAATGCCAGCGCCGCGCCGCGATCCTGATGGACAAGCCGGATCGCGATATCCAGGACCGCAGCCTGCTGCGGGCCTGCATGATGGCCTAGCGTCCGCCCTTTCCTGATCGTCGCCGAGGCGGCACAGCAGCCGCCTAGCAGGTCTCGCCGGCCGGCTCGCGCCGCAGCCGGCTGGGCAACAATTCTCCGATCCGTTCGAGGACCGGGTACGCCGCCGCTGCAAGATGGGCGTTGATGCGCTTCGCGTCGCGCAGCAGATCGAGGTGCAAGGCGCTGGTCTCGACACTTTCGATGCGGCCGGCGCGGATGCGGGCAAAATGAGCCTCCGTCGCGCGCGCTTCCAGATCGCGGAACACCTCCTTCTCGCCGAGCAACCGGCGGGCGGCGCGCGGGTCGTCCGTCAGGAACACCGCAGCGGCCGCGCGCAGATTGGCCTCGAGCCGCTCGATCATCGTGCGGATCTCGACCTGTCCTTCGGCCGAAAAGGCTAGACCGCGCTTCAGCCGCTTGGCAGCGCACGCCATCAACCCCTTCTCGACGATGTCGCCGGCGTGTTCGAGGTTGGTGATGAAGCCGAGCACTTCCGAAAGACGACCGCTGTCGGCCGCGTCGAGAATTTCCGGGTCGAGGCCGGTCAAATACCTCTTGATCGCTCCGTTGAGCTGGTCGAGGACGGTATCGAGGCTCTTGACCGCAGCAACTTGGGTTCGGTCGCCCCGATCGAGCGTGTCGAGCGCGCCGCGCAGCATTGTTTCGAGCACATCGGCCATTCGCAGCGCCTCGCGCGCCGCGCCGGCAAGGGCGATCGCCGGCATCTCGCGCGCGGCTTCGTCGAGGTAAAGCGGCCGCGCCGGATCGGCCAGGGTCACCCGCGCCGGCAGCAGCCGCACCAGCAGTTTGGAAAACGGTCCGAGCACCGGCAGGAACAGCAACGCCGTCACCAGGTTGAAGGCGGTGTGAAAATCGGCGACCGCGCGCACCGAATCGGGGGCGACGGTCACCATCGCCGGCCCGATCCAGTCGAGCGCGGCCAGGGCAAGCACGACACCGAGGGCGCGGTTCAGCAGGTTTCCAACCGGCAGCCGCTTGGCGATTGGGTCACCGCCGCCCAGGCTTTCGAGCAGCGGGTTAGCGCGGTACCGAGATTGGCGCCGAGCACCAGCGCGAAGGCTGCGTGCGGCGGCACCACACCATTCGCGACGAGCGACATGACGAGCAGGACGACCGCGACGCTCGAATGCGCCGCCCAGGTCAGTACCGCGGCCAGGATCACGTCGATAACCGGTTGCGTCGCAACCGCACCCAGCAAGAGTCGCAAGCTCGGCACGTCCTCATAGGGCGTCATCAGCGACACCAACTGATGCAGCGCGATCATCATCAGACCGAACCCGATCGCGGCGCGGCCGAGATCGCGCAGGCGCGACTGGCTGCCGCGGCGGAACAGCATCACGCCTACAAGCACCGCCAGCGGCGCGACCCAGCCGATATCGAACGACAGCAATTGCACGATCAGCGTCGTACCCAGATTGGCGCCGAGCATGACCGCCAGGGCCGGCACCAGATCGAGCATCCCGCCGGCTGCGAAGCTCGCCGCCATCAGCCCGGTCGCGGTGCTGCTCTGCAATACGGCGGTGACACAGAAACCGGCGAGGAAGGCACGAAAACGGTCGCCCAACGCGCGGCTCAGGAAGCGCCGCAGCTGCGGTCCAAAGGCCCGCTGGATGCCGCTTTGCACCATGTGCACGCCCCACAACAGCAGGGCGACGGCACCGGCCAGATCGATCAGGGTCAGCGTAACGTTCATCGCGCCGCCTCCTTGGCTGATGGGTGCCTGCCAAGCGCGCGCTGGGGGCGCGTAAATACGCCCCGATGACGCCGATTTCAACCGCTCAAATGCGCTATCGCGCGGTACCGATGCGAAGCCTCATTCTCGCGCGATAATTGCTCAGGAATTGACGGATTCCACCATTTCGCTCACAATATTGGCGATGAGTCGTGCGAATACAGATGCCCCAAATGCAATTGTCGAAGGCGACAGCCTCGTTGAATTGGCGCGGCTGGCATCGGAATCTGTCGATCTCGTCTTCGCCGACCCTCCCTATAACCTCCAGCTGAACGGCGAGCTGCATCGGCCGGACAACAGCCGGGTCGACGGCGTCGAAGAAGACTGGGACCGGATCGGCGGCTTTGCCGAATATGACGCTTTCACCCGCGCCTGGCTGTCCGAATGCCGGCGCCTGTTGAAGCCGTCGGGCGCGCTGTGGGTGATCGGCACCTATCACAACATCTTCCGCATCGGCGCGATCCTGCAGGATCTCGGCTTTTGGGTGCTCAACGACGTGATCTGGCGCAAGGCCAACCCGATGCCGAATTTCCGCGGCCGCCGCTTTACCAACGCGCATGAGACGCTGTTGTGGTGCGCCCGCTCGCGCGAGACGCGCTACACGTTCAATTACGAGGCGATGAAGGCGCTGAACGAAGAGTTGCAGATGCGCAGCGACTGGCTGATCCCGCTCTGCGGCGGCCCCGAGCGGCTGCGCGGCGGCGACGGCAAGAAGGCGCATCCGACGCAGAAACCGGAGGCGCTCCTGCACCGCATCCTGCTCGCCTCGACCCGGCCGGGCGAGATCGTGCTCGACCCGTTTTTCGGCACCGGGACGACGGGCGCCGTCGCGAAGCGGCTCCGCCGGCGCTTCATCGGCATCGAGCGCGACCCGGCCTATCTCGCGCTGGCGCGCCGCCGCATCGCCGCGATCCGGCCGGCGCCGGCGGATATCGTGACGCTCGCTTCGAAGCGGGAGGCGCCGCGGATCCCATTCGGTACTCTGGTCGAGCGAGGGTTGCTGGAACCCGGCGAAGTCCTGTTCGACGGCAGCCGCCGATGGACGGCGCGGGTGCGCGCCGACGGCAGCCTGATCTCGGCCGAGCATCGCGGCTCGATCCACGCCGTCGCCGCGCAGGTACAGGGTGCCCCCGCCTGCAACGGCTGGGCCTTCTGGCATGTCGAACGCAACGGCAGCCTTGTCTCGATCGACCGGTTCCGGCAGCAATTGCGCGCCGAATTGCCCTGATGGTGACTGCTCCGGAGACGCGATGGCCTACGACCGCAACAATGTCTTCGCCCGCATTCTGCGTGGCGAGCTGCCCTGCACCAAGGTCTATGAGGACGAGCATGTGCTCGCCTTTCGCGACATCGACCCGCAGGCGCCGATGCATGTCGTGCTGATCCCGAAGGGCGAATACGTGTCGATCGACGATTTCTCCGAGCGGGCCTCGGCAGAGGAACTCGCCGCGTTCACGCGCGCGATCGGCAAGATCGCGAAGGAGGAAGGTGTCACCGCGGGCGGCTATCGCATCCTCGCCAACCACGGCGCGGCGGCGCATCAGGAGGTACCGCATTTCCATCTGCACATCTTCGGCGGCCGCGATCTCGGACCGATGTTGCGCCGCCCGGGTTCGGCGTAGAAACCGCACAACCCGTTGCCGCTGCGGCGCTTCGGGGCTAGTTGCTTCAGCGCGAAGAGCATGATAGCGGTCCCCGCCAAGTCAATGGGGGCGGGGCGCTGGGAACCGCCGCAGGGGAGGAAGACATGACGGACCACCAAACCGCGAAGGTGACGCGGCGCACGATGCTCGCCGCAGGCGGCGGCCTGATCGCCGCCGGAGCGCTGCCGCACCTGGCGCGCGCCGCCGCCGACAGGCCGCCGATCGGCACCTGGCCAGCCGGCTCGCAGGGCGACTCGGTCACGATCGGCGCCACCGTGCCGCGCACCGGCACCTACGCCGTGCAGGGCGAAGACGAGCTGAAGGGGATGCAGCTCGCCGTCGAGCACATCAACGGTGGCGACCCGCTGATCCAGAAAATCTCGCCGAAAACCAGCAAAGGCGTCCTCGGAAAGCAGGTCAAACTCGTCGTCGCCGATTCCGAGGCGAAGCCGAACACCGCCGTGCAGGAGCAGTCTCGCTTCATCAGCGAAAACAAGATCGTCGCGATGACCGGCTCAACGTCGAGCGCGGTGGCGGTCGCCCTCAACAAATTGGCGCAGCGCGAAAAGGTGCTGTACCTCGTCGCCATCTCCGGCTCGAACGACACAACCGGCAAGGATTGCGTCCGCTACGGCTTCCGGCAGTGCTTTTATGGCCAGACGGCCGCCGCCGCGATCGGCCCGGTCATGCTCAAGCAATATGGCAAAAACAAAAAGGCGGCGTATCTGACGCCGGACTACACCTATGGCCACACGGTCCAGAAGTCGATGGAGGACTACCTCGGCAAGAACGGCGGTTGGACCACCGCGACCAACCAGGTGGCGCCCCTCGGCGCACCCGATTACAGCTCCTATCTGCTGAACGTCTCGAATTCCGGGGCCGATTACCTACTGAACATCAACTGGGGCCACGACGCCGTATTGTCGATCCAGCAGGCCCAGCAGTTCGGCATCTTCAACAAAATGAAGCTGGTGATCCCCTATCAAATCCCGTTCCTGACCAAGGAGGTCGGACCCGAGATCATGCAGGGGGTGCTGGCGGCCACCGATTTCTGGTGGACGCTCGAAGACAAGTTTCCGCTGGCCAAGATGTTCGTCGAGGCCTTCGACAAGAAATACGGGTACAAGCCCGATTGGGGCGCCAACAACGCCTACATGCAGTTCGCGATGTGGGCCCGCAATTGCGAGGAGGCCGGCAGCTTCTATCCGCCGGATGTGATCAAGGCTTACGAAAAGGGTGAAACCATTCCGTCGACCGTCGGCGACGTGCATTTTCGCGCGGCCGATCATCAGCTTGTCCGGCCGGTCGTCATCGTGCAGGGCAAGAAGCCGAGCGAGATGCGGAACAAGGAGGATTACTGGGAGGTCCTCGAAGTCGTTCCCGGCGAAGGCTTGATGCAGAAGCCCGACGCGTTCGGCTGCCAGCTTGGCGACTACACCTAGCATCGTCGCGGCCGGCGGCCGGAATCCGGCGGCCCGTTTGAACGAGCGTACCGCGCCGGCCGCGCTGCCCGCATGATCACCTGGCCGAATTTCATCTCGCAGTTCTTCAACGGGCTCGCGACGGGCACGCTGTTGGCGCTGATCAGCTCCGGGCTGACCATCATCTATGGGACGCTCGGCGTGTTGAACCTCGCGCATGGCGCGATGTTCATGCTTGGCGGCTATGCCGGCTACGTGGCGCTGCAGGCGACCGGGTCGTTTGTTGCCGCGGTTGCCGCCGGGGCGTTGTCCCTGGTCGTCGTCGGCAGCATCATCGAGCTGGCGATCATCCGGCACTTCTACGCACGGCCGCCGGAAGACCAGCTGCTGGTGACGTTCGGCATCAGCATCGTCATCGTCGAACTGGTGCGGTTCGGGTTCGGCAGCCTGTCGCGAACCGTGTCCCCGCCGTTGTGGGCCGCCGGCGTCACGCCGATGGGCTTCCTGATCTACCCGACCTACCGCATTGTCGTGACCGGGATTGCAGCAGTCGCGCTCGCGCTCCTCTATTTCGTTCTCTACCGTACCCGGCTCGGCATGATCGTGCGTGCCGGGATCGAGGATTCCGGCATGGTCGGAATGCTCGGCATCAATGTCTACCGCGTGTTCATGGTCGTCTTCGGCATCGGCGCGATGGCGGCCGGGTTTGCCGGGATCGTCAATGCGCCGGTGGTCTCGCTGACCCCCGATATGGGCGAGTCTATTCTGGTTCAGACCTTTGTCGTCGTCGTGATCGGCGGGGTTGGGTCGTTTCCCGGCGCCATCGTCGGCGGGCTGATCGCCGGCGAGATTCTGAGCCTCACCTCGATGGTCAATCCAGCCTATTCCGGCGTCATGCTGTTTGCGGCCATGACCCTCGTTCTGCTGTTGCGGCCACAGGGCCTGCTGGGCGCGCTCGGCCGCGAGTAGACCGATGCTGCGCAGCCGCCCACTGTTGATCGAGGCCTTGACCGCGCTCGGTCTGATCGCCGCGCCGTTCCTGCTTCCTCACCTCGGGTTTGCGCCGAACACGGTCAACCAAATCCTGATCTGGGGCCTGTTCGGCATCGGCTTCGATATCCTGTTCGGCTACACCGGGCTGCTGTCGTTCGGGCAATCGGCGTTCTTCGGCACCGGCGGGATGGTCGCGGCGTATCTGCTGACCAACAATCTGATGTCGAACGTGCTCGGCGCGCTGGCCGTCGGCACGCTGGCCGCGGTGGTGGCGGGGGTGGCGGA
>Ga0102924_1006709_pt1 | contig 10725 bp, 11 predicted proteins | sample PaiPotPPM11metaG_FD_80116 | JGI IMG/M metagenome (GOLD analysis project Ga0102924, IMG submission 80116) | Iron sulfur acid spring bacterial and archeal communities from Banff, Canada, to study Microbial Dark Matter (Phase II) - Paint Pots PPM... ...
CAAGCCCTTGTAAGATTAGACTATTACACCAATATACAACATACCTCAGCACCAAATAAGTATAAAGAAGTAGTACATATCTACTAATAAACAGATTAACGAACGATCTATATGATTATTCGAATTCCCGATGATGCTCTGCTTTGACGTGAGCTTTAAGAAATTCCTCCAAGGGTCCTTTCCCTTCTCTAACTCTCCTTTTAAACAATGCTATGCCATTTCCCTTTTGCTTACAATAGATATTTACTTTCCATTTTTTGTCATCTAGCTTGGGAAAATCAATCCTGTAGTGAGCCCCTCTACTCTCTTGTCGCATTAAAGCGCTTCTTATTATGGCCTCACAAACAACTATAGCGGATTTTACTTCCCAAGTTCTAACAACATTCTCATTAATTTTGAATTTTTTCAGAATATTATCTTTAGAATAAAATTCCTTCTTTAGCTTCAAAATTTTTTTCAATCCCTCTTGTAGTTTGCCTGCTTCTCTTACTATTCCTGCGCTATCTTTCATCAACTTTTCTATTTCAGTGCGAAATTTAATTGGATCCTTAGTGACAAATATTCCATAATCAAATCCGTTTTGTCTATTAGCACTCAGTCCTAGTAATTGTGGTTTCACCTTCTTTGCAAAGATAGCTGCTGCTCTTCCAGCAATTTTTCCGAAAACTACTGTATCCAGTAAACTATTTCCACCTAAACGATTAGCACCATGAATCTGACTTATTACTTCTCCAACCGCAAATAAACCTCTAATTCTCGTTTTACAATCTCTGCCTACTTGGACCCCACCCATAGAATAATGTGCTGTGGGTGCAACCTCCATTTTCTCCTTGGATATGTCGATTCCATCAAGCTGTTTGAACTGTTTGTACATGGTCGGCAGTCTTTCCAAAATTTTTGCCTTTGGTAGATGGGTTACATCCAACCAAATTCCACCGTGTTTAGTACCCCTACCTGATGCGATTTCATTAAAAATTGCACGTGCCACTACGTCACGTGGTCCTAGCTCCATTCTTTCGGGATAATAATTTTTCATGAACCTTTCACCTTTTGAATTTAGCAAAATACCTCCTTCGCCCCGGATTGCTTCAGTAGCCAGAGTACCCACTACTTTCCTTGGCCAGACCATTCCAGTAGGATGAAATTGGACCATCTCCATGTCCACCAAATCGGCACCTACTTCATATGCAAGTGCCACACCTTCCCCGTAGTTTTCAAAAATTCTAGAACTACTCACGGCATAGACTCGCGTATATCCACCAGCCGCGAGGATCAATGACTTGCATTCGAACATGGCAATTTTTTTCCTTTTGACATCTATGCCAGTTGCACCTTTGATATGTTCTACTACCACTCTACCTCTTTTTCCACTTGCACCACGCGACTTCAATAATATCGTGATGTAAACGTTGTCTACAATTTCGATTTTCCGTCGACGAACTTGATCCATCAATACACGAATTATTTCCTTGCCAGTCCAATCTTCGTAAAACACAGTTCTTCTGTAAGTATGGGCGCCAAAAAATCGCTGTGTTAACCGGCCATCTTTCTCTCTATGAAATCGAGCACCCCATCCTACTAGTTCATTTATAGCCTCAGGTGCATTTTTACACAGTACTTCTACCTTGTTGTAGTCAGCAAGAAATTCCCCCTCTCTTAGAGTATCAGCAGCATGAATCATCCAATTATCATCTGGGTCCATAGTAGCAAGAGCTGCATTAATGCCACCTCTAGCTAATACTGTATGTGGGTCTCCTTTTCTACTCTTGCTTATTATAAGAACATGTGCACCGGCATCATGAGCCTCTATTGCAGCTCGAAGACCTGCAGAGCCACCACCTATAATTAGAACATCACATGAGCGGTTAGACTGTTTTTTCATCTTTTCAGTCATTTAGGTATCTCTGGTAACTAATATTTAACATATCAGGAAAACTGCCTTTTCTAGAATTGCCTACTAGCAGTATGTTATGTTTATGTTTAGCTGGTCTCCACCTCTTACTAAACACTGCTATCATGAATGACACCCTTTCCGAAGCAATAATCGTGTAACTGCTTTACTTTTTGCTTCCAATAAGAGCTTAGGTGCTAGTTATGCTGGTCTATGATGGTTTGTAGATACTAATCTTGCCACAGAAGTTATTCAGCATAATGGCGGTATAGTCGTCTATACCACCTTTGTTGGATTTAATCCAACCAAACAAGTTGGAATAGTGGAATTTTGCAGCTGTGCGGGTAAGGATATTCCGCTGCCAGTAAGAGAATCATTAGCATTATTTATTACCTCTACATTAGGTATATGATAGTTATTGTAACATTGTATCACAAACCCTACTTGTAAAAACGATATGAATAAATAGATCACTCCAATGGTCATTTCTGGAAACGATTTGTATATCCTAGCCAGTCTTAAGTATAGTTGCTTAGGTATCTTCTCATCTTCGTCAGCTACGATAATGCATGTTCATTTTCTAAAACTAGACTAGTACTCTCTATTCCTTTTTTGTTTTTGTTTGATTTTTTGAGGATCCTGGGCAAGCATAACTCCTCCCACAAGTCTATTCAGGGATCTTCCATACTTTTAGTTCTTTTTATTGCAATTCCCTTTGTCCTGTAGTAATGTATGTGATAGAATGTACAATAAACTTCGATAAAGAACAAGTATGACGAAACAAGATGAGGCGAGTTCAGGTACTGACAGGGTGACGGAAACTTCATGTTTGTCTTACCGAAGGCTTTCGCGATTGCACTGGGCATAAGCAAGTATCGGAAGCTCGGTAGCAAACATATTAGGCACAGTATGCTAATTTTGACGTTCAATACAAATGCCCCTTCCAACTGTGAAAGGAGTCGGTACGTTCTACAAAGAATATGGAAATCCTAAAGATAAGCATGTCTTATTTCTACATGGACTTGGAGCCTCATCTCTTGTTTGGAGAGATATTCCAGATGCATTGTCAAAATATTTTCACACAATAACAGTTGATTTGATAGGTTTTGGTGGAAGTGAAAAGCCAGAGAATGCAGATTATACAGTCAAAGGGTTCAGCAAATTCATTATGGATTTCCTTATAGAAAGAATTGGGATAGAGGAGAAGGAGCATACAAAGATAAGCATCGTGGGGCACTCATTGGGCGGGTATATAGCTGCACAAGTTGCTATACAAAATAAAGAGATGATAGAAAAGCTTGTTTTGATAGATTCCTCGGGTCTGCTTGATGGGCCAACGCAGTTGCTGAAAGATTATCGTATTGCAGCGACTGAGGTAAATCCAGTAACAAGATATGAAAAAGTCAAAAGAGTATTAGAGGACCTATATTCTGGTCCTTCAAGGCTGCTTCCCGTAGCAGTTGATTTGTTTGATTACACAATTGAAAAGCCAGGCGCAAAACATGCGTTTGAAGCCGCTTTCGATAACAGTACAACAACACAGATTGAACCAGAAGGATTCAAACAAATAGAAAATATTCCTTGCTTTATCATATGGGGTGAAGAGGACAATCTAATACCGATTGAATATTATCATAGGTTTAGACAGGAGCTCCCAATGGCCCAATATGAAACAATAGCAGATGCGGGTCATGCACCGTTTGTTGAGAAGACAGCTCTCGTATATGAAAAATTACGTACATTCTTAATGAAAGATGACGACACGGCAAAGTGACATGAAAGATAGACAAATCATAAACTATTATTAGAAATAACTACCAAATGCAGAGGCGGCCATCAAGCTAATAGTAAGCTATTTTGCGATTTTAAACCTCAGCGATTTATATGCCAGATATATCAGTATTGATAGTAATGAAATTCAATCCTTTCGATAGGAAAAAATTCAAATGCAATATATGTGACGAGAAATTCAAGACTGGATCTGAACTGACAGAGCATAATCATATAAAACACGGGCCAACAAAGTAACAATAGGATTAGCACCTGTTCCTACTTTTTTCTTCCTATTGGCATAGCAAATGATAGCTGGTAGCCATCTGGGTCTCGCATATGAAAGAATCTTTCACCCCATGAAGCATTCATAGGCACATTTTCAAATGATACTAATTCTGATATAGAAGCATCATTCGTAAATCGGGAGTATAGTTTATCTACATCTTCAGAGTAAAATATTATCCTACCAAAATCCATTTTATGGCTATGGTGACGGATAGTAGAATCAATGTTATTCTTTACTTCCAAGTTGAGGCACATTTTGTAAGTACTATCCTCACCAATCTCAAATGTTGTAAAGGAATCGCCATATGATCCCCCATACGCAACCTTAAAACCAGGTATGATGGAATAAAATTTGCATGACTTTTCCATGTTTTTAACTGATAGCGTAATTGCAGATATCCTGTATACTCTCACGATAGTTCTTTTCTGTTACTAATAGTGTTAAATTTTTCCTAATTGAAGATGTACATCACGCCCGACATAACCATTGATCTTATGTAAGGGAAACCACTTAACGATTTTTGAGTATTAAAACTTCTTTATGTGACTCATCTACACATTAAATGCTGGAAGGACGGTTATGTCCCACGTTAAGGCATTCATACGTAAACATACTATGCGAAGAAATGCAATGTCTATCGGCCATCTTTGGGCTGCGTAATCCACCGAAATGTTAAAAACTAATCTTCATTTCATCAGTGCCATCGTTATTTGTCTTGCGGCTATAGTTCCAATTTATCTTACTCTAAAATTAAAAAACAGTATAAGGAAATTAACACTGATACTTACGATTTTTATATTGACACATGCCGTTTACATATTGTTGGATTTTATGGCTTAACTTTATTAGTAGAAGGAGTTTTTGAACCACTTTCTGTTGCAGTATTGATATTCTTTGGAATTGTTTATTCTGGTTTCACCAAACCAAAAAATACGGGAGTAAAAAATACGACGGTTGTAGTATGGAATCCAGGTACCTTATTTCTTCTCATGAATAGTATTACAACATTGCTACTTTTGGTAGCATTGGGTATATTTGTGTGGCTGGCAGTGCGATCTAGGAATATCAGAAGTTTTCAGTTTCAAATTTCAATATTTATAATAATTTGGATTTTAGGAGAGATAACTGGTATTCTTCAAAACAATGGAATCACTGTCCTTTCCGGTCTACAAGGTGATGTTGGATTAGAAATACACGTTATTTCGATGGTCTTTTTTAGCATGATGTTGTGGTTTAGATACTATTATTCAAAAAGAAGTGGAATAAAGATGATTGAAGATGTTGCTTACGCTAGTAGTTAGCGATAGAGAAAAACGAAGTCTAATTTTTATTCCCATCCTATTATTATACTATTTCTTCTCACTCATCTAATGTTGTTGCTTTGACTGGTACGTTTTCGAATCCAAGATTTTCATCATTTCGTTATCGCACGCTTCAAACCCTCTCTTTTAATTATTATATTGGGTTTAGAACTCTTTAGTTGCTGGTCAGTATCTTTAGATTTCTGTTTATGTGTCAGTTATAAATCTGATCATAGGAATCATACAAGTTTATTTCTTTTTTTCCAGAGCATAAATAGAAACAATAATCTAATCATTTTTAATATTAGAGTATGATGATTATGAAAGGTAGGGAGTATCACAAGAAAAAGATGATGGTCGAAAAATTTATCAGAAGATCTGGAAAAGTGGATCATTCTGTTATTCTGAATGAAGTGGATATAGATTATGACACCTTAATGATAATACTTGCAGAATTGCGTAAAGAAGGCCATATAAAATAATCTGTCTCACGGACTACATTGATACTGGGTCCTTTGTACTATTTTTCCATTTGGCTAATTGTGATGGCTTGGTCTTAAATTCAAAGTAAATCGATCTTGATAAGTCTAAAACAGGCACTGATTTGTTATTAATTATGAGATAGATACTTTGCACGTTCTTTCGTTATTCGTATTACATTTATCGTTCTGGCTGCACTCGTTTCTCCAACAATCAATTATGACAATGCCAGTTCCATCTCTCCCAACGCTAAATCATATTATGCAGCATTTTTGGACATTAACAATTCTTATAATCTCGTAGTAAAAAAACCATGAACGAATTTGGTAGAGAAGTGTTTTGGAGCATTTTAGGGGGGGCTGGATAGGAATAATTTGTCCTCGATTAAGGAACACGACCTTATTTTTTGTTATTACAACAGTAATAAATTGACTGTGGGGCAATGTTTTTAAGTTATATGTTTTAGCAATAAAATAACAAAAAGAAATTGGTGGAGAATTCTCAGATTCAACTGGTGGAAAATCTAGATCTAACGGCACCAGCGTTAAACCGCTTTGTAAAACCAAATGAAATCAGCAAATTAGTTGCACAGTACGGCACCCCGCTTTATCTGATTGACGAAGATACGCTGCATGCCAAAGTCAAGGAATTACATACAGCATATGCAAAGTTCGTTGGGCCTCTGAAGATCGCCTACTCTATTAAAGCTAACTTTAACCCAGCGATCTTACGTACATTCATAACTGATGGTGTAACATTCGATTTGACATCGATTGGCGAACTTCATTTTATAAAACAATGCAAAGCAGCTCCCGAAAACATCATTTATACAAGCGTTACCGAGGAATTGGAAGAATACCTTGAGGTATTACAGAGTGGTGTAAGAAAGATTGTTGTGAGTTCATTTAATGGAATGACGAATTTGGCAAAAGCAGCTAGCAAAATAGGTGTGAAGGTACCAACTATGATCCGAGTGAATCCAGAGGTAGGAGTTAAAGCTGGAGTTCGCGCATCATACAGAAACGGCAAATTTGGAGTTCCATTCAATGGTGGAACCATCGATAGCGCAACCAAAATGATCAAACACCTGATGGACAATGATTTACTTAGATTTGAGGGCTTTCACTTTCATCTGGGGTCGCAAATTACGGACTTCTCGTGTTTTATACATGCGCTTGACAAGATGGATGCATTTATGACAAAAATGAAGAAGGAGTATCCAAGCTTCCAGGTTAATACATTTGATATTGGGGGAGGGACGCCAGTGTTCTATGACGAACCAGTACCAAGTCCCACGCAGATGGCTGAAAACCTTATCTCTCGACTCAACCAACTAGTAGACACTCACGGAATATTCGAATTGATGGTCGAAAGCGGCAGGTTTCTTGTAGCTGAATCATCGATCTTGGTTTCTAAGATAGTAAATACTAAGGAATATAGTGAACACAAAATTGTCATATTAGATGCAGGTTATCATTTATTGTTAGATGCAGCTCTTTTAAAACAAGAATATCCACAAGAAATAGTTTCAACGCCTAAAAACAAAGTCAAGATAACAAGTCAGATACCTACAAAGAACATCCATTTGGCAGGTAGGTTATGTGATACCTATGACATTTTTCCCTTATCGAAAGCATCGAGCCTGAATGAGGCAGATGTTGGAAGATATATGTCATTCTATAATGTAGGAGCGTACTCCCTCGTATTCAATATGCCATTTCACTGTCAGATAAAACCACCTGTCATTATGAAGACTGCCAATGCAGAATTTAAACTAGTTAGAAAAGGGTCGTCATATGAACGACTTTTTATAGAAGAAGGAGGAGATATATTCTAACCACGCTTTTTTATCCCCGAATAGAGTTTATATATATTTTACTTACAGAGATTGGTTGGTTATACTGTCATCCTCTCCATCCTCATTTACCAGAAAAGGCTATGACTATAGTAACAAGAAAATCAGAGCACATATTTTCGTACTCGGCAAAGTGCAGGGTGTGTATTTTCGACAAAACACTCGAATAGTAGCTTCTAGGCATGGTGTAACGGGTTGGGTATGTAATCTAAAAGATGGACGAGTGGAGTTGCTTTTAGAAGGATATGAGGCAGACGTTGGACAGGTGATTGAATGGTGCCACGCAGGCCCACCAAAGGCTATTGTTGATGACATTGATATAAAGTATGAAAAGTATACTGGTGAATTTGAAGAGTTCAGGGTCAATTATTGAATTGGACCTGCATTATTCCAGGGTTTGAAATTCTATGATGCTCAAGTAGGATCAATGAATGAATCTAATCTAAGACCGTTTTTAATCTAAAATAACGTCAGATCATCGCCTACTAACGATATCCTTCTTTTGTTATTTTTATCGATGGTCGACCACATTATATCTTAAGATATTATATCTTAACTGTTGTTTTTGCTGATGGTAGACTGAATGCAAATGTTGCTCCTTTATCTTCAGTATTATTCTTTACCCATATCTTTCCACCATAAGCCTCGATGATACTTTTAGAAATAAACAACCCTAAACCTGTTCCTTGAGACGATTTTGAAGTGAATTTCTCAAATAATCTAGGCAATATCTCCTGATTTATTCCTGTACCAGAATCTTTGACGGTAACAACGGCAAGCTTTTGAGGGCCGTTGTCTTTTTTCTCTTCTAGAGTTATGGATACAGTGCCGCCGCCTTTCTTGGTAAATTTAACAGCGTTAGTTAAGAGATTGAAAATAACTTGAGTTAATCTTGCTTTATCTGCTTCTACAGATATAATATCGTGGTCACTAGGAATGAATACCAATTCTATTTTCACATCATGATCTATTTGATTGTTAATTTCCTGTACGGTATTTGATATCACATCATTTACATTGATTAGTTCTTTTTTTTAGCTCCAATGATTGGCTTTCAATTTTTGTAACATCTAAAACGTCATCGGCAAGTCGCTGCAACCTCTTTGCATTCCTAGCTATAACATCCAGTAATTCTTCTACTGCTGCTCTATCCATTGTTTTATCTGAACGTAGAACTCCAGTTAATCCAAGTATCGGCTCAATAGGAGTTCGTAATTCATGAGCCGCTATATCGAGAAATTCTTTTTGCATTTTATTATTGATTTTTAGCTGCTCATACGTCTCATTTAATTTTTCATATAATTCTCTTTGTTTCCAAAGACTATCAAAGATTGAAGCATATGATAAAGCAATCGGCTTGCTATCAGAGTATGCCCCCAGTCCCGCTGCGTCGTAAGAATTATCTTTTGTATCGTCCTTTGTTTCTATAATTAGAGATTGTGTTCGATCAACAACTAAAATTCCAATTGTATTTTGTAAACTCACGTCAACGCTTCTAATGGATAACTCCGGCAGTACCAAATTCACTTCATTTATTATCTGTGTAATCTGCTGGTAATCAGCAGGTATCAAGACTCTAATTTTTACACCATGTTCTATTGATTCTTTGAATAAGTGAAGCACTCCAATCCGTGCTTGGCGACGAAATGCGTTGATTGATGAAAATATTCTCAACACTTCATCGCTTGCGGATTCTACTAGATCAAAAGATCGCTTTATCGACGCTCTAGTATTTCGAATAATTTCTATGTTAGCTGATTCATGATACATTACATAATACCCCTCATTCTTCAATCTCTCCAGTCTTCTGTTCGGCTAGTGTCGCCTTGTCCCATAAAGTAGCGAATAGAGTCTGCTGCTGTTCTACTATTCTTTTGACATCGTTGCAGACAAGTTGGGGCATGGGAACACTTCGTGGGACACACACGAATTATTATTAATTAGTTCAATCTATAAATGCATTATTTTACATTATCGTACGTTTTCTAAAGATTATTGAAGGAAGATGGACAATTCGTGCAAATATGGCTATATTAACTGAATCTAAAGACGTTATTTCCAGTGGTTGATATTAATTGATAAAAATTATTAAAACCTGAGAATAAGATATTATGGTCTGTTGAGAACCTTCTCATGCTGCATATGACCTTTATAATATTCTCGTAAGTGCATCAAGCTGTTACGCAAGCATGGTTTATGTAAAGATGGGAGCACACGAGTAAAGACAGAATGTACCGTTAGTGAGGAACAAAAGGAAAACACTTGGGATTAATTGCTGTCAAAATGCGACAGACTGTTCTAATTCATTGCCGCCAACTGCGTATCGATGAAGACATTCATATTCTGTCTGTCAATATCAAAGTAGTCTTGCAGATATAGCCGAGAGCAACTAAATCATCTAAAGATGACAGCCGTATAGACATTATCAGAGTATGAAATCACTAGTCGTAGTAGAACTGTCTTTGTCAGGAGATCGCAAACTACCAAGATTTGTAAATCTCTGGAATAAACACGATCCTTATACCTTCTTATTTTTCACCCAAATGTCTACCATGGATAAAAATAATTAGTTCTTGGGATATTTTCTTATTAGTATTTTATAAATATGGCGCAGATCATTTTTAAGTGTCATTGAAAACGTTAGAAAAGAATTGTACTTTTTGCAAAATTGTCGATGGTAGCATTTCTGCAAGAATTATTAGTCAGAATGATAAAGCTGTCGCTTTTCTAGATGCTTTTCCCTTATCTGTAGGACACACTTTGATCATTCCAAAAAGACATTATTCTAAAGTACAGGATATGAATAGGGAGTTTTCATCTGCAATATTTGATTTGCTAAGAGTTGTAACTCCAGCAGTGGAAGAGGCAACAGGTGTCAAGGCTTCAACTATAGCAATACATAACGGCTTAGAAGCCGGACAGGAAATACTACATGTCCATATCCATATTATTCCACGTATCAGCGGTGACGGAGCAGGACCAGTTCATTCAATGTTTAAGAACAGACCACAGATTAGCTCTGAGAAGCTGGATTCGATGCTTGACAGGATAAAAGAACGTGTCGAATTGTCATAACTCTATTTCATAGCATTTATTTATTCTACGAAGACTGTTTAGCTCCTACTACTGAACAAAATGC
>Ga0102924_1006710_pt1 | contig 10725 bp, 14 predicted proteins | sample PaiPotPPM11metaG_FD_80116 | JGI IMG/M metagenome (GOLD analysis project Ga0102924, IMG submission 80116) | Iron sulfur acid spring bacterial and archeal communities from Banff, Canada, to study Microbial Dark Matter (Phase II) - Paint Pots PPM... ...
ATCCCTCGTCCCGCTGGTGAGAGCGCGGGACTTCGGGATGACGCCTTTGTTGGAGAATTTCGGCGACGGGCTTAGATCTGCGAGCAAGTAGCCGGGTGGGTCGGACATTCCTGTCCGACCAAGCCCCGTCCTAAGACGGCGCCTTTTTTCCCCACTCACGACCGGTTAGGGCACGGCTTTAGCCGTTCCGAAACAGCTACCCTTTCCCTGTCATTCGAGCGAAGAAGATCATTCGCTTTGCGAACGATCTTCGCAGTCGAGAGCCTGCCCTGAGCGACCGAGGGTGGAACGGAGGGAGCCGAATGGGAACCTGCTTTCCTCATTCCAACAATGCGGCGGTCGCTCTTTCGTCGCGGTTTGTCGAGTTGGGCTCCACAACGCCACGGCTGAAGCCGTGCCCTGATACGACCCTCGGGAATGTGAATAATCACGCGCCAAAGACGGACAGCTGCTGCTACTCTGTTCTCCGAGGAGAACAACTCATGGCACGCAAGATACTTTACTGGGTAACCACCGGAGTGATCGCTGCGCTGATGTGCTTTGCGGCGTTCACTTATCTATCGGGAAACCCGCAGGCGGTCGAAGGATTTGCCCGTGATGGATATCCGCAGCAACTACGCATCATTCTGGGGATTGTGAAACCGTTGGGCGCGATCGCGCTGCTGGTTCCCGGCTATCCCAAGCTCAAAGAGTGGGCGTATGCGGGATTTACCTTCGCATGGATCTGTGCAATCGTCGCGCATTATCTGGCGAACGAGAAGCCGAAAGCGCTGTTTGCAGTGGTGGCGTTGGTGCTGCTGTTTGTCTCCTATGTAACTCGGCCAGCGAATAGAGTGTGGCGGCCGAACTCGACTGTGGCGTAAGCGGCCATGCGGGTCGCCCCACGCGCTACCTGCGAGTCTCCACGGTCTCGCCCTTTTCCACGAAGGCTTGCATCCAGCCTAAAACGCGCTTCCACCCTTCTCCGTGGCCTTGAGCAGACGCGATGTCGCCGGCGAATCCGGAGTGGCGAATTTTGACCACGGTGCCGGTGCCGACGCGTGCAGGTCCGTGATGCTGTAAACCGTGAACGTCGCGTGGCTCAAGCTCCCAGCGCACGATAGTTTCCTGAAAGCCGGAATAGCTCGACTTCCAGGTGTGCACGAGCAAGCGCGGCGGATCGATTTCCAGATACTCTCCTTCGACGCTGAAAGTCTTGCCATCTATACTCTCCCCCTCGTTCCGGTATTTGCCGCCTACACGAAAATCAGCCTGCGTCGAAGTTAGCCGATACAGCCCTTTCTGTCCCCACCATTGTGAGGCCTGCTTGGGATCAGTAATGGCTTCGAAAACGCGAGCCGGCGGAGCGGCGATGAAAATTTCCGCGAAGACGACGTCATTGTCGGGAGTTACTTGTGCGGTAGCCACTTAATTCCTCATTTCAAATGTTTCACCTTTTTCGATGAAAGCTTTCAGCCAGTCGAGAGATGGACCCCAGCCGGTCTGATGACTCTTGGCGTGATCGAGGTGACCGGCGAAACCGGAGTGACGAACTCGCACCATGGTTCCGGTACCCACACGGTGCGTCCCGCTACCGTGCAGGCCGTGGACATCATGCGGCTCGAGTTCCCAGCGCACGACGGTTGGAATGTCAGCGAAATTCGCAACCCGAGTGTGCACCAGGAGGCGGGGCGGGTCGATCTCCAGATACTCGCCATCGAGTCGAAAAGGCCTGCCATCGTCTGTCGAACCCACCTCGTACCATTTGCCACCGAGGCGTAGGTCGGAGTGAGAGTCAGTAACGTGGAACAAGCCTTTCATTCCCCACCATTGTGCACGCTGCTTGAGATCGGTGATGGCTTCAAAGACGCGGGCTGGCGGAGCCGCGATGAAGATCTCCGCCAGGACCACGTCGTTGTCGGTAGTGAGTGTTGCGGTAGTCAATTCAGCTCCTGAAATCACCGAGCTCGCCTTTTTCGGCGAAGGCTTGCAGCCAGGTGAATACCAGTGACCAGCCGATGCTGTGACCCTGCGTCTGATTAGCGTCGCCAGCAAAGCCGCTATGCGTGAGTCGAACCAGCGTGCCGGTATCTTGGCAGTCGAGCTCCCAGAGCACTTTGGTGATGGCTGGCATCCAACTGGAACTCCAGCTGTAGGCAAGGCGGCGCGGAGGATCGACTTCGAGGAACTCGCCATGGACTTCTAGATCGCCTATTTTTGGCTTCGTGCCGGTAGTGGACCACTTACCGCCGACGCGGACGTCCATGTTGAAGTGGTTGAAGTAGTACTGGTCTTTGCGGCCCCACCATTTAGAAGCTTGCGCAGGATCGGTGATCGCCTGGAAGATGCGCTCGCGGGGAGCGGCAATGAAGATTTCTAAAGTGACAACATCGTTGTCAGGAGTGATGTGCGATGTGGGAATGATGCTCATTGTTGCCATTGTATTTTGACCTCTTAATATATAAGTTCAGTTGGCTTGCACGGGTCGGGCGGGCGTGGACGACCGCCCCTACACAGCCGTTCCTCACGGCCGTCCCTACGTTTGCAGTTAAGCTTTCTTCGGCTTCCAAAGACCCAGGGTCGCGCCGGTCGGATCAGTGATGATGCTGAGCCAGCCGAAATCCATGACGGGCGTGACATCTTTCATGACCTGTGCGCCGAGCGACTTGGCTTTCTTGGTGGCGGCCTCGATGTCGTCAACCGCGACATACGAGAGCCAGAACGAAGGCGCGCCGGGAATTGGGTTCTTCATCAGGCCGCCGCCAGTTCCCTCTCCGACGGCAATCATGGTGTAGCCGCCGCCGGGTGATGGTATGTCTTCGAGCTTCCAGTCGAAAAGTTTTCCGTAAAAATCTTTGGCTTTCTTGACGTCGTTGGTGTTGAGTTCGACATGACAAAATGGATTAGGCATAGGACTCTCCTTAAGAATTGAAATTATTTCTTCAAACGTCGCGTCGTGGTGAGTTGTGAGCATAAATCTCTCGTCCTTGGTCTTAGTTAGCAGCACCTCAATTGCCGCTTTCAGCAAACTCCTTAATTGACGCCAGCAATCCGGGCCAGCCACCGGCGTATCCTTTGCGCTCGGCTGGCATTTGAGCCAGGCCGCTGTGGGTAACTTTAACTTGCGTGCCGCCGGGAACCGACGACAGATCCCAGCGAACGACGGTCTCTTGCAATTGGTTTGAATGCCAGCTGGCGTACCACGTGTACTCGAGCAGCCGAGCCGGCTCCAATCTCAGAATTTCGCCGTGATGCGCCATTCCGCTCGCGCTCTCCTTATTGGAACGGTCTTTTGATACGAATGACCATTTTCCGCCGACACGTGCATCCATCTCCCATTCAGTCATGGTGAATCGCGGGCCGTCACCCCACTTGAGCGCCTGTTCGCGATCGACGAGAGCTTTGAACACGCGCTCGCGCGGGGCTGAGATGAATATTTCCGTGACTACGGTGTCGTTGTCTTGCTCTTTACTGATAGGAGTTGTGGCCATTGTCTGCTTCATGTCGTTTTTCTTTCTCAACCAGTTTTCCTCAACCAGTGGTTCTCAACTAGATCGCTTAGCTCTTCTTTTGCAGGTCGAAGCGCATGACCTGGGTTTTGCCATGATCGACGTAATGCCATTCCTCCAAGTGGTGGTTGGCGTCGAGCAAAGTGAAAACTGCGCCTTGCATGTGGCCGGCGTCGGGACTGGCGAGATTGGTCGCGTCAACGAACTCGAAAGTAATGGTTTTTCCATCCGGCGATGCTGAAGCCTGCATGCGCGGCTGATTGCCGGTCGGGCAATAATGAGTGAGCAGCAGGCGGTTGCCATCCATGTGGATCATGCTCACCATGTCCTCGGCGTGCCCCTGCGCGGGATTTTGAATCTCACTCATAAGTACAGATCCGTTGGCAGTCAGGCGAAACGAGACCTGGGCAGTGTCGCCCATGCTGGTCTTCCCTTCCCAATTGCCGGCCAGCGCTTTCATGGTATCGAAGGATTTCTGCCCGGCAGATTGAGCGACTGCCGACAGCGCGTAAAGAAATACAAATGTGGAAACAGCCAGGTGTGTGCGTTTCATGGGTCTTTTCTCCTTGGGTGAATATGAGTTTTATTTTCAGACAAGTTTTCGGCACTGATTTCTTTTTCGTATTCGGACTCGACAAACGATTTCAGATTTTCCAGACTCGCGGTCCAGAAGCGGCGGTACTCTTCCAGCCACGAATCGACCGACTTCAACGGCTCGGGATTGAGTTGATAAAAACGGTGGCGTCCTTCCCTATGCTCGTCAACTAAATGCGCGCGACGCAAGATTTTGAGGTGCTTCGAAATCGCCGGACGCGAAATAGGAAACGCGCGGGCAATTTCTCCCGCGGGGCGAGTTCCCGCGCGCAGCAGATCGAGCACCGCGCGGCGGGTGGGATCGGCCAAAGCGTTGAAGGCGGCGTCTCGCGCAGGCGCGCCTCGTGGACCGGAGCCGGAATGTGTAAGTGAACGGTGACGCATAGTGTGTAACCTTTTTTAGACTTCAAATTTACTTCAAACCGAGATGTGGGCCAGCCGCCGAACTCAAGACCTTCATCGGTTCTGCTTAGTTCCAGTTGTCGATCTTGACGTCATTAGGGTCGGGGGCACCTTTCCCGGTTTCTACAAGCGACTTTAAACTCATCAGGAAAAGCCCCCATTTGGTGCTGCAATGGTGCATAAATTCGACCGGCTCCTTCCAGTCTTCGTGTTTAAAGAGGACGATGGCATAGTCGCTTTCTTGTCTGAGCTCCCAACTTACCTTGGTTCCGATCCATTCTTTGGGCCCATCGACCACTTGCCATAGCACGCGCTTGGCGGGATCAAGCTCAAGAACCTTCATGTCGAAACCGCCGGCGCCAAAGCGGAATTGGAGCACTCCGCCGACTTTACTTTCCCCTTGGGTGTTGTTCGTCCACCAGGCGGCAAGGCCATCACGCGTGGTCAATGCCTCATAAACTTCCTCCGGGGACGACTTGATTCCGACTCTATGTAGAATGTCCGCCATAATGCGATTTCTCCTTACTGGTTGTTCGAAACGGAATATGTAACTTAACGGTCACGCATAATGTGTAACCTTACAGTTACGCGAAGGCGATGTCAAGAGGGTGGGGAAAAATTTTGGGGCGAAAGAAACAGTTAACCGAAAAAGATTCGGACTATTGGTCGGCCGACCCGGCTGCTAGGTACCAGGCACCGCTTGCGCCAATTGGACATTGAACCCCTGAGCTCCTCTTGCTGAAAATGCAGGCTCAAAAGTGACCTTCATGCCGCGTTGCAATATGGTGGATTCGACCCGCGTGGTGCGGCTCATGAAATCGGAGAACTTTTCATTCTGGACGAAGACGTACGCTGGCTTCACGGCCACAACTGTGCCCGATAGGCGGAGCCGGACCTCCCGATTGGATGAGTCGCGGGGCCTGAACTGAACGCGATTTTTTTCGTCGAACGAGAATCCCTGCCTAGTAGATTCGTCGAATATTTTTGCCGCCTCATCGCCCTTTCCATCCATACACAAAAGACCGCCTAATAGCCCGACGTACGATGGATCTGCGATCCCATCCGTTTGGCATTGAGACAAGACCGCAATGCATTTAGCGTACGACTGGTTGAGGTCAAGCATAGCCCGAACGTACAAGACGAATGACCTGAACTCGCGGAAGTTGGTCTTCAGTACGGGGTCTAATATTTCAATGCATTTTTCGGGATCGCCTTGTTCTCTGTAGGCTCGCCCGAGTAGGTACCGCGGTATTACGGAGCTGATATTTTCGGCTACAGCCGTTCTGAGCTTTGTGATTCGGCCTGGTTCATTCGCGAGCCATTTCTGTACCTCCGACGAGACGATCCATAGGGACTCGCGCTCTCTCACCTGTCTTAGCCCTTCCGAAATCGTTTCCTCTGACTTGGTGACGTACTCGGAGGCCTCGTCGGGACTTTTAACTCGCTTCGCCCATTCCAGAAACAGCCGCGCCATGCTCTGATACGAGTAGTCATCCCTTGTATTCATAGCAATGCAGGACCTAAACTCCCGCTCGCTCTGGAGCATCCACTTTCTGCCAACGTCTTCGCTCTCCGAAGTGGTCGCAAGGTCGGCCATAACGGTCCCACGCGTATGGTGAAGGACTCGGTTATTCTCGTCCATCTGCAGCGCTGGGCCGGAGATCGTGCTGACATCGCCAGTTGCGGCAAGGCTCTTGAACGATGGCACTGGAGCGGTCACAGGAGAATTGGCGCTACGCAACTATTTCAAGCGAGGACTGGAAGCGTACCCGAGCCTGGCTTTTGAGCTATTGGACGTGATGTGGGGACTTTCGAGCGTAATCCTTTATTACAAGAATCAAAATGGTACGACGACGGGCGAGTTTATGGAACTCGATGCCGACTTAAAGGTTACCAAGGTCGTCGCAAACTACAGCGGTTAGACGGCTAAGTCGGGTTATTCATTCGCTGATATTTAACGAATCTCACGCACCCCGGTTGGCCACTGTCTAGCAGATGCTGACCTTCCGTGATGAGAGTTGTAGGCCGACGCCGAGATATGCTTGACAGACTAAGTATTTGCGTCCTTTACAGCGTCCTTTACGGCGGCGTTTATAACTATGCGGTGCCCAAATTGCGAGAGCCAAGTCAGCCCGAGCGCTAAACAGTGCGACCGCTGTGGCGAGGAGATTCCTGCGGGCCAGCATCTGCTGGAGGAATCTGGCGTGGTTGAGCCGGCGTCGGCACAGCCTAAATCTGCTGGTTCGTCTCGAGCCGGCAGCAACGGTGAATACCGGTTCGCCAGTTTAGGTGACCGGTTTATGGCTCTTGCCGTCGACACCGCACTGCTCTTCGGCCTGTTCGCAATCGCCGACGCCTGGGCATTTATGCGATGGGGCACGGTCGAGGGGGCGGAACTACAACTCACGACCGCGGCATTACTGATGGCGATCACGTTGAACACCACCATCTTTTTTCTTTATGGCTGGCTGCTCGAAGCGGCGTGCGGCGCAACCCTGGGCAAAGCTCTGGTTGGAATCCGGGTAGTGGGCAGCGAGGGCCGCGGAATGTTGTCAGCCTGTGCGCTGCGCAATGCTCTACGCGTGGTCGATGGAATCGGCTTTTATTTCCTGGGAGCCCTGGTGGCCGCTTGTTCGGGTGTCCGGCAACGAATCGGCGATATGTTTGCGCAGACGGCCGTGGTCGAAGAAAGCTACGGCGTGGGCATCAGGGTGATGGCGCTCATTGTGCTGGTGGCGACCCTGGCTGGAGCCGGGTACGCTGTTCCGCGAATTTGTTCAGTCGATAGGTCGGTACACAGCCGACACCTCAATCAGGTTGTTGTCCGCGTTGGGAAGAACGGAAACTCTGCTTACTTCCGGGTCGCTCGTTACAGCGTGAACGTACAGGCGTCGGCTGCGCAGTAGATCTGAGCCCAACAAGAACGTCTTCATTACAAGTCGTCTACTCCATTCGTGCGCACAATAGAAACCCTTGACAGCAAGAGGTAAAAAGAGCATTTTGAATGCCGCAGAACGCCGCTGAACGTTCATCGGCCTCTGGACCGCACATTTACAGGAGTCCGCCATGATTCCGCAAGCTGCTACGCAGAAATTTAGAGCGTCTCTTCGCGGCCAGTCCTTTTGCCCGGGCGAAGAAGGTTACGATGCAGCCCGAACAATTCCTAACGCAATGATTGACCGCCGCCCCGCGATCATAGCCCGTTGTGCCGGAGTCTCTGATGTCATCGCCAGCGTTCGATTCGCTCGCGAGCAGGAACTCGTGATCTCGGTGCGAGGCGGCGGTCACAGCATCGCCGGAAAAGCGGTTTGTGATGGCGGCCTTATGGTTGATCTCTCGGCCATGAAAGGTATACGTGTTGATCCTGTTCGCCGGACGGTGCGGGCGGAAACGGGGTTGAAATTGGGCGAATTCGATAGCGAGACTCAAGCATTCGGGCTCGCGACAACACAGGGCGTTGTCCCTACGGTTGGCATAGCGGGTCTGACGCTGGGCGGAGGCTGGGGTCACTTGCACGCAAAGTATGGACTAGCTATCGACAACTTGATCAGCGCGGACGTAGTGACTGCAGATGGAGACCTGCTCATCGCCAACGATTCCGAAAACCTGGATCTTTTTTGGGGCGTGCGGGGCGGCAGTGGCAACTTTGGAATCGTGACGTCTCTCGAATATCGGCTCCACGAAGTGGGTAGAGTGTTTGGCGGAGCCATATTTTTTCCCGCAGCAAAGGCGAAAGAGGCGCTCCATTTCTGGCGTGAATTTGCCGCTGAGAGTCCCGATGAACTCGTCACACAAGGCGGCTCGTTTAATCTTCCGGACGGCCCGCCCGTCTTCGGGATTGCCGGTTGCTACTGCGGCCCACTTGCCGCAGGAGAAAAGATATTGAAGCCGTTGCGGACTTTTGCCGCTCCGGTCGCCGATGCCTTCGGTCCGCTCAGCTACATACAACTGCAGAGTATGTTCGAGCCCTTCTTTCCGCCCGGACGTTACGTTTATACGAAGTCCAACTTCCTTCACGGCTTGAGCGATGAAACCATCGATACTCTTGTCGAGTACGTCGGAAAGAGCCCATCACCTTACACTTTTGCGCCTTTTCTGGAACACTGGCATGGCGCCGCCACCCGCGTTCCTGTTGCGAAAACGGCGTTTCCTCACCGTCAACACTCATGGAATTTTTTGGCGTGGTCGATGTGGGAAAACCCGTCACAGTCAGAGAAGAACCGGCAATGGACGCGCGAATGCTGGGAAGCTATGAGACCATTCCTCGTTGCAGGTTCGTATGGAAACTACGTCGCCGACGAGGGCGAGACCATTGCTCGTGAGGCTTATGGGGCCAATTACGATCGACTGGTTGCGCTCAAAAACAAATACGACCCAACGAACTTCTTTCATATGAACCACAACATCATGCCGAGTCAAAGGGCACCGGGTGCGATCAGTGCCTAGGAGGAGTTCTGTTTGCATGGGGCGCGAATCGAGATTGGATTCGGGGATTTAGTGTCCGCCTGCAGCTTTTCACCGTATTAGTAAGACGCTGCAGCGTAGCGCCGCGATTACTTTTACAGGGCTCTGCTTCAAAGCGCTTCGCGGATAAACCTTGCGAAACGCTTGAAGTTAGAGCACGCGAGTCTTTGAAGCTATTGCTTCAGTGAGCTGGCAGCGGATCTTTTTACGCCTTCGGTTGCGGCTTCGTCTTGTCTGCAGTTGCCTTAGCTGTCGCCTTCTTAGTCGAGGCTTTGGTCGTCTTGCTGGCGTTCTTCTTGTCTTTCTTGCTAGTGGTCATTTTGGCCGGCTTCAACTGCGCTGTCTTAGCTGACTTCTGCGAGGTCTTTGCAGGAGCCTTTTTGGACGGCGTCTTCTTAGCCTTGGCGGACTTCCCGTTTTGGTCACCGTCTTTGTGGTGCCAGAACGCGGCTTTTGAAAGACGGCTGTGGTGTTCCTGATTGGTTGCTTTGGTAGTTGTTTTGGTCGTAGTTTTCTTATCGTTACCGGTAGCCTGGGCCATGGTCAGCACGCTGCACAGCGCCAGGGTGACGATAACGGTCAGAATAGTCCGGATTGCTTTGGTCATAGATCCTCCCGTTTTGGGCATTGTGCCGTGGTTCAGGGGAGTGTCACAAGTAACTAAAGGGAATGCCGCATTTAGAAATTAGTTTCCACGCGATTTCCTGAGACTGCGGCCAGCGTTTGGTTGACCCTGGAAACACCAACACCAAAAGAGGAGCACGGGGTCGTTGTTTACGCCTTTTTGCCGTTTTGCACCAGATCCAGGAATGACTGATGTACCCGAGTGTCGTCGGTAAGCTCGGGATGGAAGGTCGCGGCCATGGTCTTGCCCTGGCGCACGACGACCGGATCCTTCCCTTGTGTAGCGAGCACTTCAACCTGCGGCCCCAGGCGCTCAATTTTTGGCGCACGGATGAATACCATCTCAATCGGCGAGCCGCGGAAAAGACCTTCGCGGATGGAGCTTTCGAGTTGTCGACCGTAAGCGTTGCGGCGGATTCCGATGTCGAGTGCGCCGAGTCCGGTTTGTGCAGGATTTTCGACTTCTTTGGCAAGAAGGATCGCGCCTGCGCAGGTCCCGAAAGTTGGCTTCATGCGGACAAATTCTTTCAGCTCCGCGAATCCGGCTTTGCCGAGAAGTTTCAGGAATGTGCTCGACTCTCCACCCGGAATGACCAGGCCGTCGATTTCATCCAACTGACTGGGCTTTTTGACGAGCACAACTTGAGCGCTCAGCTCTTCGAGCCGTTTGCGGTGAGCGTCGAAATCGCCCTGGAGGGCGAGGACCCCGATTTTCATAAGGTTTCAGTCAGCACGTCTCATTGTAATTCGTAAGAGTCCGCTCCCTTCGGTCGCGTTTTGTGGAAAGGCAATCCTATTGGCACAGCTGAAGCCGTTCCCTGATACAACCTCCGTTTGTGTCCTTCCCGCCTTGTGGTTCTCAAAGACATTGTCGGACAAGAATGTCCGACCCACACGGGTATGGCTGATTGTCGTGGTTCCCACCCTTCGACTGCGCTCAGGACAGGCTCTTTCGAAAACCACGAAAGGTGGGGCACCCTCGTCGGCGGTAGGTTCTATCAACGCGTGGTTTTGATTTCTTCGTAGAGCTCGGGCAAACGGGAAACGTCTTCGGCGGAGTTGCCGAAGCGGGCGCGCTCGTAATGCTCGGTGAAGTCTGACACGTGGCGCTTGATTTTGTTATCGGTGATGACCGAAGCAAATTCCTCTGGAG
>Ga0102924_1006711_pt1 | contig 10723 bp, 9 predicted proteins | sample PaiPotPPM11metaG_FD_80116 | JGI IMG/M metagenome (GOLD analysis project Ga0102924, IMG submission 80116) | Iron sulfur acid spring bacterial and archeal communities from Banff, Canada, to study Microbial Dark Matter (Phase II) - Paint Pots PPM... ...
CGAACAGACCGGCCGTGTCGGCATAGCCCGCCGCCGGCGCGCCGAAGCGATCCGACAGCTCAGCGGCCTCCGGGCGGGAGCGGGCGGTACGGCGGGCGAGTTGGCTGAGGAACGGTGGATTTGCGAGCACGGCGTCGAAGGGTCCCTGCCCTTCCCATGCCCCCTCCTGCAGGGCGTCGCCGATCAGGATGCAGGTGGTTGAGTCAGGGTGCGCGAGGTGAAGCGCGGTGGTGGCGACGCTCGCCGCCAACGGGTCGAGGTCCATGCCGGTCAGGACCAGCCGGCTGTCCTCGATGGCCTGCGCCGCAGCATGTCGCGCCGCGGCCAGGAGAAGAGCGCCCGGCCCCGAGGCCGGGTCGCAGATCCTGACGGTTCCTCCCCAGTTCATCGGGCCGAGCGTTGCCGCGGCGAGCTGATCGGCCAGGGCGGTGGGGGTGTAGAACGCGCCGATGCGTCGCCTCGTGTCGCGGTCGACGAGTGATTCGTACACCAGCCCCAGCAGATCCGCCGAGCACAGACCGAGCGGTGGTGCCACCTCTTCTCGCGGCGCCGTGCCGTCCCAGCGCGCAAGCAGGCTCTCGGCCGGGTTCGGAGCGGCCGGGTTCGGAGCGATCGCGCCAGCCTGGCCCGGGCGCGAACCGTTCGAGATCTGGGGAAGCGTTCGGTGGAGTGCGCGGTGAAGGTGCACCGCCACGTCGCGCAGCACCGCTTCGGCGCCGGTTACGGCTGCGGCCTCACCGACCGCCGCCAGGTAGGCCCGCAGCTCACTGCGTCGCTTGCGTGGACCTCCGGGCTCGCGGTCTCGCGTTTGGATCACGCCACGGAACGTACGCGCACGGGCCGCCCCCTACGGGGACGGCCCGCTGCCTCCTTCAGTCGGTGTTGCTCCTGTGGGCCGGAAGGCGTGCGGACGGAATGGGCACCGGGTGGTTGACCGCTCGATGTGGGGGAACCTGGCAGCGCTCCGTACAACGCGAGATCGCCCCTCTCGACCATCTCGGTTGCAGCGTCGGCTTCGTCCGGCTCCGGGTGGCGGTTCACATCGCCGCGCACCCCGTCCGCTCGTCTTGCCGTTCTACGTAGGCGGTGAACGCTCCACGGCCCTCCCTTTCGACGACCGATGCCGGTCATCCGTAGGCGCCTCGCTCCCGGACGAGCCGGGCGGGAAGTGGGACGCTGCGCCTCACTTCTGACTATCCGCCTTCCCCGCCCGAAGGTCAAGGAATACCGACGCTGCGAGCGACGGTTTGCCTATCGGCGCAGCAGCTGCAGCAGCGATGACGTGATGGCCGTGCGGCGGCGCCCGACCTGGTCTTGGGCTGCGTGCGACATGGCTCGCCACGCCTCGTGGTCACGGTGAAGCTCGGCGATGGCCCGGGCCAGCCCATCCGCATCGTCGGCAGCCCACGCGCCGACACCCGGCGTGAAACCGGCAGCGTCGACACCGAGCGACGTGCCGACCAGGGTCAGGCCGGCCGCGGTCGCTCGCCCGGCCCGTAGCGCCGCGCCGCTGCCGTGGCGGAGAGGGCAGGCCGCAACGCGGGCGCGGGCGAGCAGCGCCTCGACGTTGTCGCCCTCGGTGATGGTCACGCCGTGACCAGCCAGGGAGGTGAGGGTGGCGCTGCAGCCCGGGCCGGCGAGAAAGGCGGGCGTCGGGCGACGTCCGGATTGGGAGCGGGGTAGAACCTCGCGGCACAGCCAGTGCGCGGCGTCGATGTTGTGGTCCTGGGTGAAGTCCGCCCACCACAGCACGCCTTCCCGATCGGCCGGCTCGATCGGGGGCCCTGCCGTCAAGGGATCCTGGAGGAGCTCCACCGGGACGTCACCGAGCACGTCGGACAGAGCGGCCTGGTCGGCTGACGTCGGCGCCACGACGACGTCAGCCAGTCCGAACCACAGCCGCTCGCGCTGGTGGATGCCCTCGAACGTCGCCGGAAGCGGTTGGCCCGACAATGCGGCCAGGCGTTCGACCCGGGCCGATTCGACCCACAGCGCGTCGGCGACGACGAGGGTGTCCGGCCACAGGTTGTGAGCTGCCACGCCGTGGTCTTCCACCGCCGCCTCGGCCACCAGCCACACCACGTCGGGCGCGGCCCGCCCGGCCGGATCGAAGGGCTCGCAACCGACATCGCCGAGCAGACCGTGCAAGCGCTCGGCCCGCTCGATGGCGGCCCGGGTCGCGGACCTCGCGGTGGCCACGAGCACGGTGTTTCCGGTGCGCTGGGCGCCTCGCCGGGGCCGTCGGACAACACCGACCGGCCTGGTCCGGCGGTCTCCGCTCTCGGGCAGGACGCCGCCGGCGGCCGGCGACGGCTCGTGGCAGGAGAGGACCTGGGCCCACTGGGTCCGGAAGCGGAGGCGATCGCGCTCGGGAACGGGCCGGCCGTGCGTGGCCGCGTCCACCCGTGCCCCGCTGGCGGAGAGCACCGATCCGCCTGCAGCCCGCACGCGAAAGCACAGGTCCACGAGCGCGAGCCCGGGGAGGGTGTAGCGGCCGTCCAGGCCGCGGTGGGCATGCCAGGTCGACGTGCGCACCGCCACGCAGGAATCGTCGACGGCGTCGACGTCTTGGGTGGCGGCGCGGCCGGGGTCGGGACTGGGCGCCACGGACGCGTCGGCAAAGACGATGAGTCCGGCGGTTGCACCCTTGGCCGGGACGGCACCGACGATGGACGCCACGCCGGAGCCGAGCGGTGCGAGGAGAGCGTCCATCCATCCGGCGACGGGTCGGGCTTCGCTGTCGAGCAGGATGACCGTGTCACCTGACGCATGCTCGACGCCCACATTGACCGCGATGACCCGGTCGAGTGGGCCATCGGAAGGCACGGCCAGCATTGGGCCGAGACCCCAGTCCACATCGATCGCGACGAGGGCTCCGGGCTCCTCCTCGACGACCACGAGCTCGGCCCGGGTGCCGGCCGTGACCGTGGCGAGGTGGCGGACCGCATCGGTGAGGCCGGTCGAGCGGCGCGCCGTCATGACGACCGTGACCGTCGTGGCTTCGGCGGCCAACGACGACGTCGGGGTCTGCGCTGCCGCCCGGCTCGGAGGGATCGCCACGTCGGTCATTGTCGGCGCGTTTGGTACCGGACCGGAGCGAATCGACGCGAAGGGGGGCGGTTCAGGCCGTGGCGGCGCTGAGCCGAGTCCGGTAATCGGACCGGTCGGCCACGGCCGCGTAGTAGGAGGCCTTGCGCCGAGCGACCCGTCCGGTTGGCTTCTCGACGGGAAGAAGCTCGGGATCGAGCTGGCTGTTCATCCCGTCGCGCAACAACCCCAGCGCCTCCGCCCGCATCTGGGAGATCCGGCTCTCGGTGACGCCCAACTCGTCGGCGAGGTCTTGCATCGCCCGCTCCTCGAAGAAGTACCCGATGACCACTCGGCGGAGACGCTCGGGCAGCGAGGCCACCGAGTCGAGCAGGTAGGCCTTTCGCTCGCGGTCGATCAGCACCCCGTCCGGGGTCTCGAGCGCGGCTGGCATCGCGGCGTCGGCGTCGACCCCCGTCACGAGGGACTCGTAGTTGAGGACAACGGCGCGATAGACGTCAGACTGGACTGCACTCACCGCGACCGGATCCATCGAGGCCGCCTCGGCCACCTCGTCGTCGGTCGGCATCCGTCCGAGCTTGGCCGTGAGTTCGTCGGTCACCGCGCCCACCTTGCGGGCTCGTGAGCGAACCGAGCGGCTCGCCCAGTCCCGCCGCCGCAGCTCGTCGAGGAGCGCCCCCCGGATGCGGGTGGCGGCGTAGCGGTCGAACGCGATCCCGCGCTCGGGGTCGAAGCCTCGGGCGGCCTGGGCCAGGCCCTCCATGCCCGCCGACGTAAGGTCCGCGCGCGACACGTGGCGCGGCACCTTCGTCGCCATCTCCGCCACCGCGTACCCGACGAGCGCCAGGTGCCGGCGCACCAAGTCCTCTTCGCGCTGCCGCTGTTCGGGGGTGATGTCGCCGCTGATGGTGGCCATGTAGGCACCGTCGGCGTCCGCACACCGGCCCTGGATCGGCTGAAGGGATGAACTTCGGGCCCGGGGATGGCCCGGCAGGGGGGTGTCGAGGCGCGCGTGAGGACTAGACCCCCGCTGCAGCGCAGGTCGGGCGGTACGATCGATCGCCGTGAAGCAGGAGCCGTCGGGGCGGGCGGTGATCGTGGACGCCTGGCCCATGATCCGTATCGGGTTGTCGCGGGTGTTGGCGGGCCGGGGGGTGCAGACCGTGGCCGAGGCCGCCAATGCAGAGGAAGCGCTGGGGTACCTCCGGACTGCGCCGGCAGAGCTTCTGGTCATCGGTGATCACGGTGGGGTCACCATTGACGTCGTCCGGCGCGCGGCCGCCCTGAGCGAAACGCTGCAGATTCTGGTGCTTCTGCCGTCAGCGACCCCCGATGGGTTGCGCGACCTGATGGCGGCTGGCGTGCACGGCGTGCTGCGCCGTGACGTCGGGCCCGACGAGCTGGTCGACACGGTCCGGCGGATCGGGACTGGAGAACGGGTGGTTGCGCCGACGCTGCTCCCGCTCCTCTTCGTCGGCGATGGCGTGTCGCCCCCGAACCCGCAGCCGTCTCCCGACGGCGGCCCCGCGTTGACCCCGAAAGAGCGCGAAGTGACCGCGCTCCTCGCCCGTGGGGCGTCGACGGCCGCGATCGCGTCAGCACTGTTCGTGAGCCCGGCGACGGTGAAGACCCACCTCGCCCACATCTACGCCAAGCTCGGCGCAAGGGGCCGGCACGAGGCTGTCGCCCGGGCCGTCGCGCTGGGGCTGGTCGCCTGAGCCTCGCCCCTTATCGACCGGTCCGTGACATGATCGGTCGATGGAAACCTCGCCCGATGACGACCTCCATGGCGTCGTCGAGGCCGTCCTCATAGCCTCGCGAGCCCTGGTCGGCGTTGCGGCTCGATCTCTGGGCGACGCCGGCGAGACGATCACCCTGCCCCAGTTCCGCGCCCTCATCCTGCTGTCGGCGGGCAATCTCACGGCCGGCGCCCTGGCCGCGGCGCTCAAGGTGCACCCCTCGACGTCGACGCGCCTCGCGGCCCGCCTCGTCCGGAAGGGTCTGATCACCCGCCGGCCGGCGCTCGCCAGCGCCCGGGAGGTGGAGCTGGCGCTCACGGACGCGGGCCGGGTCGTGGTCCGCGAGGTCCTGGACCGGCGCCGCCAGGAGATCGCGACGATCGTCGCCCACATCCCGGAGGCAAAGCGCGGTGAGCTCATCGAGGCCCTCCAGCTCTTCGCCGACGCGGCGGGTGAGGCTCCCGAGCAGTCGTGGTCCCTCGGCTGGGGCACGCGGACGGAGAAGAGCCCGGCCTGAATCGCATCTCCGCCGCGATGGGCGCTTCGGCGGCTTTTGGCGGAACTGCACTCGGGGTTACACACTGGAGTGCGGCGGCCGTGCGAGTCGGCGCTGTCTCGGGGGGGTCATGGCCACAACAGCTCGCTCGCATCTCCGGCTCGTCGTCTGCGCCGACGATGCTGACTCCGTGGCCCGGCCCGGTGGAGCGAGGGCTGGCGCGGCCCGGCGATCACCTGGGCATCCGGCCGGCACCGCTCGGCGGCTCACCAGCCGGTTGGCCAGTCTCCCCGATCTCCCGCCGCCCGGCCGGGTGGGCTGATGTCGGTCGGGAGCGGGCCGCTACGTTGCCGTCCATGACCTCCTGGAACTTCGCCGACGCCTACGAGCGCATCGCCGCCGCCATCCCCGATGCGCCGTGCCAGGTCCAAGGCTCCCGGGTCGTGACGTGGGGCGCCTGGGATCGGCGGGCGAACGCCCTGGCGGCCGATCTCCTGGACGCCGGCATCGGAGAACAGGGCAAGGTAGCGGCCTACCTGACCAACTGCCCGGAGTACCTCGAGGTGTACCTCGCTGCCTTCAAGGCCGGCCTCGTCCCGGTCAACACGAACTTCCGGTACGGGCCCGACGAGATCCGATACCTGTTCGACAACTCCGACGCCGAGGCCGTCGTGTTCCACGCCACCTACGCGGGCCTGCTGGAGGAGGTCCGCGACCGGCTCCCCAAGGTCCGCCGGTGGTATGTGGTGAGCGATGGCGCGCCCGAACCGGCGTGGGCCACGCCGTATGAGCCACTCGTCTCCGGCGGGGCGGATCGGGTCGAGGCGGCGTGGGGCCGCTCCCCCGACCATCAGCTGTTCCTCTACACCGGTGGTACGACCGGCATGCCCAAGGGTGTCATGTGGCGCCAGGACGATCTGTTCAACGTCCTCGGCGGCGGCGGGAACCCGTTCCTTGGCACCCCGCCCGCGGCGGATGCGTCCGAGCTCGCGGCCCGGACCACGGCCGCGGGCGCGGTCATGCTCCCGGCCTGTCCCTTGATGCACGGGACCGGTCAGTTCAGCGCGTTCATCAACCTGAACGGGGGCGGGTCGATCATCACCCTCGAGGACCGCAAGTTCGACCCGATCACGCTGTGGCAGACGGTGCAGGACCATCGGGTCAATGCGGTGGTCATCGTCGGTGATGCGTTCGCCCGGCCCATGCTGAACGCACTCGACGCCCACCCCGGCCGCTGGGACCTCTCGAGTCTCTTGATGATCAGCTCCTCGGGGGTGATGTGGAGCCACGAGGTCAAGGGCGGCCTGCTGAAGCACATCCCACAGGTCTTCTTGTTCGATTCGCTCGGCTCCTCCGAAGCCGTCGGGCTGGCCGCCAGCGTCTCGGCCGCGGGTTCGGCCGCCGACACCGCCAGCTTCCAGCTCGGAGAGTCGGTCAAGGTCCTCACCGACGACGGCCGCCTTCTCGAGCCGGGGTCCGATGAGATCGGCATGATCGGCATTCCCGGTTACATCCCGGTCGGCTACTACAAGGACCCCGAAAAGTCGGCAAAGACGTTCCGCACGGTCGACGGGGTGCGGTACTCGATCCCGGGCGACTACGCGACCGTCGATGCCGAGGGCAAGATCCACCTGCTCGGTCGAGGCTCGGTCGTCATCAACACGGGCGGTGAGAAGGTGTTCCCGGAGGAGGTCGAGGAGGTGCTCAAGCAGCACCCGTCGATCGTTGACGCGGTCGCGGTGGGAGTCCCGGACGAGCGTTTCGGCGAGATCATCTGCGCGCTCGTCGAGCCCGAGCCGGGTGCGTCCGTGGACGAGGACGACGTGATCTCGTTCGTGCGCTCGAAGTTGGCCCGCTACAAGGCGCCCCGACGGGTGCTGACGGTCGACTCGATCGGGCGGAGCCCGGCCGGCAAGGTCGATTACAAGCAACTGCGGGCGGTCGCCGCCGAGCGGGCCGACGTGTCCTAGCGGGCCAGTCTCATCCGGCGTTCAGGCTTCTGAGGCAGGCTACGGCCATGTCCGGTGTCTTGGTGGTCGACGACGAGCCGGCGGTGCGCCAGGCGTTGCAACGCGCTCTGAGCTTCGAGGGCTACGAGGTGCGCGTCGCGCCCGACGGCTACACCGCGCTGGAATCCCTGCTCCACGATCCCGCTGACGCCATCCTCCTCGACGTGTCGATGCCCGGCCTCGACGGCCTCGAGGTGTGCCGGCGGTTGCGGGCCGGGGGAGACCGGACCCCGATCCTGATGCTGACGGCCAGGCATGCCACGGCGGACCGAGTCGCCGGCCTCGACGCCGGAGCCGACGACTATCTGGTCAAGCCCTTCGCCCTCGAGGAGCTGCTGGCCCGGCTGCGAGCCCTGCTCCGTCGCACGACTCCCGCCGGCGTCGACGACGAGGTGCTTCGCCTGGCCGACCTCTCCCTCGACCCGGCCACGAGGGTCGTCCGGCGGGGCCAGCGGGTCATGGAGCTGACGCGCACGGAGTTCAACCTGTTGGAGCTGCTCTTGCGCAACCACGGCCAGGTCCTGACCCGTGAGCTGATCTTCGACCGCGTCTGGGGCTATGACTTCGGCGCGAACTCCAACAGCCTCGAGGTTTACATCGGCTACCTGAGGCGCAAGACCGAGGCTGAGGGCGAGCCCCGGCTGATCCACACCGTGCGGGGGGTGGGTTACGTGTTGCGGGAGAGTCCGAGCGGTGCCTGAGCCGGTCCCGCTCCGGCCTGAGCCCGTCGCACCGCCGCCGGGCAGCTGGGGCCTGCCGACGCACGGACCGCCTGCGCGGCCATCAGCCGCGGCGAGTCCGACGACCAGCCCGGCCGCTTCGGCGCCCGGCGCGCGCCGGCGAGCCGACCGGGGGGTGAGCCTGCGCCTGAGGCTGATCGTTGCCGCCGCGACCGCAGTTGCGGTCGCGGTCCTTCTCGTCGGGGCCGGCGCGCTGATCACCGTCCGTCACGAGCTGCGCCACCAGATCGACGCCTCGCTCACCCGAAACGCGGACGGGATCGCCCGCTTGCGTGGCGTCCCGCTTGCGGTCATCGAAGGGCGGCTCCGGGGGGTGTACCAGCTCCTGGACCCCGAAGGTCAGGTCATCGCGTCGGTGGGAACCGATCTGCCGGTCACGAACGCGGACCGGGCCGTGGCGATGCGGCGGCGGACCACCGCCCGCCATGACGTCACGATCGAGGGAGTCCACGTGCGAGTCCTCACCGTCGGGCTGCTCGGCGGCGGCGCGGCGCAGATCGCCGCCCCGCTCGATGCGGTCGACGCGACGCTCAAACGGCTCGTCGTACTTCTCGCCTTCCTCGTCCTCGGCGGCGTCGCGCTCGCCGCCGCCCTCGGCCTGGCCGTTGCCCGGGCCGCGCTCGTCCCGGTGGAGCGGCTGACCGCGGCCGCCGAGCGGGTCGCGGCGACCATGGACCTCACCGCCCCCATCGAGGTGCGGGGCGCAGACGAGATCTCACGTCTCGGTCAGGCACTCAACGCGCTCCTCGCCACCGTGGACCAGTCCCAGCGGGCCCAGCGCCGGCTCGTGGCCGACGCGTCCCACGAGCTGCGGACCCCGTTGACCAGCCTGCGGACCAACCTGGAGTTGCTCGCCCGTTCCCCAGACGTGTCCGAACCGGAGCGACAAGCCATCCTCGGCGATCTCGTGGCACAGGCGGCCGAGCTCAGCTCTCTCGTCGGGCAGCTCGTCGACCTCGAGCGAGAGCCGATCGGCTCGGAGCAGGCGGGCGAGGTCCGTCTCGATGACGTCGTGACCAGCGCGGTCGGGCGTGCCCGCCTGCACTCGCCGTCGTTGCGCTTCGATGTCGACCTCCAGCCGGCGGTGGTCGTCGGACAGGCGGGAACCCTCGAGCGCGCCGTGGCGAACCTGCTGGACAACGCCGCGAAGTGGTCGCCACCAGGGGGCGTGGTCGACGTCCGGCTCCGGCACGGAACCCTCGCGGTGCGCGATCACGGTCCGGGCATCGACCCGGGCGACGTCCCCCACGTCTTCGACCGCTTCTATCGGTCGGCCCGGGCCCGCTCCCTGCCCGGCTCGGGCCTTGGCCTGTCGATCGTCCGCCAAGCCGCGGAGGACCACGGCGGTCGGGCGTGGATCGCGCCGGCCCCAGACGGGGGCACCGTCGCCTGCCTCGAGTTGCCCCTCGCGGACGGGCCGAGTCAGTGGGCGGAGCCGGTGTAGCGGTCACGCGCCGACTCCACCTCGGTCGCGGCCGCCTCCCGATCGCGCCAGCCCTCCACCACCGCGCCCTTTCCGGGCTCGATGGCCTTGTACACCTCGAAGAAATGAGCGATCTCATCGAGTTGGAACGCGGGGATGTCGCTCACGTCTTGGATGTGGGACCACCGCGGGTCGGTGGCGGGGACGCACAGCACCTTCACGTCCCGTCCCTTCTCGTCGGACATGGCGAACACGGCGACGGTCCGCGCCCGGATCCGGCATCCGGGGAACGTCGGCTCGTCGAGCAGCACGAGCGCGTCGAGGGCGTCACCGTCTTCGGCGAGCGTGTCCTCGACGAACCCGTAGTCCGCCGGGTAGACGGTCGCGGTGAACAGCATCCGGTCGAGCCACACCGTGTTCGTGGCGTGATCGACCTCGTACTTGTTGCGCGAGCCCTTCGGGATTTCGATGAAGACGGCGACGTCCATGCGGCCATCTTCGCGGGCCGGCGGCACCGCCGGCGGCCGAACCAAGCTACTCCGTGCTCGCGACGTTGCCGTTCTCGCGCTCGTCGCGCAGCCCGATCAGGACCGCGGCGTCGTCCCCCGAGCCCTCCGGCCCGTAGTTGAGGGTGAGGACACCGCGCGTCCCGCACTGCGGGCACGTCACCGCCGCTAGGGCGAGCATGTCGGCCGGGTCGCTGGCCCCCTCGACCCGGCGGATCCCCTCCACGGCCAGATCAGAGGCCGGACGCTCGGCCCGGCAGGTGAAACACAGGACCGTCCCCTCGGGCCGGCTCCCGAACTGCGCCGTCCATCCGTTGGCCTCGAGGTCGCCCAGGATGGTCGAGAGCGTCGTGTTGTCCGAAGGCGCGCCGGCGGTCGTCACAATCAGCCCATACCCGACCGTTGGCTCGTGCAATCGACCCAGGCGCGCAGAAATCCGGCGCTCGGCCAAGAAAGGGGTCGATTTCGGCTTCCGGCGTGCCGACACCTCAGGCGCAGCAACGGCACGGACCTAGGAGGGAACGATGTTGCAGCAGCTCCGTACCCGGCTCGCAGGAGCCTCGTCCCACGACGAAGACGGGTTCACCCTGATCGAGCTGATGGTCGTGGTGCTCATCATCGCCATCTTGATCGCGATCGCGATCCCGACCTTCCTCGGCGCCCGCCAGAAGGCCCAGGACCGGGCCGCGCAGTCGAACCTGCGCAACGCCCTGACCGCGGTGAAGACGGCCTACGTCGACTCCCAGGACTACTCGAAGGACG
>Ga0102924_1006716_pt1 | contig 10718 bp, 7 predicted proteins | sample PaiPotPPM11metaG_FD_80116 | JGI IMG/M metagenome (GOLD analysis project Ga0102924, IMG submission 80116) | Iron sulfur acid spring bacterial and archeal communities from Banff, Canada, to study Microbial Dark Matter (Phase II) - Paint Pots PPM... ...
CCGGGGGGTAGTTCGGCCGGGTTGCGGTGCCCTGGGCTTCGGGGCCGCCTGGCGTCGGCTCGAACCGCGTCCAGCCGATGGTGGGGAAGTAAAGCTCGGGCCAGGCGTGGGCGTCGGCCGTGGTGACCTTCCACACGCCGTGCCCGGCCCGGCTGCCGGCCGTATACCCGACGGCGACACGGGACGGGATGCCCAGCAGCCTGGCCAGCACGGCCATCGCGAACGCGTACTGCTGGCAGAAGCCGTATCTGTCGTTGGTCAGGAAGTCCACCACGTTATTGGCCGCGTTGCGCAGGGTGTAGGTGAAGCCGCCGGTGGTGGTGAACCAGTACTGCAGCGCGAGCGCCTTGGCGAACATGGTGTGCGCGTGCTTGGTCTCGGTGCGGGCGATGGCCAGCAGCTCGGACTTGTCGGGGCCGGTGTAGGTCAGGTCCGGCTGGAGGCTGGCCGGGACCTTGTACTTGGTCGGCAGCTGGTTCTGGAACACCTCGGGGGTCCGGCTGCTCACCGTGTACTGCAGCCCCGCGGTCGGCCGGTACCCCCACAGCATGAGGGTCTTCTTCGTCTCGTACCAGCTCGAGCCGGGCAGCTTGACGGTCTCCGGCGCGTAGGGCGCCGGCAGGTAGCTCAGGTAGCCCTTGACCGTCTTGCTCATCGTGATGGTGGTCGAGCTGCTCAGAGTCGGGGCGGTCGCGCCCAGGCCAGGCGGCGATTGCAGCGGCCCGCTGCCCACCGCGGTGCTGGCAGTGTGCTCGGGCAGCGTGAACTCCTGTTTAGCCCCGTCGAAGATGCTCAGGACATAGACCTGCAGGTACTGCTGGGGCGGATTCGTCGCGTTGGTGCGGTAGGTCAGCACCGGCGCGGCCGAGCGAGATTCCAGCTGGCTTCTCATCTCCACCATCGGTGATACCGCGCCCGCCGACTGCGTGCCGTGGCCCGGCGTGCTGCTGCGGGCGAAGATGCCGTGCTCGCGCAGGCCGGGCAGGATCAGCGGGATGACGATGGCGACCGCCACCGCGGTCAGGCCGACCCGCCGCCCCGACGCGGCCAGCTGGCGGGTGTCCGGGCCCTTGCCCTCCTCGTCCGGGGTCTCCTCCCAGACCGTGACCAGGCGGCCCCACAGCCGCAGTCGCTGCCGGCCGTCGGTGGCCAGCATGGCCAGATAGCCGGTGATGCCCAGGCAGAACGCCAGCGTCAGCCCGACCGTCGCGTGCTTGACGTTGGTCGCGACCGGCACGCTGAACAGCACCAGCAGCGGCAGGCCGGCCACCGCGGGGGAGCGCAGCCGGACGGCGATCAGGTCGGTGATGATGGCGACGGCGCCGATGCCGGCCGCCGAGATGAGCTCGATGCCGGCGATGCTCGGCACCGGCGGGGCGTAGTTGTGCAGCTGGTAGCCGTCGGAGGCCAGGCGAGTCAGGTGGTGCAGCGAGCTGGCCGTAGGCACGATCCAGGCGGTCGACAGGGCCCGGGCGAAGATCACGTTCAGGTACAGCAGCATCGCGGCCAGGTAGGTGACCAGGCTGGCCAGCGCGGGCAGCACCCGGCGCACCCCGGCGCTGGCCGCCACCACGGCCACGATGGCCAGCCCGATGACCCGCCGGGACCAGCCCGGCCCGGCCAGCAGCGGCCCGACCGCGATCAGCGTGAGCACGGCAGCCACCACGGCGGACGGGACCGGGCCGCTCCGGGTGACCAGGCCGGCGCAGGCCACCACGACCACCGCCCCGAGGCCCGCGTACAGCCAGCCGATCCCGGTGATGACGGTCAGCAGGGAGAAACTGGACAAGAACACGGCCAGCGCCGCGGTCCAGGTCATCCGGGGGTTCATCAGACCGTCCTCAGGCTCGGGTCGGCGCCGTAGCCGCCGGCCGGCTGATCAGCGAACCGGGGCAGCCGCTGCCAGGCCAGCGCCAGCGGGGTACTGGCGTCGATCGACACCACTCGCCAGCCGGCCGCGCGCAGCACCGCCGCCGCGTCCTTTGTTTCCTCGTCGTTGACACGAGCAGGCCCGGCGCTGGCCCACTCCGGTGGCTGCCCGCCGTTCCCGCTTGATCCCGGCGACGGCTGCTCGGCCCAGCTCGACACGGCCAGCAGCAGCGCGATGCCCTGGGTCTGGTCGCGGCGGCAGGCGGCCAGCTGCGCGGCCGCGTCGCCGGACATGGTCCCGCAGATGGCCACGATCAGGCCGCCCTCGCCGGACCGGATGGCGGCCAGCCCGCGGGACATGTCGTAGTTGCTGGACGGCTTGATCACCGCCAGCGAGTCCAGCAGGACCTCCTCGAACATCCCGCCGCCGTCCAGCGCCCCTCCGTCGGTGATGAGCTGGCCGTCCAGGCCCTCCCTGGCCACGTGCACGCCGACCGAGGCGGCGGCGCTGACCGCGAACTCGAACGACGAGGCCATCCCGGTGCCGAAGTGGCTGGACCGGCGGGTGTCGAGGAACAGCAGCGCGCGGTTGCGCCAGCGCTGCTCCTCGCGGCGCACCATCAGCTCGCCGTAGCGCGCGGTCGAGCGCCAGTGCACCCGGCGCAGCTCGTCGCCGTCCCGGTAGGCGCGGGGGATGACGTCGTCCTCGCCGGCCGCGGCCGCGGTGCGGGTCCGGCCGTCACCGTCCCCGGCCCAGCTGCTGCTGACCACGGCGCGGGCCAGGGGAATGATCTTGGGGGTCACGACCAGCGCGGACCTGGAGGTGAACGAGCGGCCTACCTCGACCACGCCGAACGAGTCCGCTATGCGGATCTCCAGCGGCCCGATCTCATACTTGCCGCGCAGGTCGGAGCGCAGCGTGTAGCTCAGCTCGCGGACCCCGCCGCGCTCGATGCCGTCCAGCACGTACCGGGGCCGGGTGCCCAGCGCGTAGGGGACGCTGTCCTGGGCCAGCATCAGGCCGGTGGGCAGGCGGGAGGCGTTCTCCAGCCGCAGGGTCACCGTGGTGGTGTGGCCGACGGGCACCTGGGCCGGGCTGATCGAGCGGGTGCAGCTCAGCCGGTACCGCGACCGGCTGGCCGCCAGCCGGGCCAGCATCGGCAGCGCGATCAGCACCAGGCCGACGCTGAGCAGCGCGCGCGTCCCGAGCAGCAGGCCCGCGAGGACGGTGGCGGCGCCCGCGGTCAGGAACGACGTACCGCGGGTGGTCAACCCGGCCAGCAGCGACGACCGCATCTGGGATTCCCTTCCCCGGTGGCCCCGACCCTAATTTACCGGCCGATTTACCGTCCGGGCAGCGGCAGCCGCTCCACTATCTTGGCCAGCACCTTCTCGGGTAGCTGGCGACCCACCATGGCCTCGGCGGTGGGCAGCAGCCGGTGGGCCAGCACCGGGATGGCCAGCACCTGCACGTCGTCGGGAATCACGAAGTCCCGCCCGTCCAGCGCGGCGTAGGCCTTGCTGGCCCGGAACAGGTGCAGCGCGGCCCGCGGGGAGGCGCCCAGTCGCAGCTCGGGCGACTGCCGGGTGGCGTTGACCAGGTCGATCACGTACTGCCTGATCTGCGGGGCCACATGCACCCCGTGCACCGCGGTGACCAGCGCCCGCACGTCGCTGGCGTGGGCGGCCGGCTTGAGGTCATCCAGCGGCGAGGCCGAACCGTGGGTCTCGATCATGGTCAGCTCGGCGCCGGGGTCGGGGTAACCGATCGAGATCCGCGCGGTGAACCGGTCGCGCTGCGCCTCGGGCAGCGGGTAGGTGCCCTCCATCTCGACCGGGTTCTGCGTCGCGATGACCATGAAGGGCGGCTCCAGCTGGTAAGTGGCGCCATCCACGGTGACCTGCCGCTCCTCCATGCACTCCAGCAGGGCGGACTGGGTCTTGGGCGAGGCCCGGTTGATCTCGTCGCCGAGCACGATGTTGGCGAAGATGGGGCCGGGCTTGAACTCGAACTCCCGGATCTCCTGGTTGAACGCGCTGACCCCGGTGATGTCGCTGGGCAGCAGGTCCGGAGTGAACTGCACCCGGCGGACCGAGCAGTCAATGGACCGCGCCAGCGCCTTGGCCAGCAGGGTCTTGCCCACCCCCGGCACGTCCTCGATGAGCACGTGCCCCTCGGCCAGCAAGACGGTGAGCGCCAGCCGGACGGCCATTGGCTTGCCCTCGATGACCGTCTCCACGGCTGTGGCGACGCGACGGGCGATCTCTCCCAGCTCGTCAAGGCTGAGCCCGACCGGGCGCCCAGTTTCCATCACCACTTGTCCTCCTGCGTCAGATTGCGGCGCGTCCCAGCCGGTCCGCAGGGCGGAGGGCTGCTCGGTTGTGACTTACCCCGTTGACATATCCGTGCGTTCAGACAGTACGTCTTAGGCGGCAATTGAGCGATCCCGCTCTGGTCTCGTCGCCATAACGTCACGGGTTCCAATGGCTCGCCACTGGCCCCTCCACTTCACTCCACCCCCGCTGACCTCGCCTGTCATGCCTGTATCAGGCCCGCAGGGGGCCAGAGAGTCGTTGACGGTGGTGGAGAGTGGAGTACAGTGGAGGACCGTGGGGCCAGGAAGCGCCATGTGGTACCGCCAGTGGGGGATTGGGGAGGTGACGGCCGGTGTTTCTCGGCACGCACACGCCCCGCCTCGACGAGAAGGGCCGCCTGTTCCTGCCCGCCAAGTACCGCGAGGAGCTGGCCCGCGGCCTGGTGCTCACCAAAGGCCAGGAGCGCTGCCTGTACGTGTTCCCGCTGGCCGAGTTCGACCGCATCACCGAGGCCCTGCGGCCGGGACCGGCTGCGGCCAAGGCAGTGCGGGACTACAGCCGCGTGTTCTTCGCCAGCGCGTCCGACGAGACCCCCGACAAGCAGGGCCGGATCACCATTCCGCCCGCCCTGCGCGAGTACGCCGGCCTCCAGCGTGACTGCGTGGTGATCGGCGCCAACGTCCGGCTGGAGATCTGGGACGCAGAGGCCTGGACCAGCTACCTAGACCAGCAGGAAGACGCGTTCTCCGACGCATCGGAGGAGGTGCTGCCAGGAGTTCTGTAACCGGGCGCGTCCCATGCGCCCACCCGGTGCCCGGCGAGGTCCCTACCCGCGGCGGGACGGCCGGCCGGCTGACGTCACTTCCCCGGCGTCAGGCGGCACGACGGTCGTTTCGCATCACGCGGATGGGGGCCTGGCCGGGCATCACGGCCAAAAGGCACTTTTAGCGAAAATATGTGCGAAACAACAAGACGGTCTGAATGTGCAGCGAGAGGGGACTCGATGAGCGCCGCCGGCCACGTGCCGGTCCTGCGGGACCGCGTTCTCGCGCTGCTCGGACCCGCGCTTGAGCCCGAGGGCGCGGTCCTGGTGGACGCCACCCTGGGCCGGGCCGGGCACGCCCGCGCGCTGCTGGCCGCCCACCCCGGCCTGAGCCTGGTCGGCATCGACGCCGACCAGACCGCGATCGACGAGTCCCGGCAGGCGCTGACCGACTTCGCCGGCCGGGTGACGCTGGTTCAGGCGTTCTACGACGAACTGCCCGCCATCCTGGCCCGGCTCGGCCTGCGCAGCGTCCAGGGCATCCTGTTCGACCTCGGCGTCTCCTCCCCGCAGCTGGACGACCGCGAGCGCGGCTTCGCCTACTCCTACGACGCGCCGCTGGACATGCGCATGGACACCTCGCGCGAGCTGACCGCGGCCGTGGTGGTGAACACCTACCCGGCCGACCGGCTGGCCCGGGTGCTGCGCGAGTACGGCGAGGAGCGCTTCGCGCGCCGGATCGCCGACGCGGTGATCCGGGAGCGGGACCGCGAGCCGCTGAGCTCGACGGCACGGCTGGCCCAGATCGTGACCGACTCCATCCCGGCCCCGGCCCGCCGGACCGGCGGGAATCCGGCCAAGCGGACCTTCCAGGCGCTGCGCATCGAGGTGAACGGCGAGCTGGACCGGCTGCACCGGGCGCTGCCGGCCGCCTGCGACGCGATCGCGGTGCGGGGCCGGCTGGCCGTGCTGGCCTACCACTCGCTGGAGGACCGGGCGGTCAAGCGGGTGCTGGCCGAGCGCTCGGCCGACACCACGCCGCCGGGCCTGCCCGTGTCACTGCCCGGCAGCAAGCCGCAGTTCCGCCTCCTGACCAGGGGCGCGCTGCGACCGGACGACCAGGAACTGACCGCCAACCCGCGGGCCGCATCCGCCCGCCTGCGGGCCGCCGAGCGAATCCGACCAGCCGCTTAACCGGGGGAGCAAGCTGATGAAGATCGACGTGGACAGTCGCGACCAGGCCCGCCAGGTCACCGCGCCCCGGCCGGCGCCGCGGCCGCAGGCGCCGCGCCAGCACCCCCCCGGCCGCCGGCCCGCCGGACTGCCGCCAGGGCCGCCCCGGCCGGCGCGCCCGTCGCGCGGCACGCCGGCCAGCGGGACCCGGCCCGCACGGGCCGCCGCCCCGGCCGCCCCGCCGCGGCGGGCGCCCAGCCCGCCTCCGCCCGGCCCGCGCCCGGCCGGGCAGACCCGGCCGGCGGGCTCCCGGATGCCGTTCATGCTGCTGGTGCTGAGCCTGCTAGGCGGCGGTCTGGTCTGCCTGCTGATCGTCAACACCACGCTGTCCACCGCCCAGGTCAGGATCAGCGACCTGCAGCAGCACAACCAGCAGCTGTCCCAGGAGCAGCAGACGCTCCAGCAGCAGATCGCCACCGACGAGGCGCCGGCCACGATCGAGAACCGCGCCTTCAAGCTGGGCATGCGCGAGCAGCAGCGGCTCTTCTTCCTCGACGTGCGCAACGGCCGCATCTACCGGCAGCCCAACCACATGCGGGGCGAGCCGAACGTGGTCCCGGTCCAGGGGTTCGCTCCGTGACCGGCGAGCGGGACGGAGACTGGTCCAGCCGCAAGGTCGGCCGCCCGCCCGCGTCGCCCGGCGGGACCAGGGGCCCGGACCGGCCGCGCGACACCGGCCGCCCGGCCGGGTCCAGCCGCCCCGCTGGCAGCTCCGCACCACGCGCGGGCGGCGCCCGGCCCGCCCCCGGCCGGACGGGCGCGGGCAAGACGGGCGCGGGCAAGATGGGCACGGGCCGGACGGGCACCGGGCGGACGGGCACCGGGCGGACTGGCAGCGGGCGGACGGGTGCCGGGCGGGGAGACACGGCCCGGCCGGGCAGCCCCGGACGCCGCCCGGCCGGGAACCCGCCGGGCCCTGGCCCAGGCACAGGCCCCGGCCGCGGCGGTACCGGTCCGCGGCGCGGCGCGGATGCTCGCGGTCCATCTGATAACAGCAAGAAGCGGAACGCCGGGCCGGGGCCGCTGCCACCGCGCCCCCCGGTGCGGGTCCGGGCCCGGACCATGCTGCGCCGCAGCAACCCCCGGCACCGGCTCAACGCGGCCATGATCGCCGTAGCCGTGGTGCTGTCGCTGTTCGCCGGGCGGCTGATCCAGATGCAGGGCCTGCAGTCGTCCAGGTACAAGACGCTGGCCGCGCAGGACTGGACCCACACCATCCACATCCCGACTCTGCGCGGCTCCATCACCACCAGCGACGGCATCACCCTGGCCATGACCGAGCAGACCAGCCAGATCGTGGCCAACCCGCAGGAGATGACCGCGGCGCAGAAGAGCCAGGCGGCCAGCGCCCTGGCCGGCCCGCTGCATCAGTCGTCCGGGGCCATCCTCGGGCTGCTTGAGCACCCCGTGTCATCGGAGTACGAGGTGCTTGACCAGACCGCCAGCCAGGCCACGTCGCGGCGCGTCATGCAGCTGAACCTGCCCGGCATCGCGCTGGGCGCCCTGCCCACCTACGCGCGCCTGTACCCCAACGGCAACCTGGCCTCCAACCTGGTCGGCTTCACCAACGAGAACTTCAATAACGGCGACCTGACCGGCCAGAACGGCCTGGAGCAGGAGTTCAACTCGGTGCTGGCCGGCCGGGACGGCAGCGAGCGGGTGGAGACCGGGGTCACCGGCATGCCGCTGGCCGGCACCGAGACCAACTACAAGCGGCCGGTCCCGGCCCGGAACCTGCGGCTGACGATCCAGTCCAGCATCCAGTACGCCGCCGAGCAGGCCTGCCGGCAGCGGGTGAAGCAGACCAAGGCCAAAAACTGCTCCATCGTGGTCATGCAGCCGGGCACCGGCCGCATCCTGGCCATGGCCCAGTACCCGACCTTCAACCCCAACCAGCCGGGCAGCGTCGCCCAGACCCGCAACATCGCGGTGTCCAACGTGTTCGCGCCGGGCAGCACCCTCAAGCCGCTGACCGTGGCGGCGGCGCTGGAGAAGGGCGGCCAGACGCCGCTGAGCACCTACACGGTGCCGTGGCAGATCGTGGTGCACGGGTTCGCCTTCCACGACGCCGAGGCGCATCCGACGGCCCGCTACACCGTGGCCGGGATCCTGGCCAACTCGCTCAACGACGGCATGGTCCAGCTGGTCCAGAAGATCACGCCGATGGAGCAGTACGACTACCTGCGCGCCTTCGGCCTGGACTCGATGTCGGGCCTGGGCCTGCCGGGCGAGAGCCCCGGCCTGCTGACCCGGCCGGGCAGCAAGGACTACTGGGCCGACACGCCCTACGAGCTGTCCTTCGGCCAGGGCATCGGGGTGACCGCCATCCAGATGGCCAGCGTCTACGCCACGATCGCCAACGGCGGCGTCCGGGTCCAGCCCACGATCGTGGCCGGGACCAGCAGCGCCTCGGGCAAGTTCACTCCGGCGCCCAGGCCGCCGCGCCGCCGGGTCATCCAGGCCAGGACGGCCAGGGCGCTGATGACCATGATGGAGCAGGTGCCCAAGGTGGACGCGCTTCAGAACGAGCCGTGGGGCATCATCTACGGCTACCCGGTGGCGTCCAAGACCGGTACCGCGCAGGTATCGGACACCCGGCAGTGCAAGGGCAAGACCCTGTGCCAGTACGGATCGAGCTACATCGGCATTGCCCCGGCTCAGGACCCCAAGCTCATCGTCGCGGTGAATGTGCAGGACCCGACGGCCAACGGGTACTACGGAGACGAGGTCGCGGGGCCGGTTTTCTACAACGTGATGAAGTTCGCCCTGCAGACCATGAAGATCCCGCCCACTAAGGCCGGGCCGCCTTACATCCGGCTCATGGGCCGGTAATCGGAGGTAACCTCAGCCCGTGCCAGCGGCTCTCCGTCCCGATCGTGTCCCTGCGCGCCCATTCGCGGGACTTGCGGTGCTCCTGGGCCTGAAGACCTCCGGCCAGGACGCCCTTGACGTGTTCACCGGGCGCAGCGGACCTGCCGGCGTCACCGGCATCACCCACGACTCCCGGTTCGTGCGGCCCGGCGACCTGTACGCGGCGCTGCCCGGCGCCCGCGTGCACGGCGCCCGGTTCTGCGCCGACGCCGCGGCGGCGGGCGCGGTGGCGGTGCTCACTGACGCCGACGGCCGGGAGCGGGCGATCGAGGCCGGGCTGCCGGTCTTCGTGGTGGCCGACCCGCGCTCGCGGCTGGGCGAGGTGGCGGCCTGGATCTACGGCTACCCGTCGCAGCAGCTTCTGCTCATCGGGGTGACCGGGACCAGCGGCAAGACCACCTCGACGTTCCTGATCGAGTCCGGGCTGGGCGCGGCTGGCTACCGGACCGGCCTGATCGGCGGGGTGGCGACCAGGATCGGCGGCCAGACCCTGCCCAGCGAGCTGACCACCCCGGAGGCCACCGACCTGCAGGCCCTGCTGGCCGTGATGGCCCAGCGCGGGGTGCGGGCCGGGGTCATGGAGGTGTCCAGCCACGCGCTGACCCTGGGCCGGGTCGCGGGCACCCGCTACGACGTGGCGGTGTTCACCAACCTGTCCCAGGACCACCTGGACTTCCACGCCAGCCTGGACGACTACTTCGCGGCCAAGGCCCAGCTGTTCACGCCCAGGTACGCGGCGGCCGGGGTGGTCAACATCGACGACCCGCGCGGCCGCGAGCTGGCCGCCGAGCCGCAGATCCCGATTACCACGTTCTCGGCCGAGGGCCGGGAGGCGGCGGACTGGCGGGCGGTGGACGTGCGCACCGGCGCCGACGGCAGCGCGTTCCGGGTCATCGGGCCCGGCGGCGTGGCGGCCGACGCCCAGGTGGCGCTGCCCGGCCCGTTCAACGTGGCCAACGCGCTCGGCGCGATCGTGGCCCTGGTCGAGGCCGGGATCGGGCTGGCCGCCGCGGTGGCCGGGGTGGCCGCCTGCCCGGGCGTGCCGGGCCGCCTGGAGCGGGTCGAGGCGGGCCAGGACTTCACCGTGCTGGTGGACTACTCGCACAAGCCCGGCGCGGTCGAGGCGGTGCTGTCCGGGCTGCGCCAGGTCACCCTGGGCAGCCTGACCATCGTGCTGGGCTGCGGCGGGGACCGGGACATCGGCAAGCGGCCGCTGATGGGCGCGGCCGCCGCCCGGCTGGCCGACCGGGCCATCTTCACCAGCGACAACCCGCGCTCGGAGGACCCGCTGGCGATCCTGGCCCAGATGCTGGAGGGCGCGGTCGACGTGGACCTGGCCGAGCGCGGCGAGGTGATCATCCAGCCGGACCGGGCCGCGGCCATCGAGCAGGCGATCGCCACGGCCGGCAAGGGTGACGTGGTGCTCATCGCGGGGAAGGGACATGAGACGGGGCAGTACGTCGGCGGGGCAGTGATCCAGTTCGACGACCGCGAGGTCGCCGCGCAGGCGCTCGCGCGGCGCAGCCGAGCCGAGGCAGTCCAGACGGAGGCCCAGTGATTCCGCTGTCAGTGGCGCAGCTTGCCGGCCTGACCGGCGCCGCGCTCGATCAGGTGCCAGACCCCGGCGCCATCGTGCCGGGGCCGGTGGTGATCGACTCGCGGGAGG
>Ga0102924_1006717_pt1 | contig 10717 bp, 14 predicted proteins | sample PaiPotPPM11metaG_FD_80116 | JGI IMG/M metagenome (GOLD analysis project Ga0102924, IMG submission 80116) | Iron sulfur acid spring bacterial and archeal communities from Banff, Canada, to study Microbial Dark Matter (Phase II) - Paint Pots PPM... ...
AGGTCGCGCCGGCCAAGCCGGCCTCGCGAATCAACGCGCGAAAAAATAAGCGTTCCCAGCCCTGGGGCAGAGTCTCGGGCAAGGCGCAGGACAGAAAGATGGCGCGGGGTTGCGCCCCCATGGCGCCGAGGTCGCTCAGGGCGCGTGCCAGCAGGCGGCGGGCGCAAGTCGCGGCGCTGTCGTGGGCCGGCAGGAAGTGCACGCCTTCGAGCAGCAGATCCGTCGTCAACACCAGGTCATGGCCGGGGCGTGGCCGCAGGATGGCAGCGTCGTCGCCGATGCCGAGACGCACCCCAGTCCGCTCCAAGCGCACGGCCGCGGCGCGACGAACCCAACCCAGGAGCCGGCGCTCGGGAAGCGGCATGGCCAAGCATGCCACGATGTGTCGCCGGGAGACGGCGGCCCTCGCGCCGGTGAGCGGCGACTCGTGAGCCAGCTCCGGGCCGCCGTCCTTCTAGGGGTTTAACCTGAAGTGCGGGCAAATCCAGCCCCGGGTGCTTGTGGGCATCGCGGCGGGCGGGTAGAATCACATTCAAGTTTTAGCCGGTGGGGTCTTCCGGTCTCCGTGGTCGCGCCGCAACGACGGAGAGCAACCGGCATGGCCACCCCCGCCGGTCGATGGGACGCTGCGACTTCGTCAAATTTGCATTAAAGGTAGAAGGCGCGATTTTTATGTGGGAAAGACAAAAAGAACCATTAGCTGCACCTCCGAAGCCGGCACCCTCGCCCAGCCCGATGACCATGCCGACGCCGCCCGCGGCGGCGCCGATCGCCAACCAAGCGCCGCGCGGCACCGAAAAGCCGACCCATGTCGGCAAGTCGGTGGTGCTTAAGGGCACCCTGACCGGCGCGGAAGACCTCTACATCGACGGCAAGATCGAGGGCACGGTGGACGTTCCCAAGAACAGCGTCACGGTGGGGTTGAACGGCCAGGTGCAGGCCGACGTCACCGCCCGCGAAGTCATCATCCTGGGCAAGCTCAGCGGCAATGTCACGGCGACCGACCGGGTGGAGATCCGTGCCCAGGGCGCGCTCACCGGCGACGTCACCGCGGCGCGCATCAGCATCGAGGATGGCGCCTTCTTCAAGGGCGGCATCGACATCCAAAAGGGCTCCAGCGCCAAGGCGAACGTCGGTTAGGTCGGTCAGCGAGGTAGTCGGAGTGCATGAGGTCTGGCGCGGGGCATGAAGCCTCGTGCCAGACCTGCGATGCATGCCCACTTGGTTCCTGCCCGGTTACGCGCCGCTCAGGTCGACCGCGTCGATGTGAGCGATGACGGCGCAGTCGATGGGGGAGTTCGGGCGACCGGTGGCGGTCATGGCGGCGTAGCCGTCCTGCACCACCAGCACATGCTCACCGACGCCGGCCCCGATGGCATCGAGCGCCAACAGCGGCGTGCCTTGGGCCGCACCCTCGGGAGTGAGCGGCTGCACCAGCAGTAGTTTGCGACCTTCGTGGCTGGAGACTTTCTGCGAGGCCACGATCTCATCCACCACGCGTGCCAGGATCATGCCGTGCTCCCTGCCGGAGGATCCACGATGCCCACCACGGTGGCGTCGGTGACGACCTCGTCCGGCAACCACGGGAAGCTGGCTTCCTTGCCGCGGCAGTAGTAGACCGTCTCGCCCATGCCCGCCCCGACGGCGTCCAGGGCCACGAGGGCACGCGGGGGCGTCTTGCCGGCGGCATGGAGCGGTTGCAGCAGCAGCAGCTTCTGCCCCTGCAAAGTCACCGCCTTGACGGTGGCCACCACGGTGCCGACCACGCGCGCCATTTGCATGATCAGGACTCCAGTTGCACGGTATCGACGATGCCGACGATGGCGGCATCCACGGGCCGTTCCTTGCACTCCGGGGCCATGCGCGCCGAACTCCCCTGCACCACCAGAACCCGGTCGCTGACCCCGGCCCCCACGGTATCGACCGCCACCAGGTACCCGGCTTCGGGCTTGCCTTCCGGTGAAAGGGTGCGGACGACCAGCAACTTGGTCCCCTCGAGGCGGGGATCTTTGCGGGTGGCAACCACGGTGCCGATGACACGCGCGAGAATCATGAGGTGCAGCCGGCGCATCACCGGGCGTCGTCCGCCCGGTGATGCCGGAACGATCAGCCGAGCCCGCCGCCCTTGGCGGCCGCCGCTGTCTTGCCGATCGGGAGAACGTCTTCGAGGCTGGAGTGGGGGCGCGGAATCACATGCACGGCGATCAGTTCGCCCACCCGTCGCGCCGCGGCGGCGCCGGAGTCGGTGGCGGCCTTGACCGCCGCCACGTCGCCGCGCACGATGGCGGTGACATAGCCGGAGCCGATTTTTTCCCAGCCCACCAGCGTCACTTTGGCGGCCTTGACCATGGCATCAGCGGCTTCCACCATGCCCACGAACCCCCGCGTCTCGACCATCCCCAAGGCGTCGCCTATTGTTTCGGCCATCGTCTGCTCCTCAGTGTTGCCGCAGGCTGCCCGCCCGCAAGCTGCCGCATTGTACCGCGGGCGGCGCGGGAAGAGTACAGGAGGCGAGGCCCGGGCCCGCCCCCCCGGGCCGGCCAAGCCTACTCGGCGCGGTACAGCGTCAAACCGGTCATCAGCTTGGGGTAAAAATCGGTCGATTTCTGCGGCATCACACCGCCGGCCAGGGCCACGTCGCGCACCGTCTGCGGCGCCACCGGGTTGAGCAGGAAACAGGCTTGCGCCCCCCCCTGCGCCACCGACTGCAAGGCCTCCGGGGCATCGCGCAGGTAGCGCAGGTTGCGCTGTTCCCGCACCGCCTCCGGGGTGATGCCCAGCGCGCGGTGCAAACCGAGCTCGTGCAACAACAGGACGTCCAGCCGGCGCTGCGCGGCGGAGAATTGTGGCAAGTCAGCCGCAAGGTCGCGCTCGGGGCGCGGTCGGAGCAGGTGCAGTGAGTCGGGCAGGGCCAGCAGCATGGCCGGAGCGCCGTCGGCCGCGGCGGCGGCAAGTTGTTCCCGCAGAGCGGGCCAGGTCTCGACCGCCTGCGCCGCGGTGCCGGGCACCGGCTCCAGCGTGAACCAGTCGGCCAGCACCCGGCGCACCTGGGCGGGGTCGAACTCCGGCAGCGAATGCAGCACACGATGGGTGGGCAGCACGACCAGGCCGGGAGCGTCCAAGTTGACGAAAGTCATCATCACCCAGTCCCACGCCGAGGCGCCGTCGGCCATGCCGCTGCGGGCGCGCTGCTCGGCGCTGAAGGCCAAGGCGGTTTCGTAACGATGGTGGCCGTCGGCGATGACCAGCTTGTGGTTGGCCATGGATTTCTGCAGCCGGTCGATGACGCCGAACTCCGTCTCCTGGAACAGGCGATGGCGGGTGCCGTACTCGTCGGTGGCTTCCAGGATGGGGTCGGTGGCGCGGCCCAGCAACTCGGCCTCGGTGGCTTGCGAGGGGTCGCTGTACAACATGAAGATCTGCCCGAAGTGCGTGTGGGTGGCGCGCAGCAGGTTGAGCCGGTCCTGCTTGGGCCCCGAAAGCGTGTGTTCGTGGCGATGCACGATGCCCTTGGCATAGTCTTCGAGGCCGCCCAGCGCGATGAAGCCGCGCCGCGTCACCACGTCATGCGAGCCGGGCACCTCGAAGGTTTGCGTGTAGGGGTAAATGGCCGGCTTGGCATCCTGCCGGATCAGGCCGTGAATGATGCGATCGCGCAGGTACTCGAAGGCGCGGGTGTAGACGTTGTGTCGCTCGTCGTCTCCCGGTTGTGTCTCGCCCAGGATGGCGCGCACGATGTTGTCGGGACTCTTGGCGAGATACGCCTGCCGCATGGCGGGGGTGATCTTGTCGTAAGGCTGGGTGATGACGTCGGCGGCTTTGACCTTGCTGAGGTCGAAACGGAAAGCGGCAAAGGGGCGAATACGAGCCATGCTGCTAGTTTCTCATGCTGCCCGGGCGGCGCCGCCGTCGCGTTGCCGGCGCCAAGGCCGGGACGGGCGAGGGTGCCGCGGGCGGTCAGGGGATTGCGGGCACACTCGGTACCTGTGCGTAGCTTATGAACGCAAGATGCTTGCTGTCGGGCGACCACGAGTTCTCATTCAGAGTCCCCACCCCGCCGGTCAACCGAGCCAGCACCGTGACCTTGCGGTCTGCCAGCGAGAGCAGCCGCACCTGCACCGGCTGGTCCGCAGGATGGCCCTGGACGTCGCCGCGGTAGCTCAGGTAGGCCAGCCACTTTCCGTCGGGCGACACGTGCGGGAACCAATCGTTGCGATCGTCCACCAGCAGTTGCTCCTCGCCGCTGCCGTCGGCCGCCATCCGCCACAACTGCACCCGTCCCGAACGGTCCGAGGTGAAGTAGAGGTGCCGGCCGTCGGGGGCGAACTCCGGGCCGTCGTCCAGCCCCGGCGCTCGCGTCAGACGCGTCTCCGCGCCCCCGGTCGTCGCCACGGTGTAGACGTCATAGTTGTCATGACGCCGACCGACAAACGCGATCGTCTTACCGTCGGGCGACCAGCCATGGAAGTACGACGGCTGGTTGGCGGTCACCAGCCGCGGCGTGCCGCCGGTGGCGGGCATGACATACACGCGCGACTCGCCCCCGGCCACCGTGGTCCCACTGATCGCCACCGCACCGCCGTCTGGCGACAGACCGTGGTCCCCGTTCACGATCACGTCCCCGGACGTCACCTGCGCGGGGACGCCGCCCGCCAGTGGCACCCGAAACAAATGGCCATCGCGATTGAACAGCAACGCCTGGCCGTCAGCCGTCCAGTTCGGGTTCTCGATGTTGCCCGGTGTTACATACACCGCCTGGCGGTCGGTCGAGGCGATCGCCAGCGTCTCCAGCGTGCTGTAGCGCGTGCCCGGTTCGCCCGGCCCCGGCGGGGTCAGTCGTAGCCGCACGCCGCGGAAACTTGCGGTCAAGGTGGCGTCCTTGTCATGGGCGCACACCGCCAGTCCCACGTAGAAAGGGGCGGTGAGCCGCAGCCGGGCCGCGCCGCCCCCGAACGCGGCCACCGAACCTTGTGCGCCCACAAACATCTCGAACTGGTCGCCACGTTTCTCCAGGCGCAAATGCGTCGGCGCGCTCAGGGGCGCGATCACCTCGTGGGTCTGCGCGCCGCGGGTCCGTCGCACCTGCAGCGCCGCCAGGCCGTCGCCATGCACGGCGACGTCGGCGTAGGCGGAGTCCGCGTCCAGCGACTGCCGCACCATCAGCGCTGCTTTGCGATGCGCATTGCCGCCGGCGCCGAGCAGTTCGACATCCGCGGCGAGGCTCACATCGGCGTCGTGGTCGACCCGCGTCCAGACGTACTGGAAAGCGTCGGTCGCGGCCCACATGTTGTCGCCGCTGCCGGTAACGATGTAAGTCCCCGTGGCGGCATCGTAGCGGATGGTGCCCGGGTGCACCACCGTGCCCACGTCGCCATGGTCGTTGAAAATCTCCGCCGTGCCGTCAGGCTTCTCGCCTGCCTGAAGCCGCGTACCTCCCCAGGCCAGCGCCCCGCCCAGTACTAAGATTCCTATTGTGAGTGTTACGCGCATGCTGCAGCCTAGCAGAACGCTGCCAGTGGTCACTCCGCCGGTAACTTACGGGCCCCCCCCGACCTTCTGACGGTGCGGGGCAGGTCCCTCACCGGTCGCCCAGCGCGGGATGCGGGTTGCCAAATTTGATGACGGGCGACACAAGGGGCGGTTTTGCCGAAAGCTGTTTTTGAGCTTGACATATTCCGATATAGGAATGTATAGTGCGGAGGTATGGCAAGGGCGACGACCACCTCGGATGCGTTCAGTGCGGTGGCCGAGCCGCGCCGGCGCGACATCCTCGCCTTCTTGGCGGACCGGGAGCGGCCGGTGAACGAGATCGTGGCGGCGCTGGAGATGGGCCAGCCGTCGGTGTCGAAGCACTTGCGGGTATTGCGCGAGGTGAGCTTGGTGCGGATGCGGCGCGATGGGCGGCGCAAGCTGTACCGGACAAATGCGGCCGCGATTCGGCCGCTGCACGCATGGGCCGGGGAGTTCGAGCGGTTTTGGCAGCACACATTAACGCGGGTGAAAGAGCGGGCCGAAACCAAGATGGCGGAAGCCGGCGCCCATCCGCTCGGTACGTCGTCGTAGCCGGGCTGGTCCGCTGCCGGTTACGAAGCATCGAGCCGGCGCTGCAGGTTTCCAGGTTACGACGGAAGAAACGATTCGGGACAGGATATTTGAGAGGCAGAGCAAGGCATGCCGCTGGCACAAAATCTGATCGCGGAGTTCGAAGAGCAGGCGCCGCTCACGCGGAGATTTCTGGAACGGTTGCCGGAGGACAAGCTGACGTGGACGCCTCATGAGAAGTCGCTAACCGCCGGGCAGCTGGCGCTGCACATCGCGCAGGTGCCGGGTGCGATCACGAAGATCGTGCAGCAGAACCCGGCGCAGGCGCCCGACTTCGGCCGGCGTATGGCGCAGCCGACCAGCGTGCAGGAGGTCCTCCAGGCGCATGACGAGAGTCTTGCGGTGGTGCGCAGCGAGCTGGCGAAGTTCGACGACCGCGCCATGCAGGAGCTGTGGCGGCTGCAGCAGGGAGACCGGGAACTGGTTGCCTGCCCACGCGCGAAGTTCGTGCGCGACATCATGCTGAGCCACTGGTATCAGCATCGTGGGCAACTCAGCGTGTACCTGCGGATGTTGCAGATTGCGGTTCCGTCGACCTGGGGACCGAGTGCGGACGAGCCTCCCCGTTTCCTGCAGCGGTCGCAGGGGGACGGCTAAGCATGCCGAAGGATGAGCCGAGACCGAACCAAACCGAGGAGGATTCATGAGTACGGCAGTGACGGTATCGAAGGTGGAGGAGTTGACGCTGAGCATCATGGAGGAAATCCACGTGAAGGCCACGCCGGGGGCGACGTTCGAGGCGCTGCTCGAGCAGTTGGGACCGGGTATGACGGGAGCGGACGACAAGCCCCTGCCGATGAAGATCGAAGCGTGGCCGGGCGGGCGCTGGTATCGCGACCTGGGCGACGGGAACGGGCACCTGTGGGCGCACGTGCAGGCGATCAAGCCGTCCACACTGCTGGAATTTTACGGGCCGTTGATGATGTCCTACGCGGTTGCATCGAACGTGCAATACCGATTGAGTCCAGAACCGGGCGGGACGCTGATCAAATTTCATCATTACGCGCTCGGGGCCATTCCCGCCGATTACAGGAAGGGAATGGAAGGCGGTTGGCACAAAATCCTGGCGGGGGCGCAGCAGCGCGCGGAGAAGCGTTAAGCAAACACAGCATGCGGCAGGAAGTCGACTAGCGACGGCGGGCGCCTTGCCGGACGGGATCGCGGCTCAAGCTTCGGACACCACGGGCAGATCGGCGCGCATGACGACGCGCAGCCGAGCTTGGGCATTGCGTAGCGCGGTCTCCACGGCGGCAGGGGTGGGGGCCCGCGCGAACACGAACCCCAAGTAGGTCGCCCCCTCGGGCAAGGGCACCAGTAACTGGTCGGGCAATGCGGTGATCGTGACCGCCGTGATGCCGGGCACGGTAGCCGCTTCCGCCTCCCCGGTCACCGCGACGAGCGCCCCGCGCTGTGGGATGGGCAGCATGAGCACGCCGGCGGCCGCCGCCTCGCGCCGCCACTCGCCCGCTGCCTGGCCGAGGGCGTGGCGGAGCAGCAGCTCTTCCAGTGACGCCTCCGCGCCGGGGTGGCCATCGCGGACAAAGCGCAAGGCTTGGGCGCAGAGCCCGCCGATGGGCCGTGGCGCCACCTCGAGGACGAACACCCCGCGGGGGTTGACCCGCACCTCGGCATGCACCGGGCCGTGCCATAACCCGAGCGCCGTCGTCGCCCGCTGCACCACGCTGACAATGGCGGCCTGCTCCGCCACCGTGAGCCGCGCCGGAGTGACGTACAGCGTCTCCTCGAAGTAGGGTCCTTCCAGCGGGTCCGGCTTGTCGAAGAGAGCGAGCGGTTGCAGCAGCCCGGCGGTCAGGAGCCCCTCCAGGGCGAACTCCCGCCCGGGCAGGTACTCCTCCACTTGGATCATGTCGCCCGCCGGGTCCTGACGCTGCCGTAGGCTGGGCTCGCGCAGGGGTTTTCGGATGCGCCGGAACGCCGCCTGGAACTCTGGCGGGTTGTGGCGCGGATGAAGCCCCCACCGCCGGAGACGGTCAACGGCTTGAGGACGCAGGGGAACGCAACGTCGGCGGCCACCTCGCCCGGGTCGCTGGCGGCGGCAAAGCGCGCAAACCGCGGTACCGGGAGTCCTGCTTGGGCCCAGGCCTGGTGGGCGAGGAACTTATTGCGGCAGGCCGCCGCCGCCGCCGGTGGGTGGCCCGCCAGTCCCAGTCGGGTGTTGACGGCGGCCGCAATGACGCTGGCCCGGTCGCCCAGCGCCATCACCGCCTGCAAGGGCGCGGCGGCGGCCAGGCTCACGATGCGTTCCACGGCCTCTTCGGGCGCCTCGAAACGGATCGGCAAGGCGCGGTCGCCCCAAGGGTCTTCGAGGACATGACAGCGATCCGTGGCGAGCAGCAACGACACGCCCAGCCGCTCGGCGGCCAGCCGAACCGCTTCCGCTTGGTAGCCGGTGGTGGGGGTGACCAGCAGCACGCGTGGGCGGGCCGCAGCAGCCGGGTCAGGCGGGTTGGGGTCAACCGCATGCATCGCGTCAGTGTTCAGTAGACGAGGCGAGCAAACTGCTCGCCGGTGGGTTCGCTTCAACAGAACCAAGGCTCGTTGAGATAGGCAACCGTGGCACGGTCTGGAGCCGGGGCCGGCGGCAGCGGACGGGCGCCGGCGAGCAAGCCGTGCGCTGCCTCCCAGGCCGCGGTGAAGATCGCGGCGCGGCTCTGCTCCGCCTTGACGCCGGCGCCGACGATCTCCTGCAACGCGGCGCAGAGCGTGTCCATGCGCGGGTCCGGATGGCGCCAGGTCCAGGTCAATGCGGCGGCATCGAAGTCGCCCACGTGGCGGCGCATCGCCTCCAGCTCGAGCAGGCGCGACCCGGCGGGCACCAGCAGCCGGACTGCGAGCTGGATGGGGGCGACCTGTTCGATCAGGTCCAGGTCCGCGAGCCGCTCAAGCAGCGCGCAGTAGGACTCCGCCGTGGTCCAGGGCGTGAAGCTGACGAAGGTGGGGCTGAGGTTGAGTTCATGCTGCCGCAGCAGGCGGACCACGGCTTCGAAGTCCGCCCGGGTATGGCCCTTGTCGAGGAGTGCGAGAACGGTGTCATCGAGCGACTCGACGGCGCTGGTGACCAGCACGCAGCCGGTGGTGCGCAGCAGGGCCAGATGATCCGCGTGTCGCAACAGGTGCTCGATCTTGATGGTGACGTCGTAGCTGAGGCGGGGAAACTCGGCGTGCAGCTCGCGGACGATCGCCGCGGCATGGGCAATGCCGTTGAAAAAATCGGGGTCCCCGAAGGTGATGTGCTGCGCCCCGGCCTCGACCTGTTGGCGGATGTCGGCCAGCACCACCTCGCGCTGCACCACGCGGAACTGCCCGTTGTATACCGGCACAACCGGGCAATGACGGCAGTGGTGCTTACAGCCGCGCGATGCTTCGGTGTATCCGACGGTCCGGGTCGCGCCCGGGGCGGTCACCAGCGCGGCGTAGCGCGTGAGGTCGGGCAGAGCGCGGCGGTCGGGAACGAGGAAACGCAGCCGCGCGGGGCCGCGAGGCGTGACGCCCAGCTCGGATTGGCGAGGAGGCGGGGGAACTGTTGCAACCGGCCCGGTCGCCAGACGGTTCGCCAAGCCGGCCAAGTCGGCTTCGAACTCGCCGTCGAGTACGGTGCCGACCCCCGCGGCCCGGAGTTGGCCGGCGTTGAGCGGCGCGTAGAGTCCGAAGCCACAGAGATGCGCCCGCGAGTTGAGCCGCTGCACCTCGGGTATGAGCTGCAGCGCGAGCCGGGTGGCGGTGTGCATCGGCAGGTAAAAGGCGATCAGGTCGGCGGCCGCCAGGACCGCGGGATCGGCGGGCTGGCGCGACAGGTCGAAACAGGCGACGGCATGGCCGTCGCGGCGCAGCCAGGCGGCCGGCGAAGCCAGTCCGAAGGGCTGTCGCCCCAACTCGTAGGTCGAGATTAAAACCGCGCGCATCGCTCCTTCATCATAGCGGTTGCCGCTGCGAGGGCTTGGGCTGGCGCCGTTTGCTAAACTGAATGGGCCGGTGCGTTCGCCCGCGGTGGGAACTCCATCCCCTTGGCGACCGCCGCTGCACGATCAGCCGTGCACTCGGGAGTTGAAACGTGCCTTTGTATGAATACCAGTGCACCCTCTGTGGCAAGCGGGTGGAAGTCATCCAGAGCTTCAGCGCCGAGCCGCTGACCACCTGCGAGGCCTGCCAAGGACCGCTTGAGAAGCTGATCTCCGCCTCCGCGTTTCAGTTCAAGGGTTCCGGCTGGTACATCACCGACTACTCCAAGAAGTCCAGCCCGGCGTCCAGCAAGAACGGCGAGTCGGTCACCGAGGGCAAGGGCGAGAGCAAGTCGGAAGCGAGCGAGTCGAAATCCGACGCGACATCGGACGCCAAGGCCGAAACGAAATCCGAGTCCAAGCCGGAGTCGAAGTCGGAAGCCAAGCCGGAGCCGAAGTCCGAACCCAAGTCGGACTCAAAAAGTTCGAAGCCTACCTCGTAGCCCGCGCCGCGGTTGCCCCGGACCCTACTGGGAACGTTCCAGCAGGTGCCGGACCTCGGCGTAAATCGGGTCGCTGAAGCTGCGCAGCTCGCTTTTCACCAGGTTTAATCCCACCATGCAGCGCTCAAACTCGGCGGCCAGCTGGGCGAAGAC
>Ga0102924_1006718_pt1 | contig 10711 bp, 12 predicted proteins | sample PaiPotPPM11metaG_FD_80116 | JGI IMG/M metagenome (GOLD analysis project Ga0102924, IMG submission 80116) | Iron sulfur acid spring bacterial and archeal communities from Banff, Canada, to study Microbial Dark Matter (Phase II) - Paint Pots PPM... ...
AACCGGTCCCATACCCGCGCAAACGAGATCGCGTTGGTTCGCCCGCCCGCCCGATGGGCCGCGAGCATCGGGCAGATCCCACCATCGCTCGTATACGCACCGGCGATGATCGGGGTGCTGCTGATGCCCTCCAGCATCGCGATCCTCGTCGCCCGCGGAAGGCAGTCGATCGCGTGTCGCAGGTCCTCGTTCGTCGCTGAGCGTCTCGTTCGCATAGGGTTGATCCCGTCCGTCGGGTTACCGGCCTCAGATGCGTGAACCGGCGCCGACGAGCGGCCCGAGCGACTGTAATCGCGCTCGTCTGGCTCGACAAGCGAACCCCTTGGCGCGAAAGGAAACTTGCAAATGAAGCTCGGCGCATACCTCGGCTACTGGGGGGTCGGGATGGGGTCCGGAGACCTGCTCGGAATGGTGCGTGAGGCCGAGCGCCTCGGGTATGACTCCGTGTGGTCGGCCGAGGCTTACGGCTCGGATGCCGCCACCGTTCTGGCCTATCTGGCCGCCGGCACGAGCACGATCAAGCTCGGCTCGGCGATCTTCCAGATGCCGGGCCGCAGCCCCGCGATGACGGCGATGACCGCGGCGACGATCGACCAGCTCTCCGACGGCAGGATGCTGCTCGGGATCGGGTCCTCGGGGCCGCAGGTCGCCGAGGGTTGGCACGGGCAGCGGTTCGCCCGCCAGCTTCAGCGAACCCGTGAGTACATCGAGGTCGTGCGGATGGCATTGGCGCGAGAGCGCGTCGAATTCCACGGCGAGACGATCGAGTTGCCGCTGCCCGATGGGCCCGGCAAGCCGCTCAAGCTGATGATCGCCCCCGCACAGGAGCGGATCCCGATCTACCTCGCGGCGATCGGACCGAAGAACACCGCGCTGGCCGGCGAGATCGCCGACGGTTGGATACCGACGTTCTTCTCACCCGAGCACGTAGCGACCTTCCGCACGCTGCTCGAGGAGGGAGCCGCGTGCTCGGGGCGTTCGCTCGAGGGGTTCGACATCGCGCCGGTCGTGAACGCGTACGTCTCCGACGATCTGGAGCACGCACGCAATCTGATGCGGCCGGGGCTCGCGTTGTACATCGGCGGGATGGGCTCACGCGAACAGAACTTCTACAACCGGCTCGTGCAGCGATACGGCTTCGAGGCCGAGGCGAAGGAGATCCAGGACCTCTACCTGTCGGGCAAGAAGGACGAGGCAGCCGAGGCGATCCCTACCGGCCTGATCGACCTCGTGTCGCTGTGCGGTCCGCGTGACGTCGTCGGTGCCCGTCTCGCGGCATTCCGTGACGCGGGCGTCGGCACGTTGATGGTCGCGCCGATGGCGTTCACCTCCGAGGACCGGATCGACCAGCTGCGGGCGATCGCCGAGCTGGCAGCAGCTTGACGCCGACCAGCGCCTCCGCGGCGCCTCCCGGCTCCGGGAGGCCGCTGCGCGTGTTCCTCGGCGCCTTCGGCGATCCCGGACACGCATTCCCGATGCTGGCACTCGGCTCGCGGCTCGCGGCGCGAGGCCACGAGGTCACGCTAGAGACGTGGACGCGCTGGCGTGAACACGTCGAGGCCGCCGGGATGCGCTTCCGCGCCGCCCCCGAATACCCGGTCTTCCCCACGCGCGAGCGGCCGCTGCAGCCCTATCAGGCGGTTGTGCTGGCGACCGCGGAGACCCGCCCCGCGGTCGCCGAGGCACGGCCGGACGTGCTCGTCCACGACATCCTCACGCTGGCCCCGGCGATGGCCGGCGAGCTCGAGGGCGTCCCCGTCGCGACCCTGATCCCGCACGTCTACCCCGTCGGGGCTCCGGGATTTCCCCCCTACGCGCTGGGAGCCAAGCTCCCTCGCACGGCCCTCGGTCGAAGGCTGTGGTCCGCGTTCGACGGGCCGGTCGAGACGGGGTTGCGCCGCGGGCGCAGCGAGCTCAACGAGACCCGCGCGAAGCTGGGCCTCCCGCCGGTCACGCGCCTGCACGGCGGGCTGAGCGAGCAGCTCTGCATCGTCGCGACGTTCCCGCAGCTCGAGTACCCGCGCAGCTGGCCTCTATCGGTGCACGTCGTGGGGCCACTGCTTTGGGAACCGCCCTACCACGACGTCGAGCCCCCACCGGGCAGCGAGCCGCTCGTGCTGGTCGCCCCTTCGACCGCCCAGGACCCCGAGCAGCGGCTGCTCCTCGCCGCGCTCGAGGGACTGGCCGGCGAGCCGATTCGCGTGCTCGCCACCTGGAACCGAAAGCCGCTACCCGCGCCGGCGAAGGTCGCCGCCAACACGCGGCTGGTCGAATGGATCTCCTACTCCCGCACGATGCGGCAGTGCGCGCTAGTGATCTGCCACGCCGGCCACGGAACCGTGGTCCGGGCGCTGGCCAGCGGCGCGCCGGTGCTCGCCGTCCCCCATTCCGGCGACATGGCCGAGAACGCCGCGCGGGCCAGCTGGGCAGGCGCAGGCGTCCGCCTGCCCTGGCGGCTGCTCGGAGCGCGGACGCTGCGGCTCGCAGTGCGCCGCGCGCTCTCAGAGCCGTCCCTGCCAGCGCGCGCAGGCGAGCTGGCAGCGTGGGCGGCGGCGACCGACGGGGCGTCCCGTGCGGCTGATCTCGTCGAGGAGCTGGCTGTGAGACGGAGCTCGACGGCGACCTGAGCGGGCGCTCAGCTGACCGGCGCGGCCGTCGCCGAGTTGGCCCGCGCCCACTCGGCGATCTTGTGCGAGCCCTGGATCACGGCGCCATCGTCGGCGACGAGCACAGGCACCCAGTTGTTGCCCGTCAGCCGTTTGACCTCGCGCCGCCCTGGGGTCATGCCATTGAAGAAGCTCGGCAGCGCACCGAGCCCGTAGACACGCTTCACCTCGGGGTCGAAGCCGGCGTCCCTGAGGGCCTCGTAGGCGGTGCCGCAGGGATGGCCACCAGGCCGAGGGGCGGGCTTCCAGGTCCCGTAGCAGACGTAGAGCTTCATTCGTTCGACAGGGTATCGCCGCGCGGGCTCCGCTGCATACGAACGTATGTTCCGTCCGGCGCCTGGGTCACACTTACACAATGGATCGTCACTACTTAGCCGAGCGGCTGGGCGAAGGAGCGTCGCTCGAGCAGATTGGACGCGAAACCGGGCCGCACGCGAGCACCGTGGCTTATTGGGCAAAGAAGTGCGACCTCAGCGCGGCTGGGGCTGAGCGCTTTGCCGCTCGGGGCGCGCCAGACCGAGAGGCGCTCGAGAGACTGGTAGGCGAGGGTGCAACCCTCCAATCAATCGCCGATGAGCTGGACCGTTCGATCGCGACCGTTCGATATTGGTTGAGCAAGTGGTCAATCCCGCGCCCGCGCACACGTGCGCGTGTCGACAAGGCCACCGCACCTCGAATCATCACGCGTAGATGTCAGCGCCATGGACCGACGAGCTTCGGGCTTGAGGGTCGCGGCTACTACCGCTGCTTACTGTGCCGTCAGCAGCGTGTGAGCGACTGGCGGCGTCGAGTGAAGCGCACGCTCATCGCCGAGGCTGGCGGAAAGTGTCATATGTGTGGATATGACGGTGTCCCGCGGCATTGCAGTTCCATCATCGCGAACCGGGAGAGAAATCGTTTGCCCTATCTCGCGACGGGGTGGCACGGAGCATCGCGCGCGCAAGGGCTGAGGCGACAAAGTGTGTTCTGCTATGCGCCAACTGTCATGCAGAGGTCGAAGTGGGCCACACGATCCTCAGTGACGTGTAACTAGTGAACTCCCCGGGGTGGATTCGAACCACCGAACCTTGATTAACAGTCAAGTATGTTGCCACTACATCACCGGGGACCGCCGGACGAGCATACCAAGGGGTTGTGTCGTTCCGGAGGACACGGTGGGAGCCGCCGGCCGCGCGTAGCGCTCGTCGCTCACACCGCCTTCTCCATCCGCACGTCGATCGCCCGGATCTCGCCGAGCACCTGCTCGCGCTCGCGCGCCAGCTCCTGCGTCTTGGTCCCCCCCTCCTCTCGTGCGCGGCGGATCGCCCGCTCGAGCCGGGCTCGCTCGAGCAGGAGCCGCTGCTGCTCGAGCTGCTCCTCTGAGACCTCGCCCGCGCGGCCGGCGCGCTCGACCAGATCGGCCATCACGCGCGCCAGCTCCTCATCGTCCGGCGCGAGGCCCGTAAGCGGCATCTCCGTCTGGCCTGCGAGATGGCGGGCGGCGCGGCGCAGCCGCTCGCTCGTCAGATGCTGCTCGGGGTCGATGGCCTGAAGCGCTCGGCGCCCCGCCTCGGGCAGGACGATGCACAGCACCAGAAAGCCGCGCTCGGTGCGTACCGACGGATCGATCATCGCCGACCGGCGAACACCGCCGGTCGCCGGGGCGGGTTCAGCGCGAGGCGCGCGTCGCTCGGCGATCAGCGACGCGAGCGTGCCCTCGGACAGCTCGAGCCGGCCCGCGACCCGGCGCAGAAGATCCTCCCTGAGCACGCTCGGCGGCAGCTCGCCGAGCACCGGCTGCAGCTCGGCGATCGCCCGGTCCTTCCCTTCGGCGCTGCGCGTGTCGGCGCGCCCAAGGATGCGCTCGACGTCGAAGACCACGAACGGGACCGAGCCCTCGACCCGCTCTCGGAGCCGCTCGGCGCCCTCGCGCTCGATCAGCTCGGCGGGGTCGAGCCCTTCCGGCAGCGGGATCACGCGCAACTCGAGCTTGCGGCCGGCCGCCAGCCTCGAGGCGCGCAGCATCGCCTCCTGGCCTGCGCGGTCGGCGTCGAGGCACAGCTCGAGCACACCCGAGACACCGACCACGCGCTCGAGCTCAGCGACCTGCTCCTCGGTCAGCGAGGTGCCCATGATCCCGACCGCGTTACGCAGCCCGGCCTGGTGGACTGCGAGCACATCCGTGTACCCTCGACCAGGATCACCCGCGCCGCGCGCGCCGCGGCAGCGCGGGCGAGATCGATCCCGAACAGCACGTTGCGCTTGTGGTAGAGCTCGCCGTCGGAGGTGTTCAGGTACTTCGGCGGCTGGTTGGGACGCATCGCACGCGCGCCGAACCCGAGCACCCGGCCGCGCGCGTCCGCCGCAGGGAACATGATCCGCTCGCGGAAGCGGTCGAAGATCCGCCCAGGATTGGTGTGCGAGCGCTGCGCGAGCCCGACGGCCAGCATTTCCTCGTCGCTGAACCCGGCACTCCGCGAGGCCAGCAGCATGCGATCCCACGCACTCGGCGCGTACCCGACGCGAAACTCCCGCAGCGTCTCCTCCGTCAGGCCCCTGCCGAGCAGATATTCCCTCGCCGGCGCCGCCTCCCCTGACTCCCACAGGTACCTGGCGTAGTAGGCGGCAGCCCGGGCCATCAGGGAATGCAGGCGCTCGCGCCGCTGACGGCGGGAGGCCGCGCCGGGATCCTCGGCCTCGGTCTCGAGCTGGACCCCGAAGCGGTCCGCGAGTGCCTCGAGCGCACCCGCGAAGTCGAGCCCCTCCGTCTCCATCACGAAGTTGAACGGGTCACCGGAGGCCTGACAGCCGAAGCAGTGGTAGAGCTTGTCGTCGGGACTGACGTGGAACGAGGCGGTGCGCTCGTCGTGAAAGGGACAGCGTCCGAAGTAGCTGTTGACCCCGGCGCGCCGTAGCTCGCTGCGCGGCGAGACCAGCGCGACCATGTCGACCGCATCGCGCACGCGATCGCGTGAATCGGCGGCATACCGCGTCACGGCGCGAACGAGACCGGGACGCTGAGCTCCTCGAACGCGCGGATGCAGAAGCGGTCGGTCATTCCCGCAAGGTAATCGGTCACCCTGCGATCGAGCCCCCCGGCGGGAATCGATGCCGGGATCTCTTCCGGGTGATCGCAGTAGTGATCGAACAGCGAGCGCACGACCACGTGGATCTTGGCATGCTCGCGCGTCGCCTCGGGCCCCAGGTACACGCGGTCGAACATGAACGTCCGCAGCTCCGTCATCGCGCCGCCGATCACCGCTCCCTGGACAATGTCGCCGGCCGCGGCCGAGTGCTCGACCAGGTCGTGCACGAGTGTGTCGATCCTGCGCGGACCGCTGTCACCGAGAATCTCGATCGCCGCAGCCGGCAGGTCGGCCGCGGAGATCACCCCGGCGCGCACGGCATCGTCGATGTCGTGGTTGATGTAGGCCACGCGGTCCATCAGCCGGACGATCTTGCCCTCGAGCGTCGCGGGCTCGCTGGCGCGCCCTGAATGGCTCACGATCCCGTCGCGCACCGGCATCGTCAGGTTGAGCCCCCGGCCATCGCGCTCGAGCGTGTCCACGACCCGCAGCGACTGCTCGTGGTGCATGAACGAGGACCCGAATCGCTCCGCCAGACAGCGGTTGAGCGCATCCTCACCGATGTGCCCGAACGGCGGGTGTCCGAGGTCGTGCCCGAGCCCGATCGCCTCGACGAGGTCCTCGTTCAGCGCGAGCGCGCGCGCGACCGTGCGGGAGATCTGGGTGACCTCGAGGGTGTGGGTCAGCCGCGTGCGGTAGTGGTCGCCGCTGGGCGCGACGAACACCTGGGTCTTGTGCTTGAGCCGCCGGAACGACTTGCTGTGGACGATCCTGTCGCGGTCGCGCTGAAACGGCGTTCGCAGCCCGCAATCGGGCTCAGCATGGGCGCGTAGCGCGGGATAGGACCGCGTCGCGCGTGGCGAGAGCTCGCGTTCCTCGCGCGCGCGAATGCGCTCGGCGAAGCCGGCTGCGACGTCGCCGGCGGGATGCTCGTAGCCGGGGTTCAGAAGCTGCTTGCTCATCGACACGATTCTGACAGCGCGCGGTGTCGTGCAGCGAAGTTTGTGACGGACCCGTCACAGGGCGCCCAGCAGTGGACGAAAGTGCACGTGCGCATGGTGCTCGGCGGTTTCGGAGATCGCGCGCTCGGCCTGGCGAAGCGCGACCTCGGAGGCGTCGGGCGCGTGCGCGAGCGACTCTCCCAGCGCGCCGACGAGGAATCGGTAGGACTCCTCCCCGAGCGGGAACGCCGCGGCCTCGCACGAGCTGCAGACGACCCCGCCGGCGGCCGCCGAGAAGCCGCGCAGACCCTCTGACTCCCCGCATCCGGCGCAGGTCGCCAGCTGCGGGAGGATCCCAGCGGCCAGCAGCAGCTTCAACCGGAACGCCAATCCGTTCGCCGGTCGGGCTTGGGCGGCGTCAGCGCTCAGCAGCGCGAGCTCGTTGGCCAGCAGCGTGAACACCGCCGGATGCGGGTCCGTGGTCTCGAACAGCCGCGCCACCGCGTCGCACGCCCGCGCGGCCGAATCGAGCGTCGCCGAGCGGTCACGCAGCGCCCCGTGCGTCGCGATCGTGTCGGCGCTCGTCACGGTGTGCAGATCGCCACGCCCCTCGTGCAGGACCAGGCGTACGTGGAAGAACGGCTCGAGCCTCGCTCCGAACCGGCTGCGCGCACGGCGCGCTCCCTTCGCGATCGCGCCCAGCCGTCCGTGCCGCGGCGTGTACAGGTGCAGGATCCGGTCGGCCTCCCCGTAGCGGATCGAGCGCAGGACGATCGCTTCGGTCTTCAGCGATCCGGGCACGATGCTTCCAATCGCGTCCGCTGCGCGCCGCGTGCACTCCGTCCGCGCGCTATATTTTGTGAAGTAATGAGGCCCGTCACCGTCTATACAACCGATCATTGCTCGCTCTGCTTGAGCGCCAAGGCGCTGCTCGAGCGTCGCGCGATTGCCTATGAGGAAGTGAATCTGGCACGCGACCCGGACGGTCGCGCGGCGCTGTCGAACATCACCGGGATGACCACGTTCCCGCAGATCGTCGTCGGCGCGGAGACACTCGGCGGATTCGCCGAGCTGCTCGCCGCCGATCGCGAGGGCCGGCTCACCGAGCTGCTGGCCGCCTAGCCCCGGCCCGATCGAGCGGGCCTGGCGACGCGCTTGGACCGATCAGCGATACGGGCAGCCGCTCGCCGGGCCCTGGTTGTGGGAGCGGGCCGACTGGCTCATCTGCAGGCCAAAGTCCTGCGTCCAGGTGGCCGGTCCGCTGGCCCAGCCGCGCACGGGCGCATAGCGCTCGCCGGTGCCGATGTCCCTGAAGGACGGGTCGAGGACGTTGCGACAGTGGTCGGGGCTGGCCATCCAGGCCGCCACCGTCCGGCGCGGAGTCGCATACCCGGTGGCGATGTTCTCCCCCGCGCTCTGCCAGTCGTAGCGGACGGCATCGAACCGGCCGGTGAAGTTGCCGTGCTCGAAATGGCCGCTCGCCACCATCGAGTTGGTCCAGCCTTGGGCTGCGCGATTCAGCTTCGATGAGGCATCCAGCGCCGGAAGCCCGCGCGTGGTGCGCTGCTGATTGACCAGGCACACGACCGCCTCGCGCATCGTGTCTACGGACGTCGCGTCAGCCGGCGTGTCGGCGTTCGCGCACCCGCTCCCACCCGCGGCCTCAGCCGGGAGCGTCAACGCCAGCGCCGCGCACGCGACGCCCAGCTGGATACGAGTGCCCGGCCCCATCTTTTGAGCCTCACATGCTCGGGACCGATCCACACTCCCCCATTTGAGGGATATGTCAGCACCCCCCTTTCCTGACCTTCGCGCAAATGCGAAAGCCCCTCAATCTGGTCTGATGCGGTTGAATCTCCCGGCGATGGAATGGACGCGCGCGGACTACCTGATCAGCACGGATCCGGGCCGGCTCGACCGCGACGCGATCTGGCGATTTCTCCGCACGAGCTACTGGTCGCCCGGCATTCCCCGGGAGGTTGTCGAGCGCGGGATCGAGAACTCGCTCGTCTTCGGCCTGTTCGAATCCAGTGGAGCGCAGGCCGGGTTCGCGCGAGCCGTTACCGACCGCGCGCGCTTTGCGTGGCTCGCAGATGTGTTCGTGCTGGAGCAACATCGCGGGAGGGGTCTCGGCGTTTGGCTCGTGCAGACGGTGCTCGCCCACCCCGACCTCGGCGGGCTCCGGCTTGTCCTCGGGACAGCCGATGCCCACGGGCTCTACGAGCGCTTCGGCTTTCGTACCGTCGATCCGGCGCGGATGATGGAGCGCCCAGCGAGCGCGAGCGATCCCGTGGCCGGTGAGGTTCTTCGTGATGACTGATCGACCCTTTATCCGCACTAGAGCGAACGGCGGCAACCTCTAGCCATGCACCCCGCCTATTGCCCCCAGTGCGGTGAGCGAGTCACCCCCTACGCCGCCGGCTGCGCGATCTGCGGAGCCGACCTCGACCCCCGGCGCTGGCAGCGGCAGCTCTCGTTCACCGAGAGCTTCTCCGGCCGGCTCCCCGCGCGTCTACGACGACTGCGCGTGCGCCGAGCGGCGAAGGCGCAACCGCGAAGCAGCCGTTAGAGCCGCAGAGCGGTTCAGCCCCCCCGCCGGCGCCGCGGCTTGGGCTGGCAGTGCTCGCAGACATATGTCCCCCGCCCGGCGGCGACGATCTTGCGCACCGGGCGCCCGCATCGGGGGCACGGCTTCCCCTCGCGGCGGTGGATCAGGAAACGGTCCTGGAAGGAGCCACGGGCGCCGTCGACATGGCGGAAGTCGTCGATCGTCGCGCCCTTGGCCTCGATCCCTGCGGCGAGTGCCTCCTCGATCCCATCTCGCACGCGCTGCCACTGCGCCGCAGTTAGCTGCCCGGCCGCGCGCAACGGATGGATTCCCGCGCGGAACAGCGCCTCGTCGGCGTAGATGTTGCCGACGCCGGCGATCCGCCGCTGGTCGAGCACGAACGCCTTGACCGGCGCCCTTCGACCACGCGCCAGGCCGCGGAGATGCTCGGCCGTGAAGCCGGGTGTGAACGGCTCCACCCCGAGCCTGCTGTCGAGGTACGCGTCCCGTGCGACCGCGCCGAAGATCAGGTGGCCGGTCCCGAACCGGCGCGGATCCACGTACGCGAGGCGGTGCTGCCCGTCGAGCTCGAAGCGCACGCGCGTGTGCGGCGGCTCGACGGGGGGGTCGAACAGCAGCGCGCCGGTCATCCGCAGGTGCACGAGCAGGTAGCGCTCGCCGGACAGCGTCCAGACGAGGTACTTGCCCGATCGCCCAACCCGCTCGACCACCGCCCCACGCAGCTCGTCCTCGACCGGCACGGGTGGCAGCGGTCGCGTCCAGCGCGGATCGAGGATCTCGACGTTGACGATCGTGCGTCCCTCCAGGTGGGGCGCCAGCTGGCGGCGGATCGTCTCTACTTCGGGAAGCTCGGGCACCAGTTACACGCTAGTGCGTTCCGGCCCGCGCTCGACCGCGGCACGCCCTCGGATGAGCACCTCAGGTGAACGCTTCGCCGGGCAGCCCAGGCGCCGCGCGACCGCCAAGCCACTCGAGCACGCTTGCTCCGACGTCGGCGAGGGGGCCGTCGTGGCGCCTTGACCCGTGACCGTCGAACAGCGCCAGCAGCGGCGCGTGCTCACGGGTGTGATCGGTCCTCGTGGAAGTCGGGTCGCAGCCGTGATCCGCGGTCAGGATCAGCAGATCCCCGGGAGTGAGCAGCTCGAGCCAGCGCCCCACGAACGCGTCGATCTCGCGCAGGGCCCGATGGAACCCGGGAATGTCGTGGCGGTGGCCGTAAACCTGGTCGGTCTCGACCAGGTTGGTGAACACGAAGCCCGACGCGAGCGTCCGCAACAGCTCGGTGGTCTCCTCCAGGGCGCGAGCGTTCGTCGCGCCGGGATGCTCGACGTCGATCCCGACGCCGGCGAACAGCTGCCCGACCTTGCCGACCGTGTGGACCTCCAGCCCGTCTTCCCGGAGCTCCTGCAGGTAGCTGCGCGCCGGTGGGGTCACCGAGAAATCCCGCCTGCCCTCGGTGCGCTCGAACGC
>Ga0102924_1006719_pt1 | contig 10710 bp, 9 predicted proteins | sample PaiPotPPM11metaG_FD_80116 | JGI IMG/M metagenome (GOLD analysis project Ga0102924, IMG submission 80116) | Iron sulfur acid spring bacterial and archeal communities from Banff, Canada, to study Microbial Dark Matter (Phase II) - Paint Pots PPM... ...
GCTCGAGGTCAGGCGTGTGGCCGACGAGGCGGTGGAGCTGATGCGCGAGCCGGCCGAGCGCCAGGGCGTGACGCTGGAGACTCGATACGCCGACGACGTGGCGCAGGTGGAGGGCGATCGCGACCGTCTTCACCAGGTACTGATCAACCTCATCGACAACGCGATCAAGTACACGCCGCGCGACGGCCGCGTGACGGTCGAGGTGCGCAATGCCCGTAGCGCCGATTCGCCGGGCAAGGAGGCGCGCGACGGCGTCGAGTTGGCGGTTGGCGACACCGGCGAAGGCATCCCGGCGGCCGACATTTCGCGCCTGACGGAGCGGTTTTACCGGGTCGACCGGGCGCGCTCGCGCGAGCTCGGCGGAACCGGCCTGGGCCTCGCGATCGTCAAGCACATCGTGCAACTCCATCGCGGAGCGTTGCGCATCGAGAGCCGGTTGCGCGAAGGCACGACGGTGAGTATATGGCTTCCGGCGGCGCCCGCTGCGGCGAGTGCATCGCGCGAGGCGTGACCGCCCGCCAGCGCGCCGTCTTGCGGCTCTGCGTTCGATGTGAGAAATTTTTTTGTCCCGGCGTGCGCCGTTAGCTCAGCGGATTAGAGCATCAGACTACGGATCTGAGGGTCGGGGGTTCAAATCCCTCACGGCGCGCCATCTCCAAATACCACTCAGAGAATGAGTTGGCGCACTTCGCGATAGTACCTCGGAGGCGCTCAGATCGCATCGGGCTAACGCCGGGCTAATTTTTCGAACTGCTTCAGCGGTTGGTTTCGCTGAAATTTGGCGCGCGGCGCATAGCACCATCTCGGCATCGTTTAGATCCTCGGCTTCCATGCTCTGCTAGCCCACCCACAGCCACGTCGTCGCTGAAGGATACATGACGCTTCTCGTTCGCGCCGACGCTACTCGTTTTTCGCGGGTTCCGTGAGTTCCGACGGTTCCAAGGTTGAATAACTCGATGACGGCGAGCTTTCCTTGCTCGTTGCTTTGGAACCCGACCTGAAAACCTCGCGGGTTCCCTGGGTTCCACGCCATCACCGGGGCAAGGCCGCGCTCAAGCGATCTGCCGATGCACTTGCGAGGCACACCTAAAAACGCGGCGAAATTAACCTATCCAGTCGCGTTTCATGCGTGTGCAGGAATCTTCGCGAAACAAATCTTTTTTCTTGAACGAGCCCTGCATCGGGTCTATCACGAATGTCATCCCGAAAGCAGGAGAGGTGAATGATGCAACAGAACGATCGTCTGGTTTCGTTTTCCGAACTTCAAGGATTGGTCGGCGGACTCAGCCGCACAACTGTATGGCGGCTCGTGCGCGCCAATCGGTTCCCAGCTCCCGTCCAAATCACCGCGCGTCGCAAGGGCTGGTATCTGAGTGCGGTCCTAGAGTGGGTTAGAGCACGGGGTGCAACTGGCTGCTCGGCGGCCGCCCCGCTCGCGGTTAAAGGCCAGTGAGATGGCCGACCCTGATTTCGAGGCCCGTATGCTGCTGGCACACCTTCGATGGCTGCTGACAGACGAAGCCCATAGCATCGTCCAACGCCTGGAGCGAGACGGCATTCCGCTGAGCGTCGAGAACATCGCGCCGATGCTGATGCTGGCGGTCACGAGAGCGCGCCCGCGATCGAGACTGGTCCCTTGGCACCTCTCCAACGCTGTAGTCGAGAGAATGATCCGCGTTGTTACCGACGCGCTGATCAGTGAAGAGAGGCCTGCGGCATGACCAGCGAGACGGAAATCCTAGCAAGCTTCGACAAGATCGTAGCCGAGCAAAACAACGCTGTGGTGGTCGAAACCCAGAACCGGAAGATTGACGAGATCCCTGTGGGGTTCGAGCTGCGGCGCGACGGCGTCTACCGGTCGATCTTTCGCGGAAAGGAATGGGAGTGGGTCAAGGTTTGCTCATCGCTGAAGGTCGTGGCGCTCATTCGCGACGGGGCAGGCTCGGAATGGGGCCGGCTACTGGAATGGACCGATCTTGACGGCCGCCTCCACCAGTGGGCTATGCCTGTACGCCTCCTGGCTGGTGACGGGACTGAGTATCGAGAACACCTACTCGACGACGGTCTCGTTATCGAGCCAGGCCGACAAGCTCGGGACGGCCTCCACAGCTACATCGCGGTCTGCAAACCGGCCGCGCGGGCGACCGCCGTCAGCCGCCTCGGCTGGCATGACAAGCTATTCGTCCTGCCCGATGCTGTGTTCGGAGCACCGCCGAATGGCGAGCGCGTCATACTCCAGACGTCGCAACCTACAGAGCATACACTTCGACAGCAAGGGACGCTCGAAGGCTGGAAAAAGGAAGTCGGCGCTCGCTGTAAAGGCAACTCACGACTCATTCATACGGTGTCATCCGCATTCGCCGCGCCGCTGATCTACCTGGTGGGTGAGGAATCTGGCGGTTTTAATCTTGTCGGACCATCGAGCATCGGCAAGACGACGCTCATCCTCGCCGGCGGCTCGGTATGCGGTGGGGGCGGTATTGCCGGTTATCGGAGACAGTGGCGGGCGACTGCGAACGCCTTGGAGAGCGTTGCGGCCACGCATTGCGACATTCTCCTGCCCCTCGACGAAATTTCCCAGGTTTCAGGTAGGGAAGCTGGCGAGGCCGCTTACCTTCTGGCCAACGGCTCCGGCAAAGCGCGGGCACGTCGTGACGGATCGGGTCGGCCAACAGTTAAATGGAGGAGCTTCTTCATCTCGACGGGCGAGATAACCCTAGCGGACCGCGTCGCCGAGGATGGGCGACGCCGCGCTACTGCCGGGCAGGGAGTTCGTGTAATCGATATTCCTGCCGATGCTGGAGCTGGCTTGGGCTGTTTCGAGAACCTTCATGGCGAGAAGGATGGTGATGCTTTCGCGCGAAAGCTACGCGACACGACCGAGCGCGAGTATGGCACGCCGCTGCGCGCATACCTGAAGGAAATTGCGCAAGAACAAGACCCGACTGAGATTGCCGAGTGGGTAAGGAAGGTCCGCGGCGAATTCGTTAAAGAGGTACAAATAACCCTTGCTGATGGACAGGTGCAACGGGTACTCGGCCGCTTCGCGTTAGTTGCTGCAGCAGGCGAGCTGGCGACAAAGCTCAACATCACAGGGTGGAAAGAGGGTGATGCTATTGCGGCGGTCGCTAAGTGTTTCGCCGCTTGGCTCGATCGGCGCGGGTCGACTGGACCTGCGGAAATCGCCGCCGGGATCTCACAGATCGGGCGGTTTTTTGAACAGCACGGGCAGTCGCGCTTCGCGGACTTTTACGGCGGTGATGGCGAGCGGCCAATCGCAAACCGCTGCGGGTTCAAGCGCCAAGAAGACGGCAAGACCGAGTATTACGTGCTTCCTGAATCGTTTCGCTCAGAGCTATGCGCCGGCCTTGATGTGTATGCCATCGCCCGGGAGTGCATACGCTTGGGTTTGCTCATTCCTGCATCGGACGGCAAGCCGCAGCGCCCCGAGAGGATTCCAGCTCTCCTCGGGGAAACGGAAAAGAAACGGGTCTACCACTTCACGTCGGCGATCATCGGAGATCTAGCAAATGAGCAAGCTGCCACCGCTGCCGCTTAGGTAGCCCTTTGATATCGCAATATCCGTTGCGATCAAGGCAAACTGTAGACCAGCACGCGCTCAAGGGCCTCGGGCATCGCCGGCGATAAAAGTGACCGGCACCTTGAGCACGCGCGCGGGGTCCTGACGCCATCGAACTTGCTGTAATGAGCGGGGGTATTACTTGTCACACACCTGTCCCTACTAAAAATTCCATCGAGCCGTTAATCGAAGCAACTCCGAGGATCGCTATCGAATTGATGGGCCGAGGTGAGTCGGAGTCCAATCTGAACGTCAAAACGGACGGCGCTGAGTCGAGATCGAACAACCTCTGACAGGGATCATCAGACGATGGCGTACCGGCTGCAGAACAACCGTCGGTCACCGGGAGCCGGTACGAATCAGGCGGCAAGCCGTTCGTAGCGATGATGCAGACCGCCAACCTGCGGGACGGCCACGACTCTTCCGATCCTGCGTGGCTGGATGGGGCGAGGGTCCGGGCAATCCTTGTCGAGCGACAGATGCGTGCGGGTGCGTTGGTAATAGTCGACATTCGAAGACAGGACGCGGCGCAGATGGCGCTCGTTGAAGATCACGACGTGATCCAGGCACTCGCGACGAATCGAACCGATCACGCGCTCGACGTGCGGGTTCTGCCCCGGTGAGCGTGGTGCCGTGACGACCTCAGTGACTCCCATCGCCGCTACCCGCTTGCTGAAGACCGAGCCGTACGAGGCATCGCGGTCGCGCAGCAGAAAGCTGGGAGCTGTGTCCCTCGGGAACACATCGATAAGCTTTTGCCGGATGTCCTCAAGCAGGTTCTGTAGGGCAGGGCGATCCATGGTCGCGCCCGAAAGACCGCCGTCGTCGTAGTGGGTCTTGATCACTCGCCAGCCCTCGCCCTGCTGGCTTCGGATGAACGATTCGCATGCCTCGCGCTGCGCGTGCAGCGAGTTGAAGTCCTGCTCCAGCCCTTCTTCCGAGGACTTGCGCGTGTAAATCGCGCACCGCAGCGTCTGCAGTTTACCTGGCTCCATCATGCCGCTCCTGTTGGGAAGACTTCAGACCGAAAAAGAGGGGCCCTGACCACCGCGTGCCGGTGATCTCGCTGGCGATTCTTGAGAGCGATTGGAAGCGCTTCCCTTGAAACATGAATCCGTCTTTCAACACGATTCGGCCAAAGATGATTGAAATATCCGCCTGGGCGGCCAATTTTCGCACGCCTTGTGGCAGCGGAGAACGCGCCGAACCGCGGATTCGGCCGATTTGCGGCTCGTTTTATCCGCAGAAATCAGAGTCGGGGCCACGACGAAAATGGGCCGGGCGCGGTGGAATTCGGGGACCGCGATCGATTGCGCTCCGCATAGCCCAGCTCCCAGCCGGCAAAGGATTGTTGCAAACGGAAAACGTCGGTAGAGACGGAGAATGGCAATCACCGTAAAGAAGACCTTCCTTTGGAAAAAGGAGCTTGATAACCACCCTGGTGCAATGGCCGAGGCGCTCTCGCGGAAGGCGGTGCCGACCGCCGTCGGCAAACCGAACGACCAGATCGAACAAAGCCTCCTTACTGTCGACGTAGAGATAGAGGGTGCCTTTTGCGATCCCCAGTTTCAGGGGGTGATATCGGCAGGAGTGCGTTCCGGTTCGAGCAGCGGCCATGGTAGCCCCGAGTCGAAGTAGGGGTGTCGCGGCTCGTTGCCGGGTCGTCCGTACTCTACGCGCCACAACTCAGTTTTTCCTAAGAGCGACCAAGCCGAGCGTCTGCGAGTGTTGTCATTGATAAGCATTTCGAATAACCGGCGGCGAACCGGGTTCGCAGCTCGTGGCTCGAGGGTGTAACTATGGCCTGAGTTATCGTAGGGTCGGCGTTCAAGGAAAATAGCTTCCAGTGCCCGCACAAGCTCGAACGGGACAGGCGGATTTCCCTGGTCTCTGATGAGATTGAGAACGGCGAGAAGCGCGTCTTGAGTCCCGAGAACTGCGAGTGTCTGAGCGAGCAGCTGACGTCGTTCTGTCTCGAGGTCGTAAGCGCACAGCGAGAAAAGCCGTTCGACAACGGCGGGATCTGCTCGCGCTAGGTCCGCTATGCGCTCCGCCAACTCCTGAAGCTCATGATGTTCAAATCGGTGCTGAACACCGGAAGATGGAATCTCCGGGTCAGCGAAGCTTAGAAGCACCTGTTTCGCTTCGGGCGTGTCGAGCGAGGCGACCCCATCGATCCACTCCACAGTGGCACCGTGCAGTGCTGTGGCATTTCTTCTGCCAATATCGAGGAGCAGATCCAAGGCGTCATTACATCGGCTCTGCCCCAACGCTACGATCAGTTCGCGTACTTCGAAACCATGCAAAGTCGCCGTGGCAAGCACCTCTCGTATTCGGGCAATTCCCGCGGAGGGCTCATCGACGAACGCAAGTATGCAAAGGCATTGGGTCAGGAGATATCGATGTTGTTGATCATAGAGGCCACGAGTGGTGTGTTCGATGACTGGTTGAAGAAGGTCCAGCGCCTGCCGCGTTGCCAATCTGCCGCCGCCAAACAAAATGGCTTGCAAGGCTTGGGCGCGGTCCCAGTGATCCCATTGCGACGGAGAATCCAGAGCTTGCAAAACGAAATTCGGCGGAATTCCTGGGATCAAGTGCCGCGAGATCGCCGCTAATTTCTTTGCTCGGAACCTCGATGAAGCAGGATCCATGCTTGGGGCGGTGTCGACGAGTTCAGAAATTGTATTTCGGATAGCATCGGCCGAGCGACGCCGACACTGCTCATCGAATCGAGAAGGTTCCCTCTCCGCTCTGGCAACCCAGATACGCGTGTAATCTCGTGGCTTTAGTGGAATCGGCGACTCAGGAGACCGCGTGGGCCTGCCCGCTAGGTGCAGCAGACCCCGAGCGGCGTCTTGCTCGTATTCTTGTTCCTTCAGAAGCTCGATGAGTAGACCTTCGGCCAGTTCGGGCGCGAGTCGGCAAACTGCTCTGACGTGCCAATTTGAGTAACTCATCGCCGCGCCATTTCCGATAGGACCGCGGTCTCCTGTTAGTCGGGCGGCTAGCGCGACTCTTCTTCGTTGGATGTCAGCTCGAATGAGTTGCCTAAGTAGTTCGATGTCTTCCGCCTTGCCTACTCTGGCGAGGGTTGTCGCCACGACGGCTTTCAGATTCCCGGAGTAGTCATCTTGGTCTAGCACCCAAGGGATGCCTGCTATCAGATACCTGCGTACCCTTCGGCGTAACTCATCTTCCAATTGGGCTCTGAGATCGAAATCTTGGTCACCGACTGATCCAAACGTCTCAACGAGCAACTCGTATTCGGTCGGGGCTGGCTGGGAGGACAGCGCGGCGAGGATGCCGGCCAAGGCAATGCGCGCCGGAGCTTTTCGAAGAAAGTCCTGTATCTGTCGGCAAATCGCAGCTAGACGAGGCCGTTCGTGGGCGCTAGGCGCCAGAGACGCGAGGCGTGATTCGATAGCGCACGCTTCCGAAAATAGATGTCGGCAGAGTTCGGTATCGCCGGCTGCGGCGATGTCGGTCAGGCGGTGCATTTCGATAGGGCTGAGCTCTCGTCCCGTAATCTGTTCGAGCAAGAGTTGCCTTGGCCCTCGGACAGGGAGGCGACGAAAGCGAGCCAGTGGCTGCCGGACAAAGAACCATTGATGATACGATCCACGACCCACTGGCCGACCCGCTCGGGATCTGTCTTGCGAAGTATTTCGAGCACGGAGCGGAGAAACCACTGCTGATCATTCGAAATCGCAGCGGAAGGAATGGAGGTCAGTTCCCCGAAGATGCCCTCCTGGACGCATCTTTCGCCGAGCTCGAGCATCGAGAGCATGATTCCGATGCGCGCCAAAGGCGCTTCGGTCTTTGCGAGGAAAGCGTTGTAGGCGGAGAGTACTCGAGCTCTGAGATCGCTCGGCGGACGCTCCAACATTCCTGTTCGCACGATATCCTGGAACGCAGCGTCATCCAGCGCGTTCAGCACCCGCCGCAGGCTTTCAGGAGCGCCGGCAAAGAACAGCGCCTGAGCGGCGTTCACCCGGACCTTCCGACTCGGGTCTCCGAGAGCAAGTTGCTCTATAATATGCGCTGCTTGCCGTTTTCGACCGAGTTCGCCGACAAAGTCCGCGCGACAGTCTTCGTCCCACGCTCCGACGATGGTGTTCCAGTTAGGACTGAGAGTTGAAACGTGGAACTCATGCCAGGCGCGATATGTTCTCAGCCGAACCTGCTGATTGGGGTCGGTCAGAAGGGGTACGAGGACATCCGAAAAATCGGGAGCTCCGCTCGCCAGCACTCCGGCAAGTGCACACTGCTTGTGATGGTCGTCAGGGTCGGCTCTCCATGAGCGGAGGCGGTCGGAGACTGCCGCTCGGACTTCTTGCCATAGTCTGTCGCCAACGAGGCGAGACAGATTGGCCGCGAAAATGGGATCAACTGCGAGCGTGAGGGCAATGAGCTGCTTCGTTGCCTGCAGGTTCTGATTGCCAGCTTGCGGAACGATCGCTTGGCCGATTTCTTCGGCGAGCATCCGAAGAGACTCTTCCCAAGCCGGCTGATTAATGAAGTTGCGCGCGAACGCGAAATTGGGTGCGGGATCGCGACTTGACGGGAGAGCCGACAGCTCACGGCTCAGCGCGATTGCAGCGTAAAATTCCTGGAACTGCTGATGCTGAAATCTGAAAGCGACTGAAGGATCCTCGACGCGCTCAAGAACGTGGTGAGAGCAAAGAAGGCTCAGAATATCAGCAGGTTCAGGAAGGGACGCGATCTGTGATCCTGAGTGAAGTCTGTTACTTACACTGTGAACTGCCATCCGCGCGCTCGCTTCGCTCACAATTACTTCACTCTGAGCAGTTGCGCGCTTGGCGAGTTCAAGGAGATATTCTGCGGCATTACCTGCGAGCGGTGGGCGTCGCAAATGGTCTTGGTGCTCATCCGATCCTTCGATCAGACCAACCATGGCATCGAGCACTGCCATTTTGGTTCTCGGGATTGGCTTGCGCGCGCGAAAGAGTGCGACGACTTGGGCGAGGATTAGGGGAATCCGAGTAAGCTCGTCCAAGGCAGAATCGCGTTCAAGCTGGGCGAGCAGCCCACTGGCGTTCTCTCCCAGCAATTGCCGGAGGTACTCGGTTCTCTGGGCCCGGCTCAGCGGACTGAGTCTGACTCGGAGAGTGGCAGCTAACGGCGGAGAGATATGATGAGTCCGCGTGGCTAGTATGATGCCTGCGGCCGGAAAATTCCGGTCGAGCTGGGATAAAGCGTTGACCGCGTCTTCCGAGTGAGCTTCCGAGATCTCGTTCCAACCATTCAGCAAGAAAGAGCAGTGAATGTTCTCGTATACCTTGGCGAGGTCTGCAGCGCTGATCCGACGCGATAAAAACGGGGGCATCTTTGCTATACAGTCGAGAAGGCTGTCATGGGAACTCAGAAACTCGGGCAAATTGACTAGGAAAGTCAGGTGCCTGGTATCGGTACCGCCTGCTCGCCCTGCTAGGTGCACTAGGGTAGTTGTTTTTCCTATGCCAGCAGGCCCCTCGATGATCACTCTCTGACTCTCGAGCAGCGCAGTTTCGAGCTCTGCGGTTGCGATCAGAGTACGGTTCTCCCGACCCTGGTCGTCGAGCTCAACGGCATTCAGTTCTATGAAAGGCCTTCCAGAGAAACGGGAAGTGCGGACCCACGAGGCGACCACTTCGGAGATGGCGGCGCGCGTCCTTTCGATAACGTCCGTAAGCTCCGGCTCATGGGCGAGTGGAATTCCCAGCATGCTCTCGCAGATCGAGGCATTGTTGGGACTCATCAGATCGGTGATCAGGTCCTCTCGCGAAACGACGACGAGGTCGACGCTGTAGTCACGCTGGATGGTTGTCGCCCACCGTTCCTTAGTCTCTTCGGTAACCTTACGTGGGGTGTAAAATATCAGAATCGTCAAGTCGGAAATCGCTTGGCGTATTTTCTCCAAATCGCCTTTAATCTTGTGGATCTCGGCAGTCAGAGAGGACGCCAGTGCGCGGCCCCTACCGTCTTTCGCGAGAATGGCTGGAGCGTAGGCGTCTCTTCCAAGATCCTTCTTCCGTTCGGATGCAATAAGGTCCGGCCACTTCTGCTTGGCAAGGACGACAGCAACTCCTTGGAATCGCATGCCCTCTTCGTTGGATACGAGTTCGTCCAGGGCTGTCTCGATCTGCGACCGGAGGGGCATCACAGTTCAGAATATATCGCCGGGCGGATTTGAGAGCCGCTGTGGGTCACTTTGATCAACAGTGTGGATCCGAATGGGAACCGAAGCTCGTTCGCCGCATGATTGGAATCGCGCCCCAGGACGTCGCGATCTACCCAATGCTAACCGCGGTGGAAAACCTGCGCTTTTTTGGACGCATCTATGGCCGCACACTTAGATAGATACTAAAGATCTCAAGCGTGCCGCGCGTCGCCTGCAACAGTCGCTCAATAAAGCTATCGCGTTGCTGGGCAACGATTTCGTCGGAGGGGTGATTGGGGAGTAGGCACGGCTTCCTCACTTGCCGGAAGGGATAGGCTGCCCGATACGCGCAACGCTTTACGCGGGCGCCGCCTCGCGGCGCCAGGAACGAAGCCGCATACGGCCTACAACACCAGGCTCGGACCGCCGTACTTCGTCCAATGCTCGTTGTCATAGTATTCGCGCCATTCGTAAATCTTTCCCGCCTCGTTCAATTCGAACATCCCGCAGACCGGAAGCTTGAGCGTGAAGCCGCTGCCATCCCAGTCCCAGCAGTCGTGCCGCTCCGTCACCACCTTGTTGCCGGAGCCGAAGAGGTTGAGCAGCTTGAACTCAACCTTTTTTGCCGGCGCGATGATCGAGCCGATCATTTTGGCAACATTCTCGCGCCCGCGGATCTCCTCCAGCGGTTGATTGAGATAGCACATGTCGTCGGTGACCTGCGCCATCGCCAGCGGGAGGTCGCGCGTCTCCCATCCGCGGCGACAGGATCGGCGCATCGCTACCTGTGTGTGGCGAATTGCTGATTTGTGTCGAAAATTAGCAATTCGCCACACACACCTATCGCTCACTCACAGGGGTGATCTCTACGTGCGCCACCCCGCTTTTCGTCAGGCCAATCTTCTGCGCCGCCGCCGGCGACAGATCGAGACTCCGGCCTCGTACCGCCGGACCACGGTCGTTGATTTTA
>Ga0102924_1006720_pt1 | contig 10710 bp, 9 predicted proteins | sample PaiPotPPM11metaG_FD_80116 | JGI IMG/M metagenome (GOLD analysis project Ga0102924, IMG submission 80116) | Iron sulfur acid spring bacterial and archeal communities from Banff, Canada, to study Microbial Dark Matter (Phase II) - Paint Pots PPM... ...
CCACCAGGGCCGGGAGCCTCTCGGCGAAGACTTTCCGCGCACAAAGGGGATTGCGGCAGGAAAATTTGCGGATGGTCAGGAACAGCTGGACACGTCGGCCTGTGCAAGGAACATCACGTACTACCCGGCGATAGTGACAATGGATCGACGATGACGGTTCAGCACACAGCGGACAACATGACATGGAAGAGGTGGCACGAACCTCGACGACCAACCCGTTTTCGGTCATCTGGATCTCGTCAACCAACATCCCTTCAGGCAAGGAGAAAAGCGCCGTCCCTTCCATCACACCCTCTTTCTTGGCAGGACAACAACCCGTCTTTCGGGTCCTTCTGGAAGAGACTATATCATGCTATGTCAATCTATTCTGCCAAGCGGGCAGTAAGCCCCCGAAGTGGCCATGAGCCGTTTAATGTTAGGATTTACAGTTGACGCTATGAACGAAACTCCCCATTTGTTAACAACCATTCTGCCCATCCGGCAGGGAATGTTAACGAGATCCTACTCACCTTTGCCTGGACAAAAACCTGCATGACATGGCGCGCCGACGAACCAGAAACCGGGGGCTGCAAGGGGCGTGCCTGGGTAGGGGTCCATCAGTAGCATTTTGAGGTGGTAAGGGTAGGGTGATCCATAGCGTAAACATTTTTTAGCCCCCTTAGCGTATGTTTCGCCCCAAATGATATGGTGACCCCGATGTGAAATGTGTGGACAGGAAGGTCCGGAAAGAGAAAACGCCGAGTCTCTGATTCGCCTGAACGAGTGTGACACACGGCATATCTTGGCCGCGCAAGAGATGATTTGACGCGCATGATACGAAACCACATGCAGCCAAAAACACCATAAAATGGCCGGGAGTGCAAGAATCGACCATAAAGTGGCCGAAAGTGCAAATTTGGCGAATGGATTTTATCCGCTTCTCAAGCTCCTTGACATAGATGGTTTCCAATCCCATTGAATGAGCTAGAAATCGAGTCCTAGGTTTGCCATTGGAGACCCTTTGAAAAATGCAAGGTGAGATGGAGTGGCTATTCAGACTCCGCTTCGCTTTCGCGCATCGCTGGCGTATAGGTCAGACCGACCAGGATACCTTCAGGACTCAGGAGACGGGTAACTATCTGGCCCCATGGTTCCTTCTTCGCCGCTATCAGGATCGTATAGCCTTTTGCTTGTAGCTCCTCAGATGCCTCAGCAACGTCTTCGACATCAAATTCGAGCCAGGAGGTGGGAGCTGGCAGATCGGCTGGCCATTCGGTCACGCCAAAGCATGACTGAGCTACCTGTGAAAGCGGCCACAGGGCAAATGTTTTGACCCCTTGAAGCTCTTCGGTGTGGAAGTACCCATCAGCTTCTTCTTGGAAAGAAAGGCCCAGGCTATCTCGATAGAAAGCTGCGCTTTCCTGCATACCTGAGACGATCGGCCCGAAGCCGACGACGAACAAGACCTTCATACTCTTCTCCTTTTCCAGTTTGTGAGCAGTATCATTACCATACTAATGAGTATACCAGAGGAATGGTGACAATCCTCTGTCACTATTCGGCGTAGCGGCGAGCACTATCCAGGGCGGTCTGTCGCACGAGATGTCGCAAGGTATCAGGTGTAAATCGATTGGACGAATCCAGCGAAATGGCAATTGATGGCCGAGGCGTTCTTTGGAGAGAAAATCGTTGGTTCGGCTGTGCGCCAGGACCGATCGTTGTTACCCCTTGTAAAGAACGAAAAGGGAGTTGTTTGAATAAACGCAGGTGATAACAGCAGTGGTCTGAGCGCAGACTCAAACCATTGCTGACCAAACATTACGGCAATTTGACCAACGAACGATTGATACTGGCTATGGTGGGACAGCCGGCCAGTTTCATTGCCCGTTCGAGTTCGGTGTGTAGAATTGAAAGCACTTGATGAACACCAGATGCCCCATCGACAGCTAACCCCCAAAGAATGGGGCGACCAACCAGCACAGCGCGCGCGCCCAAGGCCAGGGCCTTCAAAATGTCGGTGCCACGGCGAATACCGCCATCCAGATAAACCTCGCAACGTCCGGCCACGGCCTCAACGACCTCTGGCAGTGCCTCGATACTCGTCACAGCGCCATCGAGTTGGCGGCCCCCATGATTAGAGACAATGATGCCAGAGACACCGTGTTCAAGCGCCAGCAATGCGTCTTCTGCAGTCAAAATGCCCTCGACCAGGATAGGCAACCCGCTCTCGACATGTAACCAATCGATAATATTCCAGGTGACAGGAAACTCTCCCAGGTCCTCCTGCGCAATTCCTGCAAAATTGGCCTCAACGAATGGCGGAGGTGGCATGGGCACGCCGTGCCGCTTACTCCGCTCGCGATTGCCCATCACAGGGAAATCCACCGTCAGCACAATCGCTTGATAACCTGCCGCTTCAGCGCGCCGGACCAGCCCTCCTGCAATCTCTAGCGAGCCGTAGATATAGAGCTGGAACCAGAGCGGACCACTGGCTGCCTGAGCAATCTCTTCGAGTGGACGTGTCGCATCAGTGCTGGCGATCATAAGCGCGCCAGCAGCGCCAGCTCCCTGGGCAGTCGCGCATTCTCCTTCAGGATGAGCCAGACAGTGCATGGACGTAGGAGCAACCAGAATGGGCATTGGGACTGACACTCCCAACAAGCTGGTGCTGGTATCACAACGGCTGGTATCAACCAGCACGCGCGGGCGCAGACGCAGGCGAGCAAAATCGTCCTGGTTAGCGCGCAGAGTAGTCTCGTCATCGCTGCCGCCCGCGTAAAAATCCCAGTAGACCGGATCTAGCCGCTCTTGCGCCAGGCTTTCATACTCGAAAATGTTGAGTGGTTCCATCTGAGTGTTTCCTTTTCCCATCGTCTTGATGTCAGTGTCTACCGATAGGGAAAGTGTAGCACATTCATTACTTTTCCCGCTCTGCTAAGCGCTCCAGGGCTTCGGCGAGGGTGCGTCGCATCTCTGTATCAGTGAGTGGACTGGCCGCCGCGAGTTTTCCATACAGCCGATCAATTTCTCGCTGTTTTCCGCGCAGTTCTTGATCCTTGGCTATGAGTTGTTGCTTCATCTCGTCCAGTCGCCGACGTAAGGCGGCAATCACCTGATCTTTTGCTCTGTCCCCAGCGCCTTCTGATGGCGCAAGTCGATGCTGTTGTTCTGCTTCCTCAAGTGCCTGGAGCAGATCGGGATGGCTGCGGAGAAAGACAACAGAAACGCCAGCTCGCCTGGCTACTGCTGATCTGGTCACTGGGTGTTTTCCCTGTTGAAGCTCTTGAATCGCGGCAAAGGTAGCCCGGCGCTTTTGCTCAGATTTTGCTTGTGCATTTTTCCGGCACTGCTCAGTTCTGGTTTGTTTGGTTGTTGTGGATGCGCCCATCCCAGAAACCCTCCTCTTTGATGGTTTTGATCACCTTTTCCGCATGGGCCAGCTCCTGCTCATGTTTTTGCCGTGCTCGTGTGTAGGCGGGATTGGCACGTAGCGCTTCGACGGTGATAAGCAAGTTTGTGGCTTTGTTCTCCCAGACAGGCAAATGCCGCTTGCTGGCACGCAGTTTGGGGCAGGTAGGGCAATGCGGCGAGTCAGGACACCCATCATGCATGGGCAGATGCACGCAGTTGCCAATGCCGTCGGGAAGCGGAGACACATACAGCTTCCCCACTTTGTTCTCAACCCATCCGCCATCGGCATCGCCCTCTTGCTGGGTGATCTGGAGCTGGCTCATCATCTCAGAAGCAGAGGTTTGCTGCTTCTTGACGCGATAGGCATCGTATTTGGCCTTGAGGCTGCTGAGATAGATTTTCACGTACTTTTCCGTCATGGAAAGGCTTTTGTGGCCAAGGAACTCTTTAACGGTGTAGATATCGATCCCTTGTTCGATCATATCTGTCGCGATTGAATGCCTGAATTGATGAGGCGTCATCAAGTAGGGGTGTCCCTCGTAGCTGAGATATGGAGCCAGTTTCTTGAGAGCTTGTTGGATTTGCCCTCGTGTGATGATTCCTTTCTCTGTACGGAAGAGGTAGTGTGCATCAAAGTGGTCGGGAAGGTGTTTGACCCGCTCGTGTTGACGGCGAATTGCATCGATGACGCCATCGCTGGCGCGAGTCGGTATGCGATGGTCGCGTCCCATTTTTGTGTTGACATATTCAATCCGAAGCCACCAGTACCCCTCCGAATCCTGGTCAAGACACCCATCTCGACCATGCTCATTTGGCGCCTTGAGGTGAGCTAGATCCTCAAAACGCATGCCCGTGTGACGTAGAATGAGCAGCGCATCCCAGAATACTGGGGCAAGAATGGAAGTTTCTTGGCCTTGCTGCATTGCTTTCTCTGCTTGCTCTAATAGCGGATCGAGCTGGTCAAGGACATCAGGGGGAATGGGGCGAGGAAGGGCTTCTGGTCGAGGGGGAATATCCTCTTCCCAGATCAGAAAGCGAGGTGGCCGAAGGCCAGTCCACGCCGGCGAGGTCGTCATGTACTCGAACATCGTTTTTGTCTCGCGCAGTCCTCTGCTGAGTTGAATGATACTTAATTGACTCATCGCAGGAAGCAAGGTTTCAACATGACGCCTTTGCACGTTTCCTCCATGGATATCGGACGGAAGCAGCACCAGCACTGACTTTAAGTGATACAAGGCTCTCTTGAATGTCCCAGCTTTCCAGCGGGTAAGTCGCAATCGAAAGTAGTGTTTGACCTGCTCCCGCAGGACAGGATTAACAATCCAAGAGAAGTCTACTTCGTAGGCAGCAGGCGACACATGCTTGGGGTAATCGTGTTTGAGGCGGCGAATGTCCCAGACGTCCTTCGCGAGTTCTTCCTCAATGTTCGTCGCAGGCTCTACATCAAGATGCGAGGGGAGATGATGTCGCCTAATGGTCACGCCAAGCGCTTCCAATATTGTCACGAAGCGCTCATCTTTGACGGCCCTTTGCCAGATCCCATGATCTTTGTACCCTGCTAATCGACAAATTTCTGCTCCAGATTTGTTGCGATTCTCTGGATGCTGAACAACCTCAAGGAGCCGCTGCTGCCACGTCTTCAAATCGTCGGAGGAACGCTTGATGCCAAGGGCTCGGATCACAGTCACAAAGCGCTCATCTTTCATGGCCTCATACCAGGGCATATTTCCAGCATATCCAGCTAAACGACAAATCTTCGCTATTGAAGCATACCGATGCTCCTCGTGCCGAAGGACTTCAAGCAATCGTTGTTGAGGAAGCGTCCATGGTCCCTCAGTAATGAGTCGCTCAGTCGGCAAGAAAGCAATATACTCTTCATGATTCTGTGCCACTGTGCTGGCGGGCATGGACTGCTCTCCTCTTCTGTTGATAGCGTTCGTAAGCGTGTTTACGATCTTCATTGGTCAAATGTGTGTAGATTTGCATCGTCGTAACCACACTGGCATGTCCCAAACGTTCCTGCACAAACTTCCAATCGACTGCTTCACCATTTTGCAGGTAAGAGCGGACGAGAGCCGTTGCATGTGTGTGCCTCAAAATATGTGGGTGCAGGATCACTCCAGATTTCCTGGAGTAATGCTGGAAGACCTTCTCCACTGCTGCTACGCTCAGCGCAGTTCCGTAGGTTGATCGCCCCTCACGGCTCTTTGCATACTTGTTGAGCACAATCCAGAGGTGATCGGTGCAGGGGTTTGCTTCAATCCAGACTTCCGTAATGTACACATCGAGCAAGCCCAGCACGTCGGTCGGCAAATGGACAAAGCGATCATTGCCATATCCAGCCTTGGCCCGCGCGCCATTCTCATTGGCCGGGCGAAAACGAATATGAACGCCTTGTTTACCAAATTCGAGATCTTCCATTCTCATCCCGAGTAGCTCCCCGATGCGGAATCCTCCCTCTTTGAGCATGAGACACAACAGGCGATCGCGAAAACCTGATGGATCACCGTTGGGGTTTTTCCCAATATGAATACGCTCAATGAAGGTCTGGAAATCTTGCTCTGAGACGGTAGGAGGGAGCCGGTCAGGTTCTTTAAGCTTCAACTCCATCCGTTGGACCACCGCTCGCCCTCGACGTGTGTGCGCCAACAGGTCACGCTCAGTGAGCCATTTGCCTCTGGGAATGTCCACATAGCGAACGGGGGATTCTGCAAGCTTGCCACGACGCACAAGGAAGTGGTAGAAAGCCCCGGTTACCTGGAGAATGAGATTCACACTTGCCGCCGCCAAAGGGCTGGCTTGGTGAATAGCGGCAACAGTTGTAGTATCCCGGTAGGGATTGCAGAGCCAGATCACGAATGCAGTGAGATCTGCTGGCGTTGCTTCCAGTATGTCTAGTTTGCGTTGCACAAGAAAGCGGTAATACCATAGCAGCCGGGAGCAATATGCCTTCATCGTTCCCGGAGCTCGATTCGTCGCTGCCTTCCAATCCAGAAACTCTTTGGCATCAGGGATGAAATCGTCGTTGCCGTTGATCAGGTAATACATACGTCCCCGATCTGGAGTATCGGCTGCTCTCATTCTGAGAGCTTCGCTTGCCTCGTCCACGTGACCGCCTCCACCTACATTCTTTTCGTTTCTTCGTCGTTGCTGACGCTTCTAAAGAATATGATACTGACGCTACCAAATTCCTCTGAGAAGCAACGCTGTTATCGTTATTTTCAGAGGGAATGATTCTCCAAAGAACGCCGCGGCCATTTTATGCCGTGAGTGACAACGAGTGTATTCCATTGGTAGAGGCACATCTTACACGCAAAAGCGAAAGATCAGGTGTGAGAACGCCTGAGTAGGCACTGGCATAGATCAAAGTCTGATTTCCGAACCTTGATGTAAAGTTCCGAACTTTCCTGTCAGAATCTTCCGAACCTTAGTGTTAACTACCACACCCAAAATTGACACTCTTGACACCGTGGGGTATACTGGCGGCGTAGCCGCCAGGTGCTCAAGCATGAGGCGCGCAACTGAAACACTCGCCCTCTTCTTTTGGGCCTCACTCTTCAATTCGGTGTGACCTGGTAGTGTAAATCTCACCATTCGCCAGGGCGGAATCTACATAACTCTTTGGGCCGTCGCTGGCCCAGAAATCTCTCCCCCATCACTTGCCGCTCGTGATGCGCCCGATCTGTTTGCTGCCTGTCTCTGTAAACCAGAGGTTACCATCAGGTCCCGCTGTAATCTTATAGGAGGCGCTTCCAGATGTTGGGATGGGAAACTCGGTGATACTCCCACTGGTGCTGATACGCCCGATCTGGTCACTATTATACTCTGTAAACCAGAGATTGCCATCAGGTCCCGCTGCAATGCTTGCGGGGGCGCTTCTAGATGTTGGGATAGGAAACTCGGTGACGGTTCCGGTGGGAGTGATGCTCCCGATCTGGTTGCCCATTTGCTCCGTAAACCAGAGGTTGCCATCAGGTCCCGCCGTAATGCCTGCGGGGGCGCTTAAAGACGTTGGGACAGGAAACTCGGTGATCCTCCCGCTGGGGGTGATGCGCCCAATCTTGCTAACATTCTCTGTAAACCAGAGGTTGCCATCGGGTCCCGCTGTAATTCCAACGGGTTCGCTCACATATGTTGGGATGGGAAACTCGGTGATCCTTCCGCTGGGGGTGATGCGTCCAATCTTGTTGCCATTTTGCTCCGTAAACCAGAGATTGCCATCGGGTCCCGCTGTAATGCCCTCTGGGCTGCTCGGAGATGTTGGGGTAGGAAACTCGGTGATCCTTCCGCTGGGGGTGATGCGTCCGATCACGCCGCTATTGTTCTCCGTAAACCAGAGGTTGCCATCGGGTCCCGCTGCAATCTCATAGGGCTGGCTCCCAGATGATGGAAGGGGAAACTCGGTGATCCTCCCGCTGGGGGTGATGCGTCCGATCATGCCGCTATTGTACTCTGTAAACCAGAGGCTGCCATCAGGTCCCGCTGTAATCCCATAGGGGTAGCCCCCAGACGTAGAGGCAGGAAACTCGGTGATGCTTCCGGCAGGAATTGGAGTAGGACTGGGAGTTGGGATTGGAGTAGGACTGGGAGTTGGGATTGGAGTGGGACTAGGAGTTGGGGTACTGAAGCTGGGAGTAACGGTGCTAGGGGTTGAAACAGTGGTAGCCCCAGAACCACAAGATACAAGGAAGATAACGAAGACACACATAATCGATAGTTTCCACTTTGCGCCCCGAAAGGGAATAATCAAAGTAGTATAATGTTGTGATGAGCTAATATCATCCCTCAAATCATATCTACGTTTGCAGCCCATAATAGCCCCCTTATAAGCGTAGGACAAGTTCAATTTGGACGAATTGTACTTAACAGCTTGAACAATCAAACTTAAATCCGAATCGGCTCAGCAGGCGCTTTGCGTTATTCGGTCTGCTAAGAACTGTTAAGTTCAAATGAACTTTGTCTAAGAATCAATAGACTAAATATAGTTTATATCACTAAATATTTTTTGTCAATAAAGCGCATTTACTGATATAAAATGTTACTAAATCTGATATACTTTTCTCAAATAAGAATGTCACTGATGCTAGTAGCGAAGTCAAAATTGAGCCTTATGCTGAGCTTGAAATTGTGAATGTCAAGCGACCGTTCTTTGCCAGCAGCTTGAGGTGCGTAGCCTCCCGCGCCGGGTGCAACTGCTCGATGCTGGCATTGCTGCAAAACGCGCTCCATTAGAATACCGTCGGCGCGAGATCAAACGTCTCGGTCACGATCAGCGGGAAATCAAGTTGCTCGCCGACCAGCATCACCTGGTCGATGAGGGACGCGCGCTCTTCCGCCAGGCTCTTGCGCGCCTCATCGCGTACCAGTGTGAGCACACCGGCGACCTGTTCGGCGAACGTGATCCCGTAGGTCATCCGAAGCTGGCGCAACAAGTCGAATGCCTCCGGGGGAAGGCCTCCCCTGCGCTGGCGCAACTCTTCGCGTTCCTGGCGCGCCAGCTCCAACTGCAGCGCCTCGTAGCGCGCCTTGTTCACCGCGGCGAGACGGGCGCGGTGCGCGGCCATCTTGCAGGTGTCGCTACAGTATTGCCGCCGCCGGTGGCCGGGAATGACAACTATACTCTGATTACAGGCCAACTCGTATTGCCCATACATGTCATCGTTAGGGGCCAATAGCATCAACTAATGGCTGTACTACTGTCAGTAGAAAGCCACACACAATGAATATTGCCCCCAAACCCCCTAACTGCCCATCAGTAAGACGGAATGACCATCGCTCCACAAGCTCAACAAGGTTCACGATGACACCAAAGAGCAGGCCTGCTCCGATAATAATGACAAGCGAAGTGATATTTAGTGGAAAATACTTCCAGAACCGCAGTATTACGGCAACACAGATGGCTCCACTAATGCCTGCCCAGAAATTCGCCCTTATAGTCCAAGAAAGAAGCGGCGGCCTTCCGCGGTCTGTGGGTAGTGGCTTACGCAAGCTGATTACAACCCCAAGCAGTACAATGAGCGCTGTACCTATCCAAAAGATAAGATCAAAGGAGATACCCACATCCCCAAACGCCTTTGGCGCTCCTAACCAATGGAAGATGCCAAAGAGAAGAAACGAGCTCATGATGAACCCTATTCCTTTCGCCAAAGCCAATGTCAATCTCTTCAATAACTGATTCGGACTGAAGTACTCGTAAGCCAAATAGATGGCCCCTAGTGCTCCTAGGAGAAGCCCGAAAATCGTGAGCCAATCGAGTACGTGCCGGTCAATTACTAGTGCTGATAATACCATCTGATCCTCCTGTCTTAGTCAGATACCAAGTTATGCTTCACATGATAGGCCTAGATATACATAAAATCACACCCTGGCAGCGTGGGTGCTCGTCGATCATGGCCGTTTCCCTCTTTCACTCAGGCAATCGTTACGCAGGACCCGGCCAGGCCTCCGGTTACGATTGCTCGTAGATCTCAATTCGGTTTGACCTGGTCGTCACGTTTGCCCAGCATCCCCAACGCGTACAGGTTGTCGAACAGGAATTGCGCCTGCACAATCGCCTGCGCTACGTCCTCGTAGTTGGCATGCGTCGCGAACTCACGCCAGGCATCTTCACCGGACCCGACTCCGACCGCCTGTGAGTCATACTTGAGCAGGATTTTGTAGTTCATCGCCGCGCCCAGCACCATGAGTTTCTGCTCCGCCACGGCCAGCGACGATGGATAGAACCGCTGATAGTATTGGCCGAGGCGCTGCCGCTGGATCTCTACTTGCCCCTCCAGCTTGTTGATCCGCGCACTCGCCTGCACCAGCTTTTCCCGATAGTCCTCGATGTTCCGCTGATCCTCTTGCCCCGCTGCTCGTTCCTGTTCTTGCCTCCGCTTTGCCAGTTCGCCAGTCAGCTCGCTCAGTCGTTCATTGGTCGTTTGCACATACTCGCGAAATCGTTCTTGCACCTGATCGCGGCCCTGGCAGGCGTCGGCAAGCTCTTGCTCTAATGCAACGATTCGTTCTTTTGCCTGCCCAGCGTCAAGGGCGCAATCGATAGCGTATTGCTCGATGCGCCTGATGCTCTGTTCTTCAATAGGTGAGCGCTGGACCCGTTCCTGAAGTTCCTGCTCCAGTTCGGCGATACGCTGCCTGAGACGACCAGCTTCAGCGCCACGTTCCTGGTGGATCGCTTCTCGCATCTCGCCAGGTTCAATCTGGCCAGCCTGGAACACTCGAACGAATAGCCGCTGCGTGCTTTCCAGATACGAGCCATCGAGGTAGCCATGCAGCCCAGCTCGTTCGCGCGCCTGCTCCGCCGAGAGGGCCGTGCGAGGC
>Ga0102924_1006721_pt1 | contig 10710 bp, 10 predicted proteins | sample PaiPotPPM11metaG_FD_80116 | JGI IMG/M metagenome (GOLD analysis project Ga0102924, IMG submission 80116) | Iron sulfur acid spring bacterial and archeal communities from Banff, Canada, to study Microbial Dark Matter (Phase II) - Paint Pots PPM... ...
CCGTTCTTCTGGTCATGCTGCTGTTTTTTCCGCGCGGCCTGTTCGGCGGGCTGGGCAAGAAAGTCTAAGTAAAGGTTTAAGCGAGGGTGAGCGATGCATGTATTATTGATCTATGCGCATCCGGAGCCGACATCTTTTACCGGGGCTTTGAAAGACGTCGCGGCCGAAGCGCTGCGTGGTGCGGGCCATAGCGTCGAAGTATCCGATCTCTATGCGGAGAACTTCAACCCGGTGGCCGGCCGGCACGACTTCCTGCAGGAAGCCGACCCGCATCACTTCCACTATCAGACCGAGCAGGACCATGCGCACCGAACCGGCACCTTCGCGCCAGAGATCGTGCGCGAGCAGGAACGCTTCGCCAAGGCCAATCTTGTGGTCTGGCTCTATCCGATCTGGTGGGGCAATGTGCCGGCGATCCTCAAAGGCTGGTTCGATCGCGTGCTCGCTTATGGTTTTGCCTATAGCGACGGCCGCCGTTACGACACTGGCTTCTTCAAAGGCAACAAGCGCGGCCTTCTTTGCCTGACGACGGGCGGCACCGAAGCGCGGTTTTCCGCGAGCGGCGTCTACGGCACTATCGATCAGGTCCTGTGGCCAATCCAGCGCCTGATGGTGGAATATATGGGCATCGAACCGCTCAAGCCGTTCGTCGCCTATGCCGCCCCGCGCGTCGATCAGGCAGCCCGCGACGCCTATTTGCAGGAATGGCGCGCGCGGATCCTGGCGATAGCGCGGGAGGGCGCGGTCTCGGCCAAACAAAAGCTTGCCGCTTCGGCGCCGTGACTGCGCTAGAACATTTCCCAACATCCGCATTTTTCAGCATACACATCAGGTGAACGGTGATGGACGATCAGGCTCGGCTGCAGGTGCGGCTTGGACGGCTCACGCTTTGCAGTCCTTTGATCTGCGGCTCGGGCGAGCCGGTGATGACCGAAGCCGGCATTCGCGCAGCGCTGCGTGCCGGCGCGGCCGGCGTGATCGCGAAATCCATCAATGAGCAACCGGCCGCGGCCCGCCAGCTCGATGGCGCCGACTATTGCTGGCTCGACCCTCACGGCGACGCCGCGGGTAAGGCGGATCGTTTGGGCTCGCTGTTTTGCCGCTCCGGGCTTGCGCAGCGCGATGGCGAGGACTGGTTCCGCGCCGTCGCTGCAATCGATCGCGACGCGGCGAAGAACGGCCAGTTCGTCGGCGCCAGCATCGTGCTCGGCAGCGCTGAAGGCGCGCTCGATCTGGCGCGATTGGCGCGCCGCGCCGGCATTCGCGTGTTCGAGTTCAATGTCGGAGCGCCACATGCGCTCGAGGCGCGCGCCGGCGCCATCGAAAACCGTACCGATCCCGCGGAGCTGGGGCAACTGGTGCGGCAAGTCCGCGAGGCGCTTGGCGACACGATCATGTGGGTGAAGCTGACCGGGCTCACCACGAACATTCCGGCATTGGCCCAGGCCGCGACGGAAGGCGGCGCCGACGCCGTCATTGCCATGGGCCGCTTTCTCGCCATGGTGCCGAGCCTCGACGATTTCTCGCCGGCTTTGACCAGCGCGGCGGCCTATGGCGGCTCCTGGGCGGTGCCGATCGTGTGCCGCACTCTGGCGCTGTGCCGCCAGGCCATGGGCCCCGACCAGCCGCTGATCGGCACCAACGGCATTCGCTCCGGCGCCGATCTCCTGAAGATGATGCTCGCGGGTGCGTGGGCCACCGAAGTTCTCACTATCGTCATGGCGGAAGGCTTTGGCGCGCTGACTCGTATCCGCGGCGAGGTCTTGGATTTCTTGGGATCGCGCAATCTCAACGCCGAGGAAATCATCGGCAAGGCGGCTGACAAGATGCGTCGTTACGATGAGCAGCCGATCCGTCCGGGCCGCTGGCGGGATTTCGTGCCGGCAGAGGCTTTGCAGTAATGCCAGGGCGGCCCACTACGCCGCTCGCCAGCCGAGACCCGGCGCGACGTGCTTGAGGATCGCCTCGATGACATGGGCGTTGTAGTCAACGCCGAGCTGATTGGGGACGGTCAGGAGCAGCGTGTCGGCCTCGGCGATGGCTTCGTCCTGCGCCAGCTGCTCGATGAGCGCGTCCGGTTCGGCGGCGTAGCTGCGGCCGAAAATGGCGCGCTCGTTATTGCCAAGAAAGCCGATCGTATCGCTCTCGTTGCCGCGGCCGAAATAGGCGCGGTCGCGATCGTCGACGAGCGCAAAGATGCTGCGGCTGACCGAGACCCGCGGCTCGCGCGTATGACCTGCCGCCTTCCACGCCTCGCGGAAGATCCGGATCTGCTCGGCCTGCTGCACGTGGAACGGCCGCCCGCTTTCGTCGATCTTGAGCGTCGAGCTCTGCATATTCATGCCGAGCTTGGCCGCCCATTCCGCGGTCGCATTGGTGCCGGCACCCCACCAGATGCGATCGCGCAAGCCTTCTGAATGCGGCTCGACGCGCAGCAGGCCTGGAGGGTTGGGGAACATCGGCCGCGGGCTCGGGCGTGCAAAACCTTCGCCGCGCAGCAGTTCGAGAAAGACCTCGGTATGACGGCGCGCCATGTCGGCATCGGTCATGCCTTCTGGCGGCGCGTAGCCGAAATAGCGCCAGCCATCCATCACCTGCTCGGGCGAGCCGCGGCTGATGCCAAGCTGCAGGCGCCCGCCGGCGATGAGATCGGCCGCGCCGGCGTCCTCCGCCATATACATCGGATTCTCGTAGCGCATGTCGATCACCGCGGTGCCGATCTCGATCCGCTTGGTCCGGGCGCCGACCGCGGCCAGAAGCGGGAAGGGCGAGCCGAGCTGGCGGGCAAAATGATGCACACGAAAGTAGGCGCCATCGGCGCCGAGTTCCTCGGCGGCGACCGCTAGCTCGATCGATTGCAGCAGCGCGTCGGACGCCGTACGGACCTGCGATTGCGGCGACGGGGTCCAATGGCCGAAGGACAAAAAGCCTATTTTTTTCATATACCTGTGTCGAGAATCTGATGCAATTTATTGGGCGGGACGGGGCGGCCGGCGAATGACCTGACCGGCCGGCGGAAGGGATTTGCGTCACTCTATGTGCATAGCCGCGCGGCGCAGTGCAATCCGCGCCGAAATCACGACGAGACCGCGATCCAGGCTTTAATCGGTCGCCGGTTCGGAGTGATGCTCGTGCGCGATGCGCCAGCGGCCTTCCACTTTGCGCAGGCCGACGGTCAGCCGGAACAAGAAACCGTCTTTGTCCGCCGGGTTGCTTGAGGAGTTGGGACCGCAGCGCATGATTGCCACCGCGAAGGCGACGTCGTGGCCCGCGGTGACGGCAAGTTCTTGGATGTCGAAGGCCGTTCCGGGCGTGTGATAGCGAAAGAACAGGCCCCAGGTCTCCTTGTAGGCCTCGATCCCCTTGCATTGCAGGGGCGGCGGCAAATCGAACATGATCATGTCCAGTTCGTGATCAGCGAGGATTGCGGGAAGATCGTGCCGCCGGACAGCGTCTGCCCAATCCTCGAGAAGGGCTTTGATCCGGATTTCGTCGGTGTTGTCGGCGTGTTCAGACATGGATTTGGCTCCTTTGTGCGTCCAGAGGACGAGCGAAGCGGCACGAGTCCGACACGGATGCCAGAAAAAATTGGAATCGCGGTGGCAGCCGAGCGCTATGAAAATGGCTCGTCCAACTGGCGAGACCTCGCCGCAGCGATGATCTAGGCGATTCGTTTGACCGGACGACCACGGGTAATTCGATCGAGCCCGAAATATCGAGTCCTCTAAGCGAAGGGTTGTAGCCAGCCAAAATACCCCCGATGGGCTCGCCCCGCGCTCATGGATTGTGTATTTGGGTTCAACGAAACATCGAGGATGATCGAGGTTTATCGCGGAGTAATGCGATGATCGACGAAAAAAAGCTCGAAGAGCGCTTGGTCGCGCTCGAAGCGGCCAAATCCTGGAGTCCGCGCGTCGTCTCGCGGTTGGAGACGCTGCTGCGGTCGGGCCCGGACGAAGCGCTCTACCGCATCAATCCGATCCAGTTCGCCACAGAGAAATCGATTGCCGAAGCTGAAGGGATCGACCTTTTCCTCCATGCCTGCGTGGTCGGGCTGTGCGACATGGACTGGCTGCTCGTCTGTCCGATGTGCTCCGACGTTGTCGAGAGCTTCCGAAGCCTGGGCAAACTGCACACGCATTTCCACTGCCACCTCTGTCAAAGCGATTACGATGCCGCGCTCGACGATTACATCACGGTGACGTTTACGGTTTCGCCCGCCGTTCGCAGCATCCGCTTTCATAATCCGGATGCGCTTTCGGCCTGGGATTACCTCTTCCATCATATCATGGCGCCGGGCGGCATGTTGCCCGACGGCGTGCCATGGAGCGAGGCTGCCAAGGGGTTGGTGAGGGCGCTCGCGCGCATAGAGCCAGGTGCTACAGCCAATCTTGAGGTCGATGCTGCCGAAGGCGCGCTTATGGGCCAGGATTTCGAAAGCGACGCCCATATTTTTTCTCCGGTCGCAAGCGGAGCGGGTGTCACGCCACCGCATGTGCCGGTCATGCTCGACGACGGCAAATGCACGCCCGCCACAGCAAACATCGCACCCGGCAAGGTCGTGTTCGAAGTTCGCAACACCGGCAAACGGCCGGCGGTCTTCGGCATCCTGCAGCTTCCGACGGCGACATTTGAGCACGCGAAGCTTCAGTTCGCGCCATTCTTATCCGGCAAGCGACTGCTGATGACACAAACCTTTCGCGACTTCTTCCGCTCGGAGGTGATCAGCGCGACGGAGGGCATTGAGGTCCTCGACGTTACCCTCCTATTCACCGATCTCAAGGGCTCGACCGCGCTCTACGAGCGGATCGGCGACCTTAATGCCTATATTCAGGTGCAGCGGCACTTCCAGTATCTTCTCGATGCCACTGTTCGGCACAATGGCGCCGTCACCAAGACGATCGGTGACGCCGTGATGGCGGCGTTTTCGACTTCGGCCGATGCGGTGCAGGCGGCGCTTGATATGCGCGAGGCCGTCGATCAGCTAAATCGGGACCGCCCGCAGCGTGATTTCATCCTAAAAATCGGTGTGCATCGGGGAGCCTCGATCGCGGTCACGCTCAACGAGCGGCTCGATTATTTTGGCCAGACGGTGAATATCGCGGCGCGGGTGCAAAACCTTGCCGATGGCGACGAGATTTGCATCACCGAAGAAGTTTACGGCGCGCCGGCTGTGGCGGAAATTATCGCGCCATTTCCGGTGGCAAAGTGCGAGGCGGAACTCAAGGGCGTCAGCAAGGCCATGTCGGTCTATCGTCTAGCCCGAATGGCATCCTAGTCGCCCCTCTTCGAAATTCCTTTACTCAGTGCCGCCGTCATAGCGTGGACGACATTGCCAGCGCCGCAATGCGACCTGGATCGATCCGCGACTTAGCGTACCCGCATTTGCGCGGCGGAGTGCCGCGAAGCTGATGACGTTGGCGGCTTGTACCAATTGTTTCTTATGCAGAAGTCGCTGCCGCCGGCGGATGTCGCCATGCATTGTGCAAAGGTCGAAAACCCGCAATTCGTGGCACCCCCGCCGTCGCCGCCATAGATCAGGCACCACGGGTAGTTTTGGGCATGGACGGGCGTGTTCATCGCGGCAACAATGCCAACACATCCCAGCACGAACGCCAAATACCTCATCGCGGCCTCCTTGGATCGTACCGACATTCTACGACTAACTCTAACTCCGCGCGGCTGCCTTTATTCACCGGTCATTCTGGCAATAGGCCGCCATTTCTTCGTTTCGGCGTCCTGTTTCTCCTTTCACCGCCCATCGAATCCAATCCGACAATCTGTGATGGCGATCACGCCGCGCGTTCGAGGCCCGAAGTATTGTCGATTCAACGCCTAAGCCGATCTGTCCATCGGTTCTGCAAGCCCGCCTCGGTCCCTCCAGTCCGGGGCGGTTTTGCTTTTGTGCTGGCCCCTTTTTGAGGGTAACTGAGTTTGAATTTATGGGTCTCGTAGCGGGGGCGGTTGATGTCCGAGCACGACGAAATGCCCAGCGGGAATTTTGGTCCCACCCTGGCTGCGATCGCTTTCTTCGCGACCGCGTCAGCCACGGCAACGGCAGAGGCGCAAACCTTGAGGGACCCAAACCCGAAGATGCGCGCTCCGGCGACATCGTCCCAACAGAGCAAGCCGACGAAGCCATGCCCCGCCTACGGGCCCGGCTTTGTCCAAGTCCCGGGTAGCGACCTCTGCATCAAGATCGGCGGGTCCGTGCAAGTTGACGTCGGCCGCTGAGCTTTGAAATCGGCGCGTGGTCCCAATGATACGCAGCGCCGCTGCCGGACTCAGTCCGCCGTGATATTCAATTCTGTGACCAACCGTGCGTATTTGTCTGAGTCGGAACGGGACAGCTGACCAAGCTGCCCGGGCGGACCACCGACGATTTCCATCGACGCTTTGGTAAAATTCTCGCGAAGCACCGGATCGTCGAGCGCCTGCGCGGTTGCGCTGTTGAGTACCTTAATGACTTCAGGAGACGTCCCTGCCGGCGCGAAGACACCGAACCAGGAGTCCAGCACGATGTCCTTGTAGCCGACCTCAACCAAAGTTGGGACATCGGGTAAACCCGCGCTGCGCCTTTCGCCGGTCTGGGCAATAAGGATGATTGCTCCTGTCCGCGTGTGCGGCAGCAACGCTGCCGGGCCAAGAATACCGAACTTCACCGAGCCCGCGACCAAATCCGTGATGGCCTGTCCTGCGCCGCGATAGGGTATGTGCTGGAGATTGATTTTGGCTTCTTGTGCGAACCATGCGCCGAGCACATGCTGGTTGGAGCCGACGCCCGAACTGGCAAAGCCGAGGCCGGGATTCTTGCGGGCATAGGCAACGAGCTCGGCGATCGATTTGACGCCGAGCGATGGATGAACGGCGAATGCAATCGGTTGCTGCGTGATGGCGATGACCGGCAACAGCACTCGAGTATAGTCATAAGATAAATTGAGGATATGCGGGGCAATCGCTGCATTATCGTTGGCAAAGAGGAACGTAGTGCCGTCGGGCGTTGCCTTCATTGCATCGTCCATCCCGATGGTTCCGCCGGCGCCGGTGCGATTCTCGATAAAAAACTGTTGCGAGAGCATGCGTGACAAGACCGCGCTGCATTGACGCGCCGCAAAATCCAGCGCTCCACCCGCGGCAAGCGGCACAATGAAACGAACCGGCTTGGTCGGCCATGATATCTCTGCTCGGGCGAACAGACATCCACGCGCTAGGATCAAGCCGCCAGCTCCTAGGATGAAACTGCGTCGCCTGATTTTCCGCATGAGCGTCTCCCCGGCTTTTGTATCAAGCACAAACTACCACATTTGGCGCAGCAGTTTAGGCATCGAGGCGCCGGCCCGCGGTCGAGATGTCAAATTCCCTCAGCCGCCTGGCCTTCTGGCGACAACGAAGTTTTGCCGCCGTGTCGAGGATTGCGGACGGCGATAAGTCCCTTTAGGAGTTGCTCCTGGGGTTGTCGTTGCTCGCGGTCGCCGGGCCCGCGTATCATGGCGCAGATGTGAAGGCCTGAAGTGACCGAAACAGTCGCTGAGATTCTTGCCGCCTATCGCAGCGGCGCTTTGACGCCGGCTGCGATCGTTACCCGCAGCTATTCCCGGCTGCGCCAGCACTGTGATCCGGCCATCTTCATTTCTCTGCGGAAAGAGGAAGACGTTCTCGCCGAGGCCGAAACGCTGATGAAGGGCGGTGACGCCACGCTGCCGCTTTATGGCATTCCAGTCGCGGTAAAGGACAATATCGATGTTCGCGGTCTACCGACGACGGCAGCTTGTCCGGCATTTCTTTATCAGCCGCAGGAAGACGCCGTCGCCGTGGCGCGGCTCCGCGCGGCCGGCGCACTGATCCTTGGCAAGACCAATCTTGATCAATTCGCCACCGGGCTGGTCGGCGTGCGCTCCCCTTATGGTCAGCCGCGCAATTTGTTCGACGGCAAGCTTATCCCGGGCGGGTCGAGTTCGGGTTCGGCTGTAGCCGTGGGGGCGGGGATTGTGCCGCTTGCACTCGGCACCGACACCGCCGGCTCGGGCCGCGTGCCGGCCATGTTCAATAACATCGTCGGCCTGAAGCCGAGCCTTGGCCTCGTTTCGACCACCGGCGTCGTTCCGGCGTGCCGCTCGCTTGATTGCGTTTCAGTTTTTGCATTCACGGTCGACGATGCGATGACGGCGTTGCGCGCTATCGCCGCGCCTGACCACAAGGATCCATTCTCTCGCGATCGCCCACTTTCTGGCGTCGGTCCTTTGCCGAGCAAGTTCACGCTCGGCATTCCGCGTCCCGAGCAACGCTTGTTCTTCGGCAATGCGATTTTCGCGGCCGCCTACGAAGCGGCGATCGCTCGCCTCGCCGGCCTTGGCGGACAGACCGTGGAAGTCGATGTCGAGCCATTATACGCCACGGCGCGGCTTCTTTACGAAGGCCCCTGGGTGGCGGAGCGTTATCTCACCGCCAAGGACCTCCTCGCTAAGGCACCCGAGTCTATTCTGCCGGTCACGCGCCACATCATCGCGGCCGGTGAAACGGCAAGCGCTGCAGATGCATTTACGGCCTTCTATAAACTTGAAGCCTTCCGTCGCATCCGGAACGAGATTTTTAGCCGCATCGACGCTCTCGTTCTGCCAACGGCGCCGACGATATACAGCGTTGAAGAGGTGATGGCCGATCCGATTGAGCTGAACAGCAAGCTCGGCACCTATACGAACTTTGTCAATTTGCTCGACCTGTGCGGACTCGCGTTGCCGTCCTCAATAGAAGACGACGGTCGGCCCTTCGGCATAACGTTGCTCGCGCCGGCCGGCGAGGATGCCAAGCTCGCCGCGGTTGGGCGGCAATTTCACTACGCGACCGGGCTGCCGCTAGGCGCATTGAAGGCATCGCAGCCGCCGCCGGCGAAATCCAGGTCGTTTGCCATGGCTGGCGAAATCGCGATTGCTGTGGTGGGAGCGCACCTTTCCGGCATGCCACTCAACGGTGAACTTCGAGCCGCCGGCGGCCGGTTGCTCGAGAGCGCAAAGACCGCGCCCCATTACCGGCTGTTTGCGTTATCGGGTATGACTCCGCCAAAGCCCGGGCTGCTGCGGGTCAAGGATGGCGAGGGAGCAGCCATCGAACTTGAAATCTGGGCGATGCCTGACGCCGCCTTCGGCCACTTTGTGGCTGACATTCCGCCGCCGCTCTCGATTGGCACGCTCGCTCTTGCCAATGGCGAAGCGGTCAAAGGATTTTTGGTCGAGGCGGAAGCCGTCAAAGAGGCGCGCGACATTTCGGGCTTTGGCGGCTGGCGCAAATTCGTCGAGGCGCAAGGCCGCTAAGTTCGTTCGTCGATGGCGCTGACATGCGCGGCGACGACGCGCCAGCCTTCAGGGAAGCGAGCCCATGTTTGCATCTGCCGGCCGATCTTGCCGGGCGTGGACGAGCGGTGAAATAGCGTCGAGGCGACGGCAAAGTCTCGGCCGTAAGTGCTGATCACGGTCTTCGACAAGCTGCGGGCGAGGCCGGCCGGCGAGCGCGCCGCCCGAAACGATTTGATTTCGGCATAGCCGTAGAGATTCTCAGCGCCGCCATAGCGGATCGTGCGCGGATCGTCATGAAACAGCGCGTCCAGCGCGGCAACATCGTTGGACACCAGCGCCTTTTCGTAGCGCTCGAACGCGGCTTTCACTTCGGCGACAACGTCCGGTAAATCGATTTCCATCATGTCCCCGACATTTGATCAATGCGGCGGTGTCATCGCCGCAGCGATCCCCTTGACTTCAAGCGCGTGTGCGAGCCGCAACGCCACATCCTCGCGCCAAGGCGCGGCGATGATCTGCACGCCGATCGGCAGCGGATCCATCGGCACCGGCACGGCGACCACCGGCAGGCCGATGAAGGAGATCGGCTGCGTATAGAGGCCGAGATTGGCGCGCACCGGCAGTTCGGCGTCGCCGTGCATGAAAGTCTGCTGGCCGAGCAGAGGAGCGGTGCAGGGTGTCGCCGGCGCCAGGATCGCATCGACCTCTTCGAACAATTTGAGCACCTCGGCGCGATACCAACGGCGGAATTTCTGCGCCTTGACTGGCAGCGCGGCAGGCGCCATGGCGCCGGCGATCAGCCGGTCGCGCACGGCCGGATCAAATTCCTTCGCGCGTGTGCGGAGGCGATCGAGATGCAGGCTGGCGCCTTCGGTCGCGGTTATGACGAAGGCGGCCGAGCGGGCGCGCTCGGCCTGCGGCAGGTCGATATCGCGATTGGCGCCGAGTGCGGAGGCGGCGCGATCGACGGCGTAGCAGGCCTCGCCGCTCTTGCATTTGAAGTAGCCGCCGGCCACGGCAACGCGCAGGCCTTCAGCGCCTTGCTCTAAAAGCGGCATGACCGGCTGGACCGGACGCTCGGCGCAAACCGGGTCATCCGCGTCGAAGCCTTGCATGGCGTCATAGGCGAGCGCGAGATCGCGTGCGCTGCGCGCCAGCGGGCCGAGATGGTCGAGGCTCGCGACGAACGGGAACGTACGGGCGCGCGACAGCCGGCCATAGGTCGGCTTCAGGCCGAAAATGCCGCACAAAGAGGCCGGCACCCGGATCGAGCCATTGGTGTCGGAGCCAAGCGCAATCGGCACCAGCGCGCCGCCGACCGCACTGCCCGAGCCGCCTGACGAGCCGCCGCTCATGCGATTGGCGTCATGCGGATTGCGCGAGGGGCCGTCGTGAACATTCTCGCCGGTGAAGTCATAGG
>Ga0102924_1006722_pt1 | contig 10709 bp, 8 predicted proteins | sample PaiPotPPM11metaG_FD_80116 | JGI IMG/M metagenome (GOLD analysis project Ga0102924, IMG submission 80116) | Iron sulfur acid spring bacterial and archeal communities from Banff, Canada, to study Microbial Dark Matter (Phase II) - Paint Pots PPM... ...
GCATCGAGCGTATCCGCGCTGATCGCGAGCATGGGTCGCGCTGGCTGGTCGGCGAGGCCATCGCGATTCTCGCCGACCTCGCTTCTGATACGACAACATCGCCGGACGAACAGATGCAGCGTCTTTACGCGGCGGCGCGCGCGTTGGGGCAGGCACGTCCGGCCATGGCGGCGCTGGCTGGCGCGGTGGCGCGCATCATGAGCGCGGCGGCGGGAGGGCCAACGGCCATTGCCCAGGAAGCGCAACACGTGCGGGAACGCTATGATCACGCTCTGGAAGATATCACTCGTCATGCGCGCCCCCTGCTGGGAGGGACGCTGATGACCGACAGCGTCTCAGGTACGGTGCTGGACGTGCTAGTGGCCTGCGCCGCGCAGATTGTGCGCGTAATCGCCCTGGAAGGGCGACCGCGCTACGAAGGGCGCGACACGGCGCTGGCGCTGGCGCAGCGCGGTATCCCGGTCACATTGATTACCGATGCCCAGGCCGACATCTTTTTGCCGCAATGCCAGGCCGTGGTCGTGGGGGCCGATTCCGTGCTGGCAAGCGGGGATGTTCTCAACAAAGCCGGCACCGCGCTTGTCGCCTGGGCGGCGCGCGGGCATCACGTTCCCTTTTATGTGCTGTGCGAAACGCTCAAAATTACGCCGCGGCGCTGGACGGGCGACCTGGGCCAGCTTGAAGAGAAAGAGGCGGAAGAGGTGTTGGAACAGCCCATCGCGGGCGTCACGGCGCGCAATTTTTACTTCGACCGCACGCCCGCGCGCCTCATGACGGCCATCATTACCGAGGACGGCGCCCTGAACCGGAGCGAGATACAGCGGCGAGCCAGCCACATGAAGGGATTCCCGTCACTTTCATAGCCATGATGGGTACGTTGGCGCTGGAAATTTGGTTTGCTGGGCAAAGAAGAGTATCCTGAGATACAAGAATGGCAATATTCTCTGCCAGAGTGGATATTTGTTTTGTGATGAAAGGGGGCAGCAGTGAATACAGAGCCTGAGTCTCAGCAGCCGGGGCGTGATGCGCAAAGCAGCGAAGAGTTCGTCGTGCCGGGAGTAAAAATTGTGCGCAGCAACACGCCCAGGCCACTTTCTTTCAGCCAACCTTCCGGTTTTCCCGTCGAAGCGCCAACGGCCCCGCCGTTGCCCGAAGAGTCCAGCGAGCGCGACGAAAGCGCGGACGTGCAACTCGATCAAACGCCATTGCCGCTTGCCGGCCTGGCAGACGCCGCGGAGCCAGAATTCGCCTGGCTGTTCGAGTACGGCCCGGAGATGGACGCGGCGTATCTCAACAGCGCGGAGCGGCTCGCGGGTGCGGCCCTCCTGTATGGGCCGGGCGTCTTGAAGGGCTATTCCCTCACCTTTGATGTCATCAACACGCGCGGCGGCCAGGTCGTAGCCACCATTGTTCCCAGCAGGAAGCACGGTGACGAGGTCTGGGGTATCCTCTATCGCGTCCCGGCGCGGGCGCTGCGCGCGCAAGAAAACGCGGCTCCTCTGCTGGACGCGATTCACTCGGCAGCGCCGCCGGAGGGCCTATTTGAGCGCATCGAGGTCACAATTCACGAGGCATACCGCGAGCGCAACATCGCGTGTACTACCTACATCGCCTCAACCATCGCACGCAACGAGTATCACTTGCTGCCGCGCCGGCGCCAGGCGGCTGACAGCGCGTACCTGCAACACCTGGTAGAAACGGCCAGAAAGCAAAAGCTGCCGGAAAGCTACGTACACGAACTGGCGGTTCTCGCGGCTTCGCCGGACTATGCAGACGACATGCTCTCTCCAGCGCTGCCTGGAGAGGGGGGCGAGCAGAACACCGAGCCGCTCCCGGCAGTCAGAGCGACCGCGCCGGCGCACGCGCCAGTTCCTCCGCAACAAAGCGGCGCGCCACAGGAACCCTGGCGGCGCGGCAGCATCGCCTTCGCCGTCTACATGGCGTGCGCGCTGGCGGTGGCCCTGATCGCGGCGCTGATCCAGGGATCGGCATTAGGAAGCAGTTTGCTGACGGCCAGCTTCATCCCACCCGGCGTTCCCTGGTTCATCCTGGCGTATGGCTTTATGGGCGGATGCCTCAGCGGCATCGTCACGTTAGGGCGCTATCAGGCGGCATTCCCGCCCAACTTTGTCCTCATCACCTGGTTCACACGCCCATTTATCGGCGCGGTGCTGGCCGTCATCGCCTACCTGCTCTTGAATAGCGGGCTGTTCGTGTTGAGCGGCGGCGCAGCGCAGCACAACGCGCTGTTTTCCTTGTTGGCCCTCCTGGCCGGTTCGTGCGAAGGGTGGCTATTCCGCCGGCGCGCATCATTTTGATGTTTTCCAGGGCGATTATCCATTGTGAGCAGGGCGATGCTTGCCATCGCCCTGTCGGCGGGAATTTCCGGGTCTACGTACTTGCGGGGGAATACCGTAGGGGCGTGGGCTTGCGTTGCTCACCAGGGCGGGGCAAGCCCACGCCCCTACGGGTTTCGATCTCGTTTCCCCCCGAAGGCCGCAGACCCGAATTTCCGTAAAGCTTGTTCTCTGTAGATTGACCGTGTACAATGAAGGTAGAGGCCCGTGAAGGGGCTACATCATACCGTATCGTTGTTCATCTCAGGGTATCCCTCAAGTTACCCGCCGCTAGCCGAGTGGGAGGAAAACCGATGCCAACCTATATTAGCCTGGTGAATCTGACAGACCAAGGGGGAAGGGAAGTGAAAAACGCCCCGGAACGCCTGCAAGCCTTTGACAAGGCAGCGCAAGAGGTTGGGGGCAAACTGATCGGCTTCTATCTCGTGATGGGACAGTATGATTACGTGGTGATTACCGAGGCTCCCGACGATCAGACGGCAGCGCACCTGATCCTGGGGACCATTGCCGAGGGCAGCGTTCGCACGCAGACCATGCGGGCATTTCCGCGCGACGAATTCGAGCAAATTGCCCGCACCTTCCACTAAGGATGCAGTGGCATTACAGTTCGTTGGGGAAAATCGCTCGCACCAGGCGTTCGGGATCGTGGCGGGCCAGGCGATCATTCTCCAGGTTCAGGTGCTCGATGACCACGCTGGGAACGAGCCGCATCAACTGGGCGCGATCAACCATCACCGGTTCGCTTTTCTGTTGCTCATACATCTCCACGATGTCCGCCGGGAAGAGGCCGTCGTTGACGATGACGCGATCAACCCGTCCGCCGAGGTAGCGGTGAATCTCGTTGACGAAATCTGAGGCTTTGTAGCCATCGGTTTCGCCATGCTTGGTCATTAAATTGCAGACGTAGACTTTCTCCGCGTCAGATTCGCGTATTGCCCTGGCGGCATCCTGAATGAGCAGGTTAGGAATGAGGCTGGTATAGAGATCGCCCGGCCCAATGATAATGGTGTCGGCGCGGCGAAAGGCGCGAATGGCGGGCGCGCAGCCGGGAGCAGCGGGCGGTATGAGCCGTATTTGCTTGATAGGCGAGAGCGGCCCCAGGTTTTTGTCCCCGCGTGTATCGATGTCGGTTTCGCCGCAAATGACGCTGCCGTCGGCCAGATCGGCGCAAATGGCTGTCTGCGCCAGCGTGACGGGCAGAACGCGCCCGGCAGTGTTCAGCAATTCCTGGGCGTCCTCTATCGCCAGCAGGAGATCGTCGTTGTTGATGTCCTGCAACCCCTTGAGAATCAGATTGCCGAGGCTATGGCCGCTCACTCCACCCACGCGCGACCCGCTGTCCGACTCGGCCTCGTCCTCTGCAGCCGTTGGGAAACGATGCATAAATATCTCTTGCCACAAAGCGCCGTTACGCGCCAATGCCACAAGTGATTGCCGGAGATCGCCAAGCGGCACTTGGCGGCGGAACTCGTCCATGAGCCTGCGCGAACTGCCCCCGCTATCAGACATCGTGACAACCGCGGTGATGCTGAGAGGATGCTTTTTCAAGTGAGAGAGCAGAGAGAAGGTTCCGGTACCTCCACCGATAGTCACTACCCGCCGCCCCGCGAAACGGTCGCCGCTGCGATAGAATTCAGGCACGATATTGCTCCTCTGGCTGGTTTCAAGTTCATCGTTCACAGGCTTTTTCCTCTACAGATTCAAGTATACGACGCCGCGCCATCGCTTTCAATTGTTCCTCGAAGCCGCGCATAATAAGCCACGCGCGCGTCTCACCCATTACCACAACATCCGCCTGGCGCAAGGCCGCGATGCTGCGCGCGCCGCTCAGTTGCATCGCAACTTTCAACGCGGCCACCACCGTTTCCAACAGCGCGCAGACGGCCTCATAGCTCTCACTGGCGGCTTTCAGAAACGGGTAGCCCATACCTGCCAGCGTCGCGCCGAGAGCCAGCGCGCGCGCTACGTCCAGGCCGCTGCGCACGCCGCCTGTCGCGATCAGCGGCAGCTTCGCCGCGCCTGCCTCGACGATGGCTATGGGCGTGGGAATGCCCCAATCACTATACAGCAGACCCGTATTCATTGCCCGATCATTGCCGTGATTGCGCGAGCGCGCGGCCTCCATGACCGACATACTGCTGCCGCCCGCGCCTCCAACATCGATGGCGGCAACGCCGCACGAGCGCAGCAGCAGCGCCTGCTCGCGGCAGACGCCCGCGCCCGTCTCTTTGGCGATGATGGGCAGCGGGATTTTTCCCGCCAGATCTTTCAGCGCGGCGGCTTCGCCCACGGCACGGCGGTCGCCCTCCGCCTGCGCCGCCTCTTGCAGGCTGTTCATATGCACGGCCAGAGCATCGGCGCGGATCATGTCAATGGCCCGCTGCACTTGCTCAAAGGTGAAAGCCGCGTGCCGTTCCTGCGCAATCAACTGCGGAGCGCCGATGTTGGCTATAAGAAGGGCCGTGGGCGCGTATTCGCGAACCACGGCATAGCTGGGAACCAGGTCGGGATTGACGATGGCGGCGCGCTGGCTGCCCACACCCAACGCGAGGCCATAGGTTTCCGCCGCCCGCGCCAGGTTGCGGTTGATGACGGTCACATCCGCATGGCCGCCCGTCAGCGACGACATGAAAATGGGATAGCGCAGCGTGCGCCCCAGAAACGTGACGGAGGTATCGATCGCGTCCAGGTCTACCTCCGGCAGAGCTTGATGCACAAAATGGATATCGTTCCAGTTCGCTTGCTGGAGCGCGGAAACATCCTGAGCAAGCGCGACGCCGACATGTTCAATTTTGCGCTGCTCGACTTCGTCAGTCATGACAACCCCAATCGCTCGAATGCCGTGTCGATATATTTGACATAATAATCCGTGTTCAGCAACTCCGCCAGTTGAGCGCGCGCGAGGTGGCGCGTCACTTCGCCGTCGCTGCTGAGCGCGTCCAGGAATGCGGCGGCTGGTACGGCGCCCGCGCTGGTCATTGCCCAGACCTGTTTGGCGCTGCGCTGCACCATTTTGTAGGCTTCTTGCCGTCCCACGCCCCTGTCGATGAGCGCGAGCAGGATGCGCTGCGAGTAGACGAGGCCGCCCAGCATGTTGAGATTCGTCAGCATCCGTTCGCTATCGACCTGCAAGTCGTCCATGACCTGTGTAAAGAGGTGCAGCATGTAGTGCAGCAGCGTGCAGGCATCGGGAATGATGATGCGTTCCGCCGACGAGTGGCTGATGTCGCGCTCGTGCCAGAGAGCCACATCCTCCATCGCGGTAACAGCGAAGCCGCGCAGGACGCGCGCCAGCCCGCAGATGCGCTCGCACAGTTCGGGATTGCGCTTGTGCGGCATGGCGGATGATCCCTGCTGCCCGCTCGCGAACGGCTCGAATGCCTCTCCGACCTCGGTGCGCTGCAAGTGGCGTATCTCCTGCGCCATCTTGTCGAGCGAACTGCCGATCAGGGCCAGCGTGGTCATGAAATGCGCGTGCCGATCGCGCTGCACGATCTGGCTGGAGACAGGCGCGACGCCCAGGCCCAACTGCCGGCACACGAACTCCTCGATCGGCGGCGGCACAGTCGCGTGCGTACCCACCACGCCGGAGATTTTTCCGACGGCGATCTGCTCAAGCGCGGCGGCGAGACGCTGCTGGCCGCGCCGCAGTTCATCGACCCACAGGGCCAGTTTCAGGCCAAACGTCGTCGGCTCAGCGTGGATGCCGTGCGTGCGCCCCACCATGAGCGTGTACTTGTGCTGCACGGCGGCGCGTTCGACAACACCGGTCAGCGCGGCCAGCGACCCGGTCAGCAGCGCGCCCGCCTCTTTGATCTGCACTGCCAGCCCGGTATCCAGCACGTCGGACGAGGTCAATCCGAGGTGAATGAAGCGGCCCTCCGGCCCCAGTTGCTCCTGCACGGAGCGCAAGAAAGAAATAACGTCGTGGTGCGTCTCCTGCTCGACCTCGCCCATACGCGCGGCGTTGTAGCGCGCCGCGCGTATCTTCTCGATGGCCTCCGCGGGAATGACGCCCTCGCGCGCCCAGCCCTCGCAGACAAGCAGTTCAACTTGCAGCCACGTATCCGTCTTATGTGCAGGCGACCAGATGGCCGCCATAGCGGGTAAGGTGTAACGTTCGATCATGATGGATGGTTGGTCTTTCTGGTTAGAAACAAGACTTTGCTAGCAGTAGTGTATCACATCGTACCCTCACAAACACGGCGACGCCGTGAGCGACAGATAGTACCGCTGCTTGACACTATGCCAGATCGATCGATATGCTAAAGAAGATTTTAGTAGCGGGTGATCCTTATGGCAGTCAATTTGAATAGACCGGAGAGATGGAAAGCAGATATTGCGCAGTCGGTTGATATGTACAATAACTGGTTCATTCAATTTGCTCCAAAAGCATATCGGGACACTCGTATTGAAGCGACCGAGCAGGTTAAGAAAGCTTTGGAATGGACAGCTAATCTTACTCATGTCGAGCCAGATATGCTACGTGAACACCCCTCTATACTTCCTATGCTCAGGATGACAACAGCGCCGCCTATAGCTCGAGATCGACTTATCGGGCTGGCCGGAGTTGAGCCTCACCTTGTTGACAGCATGGAAATCAGAAGGCAGATTCCGCCGAGAATGGCGCACTTGCGGGTTGATGTAGGGCTACAAAAAATTGGGCAAATCATTATGCAGCTTGCGGATAAAGAGATTCTTACGTGGCTAGAAAGCAAGAACATACCAGGTGAGGCCGAAGTTTATCGAGCAGCAACGATTATCGCTGATCGTTTATGCGGCTCAGCCACTGACCCAATAGTTCGCAATGCCCAGGAGCAAAGGCAGCTACGGGAGATCGGCCAGTGGCTAAAGCATCGTGGATATGTTCAAGCTGCTTCTGGTACAGGACTAAAGCTTGACGATCTGAAACCTGGAACATTCTCATTTCGTTTGAATGTGCTGGTGGTACAAGAAGATCAGCAGGGACATCAGCGTCAAGTGCGTATTCCGATAGATACCGTGATTATGCCATTACATGCGAGTCCAGGGGAATTTCCGCTATTGATCGAAGCAAAATCTGCGGGAGACTATACTAATCCGAATAAGCGGCGTAAAGAAGAGGCGACGAAGCTTTACCAACTGCGAAGACATTACGGTAGCAATGTGCGGTTCGTCCTGTTTCTCTGCGGGTACTTTGATAGCGGCTATCTTGGTTATGAGGCAGCCGAGGGCATTGATTGGATTTGGGAACATCGCATCGATGATCTTGCAGAGCTTGGAGTTTAAAGCATAATGTTAGTCGGCATAGAGGCAAAAGAAAATCAACGTCTTGAAATACAATGCCAACTTGACGCAGCAAGAACGCAGGTTGAGCGAAACAAGCTAGGACAGTTTGCTACTCCTACCACGCTGGCGATGGATATGCTAGTGTATGCTAAATCTCTCTTACCTCTAGACCAGGGGATTCGTTTCCTTGATCCCGCCATTGGCACAGGCTCTTTCTTTTCGGCATTGCTTCGGACCTTCCCTACAGAATGCATTACGAGCGCAGTTGGTTATGAAGTGGATACAGGCTATGCTAATCAGGCTTTAGAAATATGGGGTGATGAACTTCTGAGCTTACATGCCGCCGATTTTACGCGAGCTAAACCACCCGAGATGGATGATGAAAAAGCTAATTTGGTCATTTGTAATCCCCCGTATGTGAGACACCATCACTTATCAAGAGACGACAAGCAGCGCCTGCAAAAGCTCGTCCAACAATATGCTCATATCAGACTCAGTGGATTGGCGGGACTCTATTGTTACTTTCTCGGCATTGCTCACGCGTGGCTGGCGGAAAATGGTATAGCGGGCTGGCTCATTCCCAGCGAGTTTATGGACGTAAATTACGGAGAACAGGTCAAACAATATCTACTTGATCATGTCGCCTTGTTACGTATTCACCGCTTCAATCCTACTGATCTCCAATTTCATGATGCGTTGGTGTCATCATCGATCATCTGGTTCAAAAAGGCTAAACCGCCTGCCAACCATATTGTTGAATGCTCTTATGGTGGCACGTTAACAATGCCTGATGTATCTGGCTATATTGCGGCTGATCTATTACGCTCCACGCCAAAATGGACGAAGTTTCCTTTCATAGAAAAGACTGAGAAACATACAATTCCATCGAAAATTTGGCTCCATAAACAGCCAGCAATGAACAGCCTTATATTAGCAGATTTGTTTGAGATTAAGCGCGGCCTGGCCACGGGCGCAAATAAGTATTTTCTCCTCCACGAGGATCAGATCACGAAGTATGCAATACCATCAGAATTTTTAACGCCCGTCTTGCCAGGTCCGCGTTATCTGATAAGCGACGAGATTCATGCTGACAGCCTGGGGAACCCACTACTCGATCAACGAGCGTTTCTTCTGTCTTGTGACCTTCCAGAAGAGGAGGTAAAGTCCAGGTATCCGTCAGTCTGGCAGTATCTGCAAAAAGGGAAAGCAGCGGGAATCGATCAAACATATCTCTGCACTCATCGTTCTCCCTGGTATATGCAGGAAAAACGTCCCGCTTCACCGCTTCTCTGCACATACATGGGACGTCATTGCGCCAACGGGCGTAAGCCGTTTCGTTTCATCCTGAACCACTCTAAAGCAACAGCAACGAATGTTTATCTTCTGCTCTATCCTAAACCATTCTTGTCGCAAGAGATGAAAAGCAGGCCGGAACTGGCGACGTTAATCTGGCAATATCTCAACACTCTTTCATCAGATACACTGAAAGATCAGGGCAGAGTGTACGGAGATGGGCTGTATAAGCTTGAGCCGAGAGAGCTTGCCAATGTCCCGGTAGACTCATTGAGCCACCTGCTGACGAATCGTTTGATCATCCCCAGCCAGATCTCTTTCGACTTCGCGTAGAGCGGAACCTCGCTGCTTATGCTTGTGCTTGCCAAACGGGAAATCAACGAAGCATAATGCAGGAACAGGAGGTGACAATCATGTCCATACCCACACAAGCATTTGGACGTGGCGGACAAATGAGTACGCGCGCGATCTTTGGCGCTGCCGCCCTCGGCTCGGTCACGCAGGGCGAGGCGGATCGCGTTCTCGAATTGTTGTTGCGATACGGCGTCAATCATATTGACGTGGCGTCGAGCTATGGCGAGGCCGAGGTACGTATCGCGCCCTGGCTGGCACGGTATCGCTCACAGTTCTACCTGGCGACAAAGGGCGATGAACGCACGGCGAAAGGAGCCAGAGAAGAGCTGCACCGCTCGCTGGAACGGATGCGCGTCGATTATGTCGATCTGTGGCAGATACACAGCATCGCCGATCCCATCGAGTGGGACGTCGCGCTCAGCCCCGGCGGCGCGCTTGAAGCCGCCATCGAGGCCAAACAGCAGGGATTGATCCGCGCCATCGGCGTGACGGGACACGGCTTGCAGATCGCCGCCACGCACCGGCGCAGCCTGGAACGCTTCGATTTCGACGCGGTGCTGCTGCCCTATAACTATCTCACCATACAAAATCCGTACTACGCGGAAAATTTCAACGCGCTCGTGCAGACCTGCCAGCAGCGCAACGTAGCCGTGCAGACCATCAAGTCGATTGCCTATCGCCCGTGGATGGGCCGCGCCCATACGCGCTCGACGTGGTATGCACCGCTGGAAGATCAGACCGATATCGACCGCGCCGTCCACTGGGTATTGCAGCGCTCCGGCGTCTTCCTGAACACCGTTGGCGATATCAACTTGCTGCCAAAAGTGCTGGATGCCGCGAGCCGCTTCCAGGACGGATCGGACCCAGCGGACGCGGAGATGCAGGCGATGGCCGCGCGTTTGCAGATGGAGCCGCTGTTCGTGTAAGCGTAATCAAGGCCAGGGCAACCGCGAGGGATTGCCCTGGCTGTTCGCAACAAAATGACACACACCCGATCCTCGTGCAAAAGTGGCCCAGGGCTAGCAAAACATGTTAAAATAATCCTGTATGGACATCATTGAAAATGCTGGCGAAGACAAGCTTGTAGAACTAGAAACATTATTAGGCGTCACGTTTCGCGACCGCTCGCTGCTGCGGCGGGCGGTCACGCATCATTCGTGTTGTCCCGATACGGCGGTACATGACTCGTATGATACGCTGGAGTTTCTGGGCGACGCCGTGATCAGCGTTCACGTCGTCGAGCATATCTACCGTGCCTTTCCCGGCGCCTCGGAAGGCGAGATGACAGCCATCAAGTCCGAGGTCGTCAGCCGACGCATCCTGGCGCGCATCGGGCAGCAGCTCGGCATCTTCCCGTACATCCGCATCGATCTCGCCAACCTGCGCACGTTCAATGACCGCTCGCGCGATTCTCTGTGTGCTGACGTGTTGGAGGCC
>Ga0102924_1006723_pt1 | contig 10706 bp, 11 predicted proteins | sample PaiPotPPM11metaG_FD_80116 | JGI IMG/M metagenome (GOLD analysis project Ga0102924, IMG submission 80116) | Iron sulfur acid spring bacterial and archeal communities from Banff, Canada, to study Microbial Dark Matter (Phase II) - Paint Pots PPM... ...
ACAGCCCGCTCCCTGACCTCAGCCGGATACCTCTTGCCCTTGGTTGTCATCGCCCAATCCTCTCAAGCGATCAGGCCCCCACAATTCCCGGAGCGGTTCAGTCCCAGCGGCCGGGTCTCGCGGCCGCGATGCTTGGCGGTCGCCTGCAGGGCGTCCCATAGGGACTCTCCCTCGAGGGCGTAGGTACCCGAAAGGAGGTAGACATCGCCGTAGTCGCGGTCGCGCGTGTTTGCGTCACCGAGCGCCATCATCGTCTCCGCCTTCTCTGCGATCACGTTCTCCAAGGGGTAACCAAGCAACGAAATGACCGCATCGTCAAGCAGTGTTGGGTAGTCGATGCGTTGAGGATCGACTGGATCACCGAATGACAGATCGAGTCGCAGCTTCAAGACAGCACCACCCAGGCTCGCGGGCACGACGACTCGGATGCCCTCGTATTTTGCGTCCTCGCGGATTGTGACCAGCGAGATGCGTTCGACGTCGAACACGACCCCATCGGTGAGCTCGATCGCAGCGATCTCGCTGACGACATCGCGCAGGTTCTCCATGTCGTTGTCGATCCCCCGGGCGAGCATGTCGGCGTCGCGGGTGGCGCGCCGTGCATCGAGCGCCGCCAGCAGCATGCCGCCCTTCAGCACGAGCCGCTCCGCAAAGCGCGAGTTTGCCAGGCGCGCGAGGAAGCGCTCGTGCACGTACAACTCGAACGCCTGCTGAGTGGTGCGTCCGTCGGCGCGCGCGAGCTGCTGCAGAGCCCTATAGGCCTCCTCTGGGCTGCGCGTGCTCACGCCAGCATCGTCTCCAGCGCGTTCGCCATGGCCTTTCCTGTGCGCAGCTCGCGAGCCAACGCCAAGAGCTCGCCTGGTCGAGCGTCGCGACCGTCCAGATAGGCCCGCAGCACAGCGAATGCTTGATCGCGCCCGACACGTGAGCGCAACCTCATGAGGTCGACGACGGTCCGCTCGCGGGAGCTGATCGCGATGGTCTCACCCGACTCCACCTCCTGCTCTATACGGCCGAGCGAGAAGGTGGCGCTCGCGAAGATGTGCACCCTTGTCGGCGGGTAGACGACGCGCGGGCGATGCGCGCCTCGCGGCACCGCGAGATGCACAACGTCGGGCATCTCGTCGGTCAGATCCCAGAAGCTGGCGGCCGAGTTCAAGCAGACCATCGCGGCCGGAGCCCGTCGGCACACCGCCACGAGATCAAGGTGCGCAGTCGCTGGAGCATCAACGATGCGATACACGCCGCGTGAGATCTCCACTAGGATTCCGAGGTCACGCAGCCGGTACAGGTCCTCCCACCGTGCTCCGCCGGCAATCAGCTCAGCCGAGGTGGTGGTCCCACCGGCGCGCCTTACGATCTCGAGCATGCGGTCCGATCTCATCGGATGAAAGTCTACACACGTTAGCCCTACATGCGTAGAGTTTCATCCGTTGGGCGAGGGTCGACCTGCTGTCCGCCCAGCCGGTTTCTGGCACTCAGGAGGAAAGTGCCAAAACGAGTGCCAAAACGTTTTCCCTGCAAATAGGCACTTTCCGCGAGATGGGGGCGACGCCGAGACCGAGAACGCTCCGCAGAAACTCCACGAATTGCAGGGACTTTCATCGTATCTCAACTATGCGAGCGCTTTATCTGCAGGAAGCGCGGCTCGGGGTTGAGATAGGCCCGTATTTGCTGGGCTTCTCGCAATGGGCAGGAGACGGGCAGAACCATCGACACGCATCCAACGCCCCAACCCGTCACATCAAAAAGGCTCCATTTGCAGGTACTTTATGGAGCCAACCGGGATCGAACCGGTGACCTCCTGCTTGCAAAGGCGACCGGGCACTTGGTGGTTAGTCGCCACCGGAGCCAGATGCTGGATTTCTGAGTGTTCTACGAGGCTCTCGTGTTCGCTGTGGGCGGTTGCGTTCCGCTTCTGCTTCATCCCTGCTTCGTCCCACAGCGCCCGGCGTTTAGTTTGCGGACCTCGTGCAGACCCCGGTCGGTCCGAGACCGCGCATTCATGGCTTCATCTCTTTGGTCGTCGAGGCACCAATGGCACCCATTCAACTCCGTCGACAATACCTTCCTTCCAAAGGCAAGTAAGCGTTTGGGTAGGCGTGTTGTACGGAAACACGATCAGGAAGCCTTGGTTTCCATAGCCCAGCGCTCTATCTGAAATCCAGGTTGCGTCGTGCGCGCGATCGTCGTCCGCCAGCAACTGTTCGCCGATATTGCGACAGCGTGCCTCGAACTCGGAGCCAGTCACGAGGTTGGCCGTTGGCGCGAGTTCGCTGTGCAGGTACACGTCAAGATCTAGCTGGAGTCTGGCCGCAGCCTCTTCAACGGCTTCAACCCCCGCGCGGCTACCAGCCGCGTATACGATCGCAAGCTTACGGCGAACGAATAGATCTCGAAGGTCCTCCGGAAGTGCCTCTTCGCGCTCCTCATTGAGCGCCGTGCTAGGCGGCACGTCAAGCAGACTCTCAAAGAGACTTATGGTCTGGGCGCCGGACCCGACAAAGTCCTCCGCAAAGAGGATTCCGTCGCCACGCCGCAACGCGTCGCCCAAGCTACGGATCGTCAGATCTGCGATATCCCCCGCATAGTAGGTAGTGACAGATGAACTGTCCTTAGCCTCTCCGAGCGGTACAACGTTCATGTACTGGCCCGGATGAGCGGTCACAAATGCGTTAACAGCCTCTACAAGCTGATCTCGCCCAACAAGGTGCAGCCCCTCAAGCATGCTGAGTGCCTCGTCAGCATGGGCGATACCGAATTGCTGCACAAAGGCACCGATTCGCTGCGGGCTCATAATCGTTGCACGCTTCTGCTCCTGCGCCTCATAGACGGGTCCCTCGTAGTGTTCGAGCGCGGCTCGCACCTTTATAAGGCGGCCCGGAAAGTCGGCCATATCAAACTCACGAGGCGACGGTCGAATGTCATACGGAGCATCGTCGTAGAATCCGGCCTCCGCGAGCTTGCGCTTAGCACCAGCTACCACATCGGCATGTTGCTTTGCATAGGGTAGCATCGAATCTGGAGAGCGAACACCAAACTTCATCCGAACATACTTCTCTGTCGCGAGATAGACAGGTAGCGCAAACTCGTCGATGGTAAACACATAGCCTGTATCGCGGGTAAGTAGATAGGCATTGGACCACCCCGGCGTCTCAGCATATTCATCGCGGAAAGGCATTGCTGGTGGTCCATCTGGATCGTCCCCGAGGAGATACGCGCGTACTGTCTCGTTACTTTGCGTCTTGGTTTTTGGTGGGTCTATCCATATGTACGGCCGGATGTCCCCTCCGGGAATCGCGTTGGAGGCCGCCTCGCTACCTAGCACCTCGAGGATCGCGTTCACCATCTCGGCGAGTTCATCAACTATCGACTCCCGGGCGGTGGGTCGTCGCGTAGCTGCCGTCAGATGTACCAGGCCATTCCGATGACCTTCATCCGCACGGTAGGGATCTTGGGGCATACTCTGGGCGAAGGCGTAAGCGCGACGGAACAGTTTACGGGTGTGAAGGCGCCCCGCAATGTCTATGGCTACTTCCGCTCGGCGCTCCTCCTCGGCACCCTCTAGGGAATGGCCCACAACTCGCTCAATATCAGCGCGATCAAGATTCAATATGTCTGCGTCGAGCAGAGCAAAAGGAGCAAGAAATGCTCCACTGTCGCTCAGCGCGACTATTTGATCAAGGATCGCCGCTACCATTGCCTCGGCTGCCCTGACCTTTTGATGCCGGTAAAGCTTGTCAAACAGCAATGTTTGACCGAAGACGAGCTCGTCAAGTGTGCGCCCGCCAGACAATGCGATCCCAGTTACCACACAGGTCTGCTGCGTCTTAGGAACTGACCGCTGCAGATCGCTAGGGAGCTTATCGGTGGGCAAACGATGGCCTCGGACCTTCTGCACCAGTCTGGGTATGTCCGTCACAACTGGTACTCCAGTCATGCGTGCATCTCGCGTCATATAGTCGAGCTTGTCCGCATCGAATGGACCAGAGATCAGCTCCTGCAGGAGCGGCACTTCTGGGTTGATCGGCCTGCCGACGATTGCCTGCTGCATAAGCTCCGTTGGCTTAGGAGGGAGTGTGTGGTCGCCCGAGATCCGCTGCCCTTGGGAAATCAACTCCTCAAACGCCGGAGATCCGATCATGTAGTACGCAGCTAGCTCACTGGGCCTGCGGTGCTCGCGCCTAATCGTTTTGCTGAATTGCTTCAGGAGCCGGCGCGTGCTGTGAAAATTGAGCAAGGCGTTCTCTGAGACATGCGACATTACGCCGTGACCAACATCATGGGCGAGGGCTGTAATCCTTAGTAGCGATATCCACTCTTTGGAGATCAGCTCAGTCTTCGCGTTTATGCCCTCTATCAGACGTGCGATCTGATGGAGCGTCCCGATCGAATGCTCTAGCCGCGAATGGGTCGCACTGGGATAAACAAGATGGACGACGCCGAGCTGGCGAATGTGGCGCAGACGCTGCAGAAGTGGACTGTCAAGAACGATGACTTCGAGAGGCCCCAAGACGACGGTCGTCCATACGGCATCGTTGAACTCCTTGGGCAGCCGACACGACTTATCAGGCCTTGTGCTGAGGCCGTCCAGGTAGGGTCGTAGGAGTTCCTCCGTCCACCCCTCGATGCTGTTCTTGAACTCGTCCAGCTCTTGATATTCGGCCATCGATTCCCTCGTTCGCGTCTGACGTGCAGCCGAAGTCTCGCAGTGAGGCCGGAGAGGTGCGGTGTGGGGAGCCGCGACGGCTCTTATGAAGCCTACGTAAGAGGACTATGCTCGTACACGTCGAGGAAGACGCCCGCTAGCTCGTCAAAGAGCGGACGCAGCGCAGCGAAGTCATGGCTGAGAAGCTGCTCGCCGCTGTGAGCACCGATTTTGATTTCGATGTCCTGGTACTCCGGGTTGTCGAACGAGATGAGTCCGTCGGCCGCAGCCGAGGCAAGGATGTCTCGCACAGTGGGAGAGTCGCCGTGAATCGGGTCTGGAATGATGTCGAAGTCAGGCTCGACATGGAAGGCGGGCGCGCGCTCCTCTAGGCGCTGAAAGACGGCGAGCAAGACGGGATCAAAGTTGTCGGTGCGGATCGAGATCTTCCGGACTCCCCTGATGGCCAAGGTCGCCACAAGGCCTTGAAAGAAGTCGTTCTCGGTCATCTCTTGCACGGGACGCTCCAGGGGTTGGCGGTGGTGTCGGTAGTGCGTGCCGCTGGAGCCTGCACGTGCACCGAGCCAGGGGCAACCGTAACGGCTCCGCGTCTGGCATGCAACCCAGGCAAGCCCGTGTGCGGCGCTCCCGCAATGCGCGGAGCCCCACACGACACGGGAAGGGTAGCAGGCAAGCTAAGCTTGGGCGCCATCTTTACGGATGAGTTACGCTTAGAAACCGCAAGCAATACGTATTGAAAGGTAGCTGTTCGACCGGATGGATTCTGTCGACCGCGCACAGCCCGATGAACTAGCTCGACGAACGCCGAGTCGGAAGGCCACCGTGAGCTGGTCAGCGGCGGTCGACACCCGCCTTGATCAACTGGTCGTCTTGGCTTCGGCGACAGCGCCTGAGCGATCCGACCTTCTCGCGGCGATAGTCGCTGGGGCCCCGGCGGATAACGAGAAGCTCGATCGGCTCGTTCTGCAGTGGCGCAAGAGGAAGGTGCGTGACGTTGTCCTCGATGTCTCTGACGACGCAACAGTGGTGGAGATGCCTCGACACGGCCCCGGACGCCGCACCCGGCGAAGTTAGCCAGAGCGTTATCAACCAGCAGGCTGCACTGGGCTTGCCTTCGCCCGTTGCAGTGTTGTCGTGTGCCGACTCTCATAAGCCGGAGCCTACGCCGGCCTTGGGAGACTTCTCACGCTGGAAGACTTCCAGCGTTCGCGTCGAGCCGGTGCCTCATGCGTCGGCGGCTCCCAGCATCCCGCCGTACTCTGCCTCTAGCCGGTCCCGTGCATCCTGAGCGTGTCGCTGTGCTTCAAACAGATGCACGTAGGTATCCCACGTCGTAGAGGTCTTGGAGTGGCCGAGCTGCCGGGAGACGAACTGCACGTCGTGGCCTTGCGCAATCAGGATCGACGCGAAGGTGTGTCGTAGGGCATGGAACGTCACGTCATCCAAGCCCGCGCTGTGGCGGGCCTTGTGGAAAGAGCCGAGCATGCCCTTGTACGGCATCGGCCGACCCGGCACGGAGCACTGGAAGACGAAGTCGGTGTCTGTCGAGAGCGTCTCGGCGAGGCGTCGTCGGCGCAAGAGCTTTCCGAGGGTGTCCATCAGCACGATGTCGCGTTTTGCCGCCTTCGTCTTCAGGGGAACTCGTTTGCCCTCACGGCTTAGCTGGAACCGCACATGGATTACGCCCTCGGTGAAGTCGATGTCGCCCCATACGAGCGCGAGGACTTCCATAACCCGCATGCCCGTAAAGAGCCCGGTCGCGATAACCCCAAGGGCAGGCCCGCCGTGCGCAAGCAGCGCGTCCATCTCGCGACGGGAAAGGAATCGCTGTCGAGGCTCCCCGGCCGCTGGGCGCTCGCGGGGGAGCAGCTTGTCGGCTGGACTGGTGGCGATCATGTTGTGGCGTGCTGCATAGCCAAAGACCCCTCTTACTGCCATCCAGCGCGCACGGATTGTCCATGTCGATGCTTTGAGCTTCCGCTGCTTGCGATGCCACTCCACGAGGTCGTCGGTCGTTATGGATTGGATGCGGCGATGGCCGTAGTCGGGGATGAGATGCAGCATCACGCCGAGTTTGTAGGCCTCAAGCGTGCGCGGACGTAGCTCGCCGATCTCGACAAGGCCTTCGATGTACCGCAGCCAAGCGAGGGCTACATCCTTGAGCGTCTCCCTGCCACCTATTTCAGGGACTCCACCGGAGCGAACCTCCACCGCCCAGGCGTCGCGCTCACGGCGAGCCTGCATCAGACCGACCCCACCGATCGTCTTCCACTTCGCCTTGCGCGAGCCCGGAAGGGCCGCGCAAACCATGTAAGTCTTGCCCGCTCGGTAGAGGCCCCGCTCTATGCGAATCGGCTTCTCCTTGCGTGCCATCAGTCTCCACGCAAATCGTTGGAAACGCTCACCTGGAAAGCCCCATTAGCGCTGTGTCCAGCTCCTGGCGGTGATAGACCTTCCTCTTGCCGCCGTGCGTCGGGAACGTCCCGTCGGCGCTCAACTTGCGAAAGGTGCCTGCGGGCACTCTCGTGTACTCGACCGCTTGCTCGAACGTCATCCACGGCGAGCCCTCAGGCGGCACCGCTCCGGCGAGATGGTCGGCCAGCCGTCCGGCAAGCTGCTCAGCAAGTCGATGCGCCAGCGCATCGAGCAGGATGTCCGGGATCTCGACAGGTCGTGAGCCATCGTGGTCGATCAGAGCAGAGCTTGGCCGTGATCTCAAGGCCCTGACAGCAGGCACGCTGCCTGGACTCCATCGCGTTGTCAATGTGGTGTTTCGTTGAGTTTCAGTCAATTCGTGGGCGTCGGTTGAAAGACCCTCATATGAGAGAAAAGGTCTCCAAACACTCCTCTGGGGTACAGCGACCGTCCCAGGAACTCGAGGCGATGACCGACTACAAGGCCGTCCGATGCTCCGCAAACGCCGTCAAACGCAGCCAGTGAAAGTACAACAGGGGTTGTCACCGCACACGAAGGTGCTGATTTGCAGCGGTTTTGGTCGCGAAAGGCCCTCCGGTTAATACGGAGGCCAGAATGGAGGGCAGATCGGAGGACAGATTCGAGGGCGGATTCGAGGCCTGCTGAGCGCCCGAGGACTCGCATCGATGGCAGGCGAAGATGCGCCGCTTCGCACGCCTGCTGTGCCAAGTCCGTTACCGCGAGGGTGACGGCGTGGAGCACGTCACCGAGGAGGATGCGCCGGCTTGCCAAGGGGACATGTGGGGGCACGCGGCCCGTCTAGTTCTGGGCGTGTCTGTCGTCTGTCAGCGATTTGTCAGTGCTCGCGCGCCGTCCGTCCATAGCTGTTCGGCGTAGACGACGAGTGTTCCGGACGTGATGTTGAGCGCGCCAGCGAGCGCGATCATCTCGTCGTAGTGGGGATCGACTTCCCCGGCTTCGATGCGGCTGATACGCCGCGAGGACATTTTGCGTTCTCTCGGCAGTCGGCTCGCGCTGGAGAGGTCGGCCACGCTCATGCCGCGCTGTTCGCGCAACTCGCGGACCGCTTGGCCGAACGCTGCCAGCTCCTGCGCGCTGCTCTTGTCGGTGCTCATCGTGGACTCCCTTCGCTTTGGGTTGGTCACGCGCCAACCGTCCGCAGCGCGGCTGTGCGAGCGTCGGGCGCGAGGCGGTAGCCGACACCCCACGCTGAGCACACCCATCCGTCGGCGCCAGCACTGGCGAGCTTGCGTCGTAGACGACTGGCGTGCGAGTCCACGGTGCGCGTCGAGCCTGTGGCGCGGTAGTCCCAGACCTCGCGCAGAAGGTCGTGCTTGTCATGGACACGGGTCGGGTCGCGGGCAAGATGTGCGAGCAGCGCGAACTCTTGGCGGCGAAGCTCAACAGGCACCCCCTGGAAGGTGGCGGTGCGCGCCGCCGTATCGATCTCAAGCGGACCGCACACGATCACCGCGGGCCCGTCGATCAGGCTGTGGCGGCGCAGCAGCGCACGCACCCGCGCAAGTAGCTCGGCGTAGCCAAGCGGGGCACGGGTCACGTCATCAGCACCGGCCTCGAAGGCACGTAGCACGGTCGTCGTCGTCTCGCGGCTCGTGCCCATCCACAAGACACGCACGCCAGACGCGCCCGGTGCAAGCTCGCCCGCGCGCAGCGCACGCAGCACATCGAGGCCACGGTGCGGCGAGCGGCCGAAGATGATCAGATCGACCTCGCCGGGTTTGCAGCGCTCCCGTACCGTGCCGGGATGGCTCGCGCGATGGACCCGGAAGCCGTCAAGCTCAAGCTCGCCGGCGAGCGCGGCGTTCGCGCGCTGCTCGCCATATACGAGCAACACGCTCGGACAGCGACGCGGAGACGTAAGCGCATGGGGTTGCTGCTCGTGGAGCTGGGCCAATCGTTCCTTCCTGCACCGAGGAAGGGACGCGCCCACGAACACGGATCAATGACCGTCCGTAGCTGAGCGGACTACGGTTGTCCGTGGCATCGAAGGCACGTCCCTTCGGTGCTACGGCCGGGCGGGTCGCGTCAACGGCTCGTCCGGCCACTCGGTTTCTTGGACTGCGCGCCAGAGCAGAGCAGAACCCACACCCGATCTCAAGAGGAGTGCCACTGCTGCTCCCAAAGACGTGTGCTTCGTCCCCGCTTCGTCCCTACCGTTGCTCCATCGCTACGGTGCGACCCAAAACATGCAAATTAGCAGGCACTTCGTGAGTGGAGCCAACCGGGATCGAACCGGTGACCTCCTGCTTGCAAAGCAGGCGCTCTCCCAGCTGAGCTATGGCCCCAAGGGTCCCCAATATACGCGCTCCAGCGATGAGATCGATCCAGTCGGCTCATTGGTATCCCAGGCTCAGGACTGGCCAGACGCAGAGGCTCAGAATTCCCGCGGGCCCCGCCCGCGTGGGGATCCAGGCCGTCGGACTCACGGGCCTGCTGAGGGCGGTCGTCGATCTCCAATGAGTCGCGCGCGCTGCCCGCATGGCGAGTTGGAAACTTCTTAGCGGATTTTCCGGACGCAACCGCTGCGCGGCGGCGAAAAACCGGGGCCGGCGGGGGTTATGTGACCTTAGACTGCAAGGTCTAAGGTGTCACGGAGGACTTCGATAGGCCGAGCCTCGATACGAGCCCTACCATTGCTGGGCTCGGTTCTGGCTGTGCTCGCTGTCGTGCTCGCCGCGACCCTGCGCCAGGCGCATGCCGCCGCAACCGAACCGATCCTGCCCAACCTGGTCGCTGACCCGCCGGACGGCGCTGAATTGACCACCGACAGCTCCGCGGGGCCGCCTCAGCTGCTGCTGCGTTTCAACGGCTATGTGCACAACGTTGGCCCCGGCGCGCTCGACTTTCGCGGTTCCCGGGAAGCGCCGAAGGTCAGCCGGCAAACGGAAGAAGAAGTGGAACGCGCGCGAAGTGAAGAGCGAGTGCTGGCGCCCAGCGTCGAAGCGGAACTCGCCAGCCCGGCGATGAAAGTGTTCCAGCGGCTGTTCACCACCAACGTCGACGACACCGACATCGAACGCGCCCACGTCGAAGAACCCAGCGGTGGCGAAATGCTCTATGTCAATGCCGACGGCCATCACCACTGGCATCTCCAGCGCGTAGCCCAGTATTCGTTGTGGAACGCCGGCAAGACGGCAGAAGTCGCCCCGTCCCAGAAGGTCGGCTTCTGCTTGGAGGACAGCCAGCACGTGGAACCGAGCATCGGGCCACAGACCGCGGTGTATGCGAGCGACATCTTTCCGTATGAGGACTTCTGCCAGCGATACCGCCCGAATGCCACCAGCGTCCACGAGGGCATCAGCCCGGGCTGGCGAGACACCTATGGGGCGAGCGTGGCGTTTCAGTGGGTGAACGTCTCCAACGTGGCGCCCGGTGAATATTGGTTGCGCGAGGACGACAACCCACTGGGTGTGATCAAAGAAGCGGGCGGCCCCAACACGCCCGCCTATGCAACCTCACCCACGATCATCCCTGGCTTCGATGCGCTCCCGCAGGCCGCGAGCACGCCCTTCGGGCAAGCGACCACGCTGACGCTGACCGCCGAGCCCTTCGCCGACTCGGCCACTCCGACCTACATGAT
>Ga0102924_1006727_pt1 | contig 10699 bp, 8 predicted proteins | sample PaiPotPPM11metaG_FD_80116 | JGI IMG/M metagenome (GOLD analysis project Ga0102924, IMG submission 80116) | Iron sulfur acid spring bacterial and archeal communities from Banff, Canada, to study Microbial Dark Matter (Phase II) - Paint Pots PPM... ...
GCGGGTCCCTCCTATGCACTACATGGATAAGCCAAACCCACGCGCCTCACAGGGGTCGCGATTGAAAGCGAAAAGGGGGTCGTGGTTGGAAGCGAATTGACACGCCGCAGCCGTCATAACGGCGTCTTTCATGACCAAAGCGCCGCCGCATCGCCCGCAAAGGCGCGGAAATGCGGGCATAATTCCGCTCCACCGAAGAGACGAATACAGTGACTTAAGGTGGCGGAGAGGGAGGGATTCGAACCCTCGGTCCCCGGTAAGGAGGACAACGGTTTTCGAGACCGCCCCGTTCGACCGCTCCGGCACCTCTCCATCCGAACGGCGGCAGGGACTTAGCACAGGCCACCAAAGAACATCAAGCGAACGAATTCGCGGCGATTGAGGGGGGTGGGCACGATGAGCGGCCTGCCGGCGAGGTGCCGATCGCGATCCCCGGCCCGGCGGCGGAGACCGATCGCTACGGAACCAAGCCCCGATCCGCAGCAGCCCGATCGGCAGCATGAGCCGACCGATGTTCCACCGCAGGAGCGGCCGCCGGTGGCGATCCCGTTCTACGCCTTCCGGATCATGGTCGGCTGCATATTTCTAACAAAGGGGATACCACCGGGTACGAAAACGGGACCACGGCAACGCCGGTGCCGCTATCGGCCATTGCCGCGATGCCGCCGCCTAGCCATTCTGAAGCCGGCGCGAGCGGGGGCGACGGATGGCGGCAGCGGGGAGACGGCGCATCGGGGTGATCGGCGCCGGCATGGTCGGCGTCTGCACCGCGAGCTGGCTGCAACGCGATGGGCATCACGTCTTCCTGATCGACCCCGACAACCCGGGCGAAGGCGCATCGTTCGGCAATGCCGGCTGCTTCAACGGCTCGTCGGTGACGCCGGTGGCGACGCCCGGGGTCATCCGCAATGTGCCGAAATGGCTGATGGACCCGCTGGGGCCGCTGTCGCTGCGCTGGAGCTACCTGCCGTCGATCCTGCCCTATCTCGTGCGCTTCGTCCGCGCCGGCACGCCGGAGAAGGTGCACGCCCAGGCACGCGCCCTTCGGCCGCTTCTCGGACCGACCGTGCCGCTGGTCCGCGAACTGGCGCGCGAGGCCGGCGCCGAGGAGCTGATCCAGCAGCGCGGCCACCTCTATGTGTATCGCTCGGAAGAAAGCCTGGCGAAGGACGGGCTCGCCTGGCAATTGCGCCGCGAGAATGGGGTCGAGGTCGACGAATTCGACGCCGACGAGCTGCGCCAGCTCGAACCGACGCTGTCGCGCGACTATGTCCGCGGCCTGCTGGTTCGCGAGAACGGCCACACCTCGAACCCGTTCGGGCTGATCAGCCGCCTTGTCGAGCGGTTCCGCGACCAGGGCGGCGAGCTCGTCCGCGCCCGCGCGCTCGGCTTCCAGTTCGAGGGACGGCGGCTGATCGCGATCCAGACCGACACCGGCATCCTGCGCGTCGATGCCGCCGTGGTCTGCGCCGGCGCGCATTCGAAGCCCCTTGCAGCCGCCCTGGGTAACCGCGTGCCGCTCGAAACCGAGCGCGGCTACCACCTGATGATCCGCGACCCCGAAGTGGCGCCGCGCATCCCGATTGCCGACGGCGACGGCAAGTTCGTGGCGACGCCGATGGAATTGGGGCTGCGTTTCGCCGGCACGGTCGAGCTGGCCGGGCTCCAGGCGCCGCCGAACTGGCAGCGCGCCCGCATCCTGCTCGAACAGGGCCGACGCATGCTGCCCGGCTTGGCCAGGGAGCATGCCGAGGAGCGGATTTCGGTGTGGATGGGCCACCGCCCGTCGATGCCCGACTCGCTGCCGGTGATCGGCCCGTCGCGCACCAGCCCGGACGTGATCTACGCCTTTGGCCACGGCCATGTCGGGATGACCGCGGCGCCGATGACGGGCAAGATCGTCGCCGACCTCGTCGCCGGCCGGCCGGCACCGATCGACATCGCGCCGTTCGCCGCCGGCCGGTTCTAGGAGCGAAGAATGGCTCGGCTTCGACCGCTTCCTGACGACCCATACCGGCAGCCTGCCGCGTCCCGAGACGCTGATCCGGACGATGTTCGCCAAGGAGGAAGGCGTGCCGGTCGACCGGGCCGCGCTCGCCGGCGAAATCCGCGCAGCGGTCGCGGAGGTGGTGAAGAAGCAGGCCGCCGCCGGTCTCGACCTCGTCAATGACGGGGAGATGTCGAAGCCGAGCTATGCCACCTACATCAAGGACCGGCTGACCGGGTTCGGCGGCAGCGGCAACACGTTCATTTATCAGGATCTCGCCGAGTTCCCGAATCTGGCGAACCGGGTATTCAACGATCCCGGCCGCTCGCGTCGCAAGACGCCGGCCTGCAACGGTCCGATCGGCATCGCCGATCCGGCGGCGCCTGTTGCCGATGTCGATAATTTGAAAGCGGCGCTGGGCGAGGTGAAGGCTGCCGGCGCATTTCTGAGCGCCGCCTCGCCCGGCGTCATCTCGCTGTTCTTCCGCAACGACCATTACCCGAGCCAGGAGGCGTATCTGTTCGCGATCGCCGAAGCGATGCGCGGCGAATACGAGGCGATCGCCGGCGCCGGCATAACGCTGCAGATCGATTGCCCGGACCTGGCGATGGGCCGGCACATCCAATACGCCGACCTGCCGGTCGCCGAGTTTCGCAAGCGGGCGGCGATGCATATCGAAGCGCTGAATCACACGCTTGCCAATATCGCGCCCGAGCGGGTGCGCATGCATCTGTGCTGGGGCAATTACGAAGGGCCGCATCATTGCGACGTGCCGCTGGAAGACATCGTCGATGTCGTATTCACGGCGAAGCCGGCGACGATCTCGTTCGAGGCGGCAAACCCGCGCCACGCGCATGAATGGACGCTGTTCGAGCGGGTGAAACTGCCGGAAGGCAAGACGATCGTTCCCGGCGTCATCGAGTCGAAATCGAACTTCATCGAACATCCCGAATTGATCGCGCAGCGCATCGCCCGTTACGCCAATCTGGTCGGCCGCGACAACGTCATCGCCGGCAGCGATTGCGGCTTTGGCACCTGGGTCGGCCAGGCGGCGGTCGATCCCGACGTGGTCTGGGCCAAACTCGCCGCGATGGCGGAAGGCGCGCGGATCGCAACGCGGCAGTTTTGGCGAAAGTAACCGCTACTCGATCACGCGAATGACGCCGCGGTCGCCTTCGACCTCGACCGCTATCCTCGTACCATTCGCCACAAGGAGAGGCTCTGCCGGCGCGCAGACGATCGGGATGCCGGCCAGGATCGCGCCCTGCACGACCGACGGGTCCGGCACCGTCTCCGTCACCAGTGCGACCGGATGGTTGCCGTGCTTGTAGAGCTGGTACAGGAAGCGCCAGGCACCGGCCGACCCGCTGGTGTAGGGAAAGACCAGCACCGTGCCCTTGACATTCGCGTTTCGCGCGCTCGGCAGGTCGCCGACGATCCGGCCCGATCTGATGTCGACATCCCCCAAGAACGACACCGGCTCGTCCGCGACCAGCGCCGGCCCCTCGGCGCGGCCGGAAACGATGCCGCGCGCGGCGATCGTGCGCGCCATCAGCGGTGACCGACGAAGCGACCGGTCAGTGCCGTCGCGATCGCGCCTTCGGTCGTCGTCAGCAGCGTGTCGCACTGGATCATGTCGCGCACGTATTTGGCCTGCTTCGCCGAGTCGATCACGACGGCGCGGATCGGCGGCGGCACGATTCCGAGCTTCGGGTCCGGCGAGGTCGTGCGCGCGAAATGACACGAGATCGGGCAGGTGTCGGAAATGACCTTGGCGCCGGCCGCCTCGATCGGCCGCAGCAGGCCCGCTTCCTCGGCCATGCGGCGCACCGCCCGGCTGGTCGTGACCCATAACTCGGTGTTGCCGTGCACGCGCTTGCCGTCGAGCAAGCGGGCGTAGTCCCGGATCTCCTCGAACGAGGCATGCGGGCAGCCGACATGGACGATGTCGAATGCGCCGTCGGCAGCGGTACAGAACCGGCTATACACCGCGTCGATGTCGCCCCGCCCCGCCCGCGCCGCCTCCGGCAATGCGCCGGCGAAGGCCTGCTCGACCGAGCCAAAGGGCGGCGTCACCCCCGGCAGAATGAACAGCGCAACCCCGCCCGACGTCGCCATGCCGGCGCCGAGCGCGTCAAGCTCGTCGAGGTTCGGCCGGCGGTCGAAACCGCGCAACACCGGCACCCCGTCGCCGGCGATGCGGCCGATATGAAAGCCGAGGCAGCTGAAATCGCTAGTGCCATTCGGCGTCTCGACGATGTCGATCAGGTGCGTGCCGCGCCGGTTCTCGTCGAGGTGATAGCCGAACAGCGGATACCGTCCGGTCATCGCCGCGTACACCGCGAAGAAGCCGTCCCGGTTGCTCTTCGCACCGAGCACCGAGTTGCAGAAGATCGTCACGGTCGATTCGATCGACGTCATATGCGTGTTCCAGGTCGGCCAATGCCCGGCCCAGTACGGCGTGCAGGTGAAGGTGCAGGCGCTGCCCATCTTGTGCTGCGCGTCGGCGGCGCGCTGCTGCAATCGGGCCAGCCCCTCGGGTGCGCCGGTCTTCTGCCAATCGACCGTGTCGGCATTGGCGATATTGACCGAGGCCGGCACCGCCATCCGCGCGCCCTCGGCGGCCAATTCCTCCATCAGCTCGACGTCTTCGAGATAGAGCGCCATGCCGGCATGGATGTGGGCGTAGCCGATTTCGACCATCCGCGGCGCACCGAAGGCGCGGCCGAGCTGCACCAGCCCCTCCATCGCGCGCTGCTTCGCCGGCCCCTCGCGGCCTGCCAGCATCGCCTCCTCGGCCGCAGTCAGCTGCATCGATGTCCTCGCAGGTGCGACTGTAGCGAGACGCGGCCGATATTGGCAAACCGGCCGATCGCGACGGATCGCTCGGCGGCTGCCCGCTCGCGTGCGCGTGCAGGCGCGCGAGGCGAAAAGAGATCAGGGCCAAGCCATTGATCTTCCATGAGAGCTACTCCCGGAACAGCCGGATAACAGGTCGTTTCAGGACGGGTTCGCGCACCCGCCTCCCGCCGGAGCGGCGAAATTCCCTCAGAACAGGGAATTTTTCGCAACTTAACAGGGAATTTGACCAGGCCATCGCCGGGCATATATGTTCTCTATATGTTCGCGTCAAGGGGCTCCAAGGGCTCGCTTGCCGGGTCCGCGGCGCTCCCGTACGATGCGCCACCACATTCCGGCGCTGCGCCGGGCGGGAGGAAACATGGCGAACGACGTAATGACGCTGTCGCAGCAGACGATGAAGCTCGGCCATTCGAGCGCCAAGAAGCCGGTCATGACCGCGGGCCGGCGCGAGTTCTTCAGCTACCGCGATCTCTGCCTCAAGGACGCCAGCTCCGGGCAAATGCGCGGCCAGGTCATGAAGGCGATCACCGGCATGACCCAGCCGACCGGCTGGCATTACCACACCTGCGAGGGCCAGTTCGTTTATCTGCTGAACGGCTGGGTCGAGCTCGAATTCGAGACTGGCGAGACGCTGCGCTGCGAAAAGGGCGACTCGATCTATATCCCGGGCGGCCTGAAGCACAACGAGCTGCGCACATCCGACGATTTCGAAGCGCTCGAAGTCTCGGTGCCGGGCGAACTCGGTACCGTGCCCTGCGAGCAGCCGACAGCCCGCTAGCTGAGAAGCACGCCGTCGCGGCGCCGCCGCCCGATAGCCGCGTCGCGATAGCCGGCGCGGCAGGGGCGCCGCTGCGCAAAGAGCTTCGCCCAGGTGGAGGCGATCGCAAGCGGGCCGCAAAATCGGCCCTGTGGTGGCGCGGCTCGGGGTCAGCCCGCTCGGGCTTGCGCGAGGGCTTCCGTGCGCTTCAATTCCTGCAGGACCAGCTCAGCCAAGTCCTGAAGCAGGCGGATAGAGGTGGCGTTCAGCTCGCGCGGCCGGGTATCGATCACGCAAAGCGTGCCGACGCAGCTGCCATCGATCAGTAGGGGGCAGCCTGCGTAAAATCTGACCCGCGGTTCGTTGACGACGACCGGGTTGTCGGCAAACCTGGGGTCGAGAAGCGCATCCGGGACGATCATCGCCGCCGGCGCGAGGATCGCATGCGCGCAGAACGATGTGTCGCGCGGGCCTTCGCACACGCTGGTGCCGAACGTGGATTTGAACCACTGGCGGTGCTCGTCGACCATGCTGATCAGGGCGATTGGCACATCGAAGAGAGCGGCTGCGATGCGGGTAAGTTTGTCGAACCGTTCCTCCGGCTCGGTATCGAGGATGGCCAGCCGACGCAGCGCGGCCAATCGCTGATCCTCGTCTTCCGGCAGCGGCGCCGGAACCCAGCGGCATGCGGTGCGCAGCAGCCAGGCGCGCATTCGGGTGCGGGCGTAGATCGTGGAAAACGGCTTGACCAGCCAATCGGTGACCCCGGCCGCATTGCCGGCGGCGGCATCCTCCTGCGCCGCGACGACAACGATCGGGACCTGCTTGTTGTTGCTTCCAGACCCGGCCCGGATCTCGCGGCAGGTTTCGAGGCTGTCGCCGCCGTGGAGATAGCGATCGAGAATAATCAGCGACGGCTCCTCCGTCTGCGCCAACCGCAACACCGAGGCGCCGTCCGCCACGCGCAAGACCTTGATCCCGTCGGCGTGCAAAGTCTGCCACAGGATATCGTTGAGCGTCGGGTCGGCGATCCCCATCAGCACGATGAGCTCCGATAGACGCGACGACACCGCCGCTTCCGCCGAAGGCTCGTCCACTTGCCGCTTCGGCTTTCGACCGGCACGAGGTTTTATTTCCAGAATCGGCCCTTCCGCTGCGGCGAAGACCTCCAAGGACGCACCCTGCGCCTTCAGACTGGCCCGGATTTCCGCCACTTCCTTGTCGATCGTGTCGTCGTCCCGCATGGGATCATGGTGCGTCAGGGCGATACTTTTCACCTCGGCCAACCGGGCAATCGCGATCACGTATTCGATCGTGCTGTGGCCCCAGCCGATCTTTCCCTCGTATTCCGCGGCGCGATACTGTGCATCGTGGATCACCAGATCGGCGCCCGCCAAGAATTCGGCATGGCGCTGGTCCTGTCCGCCGACATCGCCCGAGCCATAGGCCAGAGCCCGCGAATGCGGCTCGTGGTCACAGGCATAAACGACGGTCACCCCATCCGCCTCGAGCCGGTAGCCGAGCGCCAGCGCCGGATGGTTCAGGTATTGGGTGCTGACCTTGATGTCGCCGAGCATAAAGACGCCTTCGGTAAGATCATGATACCGGATGGCGGCGCCAAGCTGCTCCAACTCGACCGGAAAGTAGGTGGATTGCATCTGCCCGGCGAGCGTTTCCCGCACCGAATGCTCGAAGCCACGCGGCGCATACACATCCCACTCATTGCCGGGGACAAAAAGCGGCGCAAAGAACGGCAGACCCTGAATGTGATCCCAATGTGTGTGGCTGATCAGCAAATTGCCGCGCAGCGGCTTCTTGCCGCTCTGCATCAGCTCGGCGCCAAAGGAAGCGGCGCCGGTGCCGCAATCGAGCATTGCGATCGTGCCGGCGGCCGACCGGACCTCGACACAGGAGGTATTGCCTCCATACCGCAGAGTACTTGGCCCCGGCTTGGGGATCGAACCACGCGTACCCCAAAATCGCACGAACATGATGATGCTTTCTTAAACGATGTACTGCTGCGCCATGTGCCGACGGCCAGGTACCCTCAGGTCAGGTCTCCGAACAGCGGCGTCTCCAAATCACCATACCGCCATCTGCCCGTCGCGGGATCGAAAAGGCGTGACATCGTCAGATCGCACCCTTCTCTCGCATCCGCTTGACCTCGTCGGCGCTGTAGCCGGCGAGGCCGGTCAACACCTCCTCGGTGTGCTCGCCGTAGAGCGGCGCACGGCGCGGCGCGACCGCAGACTCCGACAACCGTACCGGACTACCGATCATCGAGAAGCGGCCGCGGGTCGGGTGGTCGAGGTCGAACACCGTGCCGCGTTCGCGCAGATGCGGGTCGGCCAGCACCTCGCCGGTGTCGAGCACGGCGCCGCACGGTATGCCGCGCCCGGCAAACGCGACCATCACCTCGCGCTTCGGCCGGCTCCGGGTCCAGCCTTCGAGGATCTCGGTCAGCGCCGCGGCGTTCTTCGCCCGCGCCGCCGGCGTATTGAAGCGGTCGTCCTGGCGCAATTCCGACCGGCCGATGATCTCGGTCATCGCGTCGAAGGGCTGGGCGTTGTCGGGCGGCAGCATCAGGTAGACGTATTCGTTCACGCCACCTTGGTTTTCGCCGTCGCCGGCGCAGCGGATGATGTCGGCATAGGCACCGGAGAGCGAGCGGTTGCCGGTGCGGGCGAGCGGCTTCCCGGTCGCCAGGGTCGGGGTGAATTTGACCCGGGTCAGGTTCAGGACCGCCTCCTGCATCGCGACCTCGACGAGTTGGCCGATGCCGGCGCGCTCGCGCTGCACCAGCGCGCCCAGGATCGCGATCGCGAGGTGCATGCCGGTGCCGGAATCGCCGATATTGGCGCCATTGAGCAGCGGCGGGCCGTCGGCCTCGCCGGTCACGCTCATCGCGCCCGAGGTCGCCTGCGCCACCGGCTCGAAGCATTTGAAGCCGCTGTAGGGGCCATACGAGCCGAAGCCCTTGACCGAGGCATAGATGACCTTCGGGTTCAGCGCCTTGACCGCCTCGTAGCCGAGCCCGAGCCGCTCCATGACGCCGGGGCCGAGGTTTTCGGCGACGACATCGGCCGCGCTGACGAGCCGCCGCGCCGCCTCCTTCCCTTCGGCTGTCTTCAAATCGAGCACGATGCTGCGCTTGTTGCTGTTGAGCAGCAGGAAAAAGAAGCTGTCGATGTCGGGGTTGTCGTTGAACCACAGCCGCCGCGCCCGGTCGCCGTGCGGCGGCCGCTCGATCTTGATCACGTCGGCGCCGAGCCAAGCCAGCATCTGGGTGCAAGCCGGCCCCGCCTGGTCATGTGTGAAATCGATGACCCGGATGCCTTCGAGCGCCTGACCCATCATCATCTCCTGCGCGGCTGCCGCTTGCGGCGGGCATCTTCGCCGCTGTACGCGGCCGGCGCAATTGGCGCCGGGTCGAGGCGGCAGAACGAGCGACGCGGCTAATGCGTCTGGTTCAGGACCAGTGCGGAATGGCCGTTGTATGAGTACAGGTTTTCGATGACTTGCTGCGCGGCGCCGGGCGCGGTGGCCTGCACGCCGTAGGCGCCGAACAGATCGACCCCTTCGAGCACGGCCGCGGTGTGGAAATTCTGGCTGTTGCCGTCCCCCAATTTATCGAGCAGGAGATCGGTGTTGCCGTTGCCGTCGAGCGCGACCCCGATGTAGTTGAACAGATCGTTGACCAAGCCGTTGCTGCCGATCGTCGGGTCGAAATTGCGTCCGGACAGATTGGCGAATGGCGCGCCGAGCGTCGTCCATTCGCTGAAATTCAGATCGTCGGCGGCAACGCTGAAATTGTAGATCGTCTCGCTCATGTTCGAGACGCCCTTGCCGTGCGGCTGGTTACGCCAATAGAACTCGTCGCCGCCGGTGCCCGCATAGGCGATATCGAGCCCCTGCCCGGCTCCGGCAACGCCGCTGGCATCGGCGGAGCTCCAGATAATGCGGTCGCCCGCCGCCCCGCCGTAATACGTGACGCTGCCGGCCGCCCCCTTCAGCTCGCCATAATAGGAGTCGCTGCCGGTCAGCACATTGCCATTGGCTGCCGAGGCCTTGACCTGCTGGATGTTGGTGTATGTATCGGCCCACAGCTGGTTGCCGCTGCTGCCATATCCGCTCCCGGTACCGGTGTTCAGGTTGACGACCACCCGCACTGCGTCACCACTACCGTCGGCCGTACTGGTGTAGTTGATGCAGTTGCCGATCGCCGCGAACCCGTCGGCGTCGCCGTGATAGCTGCCGATATAGTGATTGCCGCCAACATAGCCCGTGCCGGGGCTGAAGGTGTCGATCCCGAGGCCGCCGTTGAAGGTGGCGCCGCTGGCGTTATTGCCGATCGTAAAGACACCCAGCGTCGGCGCCGCCCCCCCGGTCCCGCCGATCGTAATGACGTCGCCCGCCGCGGCGTTCAAGGTGTCGCCGGTGCCGTACAGCGTCGCCTTTTCAAAGGCCCCGAAAGCGATCGAATTGCCTCCGCCGACGAGCTTGCCGTTGACGATCGCGCTGCCGTCGTGCAGCACGTCGTTGCATCCCAGATGAATCACACTCAAGGAAGCGCCGGCGTCAAGGGTAACCGAGCCATTATTGCCAAGGCTCAGGACGCCGGCACCCATCGTTATCGTGTCGTTATTGCCGGCGATGATCGTGTCATTGTTGCCGGCGACGACGCTGTCGTTGTTGCCGACGACCAGCAGGTCGTTGTCGCTGGCACTCGCATCGGAATGGTTGCCGGTAACGACGACTCCGTAATCGCCAAGCGTGATCACGTCGTTCGCGCCGGCCGACATCGACACGTAATTGCCGGCGGTGACCGTATCGTTATTGCCGACGGCGACATTAAGCTGCGCCGTCGCGGTGCCGCTGCCGACAAGCGCAATCAGATTGTTTTTGACGACGAGGTTCGTCATTGCGGAATTCCTTGCCGGAGGGCCATGCTCAGGCCGCTTCGGTCATTTGCTCGCCGGTTTGTGAAAACGACAGCGGCAGCTCGACCGTGACCGTCGTGCCTTCGCCAAGCGTGCTGTCGAGAATAAGGCTTCCGCCGAGCGCCTCGGCCAGTTTCCGTGCCATCGGCAAAC
>Ga0102924_1006730_pt1 | contig 10697 bp, 10 predicted proteins | sample PaiPotPPM11metaG_FD_80116 | JGI IMG/M metagenome (GOLD analysis project Ga0102924, IMG submission 80116) | Iron sulfur acid spring bacterial and archeal communities from Banff, Canada, to study Microbial Dark Matter (Phase II) - Paint Pots PPM... ...
TCCATGGTTCATGTGAGTATCTGGGACAGTGAAGAACATGCTGAACAAATGGGAAAACTCAAAGAGATGATTGTCGACGCCCGTCGCGATGCTGAGAACGTTGGTGTGACATTTACTCCTATCGTCAATTATCCAATCTCCTGGAATATCTGACGAAATGATTGTACCACCTAAATAAGGATAACTTCCTTTAGTTACATCGATAATACTTTAACGTTCCTGCACTGCCAATCGACTACTTTTAAACGCGATGTTTTTTCTCCGACTCTTCTAGATTAGCTGCTTCTTATAGTTTATTTTTGTAAACACATTTCACAATAGGCGAACTGGCCAAAAGTGTCAGGCAAATAATTACCGGTAAATTCCGGTAAATATTGGTCTTTAATTCCCTTGACAAACCGGTAAATTTTGGGAATACTAGAGGTATCCCACTATGAGAGGCTGGTTATCTACCGAATATGGATCAATCGTCGCTGAAACGTAGCACCATCGCAGAAATTGCAGTGAAAGCTGGAGTTTCTGTCCCCACTGTTTCGCGTGTCTTACACCATCGACCTGATGTGGCTCCCGAAACGCGTCGACGTGTGGAAAAGGTGCTTGAAGACAATGGATTCATGCGGGATCGTACAAAGCATGCCTTGCGGAAAGAAAGTAGTGGCATTGTTGATATGATCGTGCCTACTCTTACGAACTTATATTCGGTTGAGATTGTGCGCGGTGTTGAGGAGGTGTTGCAGCGAACAAAGTTACGATTGGCACTTTCGGTTACAGGTGAGTTTATTACGCTTGAGCAGCAATGGCTTGCCAAGGTGCTCAATGGTTCGACTGATGGCGCTATTCTTGTACTCGCACATGGTCAATCACAAGACCTTGAGACATTGCGACGCCAGCGGATTCCGTTTGTCGTTGTTGATCACCGTGGCGAACTGGGTGCGGACGTGCCTTCAGTAGGCGCAACCAATTGGCTCGGTGGGCGTACTGCAACTGAATACCTTGCTTCACTCGGTCATCGACGTATCGCTATAATTTCTGGGCCTTCAGAGCATGGTTGTAGTCGCGATCGTATCGCAGGCTATCGTTCAGCAATGGAAGATGCTAATATAGCGATAGATCCAAACTTGATTTGCTTTGGAGCATTTACACAACAAACAGGCTATGAGCAGACCTGTAAATTGTTAGCATTACCGGAAAGACCAACCGCTATATTTGCTGGCAACGATACTCAGGCTATGGGTGTCTATAGCGCCCTTCATACCCATGGTCTCAGTGTGCCTGCTTCGATGAGTGTGGTTGGCTTCGATGATGTCGCTATCGCTTCGGTTGTTACACCTGCACTGACGACTGTACGTCAACCGCTGGTCGAGATGGGACGTGTTGCGACAACCATGTTATTGCGGCTAATTGCAGGCGAGCCTCTTGATAGTGTGCGCGTTGAGTTAACAACTACCCTGGTCATTCGCGATTCATGCGCCCCATTGCGATCTCCAGTCATGGATAGGTAGTTGCTCGTTTCTCACCACGCTTAGATAATCGAAAGCAGGGGGCTTATCATATGGATTATAATATAGATGAACTTCAATGGTTGAAGTTCATGGCAAGGTTTGCTTAACGGTACATGCCCATACTTTTTTTATTGAATAGTATTTATTCGGCTGTATTTTTCGCCGGGCTTGGGAAAAAGCCTGGTTGGCAGAGATGCCAAGGGAGACTAAAGGAATGCAAGCAAAAGTATCACGACGGACTTTTCTAGAAGTTGCAGGGGGAACTGCACTGGCTACAACACTGGCAGGTTGTTTCGGCGTTGGTGGTAGTCAGACGACGACGAGCAGCAGTACTGGTACCGTCACGCTCTGGGAGATTCGTACTGGCGGTGAACAGACAGTTGTAAAAAATGCTGTCTCCGCCTTTAATGCGAAATATCCAAATATACAGGTAAGTACTACCTATCTATCGAACGATCCCTACAAGCAAAAATTACAGGTGGCAATGGGAGCACACAATCCGCCCGATATCTTCATTGGCTGGGGTGGTGGTGTCCTCAAGTCCTATATCGATGCCGGAGATGTATATGATCTGACATCTGATTTCAACGCCGACCCTACGTGGAAGAATAGATTTATCCCATCAGTTTTGGATGGTGTTACCTTCGGCGGTAAACTCTATGGAATTCCCTGTGCTGGTATGCAGCCAGAGCTCTTCTTCTACAATAAGGATATGTTCAAAAAATACAATTTGAATGCTCCTCAGACCTGGAGTGAATTTCTCCATGTCGTTACCGTGTTGAAGAATCAGAATATTATTCCTATTGCACTTGCCGGTGCTAGCCAATGGCCCTATCTGATGTACATAGAGTATCTCGTCGATAGAGCTGGTGGGGCAGGAGTATTTAATTCAGTGCTCTCGGGACAAGCGAATGCATGGTCGCAGGACGCTTTTATCCAGGCAAACACAACTATCCAGGAATTGGTGACCATGGGGGCATTTGGTTCCTCGTTTGCCTCTACAACCACCGATACCAATCAGGATGTTGCTCTGTTGTATACAGAGAGAGCCGCCATGATGCTACAAGGTAGCTGGAATTTCTCCACTATTCAGACCAACAATCCCGCTTTTATTAGCAGTGGCAAGCTCGGTTGGTTCCCTTTCCCTGCTATTGAAGGTGGAAAAGGCAATCCTACAGATGTGTACGGAAATCCATCCAATTTCTACTCTATCTCTAGCACCGCTAAATCTAAACAGGACGCTGTCAGCTTTCTTAAAAATGGCGTCATGACTGACGCTGAAATCAAAGGATTTATCGGTGTGGGTGATGTACCCCCCATTCAAGGCCTTGATTCCCAGTTGGCGAGCATGCCAAACGGTGATTGGCTGAAATACACATATAACATGGCGAAGAACGCATCAACTTTCCAGTTGTCCTATGACCAGGTCTTAGCACCGACACCTGCACAGGCTACCCTCACTAATCTGAGTCAGATCTTCTTGAAGCAGATTACACCTAAGCAGTTCTCGGACAACATGAATAGAACCTTGAGTGCGTCTTAGTCTATTATATGCCAGATAGTGTTTCCTTTTTCCGCTGGTTCAATCAAAAGCTTGGAGTCCATTAAAGTGTGATCTACGCTTTGAAAGAACTATGTCCCTCTCTTCTCTTATGTGAAGGGAGGGACATGTGAAACAGCAGGGGAACGCACCTGCAGGAATGAAGCCCTCAGATAGGAGAGCGCTATGAGCGCATCAATAAAATTACCCAAAGCTCTACACCGGTCAAATAAGCTCGTCATACTCTGGACCGTGCCAGCATTATTCTTTTATGTCGCGTTTGCGATCGTCCCCCTCTTCATTGCGCTCTACTTGAGCTTTACACAATGGAATGGCCTATCTCCCGCTATATGGGTTGGATTGAAAAATTGGATTGCTCTTTTTTCCGATGCCGTCACTGGTCAATCCTTGTTACTCATCATTGAGGAAATGGTTATCTGTTGGATTGTGCAAACACCGATAAGTATATTGATTGGCGTCTTTATGGCCGGTGCCCAGCGTTACCGCGCAGTACTGAGCGTCTTATACTTTCTACCATTACTCTTTTCTGCGGTTGCCATCGGTATTACCTGGCAATCGATGTTAGATCCAAACTTTGGTCTTATTGATAGCTTGCTGAAGTCTATCGGACTCTCAGGGCTAGCACAAGACTGGTTGGGTAATCCGAGCCTGGCGTTTTTCGTCGTCCTCGTGATCATTTGTTGGGAGTTTATCCCATTTCACGCGCTCCTCTATCTGGGTGGTGCACGTCAGATACCAAAAGAATTGTATGAGGCGGCTACTATTGATGGCGGTGGGCGCGTACAAACTTTCTTTGCAATCACCCTGCCACAACTAAAATATACTATCGTTACCTCTACAACGCTGATCTTCACTGGTGCCTTCACCTATTTTGATCTCTTCTGGGTGACGACCCGTGGAGGCCCTGGCTATGCCACAGACGTACTACCTCTTCAAATGTACATCACGGCCTTCAAAAATGAGCAGGTGGGCTACGGCAGTATGATCGCTGTTGTACTGGCAGCCCTCGGTATTGCGCTCTCGTTTATCCTGCTACGTTTCACTGGCTTTAGCAAAATGTCAAGCCAACTTGAAGGATTATAACCATGACAATAAAACAATCAGAGACAGCACGGGTCAGGCATGTAAGCACATTATCTGGCGCTGCTATTGCTACATCACAACGAAAGAAGCAATATCCTCGTAAGAGCAATGTGCGGGAAATCCTGCCTGCAGTTCTTGGTGTGATCTGGCTCGTGTTTGCATGTTACCCCATTGTGTATATGTTGTTCACGAGTCTACGACCTCAGGCCGATATGTACGCAGATGTCCCCTGGTCTTTTCCATCGCATGCTACGCTGAGTAACTATGCAGATGTCCTGGCGAACGATTTTGGCACCTATTTTGCTAATACCGTCTTTGTTACGGTCGTGAGTGTCTTCATGATTCTGGTTGTATCGCTTCTTGCAGCGTATGCGATCTCACAAGTTCGTAATCGCTTCACACAAGCGGTCTTTAACCTCTTTCTCCTTGGGCTCGCTATCCCACTTCAGGCTACGATTATCCCAATTTATGCTATTGTTTCCGACCTGCATCTCTATGACTCGCTGTTTGCCTTGATCCTGCCTTCTATCGCTTTCGGCATCCCATTGTCAATTCTTGTGCTCGTCACCTACATTAGAGATATTCCTAATGAGCTCCATGAGTCTATGATGCTTGATGGCGCGAAGCATTTTCGCATTTTGTACAGCCTTGTCTTGCCATTAGCGCGACCGGCGATCATCACAGTGATCATCTACGAAACGATCCAGGTTTGGAACAGCTTCCTGTTTCCACTTGTATTGACGCAGAGTCAAAACGTGCAAGTGCTCCCTCTCTCCTTGATGAACTTCCAGGGACAATATACTACGGACGTACCAGCGATAATGGCGGCAGTCTTCCTCTCTGCCACCCCTATTATCCTCCTGTACATTTTTGGCAGACGCCAATTGCTTGGTGGCCTCGTGGCTGGTTTCAGTAAGTAATAGATGTGTTATTGCTGTGATTCGGTTTTGTTTTTAGTATAACAAAAGATCATTAATCTTTTAGGTATCCTTTGAAAACCAAAGGATGCCTTTTTCTTGCTTGTCGCTTTGCATCAACTGAGCAACAAGTACAGAGCGAGTATCAGTCCTATGACACTTGTTATTGCAGTCAGGAGAATGGGGAACCCTTTTACCGGGTAGAAGTGTTCGGAATCGATCGCTTGGCGAATAGTCAAGAAGTTGCGTAGAGCAATGAGCAGAATGCTAACGCCCAGCAATGTCAGTAAAATGCCAACAATCTGTGAAAAAGGGAATGAGGAGAGAGGGGGTACCGGGGTTTTGAGTTCTATCTGGCGCAGAAAAAGGCCGAAGCGTGCAATGACGAAGCCAAAGGTGATCGTCGCAATCCCTGTGCGTACCCAGGCCAGAAAGGTACGTTCGTTGGCAAGATGATCGGTGACTTTCTTGCTTGTTGTAATGTGTGGGTCTGGAGTATCCACATGAGATCTCTCGTTGCCCTGTTCTTCGTTAGGATGCATTGCTCATTTCCTTTTCGTGCGCTATTGTGAGAACGTGTTGAGCGTGCTCATTGAGACGGTTATGCTGTTTTCCTGGTATCCACATAGGCTGGTACTGGCTCAGTGCAGTGTACAGGAGTTGATTGAGAACACTGGTAATCGTACGATCCTCAGTAAATAGGGCTGTGTAAAGCATAGCTGATTTATCTGTTATTTTCAATGAGTTATATACTCGAGGGCATAGAAAAGCTATAAGCTCTAGTTTGTCGCTTCTCATGTTACTTTTTCCTCGCAAAAGACGTGCTATCCACTAGGAAATCGCTCATATGTAGAGCGTTACAGAAAGAATTTGTTCTCCAGGCTTTGTAGCATAGCTTCATTCTAAGGTTAATGGGGAGGACGTGTGTCATACAATGCTGTTTTGCCTTCAGAATCGCAACAATTACGGCGCGGGCGTAGCTGGCTTCGTGTCTTATTGATTGGTCTTTGCCTCTTTGTCTTGACCACTATTGCCTTGTTTTGGACCAGCAATCCTAATATGTATCCAACAGTTATTCTCATTGGCAACTTTCTTGTTCCTGTTGTCTTTGTCGCTTTCCTTTATGACCATCGCCATTTTAGCGCATTGACTCCATGGACTATTGCAACCAGCTTTTGCATTGGAGGCGTGCTTGGTGTGCTTGGTGCCTCTTTCCTTGAAGCATTGGTATTCCGTTCACCTATCGATCCAAACAAGAGTCTCTCACTCACAAACGCACTGCTTATAGGGTTTATTGAAGAGGGATGTAAAATTGTGGCAGTCATGTTAGTAGCAAGACGCATCCCTCATACTTCACAGATGGATGGGTTGCTGCTTGGTGGTGCTGTTGGTATGGGCTTTGCTGCCCTTGAAAGTACCGGATATGCCTTTACAGTATTTCTCGTCAGTGGTGGCCACGTGAGTTCGTCTATAATCTTGACAATCATCCGCGGGCTTCTTGCTCCTTTTGGTCATGGTGTCTGGACAGCTATTCTTGGAGCGGCGCTCTTCCGAGCAAGCGGTCCACGTCACTTTCGTATTACTATTCCGGTTATTCTGACGTACATCGTTGTCTCACTGCTCCATGGTTTGTGGGATGGTTTGCCTCACACTATATACTTCATCATTCCACCAGGTATTCCATTCTCAGTAGTAACAGTGTCGCTAAGTGTGATTGGTGTGGTTCTGCTCACCATCCTCTATAGACACTCCATCTCTCAACAGAGGGAGCAAGTACTTTTCTCTCACCTACACCCACAGTAAAGTGCTTCTGTAGGGAATGTCATCCCCACGCATGCACATCTTAGTTCCTGAAGTCGATGCGCAATCATTCCTCTTCAGGAACTTTTTGTGTTTCGTATGAAAGAGAGGCATTTTATGCACTCACCTCCTTATAACGTGCCACATTACGAACAGAGCGATGATAGTAGTCAAATGCTGTTCTGAAGAATTTAGGTGAGATCTAGAGATACGTTAGTTTTGCGATCACGTAGAGGAGAATTGATGCTGGATGTCCACTACGATCAGCATGGATTGAGTGCGGAGGTAGCAAGACCATTCCAGGATACCTAAGCCTAAGAGAGCACGAACTTTTCCACTGCAGCAGCAACTCCATCTTCGGCATTGCTTAACGTTACATAGTCAGCGGCTGATTTTACTTCGTCATTGGCGTTTCCCATTGCGATGCCCAGCCCAGAAAAGCGCAACATTTCAAGGTCATTATGGTTGTCGCCAAAAGCAATTATTTCTTCAGGCTTTATATTGAGCAAGCGAGAGATAAAGCCTAAACCATTGGCCTTTGAAACATCTGGATGTAGAAATTCTAGCCATGTGTGAGCGGTCTGTGTTACATAGAGTCGCCCAGAAAACTGCTGTGCTAATTCACGCCGTATTGCAGATATTTCTGCTGCATCACTGAAAGCCGCTATCTTTATGCATGGTTGTGTATGTAGCAGTGATATATCGTTAGTGGGTGTAACTGGCACGCTATTCAGATACCAATTGTGGAGATCATAAAGAGCTTGTTCCGCAAAGAGCTTCTGATCTGTATAGTAACAAAGCTGTAAGCCAAGTTCGTGAGTTGCATTGATGATAGGCAAGACCTCATCTTGTGGCATGTACTGTTCATGAAGAGTAGCATAGGTATGAGGATCGATGATGACAGCGCCATTACTTGTAATTTGTGGTGCATTCAGTGGGAGGTATTTTCCAAACTCATGGAATATATAAGGAACGCGACCAGTAGCGATAACAAGTTTCAGCCCAGCATCTACAGCCTGATTGAGCACTGTAATCGTGTGTGGTGAGATTGTACGTTGAGGTGTTAAAAGAGTCCCATCAAGATCAATGGCAAGAAGACGGTACATAATTAAGAAACTCCCAGCTATCTCATGCTTGTGAAGTAAAAAATAATTTACCTCCGCCTTTAGTATACCTTTTTTTGTAACGCTGCCACAATCTGGATTTTCATGCTAGCTCTAATGAAGATTATTATAGTGAGTAGCAAATAGTATATACCCATAAAATTGACTACAGAAAAAGAGTAGCATAACGCAGATGACTGCAATATGAAGTTTGAGGGAGTGTGGTAAGTGCATTATACGTTGCTCGGTGTATTGGGTAAGCACGTAAGGTGTGGTGAAGAGTGAAGCAATAAGAAAAGGGCATGCCAACCAGCATAACGTTTGGAGAAAAGGGATAGGATAGCGCAATAGTGTCGCTATAATTATCAGACAAGCGCTACATCCACTATAGAGCAGTGGTATCGCCGTTAGCATCCGTATTTGAGAAAATAGTAGTTGCTTTTGTTTGGATCTCCAGATGAAAATAATTAGAGCAAAAAGGAAACTAACCACAGCAATTATAAGTATGCAGATGTTGGTAGCAGCGGACAATGTATTGAGGATGGTGGGCATGGTAAGCTTTGTCTTTGACGAGGCAGTTGTCCAATATGCTATTTGCTTCCATGTAAGTGTTTCCTGTAGGGCAACATTGATTGGTGGCGTCAGCATTGCCAGTGTCGACATAACAGTAAAGCGTTCTGCTCCATGTGCGGATAAGCGAGCGGTGTGTGCCAATTGAGAAGCGACATACCATGTTACTACTGTTAACACGATAAGCAAAGCTGTAGATAGCAGGACCTGCTGAAAAGATATATATGGATAGATACAAAAAAGTAGCCAACTGCGAATAAGCAAGGAAGGTATGAAGAGCAGCCACACCGGCTTAAACAATGAAGAACGAAATGAATGAACGCGCCACATAATAAATACTATTTATTGGTCGGCTAGATTTGTGTAGCCACCATCTTTCTTGTCAGTGCTATGAGCCATTATAACATAGATATGGATTGTTATAGCATACTATATTTCGTATGTTTCAAAAGAGAGAACGCTGGGTACTAACTAGCGTTCTCTCTCCGAGCGGCAACCATTTCAGAAAAGTTGCTGCCATTGTTCACTTCTCACAGGTTTCTACTATCCTTGTTGCTGTCCTACCTGTTGTTGTCCTGCCTGTGGTTGCTGTCCTGTTTGTTGTTGTCCTGTTTGTTGTTGTCCTGCCTCAGAGGTAACCTGCTTTTGTCCTGCCTCAGAGGTAACCTGCTTTGGTTGCGCTTGACCACCTGTGATATTGAACCGTTTGGGGAGGCTTGCTTGATTGATAGGAAGCTGAATGGTGAGGATGCCATTCTCAAACTTCGTTTGGATTGCATTCGTATCGATAGGTCTGGGGAAAGTAATCGTCCGTTCAAATGCACCAGAGGAAATCTCTTGCAAGAGCCAGTTATGACCGGCTTGATGGCGGACCATCCTACCCTGCTGAGGCTGCTGGCCTCTATCTTGCTGCTGGCTTTGCGACTGCGATGGTTCGCTCTGATGCTCGTTTTGATGTGTGTAGCTACCGCGGATAGTTATGGCATTTTGATCAACGGTAAATTCAATATCTTCCGGTCGTACTCCAGGAAGTGCAACATCTACCTCGTAACCATTTGGAGTCTCACAGACGTCCATAGGTATTGCCATTGATGGTGTACCAGCCATCATCCTGGGATTTATGAAGCTTTGCTCCAGCAGTTGGTCCATCGCACGACGAAGACTGAGTGTTTCGTGGAAGGGATCGTAACGAGTAAGCATGATTTGTATCTGCCTTTCACTTCAAATCAATCACACAACACAAAAATGCTACAATATATGCAATAGCTTTAAAATGTGTACCAGCGATGGACCACTCTTCTCTCTTACAATTACACGCGTAAACGGGCAAAAAGACTACTGTGAGATGAAGGTGGTTCACACAATGGACGCATAGCTTGTATAGTCCTATGTTTTGTAATCGCCTACTTTGTCTGGCAAAAGAGCTTTTTTTCTTTTCTCTGCTCCCCTCATCAGTGTGCGTGTGCTTTCTTGGATACCTGGGCTCTTATTGGTTTTATGACGAGATTGCCGTCCTTCGCATCGATCTTGACTGTATCGCCATCAAGGATGCTGCCATCGAGAATATCATGGGCGATACGGTTCTCAACTTCCCGCTGAATGACACGCTTGAGCGAACGCGCTCCGAATTGTGGGTCGTAGCCCATCTCTGCCAGCAGATCCAGCGCGGCATCAGTGACTTGCAAGGTAATATGGCGTTCCTCCAGACGGGGGCGTAGCCGATTGATCTGGATAGTGACAATGTCCTTCATGCGTTCACGCGAGATTTGCTGGAAGACAACGATCTCATCAATGCGATTGATGAACTCCGGACGCAATCCTTCTTCTCGTAGCTTCTGGCGTACCAGGCGCTGGACCTCCTCCTCATCTAAGCCATCCAGATCGCTCAGCCAACTCGTTCCTAGATTGCTTGTCATAATAATGACGGTATTTTTAAAGTCGACCGTGCGTCCTTGTCCATCTGTCAGACGACCGTCATCAAGTAGTTGCAGCAAGACGTTAAACACTTCCGGTGCGGCTTTTTCGATTTCATCGAAGAGCACAACACTATAGGGACGACGGCGCACTGCCTCCGTCAACTGACCTCCCTCCTCGTAGCCAACATAGCCGGGAGGTGCACCAATCAGACGTGAGACACTATACTTCTCCATGTACTCGGACA